>JADHED010002972.1_pt1 | contig 10811 bp, 11 predicted proteins | sample 8952041 | NCBI WGS metagenome assembly JADHED01 (sample SAMN16124423, study PRJNA663239) | bioreactor sludge metagenome | isolation source: sludge (control) | place: India:Bengaluru | collected 2018-09-08
CCGTCGGGGTGGCCCGGGCCCATCAGCGACACCCCGCCGACGTCGGTGTCGATCGACGCCAACGCATTGGCCGTCGTGATCACGTACGACGCGCCCTCGATCGCGACGGCCACCGACACCTGGTGCGCCTCGAGTTCGTCCTGCGCGGCCGGCGCCATCACGAGCACGGTGCTCGGCACGTCGATCGGCGGCAACGTGAGGCCGGGGCTGTCGATCCACAGCTCGCTGGTGGAGGTGTCGTCGCGAGGCGAGACGAGTTCGGCGCCCGCAGCGTCGGTGACCACCGTGGAGCGGATCGTCGCGATCGACGAGGTGGCGGTCGGCGCCGCGTGCGGCGTGGTGCCACCCGTCGGGGCGAGCAGGTAGAGCACGGCGACACCGAGTGCGGAGCCGATCGCTCCACTGGTGACGAGCAGCCCGCGGCCGATGTGGACCGGTGGTTCGCTCCGGACCCAGGCCGCCTCGCCCATCTCGGACGGGTGTCGCCAGGTGCGCTCGTGCGGCGGGATCGGCGCGGCGGGATAGATGACGTCGTCCGACTCGTCGTCGAACTCCCACGCGTCGTCGCGCGCGTCGTCGGGGCCACTCCGCTCCACGAAGGCGACAGCGTACCGAGGCCGCCGACGCGGGTGGGATCGCGCGGGCCGCGGATGCGGCGAGCGACGCACGGATGGGCCGGACGGCCCATGTCGATCATGCCGAACGACGCCGCGAGCCCCGGGGGAGCGGGCCTTCGAACGGCTACGATGCGAGCCGTGCAGCCCCCCGCCGATCGCGACACCTGGGTCGCTCTCTCCGACGGCGAGCTGCCCGTCGCGGCGGCGTACGAGTGGGCGGTGCTCCCGTCGTGCGGTGCGGTCGTGCTGTTCAGCGGCACCGTCCGCGACCACGCCGTCGACGACGACGGCGCGCTGCGCACCGACGTGGCACATCTCGAGTACGAGGCCTACGAATCGCAGTGCGTGCCGGTGTTCGACTCGATCGTCACCGAGCTCCGCACGCGCTGGCCGCACACCGGTCGGGTCGCGCTGTTGCACCGGCTCGGCCGCATCGAGCTCGGCGAGAGCTCGGTCATCGCCGTGGTGAGCGCACCCCACCGTCCCGAGGCGTTCGAGGCGGCTCGCTACGCGATCGACGCGCTCAAGGCGAGCGCTCCCATCTGGAAGCACGAGACGTGGGCCGGCGGCACCGACGGTCACGGTGCGGGCTGGGGGACCGGGGCACACGTCCCGATCGACCCGGCGAGCGTCCCGACGATCCAGGAGCGCTGAGTGGAACCCGTCGCCATCATCGCGTTGGTGGCCGTCCTCGTCGTGGCGGTCGTGATCTTGGGAACGCGCCGTCGACCGGACCAGGATGACGGGATGCAGACCTTCCGTCGCCACATCGACGCGCTGTCGCCCGAGGCGCGGCGTGAGGTGATGGACCGGGCGCGTCGGCACGAGGCCGGTCGCGACGCCATCGACGACCCGGGCACGCGCCGCGGACCCGACGCGCAGGCCGCCGGTGGCGGCGTCACGGAGGGCAACGGCTGATGGCACGCGACCTCGCGATCGACCTGGGCACCGCGAACACGCTGGTGTACATGAAGGGGAAGGGCATCGTGCTCAACGAGCCCTCGGTCATCGCGCTCAACCGCCAGACCGGTGAGGTGCTCGCCACCGGCCGCGAGGCGTGGCAGATGATCGGGCGCACCCCCGGCTACATCGTCGCCGTACGGCCGCTCCGCGGCGGTGCCATCACCGACTTCGAGATCACCGAGCGGATGATCCGCCTCCTGCTGCAGCGGGTCGGCGTCAGCCGGTTCACGCGGCCGAAGGTGGTCATCTGCGTGCCGTCGGCGATCACCGAGGTCGAGCGGCGCGCCGTCACCGACGCAGCGCGACGTGCGGGCGCTGCCGACGCACAGTTGATCGAGCAGCCGATGGCGGCCGCGATCGGTGCCGATCTGCCGATCGACGAGCCGGTCGGCAACATGGTCATCGACATCGGCGGCGGCACCAGTGAGACCGCGGTCATCAGCCTGGGCGGCATCGTCGCACTCGAGGCGGTGCGCGTGGGCAGCTTCGACATCGACGCCGCGATCCAGAGCTATGTGCGTCGCGAGCACGGCATCGCCGTCGGCGAGCGCACCGCCGAAGAGGTCAAGGTCGCGATCGGCTCGGCCGAACCGTCGGAGGACGAGAACCAGGCCGAGGTGCGCGGTCGCGACCTGATGACCGGTCTGCCGAAGACCGTGGTGCTCACGCCCGAGGAGATCCGGTTCGCGATCGACGACGTCGTGAGCAGCATCGTGTCGTCGGTGGTGCGGTGCCTCGCGAAGGCGCCCCCCGAACTCGCCCAGGACTTCCTGGTGCGCGGCATGTACCTCGTCGGCGGTGGTGGGCTGCTGCGCGGTCTCGCTCGTCGCATCGAGCGCGAGACGCAGGTGCCGGTGAAGATGTCGAACGTGCCGCTCGAGGCCGTTGTGCTGGGCGCAGGCCACTGCATCGAGCACTACGACGCGCTCAAGGGCATGTTCATGGGCGCCCGCCGCTGAGCGCTCGATGCTGAGCGTCCCGCCGACGCCCGACCGTGTCAGCGGGCGGCGTAGTGGGCGGCGATGCGCGCCGGGCTGAGTGCCGTGCTGTACACGGCGACCTCGTCGATCGAGCCCTTGAAGGCATAGTTGCTCGCGCCCGTGCCGAGCTGACCGATGTGGATCGTGCCGGCACCCGTCACCACGGTGCCCCCACGCGCGAGCGAACCCACCTCGGCGCCGTTCGCGTACACGCGCAACCAGTTGCCGTCGAAGGTGGCGACGACGTGGGTCCACTGACCGACCGCCGGCGCGTAGTTGGTGAACAGCTGCTGCCACGCCCCGTCGGTCGTCGCGATCCGGAAGACGAGGCCGCCGCTCTCGACGAAGAACAGGTACTGGGTGTTCACCGTGGTGCCGACCGACTTCTCGACGATGCCGCCGTGCTGGCCGACCTGACTCGGGTTGATCCAGGCCTCGATCGAGATCGGCGAGCCGCGATCGAGCGGCGTGCCGGCGCCGACCGTCGCCGTGATCCCGGCCGACGTCGGTGAGCTGAAGGTGGTGGCCGCGCCGGTGCCGAGCGGGCTGGTCACACCGGTCGCAGCGACCGCCCGGGTGCCGGTCGTCCCGCTGCTGCCGGTGTCGGCGGCGGCGGTACCGGACGTCTCGTCGAGTTGCCAGTAGGCGATCGGCGAGTCGGCCATGACGGCTGCGGCGTAGCCGGTGAGCGCAGGCGCGGTGACGGCGGGTGTCTCGCAGGCGAAGGTCGGGGGCGCCCCGCTCATCGCCAACGACCAGCCGTCGCCGACGAGTCGGGTCCCGGCAGCGTCGGCGGTGACGCCGCTCGGCAACGTGATCGCACCGCTCGCCACCATCGCGGTGAAGGTGGCCGGCTGCGCCCCCGTGGTGGTGAGGTGCACCGTCGCCGCGGCGCGGGCGGCGTCGAGCGACGCCTCGCAGGCCGCCGTCGAGCCGTTCGAGGTGAGGCCGCCCACGCCGACCACGACCACGGCCGAGAGCACGCCGACCAGGACGATGGCGACGAGGATCTCGACCAGCGTGAACCCGCGGTCGTTCGACGTGTCGGAGATCCGATGCACGGGAGAGAAGGTCCGTCGGTCGGCCGGTTCCGCACGGTGCGAGCGCCAGCTCCCCCATCTCGCACGGCGGGACGGACCGGCCACTACGGTCGGAGTCATGTCCGACGAGACGCCGGTGACCTGGGAGCTCGGTGACGACCATGTCGGCGTCATCACGCTGAACCGCCCCGAGGCGCGCAACGCGCTGACCCACGGCATGTACGCGGAGCTCGAGCAGCTCGTCCGCGAGGCGGCCGCGGCCGGCGCGCGCTGCCTGATCGTCACGGGTGCCGACCCGGCGTTCTGCAGCGGTGACGACGTGCGCCAGGTGATGGGCGGTGGCGAGGAGGGCAAGGCGCCGCTGTCGACGGCCGACCGCGCCCCACGGCTCACGCCTGCCGCGGGTGCGCTGTTGCACACCGACGTGCCGGTGGTCGCCGCCGTCAACGGTGCCGCCGTCGGGTGGGGCATGGAGCTGGCGATGATGGCCGACATCCGCGTCGCGAGCGAGCAGGCGAAGTTCGGCGAGCTGTTCGTGTTGCGCGGATTGGTGAGCGACGTCGCCGGCCTCGGCCGCCTCGCGCAGCTGGTGGGCCGCGAACGAGCGGCAGAACTGCTCTTCACCGGCGACGTGATCGACGCCGCGACCGCCGAGCGGATCGGCCTCGTCGGACGCGTGGTGCCACACGGCGAGCTGCTGCCCACGGCACATGCGCTCGCGGCGAAGATCGCGGCGAACCCGCCGTTGGCGGTGCAGCAGTTGAAGGCCGGGCTGCGCCGGGCGCTCGATCCCGACTGGGACGATCTCGGCCGCTGGGTGAGCGCCACCCTCGGCGAGCTGTTCCGCACCGACGACCACCGTGAGGGTGTGCGCGCGTTCCTCGAGAAGCGCCCGCCCCGGTTCGTCGGTCGCTGATGCGCACCGAACGAGCGACGTCGGCAGAGGTCGACGAGGGACTGCGCCGGATCCGTCACGAGCTCGAGCTGCCCGATGCGTTCCCGCCCGAGGTGCTGGCGGCGGCCGACGCGGCCGTGCGGCGGGGCCTCGGCGACGAGCACGTCGATCGCACCGACATCCCGTTCGTCACGCTCGACCCCGCGTCGTCGCGCGATCTCGACCAGGCGCTGCACCTCGAGCGCGCCGGGAACGATCTGCGGTTGCACTACGCGATCGCCGACGTCGGGTGGTTCGTGCGCCCCGGCGATCCGCTCGATCGCGAGGCCTGGCGCCGTGGCACCACCATGTACGTGCCCGACGGCAAGGTGCCGCTCTACCCGCCGGCGTTGTCCGAACAGACGGCGAGTCTGCTGCCCGACGGGCCGCGAGCTGCTGTGGTGTTCCGCGTGCTGCTCGACGAGGCCGGCACGGCGCGGCTCGAGGGCGTCGAGCGGGCGCTGGTGCGCAGCCGGGCGAAGCTCGCCTACGACTCGGTGCGCCCGGGCGACCTGCCCGCCGAGATCGTCGAGTTCGCCCGACGCATGGACGCTGCCGACGAGCGCCGCGGTGCCATCCGCATCGAGGCCCCCGAGCAGGAGATCGAGCGCGACGACGGCGGCTACCGCCTGTCGTTCCGCCCACGGCTCGCGTCGGAGGACCAGAACGCGACGCTTTCGCTCGCGACCAACCTCGCCGTCGCGTCCGCGTTGCACGAGGCCGGCACGGGTCTGTTCCGCGTGATGGACCCGCCCGACGAGCGCCAGCAGCGGCGACTGCGGCAGACCGCTCGAGCGCTCGGGATCGAATGGCCGAAGGGGTTGGGCCTCGACGCCTTCGAGCGCACCCTCGACGTCGACGACCCGCGTCACGCGGCGATGGCGCTCGCGATCCGGCGTGCCGGCGGAGCGGCGCGCTACGTGCCGTTCGAGCCTGGCGTGGTGCCGTGGCACGCGGCGATGGCCGCCTGCTACGCGCACGCCACCGCACCGCTGCGGCGCCTGGCCGACCGCTACGTGGTGCTCGCCGCGCTGGCCGTCGCGAACGGGCACCCGGTGCCCGACGACGTGAACGAGGCGTTCTCGTTGCTGCCCGACGTCATGGAGCGCGCCGACGCCACCGGCAATCGTCTCGATCGTCTCGTGGTCGACCTGGTGGAGGCCGTCGTGATGCACGGGCGCGAAGGGCAGACCTTCGACGCGCTCGTCACCGACGTCGACGATCGCGGCGCTCGCATCCAGCTGCGCGAGGTGGCCGTCGTCGCCCGTGTCGACGCCCGAGGTGTCGACCCCGGCGACGAGTTGCGCGTGCGGCTCGTCGAGGCGTCGCCCGAGCAGCGCTCGGTACGTTTCGAGCGGGTGGCCTGATGCGCGACGGCTACACGCTACGTCTGGCCACGGCCGCCGACATCGAGGCGATGCGCGATGTCGAGCGCGACGCCGGCCGACGCTTCCTCGAGTTCCCCGCCGACACCAAGCTGCACGAGATCGCCGACGACGACCCGCCTGCCGCCGAAGTGCTCGAGGGACACATCGACAACGATGCCGCCTGGGTGGTCACCGACCCATCCGGCTCGGTGGTGGGGTATGCGGTCGCCTCGATGATCGACGACGACGCGCACCTCGACCAGGTGAGCGTGCGCTGCGACCACCAGGGCCACGGGATCGGCACGGCGCTGATCGCCGCGGTGTGCGAGTGGGCCGCGTCGCTCGACTTCGAGGCGATCACGCTCACCACCTTCCGCGACGTGCCCTTCAACGGCCCCTACTACGAGCACCTGGGCTTCGCGGTGGTGCCCGAGCGCAGCTGCGGCGACGAGCTGCAGTCGCTGCGCGACCACGAACGGTTCATCGGCCTCGACGTGCAACCACGCGTCGTGATGCGCCGCGCCCTCGCCTGACGGCGGGAGGGCGAGCGGTCAGGCGGCGGCGATGCGCGTGACCTGGCCGCCGATCGAGATCGCCCAGAGCTCGCCGTCGGGGCCCTGGCGCACGGCCACCAACTGGTCGACCTGGCCGAGCGTGAGGTCGCGCACGACGGTGCGGTCTCGCACCTCGAGCGCGGCGAGCCGGCCGCTGCAGTAGTCGCCGAACACGTACCAGCCGGCGAGCGCCGGGATCTCGGTGCCCCGATACCGCGCGCCACCGCTGATCGAGCAGCCGAGGTCGCCGTGCTCGTACTCCCACACCGGCGGGGTGACGCCGTCGGCGGACTGGTCCTCGTTGAACCGGTGCGTGCCCTCCATGGCGCTCCAGCCGAAGTTGAGGCCGCGCCCGGCGCCGTCCGCCGCCCAGGCCGCGTCGATCTCCTCCCACTGGTTCTGGCCGACGTCGGCGATCCACAGATCATCGGTGACCGGGTCGAACGAGAATCGCCACGGGTTGCGCAGGCCCACCGCCCAGATCTCGGGGCGGGCGCCGTCGATGCCGACGAACGGGTTGTCTGCGGGGACGGTGTAGGGCTGGTCGCCCGACGGCGTCGGGTCGATCCGGAGCAGTTTGCCGAGCAGGGTCGACACGTTGAGCGCCCGCCGTTCCGGATCGTCGGCCGCGCCGCCGTCGCCCATGCCGATGTAGAGCATCCTGTCGGGGCCGATCACGACACCGCCACCGTTGTGGTTGGCGTATGGCTGCTCGACCGTGAGCAGCACGCGGCGCGACGCCGCGTCGAACGTGCCGTCGGCCCCGACCGCGTACTCGGCGACCACCGTGTCGCCGTCGTTGTCGGTGTGGTTCACGTACGCGAGCGAGCCGTCGGCGCTGAACGCGAGGCCGAGCAGACCGCGCTCACCCTCGCCCTCGGTGAGGTCGGTGATGTCGAGCACTGGCGCACCCGCCTGACCGTCGCGCATCGGGGTGATCCGTCCCACGCGCTCGACGACGTACGCCGCGGTGTCGCCCGGGCGCACGGCCAGGTCGACCGGCTGGTCGAACGAGGGGCCGACCGCCACGAGCGACACGACCGGATCGCCGAGCGGCACCGTGGTGGCCGGCACGGAGACCTCGGCCGTCGTCTCGGGCGTGCTGGAAGCCGTGGTGGCGCTCGAGCCCTCGGTGCTGGGTGCGCCGGTGGTGGGCGAGGTCGTGCCGGCGGTGTCCGGACTGCTCGGCTGGGTGGCGAACGTGACCGAGGGACCATCGGCAACGTCGTCGGCACCGTCGCCCCCGCACGCGCCGAGCACGAGCGCGACGCCCAGCACGATCGCAGCCGGGCCGCGGCGACGTGGGGTCACGGGCGCTCGGGGCGGCCGACGCGGGCGAGCCCCTCCTGCACCACCGTGACCGCGAGCGTGCCGTCGGCGCCGAAGATCGCGCCACCGGCGAGACCGCGACCGGCCCCGCTCGAGATCGCGCTCTGGTCGTAGAGCAACCACTCGTCGGCGCGGAAGGGACGGTGGAACCACATCGCATGGTCGAGCGACGCCATCTGCATCCCAGGTGATTCCCACGACAACCCGAACGGCAACACGGTGGTGTCGAGCAAGGTCATGTCGCTCGCGTACGTGACCACGCACGCGTGCAGCGTGGGGTCGTCGGGCAGCCGACCGGCGGCCCGCATCCACACCCGCTGCCCCTGCGCCGGGTTGCCCTGGCGGCTGAACGGGTCGCCGTCGATGTGGCGGATGTCGATCGGGCGCGGGCGGTCGTACCACTCGCCCATGCGCTCCTTGTACGGCGCCATCCGGGTCTTGAAGTCGGGCAGCGGCTCGGGCTCGGGCAGGTCGTCGGGCATCTGGATCTGGTGGTCCGGCCCGCCTTCGTGCACGTGGAAGCTCGCCTGCAGGTTGAAGATCGCCCGGCCGTGTTGGATCGCGACCACGCGACGCGTGCTGAAGCTCTTGCCGTCGCGGATGCGGTCGACGTCGTACAGGATCGGCGCCGTCGGATCGCCCGGCCGCAGGAAGTACGCGTGCAGCGAGTGCACGAACCGGTCGGCCTCGACCGTGCGGGTGGCCGCGACGAGTGCCTGACCCGCGACCTGACCGCCGAACACGCGCTGGCGGTTCTCGTCGGGCGAACGGCCACGGAACAGGTTGACCTCGATCACTTCGAGGTCGAGGAGGGTGACGAGGTCGTCCAACGCTGCCTGCACGCCGTGCAGTCTCTCATGCCCCACCAGGTCGGAGCACGGCCGAACCCGGAGCGAGGGCGGCGAGTACTGTGCCGCTCCATGCCGTCCACGCTGCCGCTCTCGCCCGACGAACTGCTCTCGACCACGCGTGCCGTGCGCAAGCGCCTCGACTTCGACCGGCCCGTCCCCGACGACGTCATCCGCGAGTGCGTCGACCTGGCGATGCAGTCGCCGAGCGGCTCGAACAACATGACGATGCAGTTCGTGGTCGTGCGTGACGAGGCCAAGCGTCGGGCGATCGGCGAGGTCTACCGCCAGTGCTACGCGATGTACCAGACGATGGACGGGGTGTACATCCGGTCGATCGACAAGGGCGAGGCGTCCGCCAACGCCCAGCAGCAGCGGAGCGCCGACTCAGCGGACTTCCTCGGCGAGCACATGGGCGACGCGCCCGCCCTGGTCATCCCGTGCAACGTGGGCGGTCGGCTCGACAGCATGCCGGCGATGGTGACGGCGTCGATGGCGGCCAACGTGATGCCGGCGATGTGGAGCTTCATGCTCGCGGCACGTGCCCGCGGCCTCGGCACCTGTTGGACCACGGTGCACCTGTTCATGGAGCAGGCCGTCGCCGACATCGTGGGCATCCCGTTCGACACCGTGCAGCAGATCTGCCTCAGCCCGCTCGCCTACACCAAGGGCACCGACTTCAAGCCGGCGTCACGTCCCGCCGCCGACTCGATCATCCACTGGGACCAGTGGTGACGATCGACCCGGTGATGCGGGCGCACGCCCTGGCCGCCAAGGGCTTCATGCCCGGCGACGAGGGCGACGCCCTGTACGAGGCGGCGATCGACGCCGGCCGCGCCCTGCCCGGGCTGCCGTTCGTCGAGGTCGGCTCGTACTGCGGCCGTTCCACGGTGTGGCTCGGCGAGGCGGCGCGGCAGAGCCGCACCGTGCTGTTCGCCGTCGACCACCATCGCGGCAGCGAGGAGAACCAGGCCGGCTGGGAGCACCACGACCCCACCGTCGTCGATCCGCGGATCGGTCGGATGGACACGCTGCCGATCTTCCGGTTCACGATCTACGAAGCAGGCCTCGAGGACCACGTCGTCGCGATGGTCGGCCAGTCCCCCACGGTGGCCGAGTACTGGCGCACGCCGTCGGCGTTCGTGTTCATCGACGGTGGCCACGGCGAGGAGCCCGCCCGCCGCGACTACGAGGGATGGGCACCGCACGTCGCGATGGGCGGCACGCTCGCCATCCACGACGTGTTCCCCGACCCGGCCGACGGCGGCCGTCCGCCCTACGAGCAGATCTTCCGACCGGCCGTCGAGAGCGGGCGCTTCCGACTCGTGTCGGCCACCGGCAGCCTGCGCGTGCTGCGGCGCGTCGACTGACGACGCGACCGGATCAGACGAACTCGACGCCCTGTGCGAGCGGGAGGTCGTCGGAGTAGTTGATCGTGTTGGTGGCGCGGCGCATGTTGGCCTTCCACGAGTCGCTGCCGCTCTCGCGGCCGCCGCCGGTCGACTTCTCGCCGCCGAAGGCCCCGCCGATCTCCGCGCCGCTCGGTCCGATGTTGACGTTGGCGATGCCGCAGTCGCTGCCGTCGGGCGCCATGAACCGTTCGGCGTCGCGCACGTCGGTGGTGAAGATGCTGCTCGCCAGGCCCTGTGGCACGCCGTTCTGCAGGGCGATCGCCTCGTCGAGTTCGTCGTAGGCCATCACGTACAGGATCGGCGCGAACGTCTCGGTCGCGACGATGTCGGACTGGCCCGGCATCGTCACGATCGCCGGCCGCACGTACGCCGCGTCGGGGGCTTCGTCGGCGTACAGGCGCTCGCCGCCCACCACCACCTGGCCGCCGTCCGACATCGCCGAGTCGAGCGCGGCGAGCATCCGGTCGTGCGCCGTGCCGGTGATCAGCGGACCGACCAGCGTGCCGGCGCGCAGCGGGTCGCCGACGGGCAGCGAGGCGAACGCGGTGCCCACCTTCGACACCACCTCGTCGAGGCGCGACCGGTGCACGATCAGCCGACGCAGCGACGTGCAGCGCTGTCCGGCGGTGCCCGCGGCGGCGAACGTGACGCCTCGCACCACGAGCGCCATGTCGGCCGAGGGCGTGATGATCGCCGCGTTGTTGCCACCGAGCTCGAGGATCGAACGGCCGAAGCGACCGGCCACCACGGGCGCGACCTTGGCGCCC
>JADHED010002973.1_pt1 | contig 10810 bp, 6 predicted proteins | sample 8952041 | NCBI WGS metagenome assembly JADHED01 (sample SAMN16124423, study PRJNA663239) | bioreactor sludge metagenome | isolation source: sludge (control) | place: India:Bengaluru | collected 2018-09-08
ATGCTTATGTCGGTATACATCGCTGTGCCGGTTTGAGTGACGATCACGTCAGTGACATCGTCAAAACCCTGAACAGGTTCGTTAAAGGTTACGGTGAAGGTCACTGTGTCGGCACTCGTTGGACCGGCGAGCGAGGGTGTGATGACGGTGACGTTTGGAGGGCTTGTGTCGGGAGGGGCCGACAACTTCGACACGAAGTTGTCTCTGCCACCTGCCGAGATCAAGTTGAAGATTCCGGGGCCTGGGTCAAAATCCATTGTGTTTTGGAAGCTCCCTGTTATGTGAACGCTGCCTGCGTTGTCCAGTGCGATGTCATCGCCTCTGTCGTAGCCTGTTCCTCCCATCGCCTTGGCCCAGAGGAAGTTTCCGGCACTGTCCAGCTTCGAGACAAAGGCGTCGTAATACCCCTTCGAAGTAAGATCAAAGTTCCCCGGTCCCGGGTCAAAATCCGCCATGTATTCGAAATACCCCGTCGTGTAAATGTTATCCGCGCTATCCAATGCGATACCGGCGGCTTCGCTGCCATATCCGCCCATCGTTCGCGCCCAAAGAAAGTTTCCTGCACTGTTGAGCTTCAAGACAAAGAGGTCGTTATAGTACGGCGCTGTGAGGTTGAAAACCCCCGGACCTGGGTCGAAATCCGCCGTAAGAGAGAAGTATCCCACAATGCATACATTGCCTGAGTTGTCAATAGCAATGCCTCTGCCGCGATCGTCGTCTGTTCCTTCTATGCTTTTGGCCCACACGAAATTTCCAGCATTGTCGAGCTTTGATACGAAAATGTCGTTACTGCCTGGGAGGGGACCTGCCGAAATCAGGTTGAAGATCCCCGGACCCGGGTTGAAATCCACTGTACCATCGAAGAATCCCGTTGTGTAGATGTTGCCAGCGCCGTCCAACGCAATGCCATAGCCCCAGACATCCGAGGCTCCTCCTATGGCTTTGGCCCATACGAAATTTCCGGCGCTGTCAAGCTTCGATACAAAGACGTCTGATTCACCTGTCGAAGTCATGTTGAAGAGCCCTGGTCCAGGATCGAAATCCGCCGTTTCTGTAAAAAATCCTGTAGTGAAGACATTGCTGGCGTTGTCCAGCACAATGTCATAACCACGCCCAACGTAGCCATTCGCCCCACTCATCGCTTTGGCCCAGAGGAAGTTCCCAGCGCTGTCAAGTTTCGATATGAAGATGTCTGAATAACCCGACGCAGTGAGATTGAAGGTTCCTGGCCCCGGATCAAAATCCACCATTCCTTCGAAATTCCCCGCGATGTAGACGCTCCCCGCGTTATCCACGGCAATGCTAAAACCCCAGTCGGTGTCCTCTGCGCCAATGCTTTTAGCCCAAACGAGGTTACCTACGCTATCCAGCTTAAACACAAAAATGTCATCATCGCCCGCCGATATCAGATTGAGCACCCCCGGCCCAGGGTCAAAATCTACGACGTCCTCGAATATTCCTATGGTGTAGACATTGCCCGCATCATCCAGCGCGATGCAATAGCCGCCGTCGGTTCCCGTCCCCCCCACGCTTTTGGCCCAAACGAAATCGCCCTCGACGGCATTTGCACTGAAGGACAGCAACATCACCGTCATCCCAACCGCCCAGAATCCTTTTTTCATATTTAACCTCTCCCGATCTTTCCCAGAACTTACTGTTTCCCAAGGAATCTTTCCTTTCCCGGATGCAACCCTAAAAACAACACTATTATACCTAAGCAGATCCGCAAAACAAACACCCCGATTTTTTCAGGGGGTATTGCTGGAATGTGTACGGACTTCTTCCGTAGGATGGGCTTCCTGGTCCGTCTTCTATATTCCTCTTCCGTAGGATGGGCTTCCTTGCCCGTCCTCTTCGATTGGATTCGGGCCGGTGCGCCTACACCAAGAGGACGGGCAATGAAGCCCATCCTACGGAAGAGTGCCCTGGTAGACAGTAACCCGCTGGTATGAAATGAATCCTGTGACGACCTGAGCGTCTATTTCAAAACACTCGCCCCCATCACGCCGAACACGATATCGTTCGCCACGGCGGCGATAGTGACCTCCGCCAATTCTTCTCCCTCGCGCATCGGAATTGCGACCAGATGCGCTTCGGTGTCCACGGCGACCGGCTGCGTCATGTCCGGCACGTCCGCCGAACCGGCGGGACCGGAACGTCCGCCGAGATTCTCGAAGCCGTTCGCGGCGGTGTCGTGCCAGCGGTTGCACCAGGTGCTCCAGCAATCGCCGATGCCCTCGGGACTGGTCAGTTCGATGGTCTGGCTCGTGGCGGCGTAGCGCAGGGTGAGGCGCAGGTGTACCGTGTGGCTCTGTACGGGGAACGACATGCCGCTGAGCATGAGATACAACGTTTTTCCGGAGGCGTTCACGGGGAAGGAGAGTTCCTTGGGGAAGCCGCCCGCCTGGGTGACGATGCCGATGTTCGGGCCGTCCTTGACGGTCTGGAAGGGGATGCCGTCCCGTGTCCAGGCGACGCCGTTTTCATCCACTTTCGCGCGCCAGGCCGCATCGCTGGGCATTTGAACGCGCTCGCCGTGATGCACCGGGCTCAGGTGGCTGCGCCAGTAATCGAAACCGACCCGGCTCGCGCCGTCGGGTGGCGGGGTGGCGTCGTTGTAGACCTTTTCCAGGGCTTCGATGATGGTCGAATTGTAAACGCCGTCCAGATGGATAAGGGTCCAGCGAGCGAGATCGTGTGTTTCCTGAGCGGGCGGGGTCCAGACATTCGGGACGGTTTCAGGCGCATGTTGAATGGTATCCGGTTGTATTTCTTCGCTTTCCTCGAAATGGATTTCGATTTTTCCCTTGTGCGCCTTGGGCGTTGTCAATAACACCCAGGATTGGGGCAATTCGTCAAAATAGGGGCCAAACCTAAACGATGCCTCCTTGCCGTCAATCGTGGCGGCAAGAATCTTTTTGGCGTGCAGGGGCAACTGGAGATGGAGGGAAACATCTTCTTTCGAGTCCCATTCGAGCGTGCGATTTCCGGGTGCGGAGTTCCAAATGTAAGAAAACACGGGGGTCTTTATCGAAACTTCCTGCCCGTTCCATCGTTCATCGAACTGGGGACTCAACTGGATATAGCCTTCCGGCAATCTCGGCACAATGCCAAACATGCCCTCGACCACGACACGGCCCCACATGCTGATGGCGTCGGCAAATTCGTCGTTGGCGCGCTGGCGGCCGTCCCCGTAGGCATGACAGGACAGTCCGCCCGGCGTGGGGCCGTTGAAGATGCCGCAGAGGGCCGCCTCGACGATGCGATTCGCGTCCGGAAAACCGTCCGCATACATCGCCAGTGCCAGGTTCAGTTCTTCGGCATACGCCAGTTCGTAGGTGCTGTGCGTATACGAGCGGCCATTGTTGGGAGCCCAGTTTGAACTCCAATACATTTTCCCGCCGTTGGGGGTGGTGACGCTCTTGAGATTCATCGAGACCCAATCGAGCATCCGGTGGGTTTGTAACGGGTCCGCCGCGCCGAATTCGATGGCATGGTAGATGGTTGGAAGTTCCGGTTGCGTATGGACCAGTTTTTCGCCGCGAGTATCCACGTACTCGGCGAAGGTGCCTTGCGGGTCCAGCCATAGTTTTTCCTGCATGGCGGCGCGGATTTTTTGCGCGCGCTCGTTCCAGGGGCCGGGATCCTCTCCCAGGTGCGTTGCGAGATCCGCGAGAAAACGGTTCGCGCCGAGCATATAGGCGGATGCCTGGGTGCATTGCCCCTGAATGTACCAGTGCGAATCGCTGATCCAGGTGTTCAGCGCGTTTTCGTAGAGGTGGGCGTTCCCCGGCTGGAGCCGTCGGCCCTCCCATTCGACGATTCCGGTGAGTACGGGCCAGATCTTCCGCATCAGTTCCACATCGTTCGTATAATCGAAATACTGGCGCACCTGATCGAGGAAGACCTCGTTCATGTTGTAGAAAACGCCGCCGGGCGTATCGAGCAGGCTCGACAAGGCGCCCGCATCCTCTCCCCCCGCGATTAATCCCAGCGTTGTCTGGTTCTCGATGGCCCTGCGAATCCGGTCTGTCCAGCCGTAACACACCGAACCGTACCAGCCGCGCCAGCCGAGGTAACCGAACCGCCACGACCAGCCGCCATGCATAACCGTGGTGTCGCCCCAGGTCCCGTCCGTCGCGAAAGCCATCATCGTAACGGCGGCGTTCAGATACGGGTCCGGCGTCGTGACGACGACCCGCGACGCGATTTCCTTGTTCCGTGCCAACATGGCGTCGAACGCAGCTTGCGGTTTCCGGATGGCTTCGGCGATGTTGCCGCCCATGCCCACGACGATGAATACCGGTTCGGAATCGTTTTTCAGGGGAATCCGTTGCACCGCGACACAGTTGGTCTTCTGTTTCTCGTTCGTGTCCATGGAAGCCGCGAGGTCGGCGGGAGCGGCGGTGAATTTCGCGGGATCGCCCAGTCCGGACGTTCCGTGCGGCAGACTCCCTCCTTTGACCACCGCTTTCCATCCGGGCAAGAAGCGCGGCGCGGCAAAGACCTGCTCCATGACGCTGTCGCTTTTATCGAAGCCGCGCACGAGCGAAAAACCGATGGTTTTCAGTTCGATGTCGTCTTTGGCGCACTGTTCGGGCGCGAAGGTGAAATGGGGATCGGTCATGGCGTAATTCGTGAAAAAGGCGGAGGCGCCGCCGTAGGCCCACACCAGCGACGCGCCCTCCCCCGCTCCGGTCACGGCAATGTTGAGGACGAGGCCGTCGCTTTCCGCCAGCGCGCCCGCAACGATGCGGACCGTTACGCCGGGGAAATCGGGATCGGCAAGGGTGTATTCCATCCGGCCTTCGGTATACGCGATTCTCAGATCGGCCCACTGGTGGAACCATTTCGAGACGCCATTGTTCAGCGTCAACCCGGCCTGCAAATGTCCCAGCAATCCGCCCGCGGCATGAAAATCGAAGAGGAAACGCGGTTCGTTGTAGGCAAGCACCAGCGGACGGAAACCGCATTGCGGGAATTTCGCGCGTTCGTCGTCGTTCCAGACAAGCGACTTGTCCGCCGGTGGATACAACGGACGCCGGTGCAGACGAGGATTGTCGCCGCCGGGCAGAAAAAACGAGTGGCCCTCACCGTACGAGGCATTGCGATCCACAACGCCGATGTGGGACCCCGCCTCAAGATGCGGCGCATTGGGATCGGCGGGCAGGTATATGGAAAAGCCGCCTTCGATAGGGCGGTAGCATCCGGCGATGTCGTCGCCGGGAGGCGCGGCGGCGAAGGCCGGGAGAGATAGGAGCAGGAAAATAGGGAAAAGAGTTCTCATGGAGACTCCCTTTATGTAGCGCGGGTTTGTACCCCGCGAGACATCGCAAACGAAACCAAGACGCGGGTATCATACCCGCGCTACACAAGAAAAATCAGCTTGACCGTCCGTTTTTTGATGTTTTTTCCCTCCAAGTCCAACCACTCCTATTTTCAGGCAAGGAAGCCCATCCTACGCAAGAGCATTCCGCAATTCTCCTCCCCCAACTCCCATCTTCTCCATTCCGCAATCCGCAATCCGCAATCCGCAATTCCTCTTGACATCCAAACTCGTTTGTGCTATACCAAACTCAAGGTTTGCTCAAAGGACCCGGGAGAGTCCCCGCAACCCTATCCGTGACGGGGATCCTGAAGTTCGGGGACACGCCATCCAACAATGCAATGCCGAAATGCGCCGGTCCCGTATGTTTCTTGCCCGCGCAACAACGCATCGGGTTTCCGGTGGCAACATCCGGCAAAACGGAAAGTTGAATCCGTTCCAAGCGTCCTTGCACCCCCTTTTTTCAGCGTACACCCGCCGAAAGCAGGTCTGCAATCGTCAGGATCAGGTTTACAATCGCCGGATGCAATACTGCAATCGCCAGATGTAAACATCATCTCGCCAGATGTAATACTGCAATCGCCGGATGTAAACATCATCTCGCCAATTGCAATGCTGCAATCGCCGGATGTAAACATCATCTCGCCGGATGTAATACTGCAATCGCCGGATGTAAACATCATCTCGCCGGATGTAAACCTGGAAAAATCCGATGCAAGAACGCAATCATTCGTTGTAAGTGCCTGAAAACACACCCCTTGTCACCAATCGCCAACTTCGTGAGCATCCCATCGAATCCAGCGGGACGCCCCTATTTGGAGTGCGGTGGCAGAGCGAAGCGCCGACACCGCTTTGGCTGGGCGTGGTTCAGGCAACAACCGCATCAAAAATCGCGAATGAGACACAGCCAAAGCGGTGTCGCCGCTTCGCTCTGCCACCGCACTCCAAATTTTGCCGGAACGTGGTGACAACAGCGAAAGGCACCATCCTAAGACGCTGAGCAACAACGCCGCGAAGCGCGGCAATCATCGGGAGGATCCATCATGCCGACATTTCCAAGGACCGAAAGTGAACTGCTGCTGTTGGCCGCTGAAATGATTCAGGGCTATACCGAATACCCTGCCAGCTTTCCCAATGCCGACCTGGCCGCATTGACTGCCGCGCGCGACACCTTTGTTACCCACGGCAACACCTACCACAACGCCCATACCGCCGCGAAAAAGGCGCTCGAAGACAAGGACGCCTCCAAAGACGTCCTCCAAGGCGTCATGAAACGCCAGCTCCGCCAATCCGAAGTGGACACCAAGAGCAATCCCGTGGACCTCGGCTATATTGGATGGGCCCCCAAAGCGCCTCCCACACCGCAACCCGTCCCAGGAGACCCGCGTTCCTTCGTATGCACCCAGCAAAAGGGCGATACCGTCCGATTCGACTGGAAAGCGCCCGAAGCCGGCAGCGGCGGACCGGTCCGCAGCTATATCATCGAACGCCGCGAATATCCCGTGTCTGGACAGCCCAGCGGATGGCATCAAGCCGGTGTTTCCACCTCCACCGAAGCCCTCCTGACAGGACAACCCCGCGGCATCCAACTGGAATACCAGGTCCTCGCCATCAACCCGGCCGGCGCGGGCAATCCCAGCGCGATTCAGGCGGTTGTTTTGTAAATCGCTGGTGTGATATTCTTGTTTTTGTTGTCTCATTGATTTTGTCAAGGAGAAGATAAAATAGGGATGATGTTTCATGGTTTATGAGGAATATTTGGAGCGATTAAAGGCTGAAGCTGCAACTATTTGCGAGCAGCTTCAGACTTGTACTAACATAGAAAAAAAACTGTCTTTGCAGAGAAGATATAACCAAATAGGATTTGAGATACAGGAAATAATCAGAAAACAAAAAAACCAACCATTAATAGAGGCGCAGGCGCAAAAACATAAACGGGAATTTCGTACCAGTATGATTTTGGGTTCCATAATAGTAATGGGTTGTTTGATGGGATTATTTATATTTGTGTATTTGGTAATTCCAGCCATATATGGACCTTTGGTCTATTTATCAAAAGATGATAGTTACTATTATTTGGATCTTTGTGAACGCGCCAGAAGTCTTTATTTAAATGAGAATAGTGTTAGATATCGCGAAAAAGTAGCAATTGAAAAAGGATTTAAGCTAATACCTCAGGAATTAAAAAATACAAATGCTGTTGAAGAACGCGCTGAAAAAAATCGCCGCGCAAAAGCGTATTTTAATGATTTGGCAGCTAAAGAAAAAGCTAGAAAAGAAGAAATCGAAAGAAATATGACGCCAGAAGAGAAAGCAAAAAAGGAGGAGGAAGAAATTAAATTAAAGAGTTTTTTTAAGTCGACTTATGAACTTGATGAAGAATTGCGGAAATTACATCAAGATATTGAAGAATATCATCGAAAACGCCTTGAAAATGCAGATGAAAAAGAATTACTCCGTGAGCTGATAAATATTGAAAAAAATAAACAAAAAAAATAGAATCTTCAATTTGTAGTTCGCAGGGTGGGTGAAGGTCTTCCGTAGCCCACCGTCATGAGATATTCAGCGCGTCTTTTGAGAACATTGAACATGATGGGTTTCGAAAGAATTCCACCAACGCTACTGCTTGATGAAAAGTTTTTCTTTTCGTTACTAAATTGTACTTGATAACATGATGAAATATTGATTTTGCTGATGTGATGTTAATTCAACTTTAACTATGGAGGACATGATCATGAGTGAAAATCAATTGACAGAGCTGGTTGAGGTCATTCAAAAGTTGACAAAAGCTATCAATGATATCCCCAGTAAGATCTGTATTAATTCGAATCTCGATTCAGCTACTCTTGGTAGTATTATTATTGATATTCGCAATAGCCTTACGAAAATTTCGAAGGAGCTTGAAAAAACAAATAAATCCTGACGTTTTTTCTCTTTTCTCTTTCTCGTTACCAAGTTGCACTTGGTAACGGGGCTTGTCTTAAAAGCTGTGCTTTGTAGGTCGTTGCGACATTGCGCGGGTTTTAAGAAAAGAAAAGCTTAACAATTGCGTTACCAAGTATAACTTGGTAACGAGAAATACAGAACGAGAAGACAGAAGAGAAAAATTGGAGGAACATCTCATGGCTGAATTTCCAACAACAGAAGTAGGCATGGCACAACTTTCTTCACGAATGCAACAAGGGTATGGCGCGTATCCAACGATCTTCGTTCATGCGGATTTGCCGGGATTGCAGGCGGCGCATGTGGACTATATGGGAAAATACCAAGTGGCGTATTGCTATGCGGCGTATGAGAAGGTGTGCGCGGACGATAAGGAAGAATCGAAGGCGGCGTTGATTGCGTTGATGAAGGAACAGCTTGAACAGTCGGTGGTGGATACGGCGAGCAATCCTTCCATGTTGCGGTATATCGGTTGGGGACCCGAAACGCCGCCGAAGAAGGTTCGTGTTCCCGGCGCGCCGCGCGCGTTCGAGGCGACGCATCAATGTTCGGACGGCACGTTGACGCTGGATTGGAAAACGCCGTTGACCACGGACGGGGGGCCGGTGCGCTTGTATGTGTTGGAGCGGCGCGTGGCGGATGCGACGGAAACCTTCGGTCCGTGGCTTCAATGCGGCGCTTCGGTGACGGATATCGCGCATTTGAAGAATCAACCGGTTCGTGTCCGCATGGAATACCGCGCCTACGCAACGAATTCCGCCGGGGATGGGCCGCGGTCGAATGTGGCGGAAGTGATGCTGTAGGGGGAATGCGGATTTCGGAATTCGGAATGCGGAATTGGGGACCAAAATTTGTATAATGGCGTTCGTGCTGAACATGGAAAAACGCCAAAGGAGGTTCCCCATGCGGTTTGTTCTTTTTGCATGCATGCTGTTGGTTGGCGCGGTTTGTCTTGCCGCCGATACGGTTCCGGGATTCACGCTGCACCGGGTGAACACCTATCGCAGCGAAGCGTTGGGCGTGGGCGATTTCAACAACGATGGGAAGAAGGACATCATCGCCCTCCCCTATCTTTACTTGGCCCCCGAGCTCAAACCCGTCGAGATTACTCAGGTCGTGGGCGAGGTGGATGAAAACGGAAAGGGGTACCGCGACGATTTCATGAATGTGCCGCTCGATGTGGACCAGGACGGCTGGCTCGATGTGGTCACGTGTACCTGGTTCGCGAAGAAGACGGAATGGCTCAAGAATCCGGGCGAAAAAGGCGGCACGTGGGAACGGCGCCTGATCGAGGAAAACGGAAATTTCGAGTCGGGCGAGTTGTGCGACATTGACGGCGATGGGAAGAAGCTCGAAATCCTGCCCGCGGTGACCGCGACGGTGTGGTATGAGCCGGACGGCAAGGGCGGGATTGCGAAACATGTGATTTGTGACAAGCCGATGCGGTGGGGGCATGGCGTGGGCGATGTCAACGGCGATGGGCGGCCGGATGTCCTCCGTCCGGATGTGTGGTTCGAAGCCCCCGCCGATCCGCGCAATGGCCAATGGGTCGAGCATCCCCTGGACCTGTGCAACCAGAAAGATGGCGGGCGGGGCGATGCGGCGCAGATCCTGATCTACGATATCAACGCCGACGGCGTGCCGGACATCCTCGCCAGCGCGGCGCATAATTACGGCATTTACTGGTACCAGCAGACGCGGCACGATGGCGGCGAAAGCACTTGGGAACGGCATCTGATTGACGATACGTGGTCGCAGTCGCATTCGTTGGCTTTGGCCGATATGGATGGCGACGGGGATATGGACCTCGTGTCGGGCAAGCGTTTCATGGCGCACAACGGCGGCGATCCGGGGGAAATGGACCCGCCCGGCGCATTTTGGTACGCGCTCGACCGGAAGGCCGATCCCGTGTGGACCAAACATATTGTCACGTTCGGCGAGGGCATCGGCGCGACGTCGAGTCTCGCGGTGGAGGATTTCGACGGTGACGGCGATGAAGACATCATCGTGACCGGCAAATGGGGCGGGCCGGCGTGGTTCGAGAATCGGCTGAAATAGGGTGTTTTCAATCACGGACAAAGAAGAATGAACCTGACTCCCTCCCATTCGTACCATGCATGTAACGAAGCAGGGAGTATGTCCCCATGATGATGCGTTCTTCATTGGGCCGCTTTCTGGTGGCCTACCTGTGGGAGTTCAAACTGACGCTGCTGGGCAAGGCGCTGGTGGCGTGCGGGTTTGTGGCGGGATTTTTCATCGCGCCCGCGCTCGAAGTGTTGACGCTGGGACTGTTCATGACGCTCTTCTTCATCGGCTTCTTCGCGATGCTGGTGAATGCCGGCTACCGCACGCGCCTCGCGATGCGGCCGATGCTGCCGGACCGGGTCGTCGCGGGGGAAACGTTGCGTGGGACCGTGTCCGTGCGCAATGCGGGGCGGCTGCCCGCGTACGACGTGGGCGCGGGGTTCTTCAACCTGCCGGGGGCGTTGCGCAATGTCACACCGGAGACCTACGCGGCGCGGCTCGATGCGAACGAGTCGG
>JADHED010002974.1_pt1 | contig 10809 bp, 10 predicted proteins | sample 8952041 | NCBI WGS metagenome assembly JADHED01 (sample SAMN16124423, study PRJNA663239) | bioreactor sludge metagenome | isolation source: sludge (control) | place: India:Bengaluru | collected 2018-09-08
TGTATTAAACGGTAAAATATTCTTCGCAGCAAATGATTCTGTACACGGAACAGAATTATGGGTGAGCGATGGCACAGCGGCAGGCACACAAATGGTAAAAGACATTTTCACCATCTACGACTCTCAGCCCAATGACTTTACCGTATATAACAGCAAGCTATATTTTACGGCTATTGACAACACAGATGGCCGAGGCCTGTGGGTAACAGATGGCACAGCAGCAGGCACAACAAAACTAATAGACATCAACAGCACACCCGGAGCTAATGCAAATGTAAGCAACCTCATTGTTCATGGCAGCCAACTATACTTCACCGCTACAACTGCGACAGAAGGACACGAGCTATGGGTAACAGATGGCACCATTGCCGGTACTAAAATTGTGAAAGACATTGCACCCGGTGCCGCCAATGGCATCAATTACCTGAACGGAAGAGGCACTAGTATGAATGGAAAATTCTACTTCCTGGCATCCGGTGGTGGCAATACTACTTTATGGGTTACAGATGGCACAGCAGCAGGCACAGCAGCAGTAAGCCCAAGTACCAATGCACAAGCCCCTACTCATGGCAGCATGATAGCGCACAAAAACAAACTTTATTACATAGGTGGCAACAGCGCCACAGGATACGAGCCGTGGGTATCAGACGGCACTGTGGCAGGCACACATATGCTGATAGACATTATACCCGGCACTGCTAGCTCTAACAGTTATTCCTTCACTGTTTTTGATGATAATGTATATTTTGTAGGCGGGCAATACAATACAAAATGGCGCCTGTATGGAACAGATGGCACCACTGCCGGCACGGTAGCATTAGAACCTCCGGGCACACCTGCTACAGCACCTCAGCTAATATCCTCTTACGACTTGCAAGTACTTGGCGATGGCTTATACTTCAAAGCAAACTACTTCAATAACGAAACAAAACTATGGTCGTTCAGGCGTTTTGCTGAAAGTGTGGCAAATACAGAAAAACAAACAGACATCACCCTCTACCCCAACCCTGCACACCACAATTTTACAATCAAAACAAGTACAGTATTTAAAACTGGTAGCGTAACACTGACAGACATAACAGGTCGCGTTGTAAAATCCCAAAAACTAAATACTAATATCGAAACCATATCTGTAGAAGGCATAGCCCCTGGCATATACATGGCCGATGTGCAACTGGATGATAAACGAACTACACAGAAACTTGTGGTAGAATAAGCTTAAATAAAGCCTCGCAGATTGCGGGGCTTTATTTTGCCATACACCCAAACACAAAAACCTCAAACACCCTTGCAATCCTTTACAGAATGCAGCTTTACACGCACAACCTTTTCGCTAAACCTACCATACACCCAAAAATGGACCAATTAATATATATCATACCTATGGTTATCGTGTAATTTTGATTCAGCAACAACATCATACATCTTCTCTAAAGCAAAACACAATGAAGAAACTACTACTTCTTACTATCATCGCAGGCGCATTGCATGCAGATGCACAATTGCCTGTATTTAAGGAATATGACCTGAACACCGGAGTAAACAATTCTTTCCCCGGAAACTTTGACACCGTAGCAGGAAAAATGATTTTCAGTGCACAACACCCTACAGATGGTTTCGAACTATGGTCGAGCAACGGCACTACGGCAGGCACAACATTGCTAAAAGACATTAATGCAGGTAGCAGCAATAGCTTTCCTATGAATTACGGCCATATACACCTAAATGGCAAAGTATTGTTTAACGCTACTGATGCCACAAACGGAACAGAACTATGGGTGACAGACGGCACCGCAACAGGCACTGCCTTGCTGAAAGATATATTTCCCGGTTCGGGTGGTAGTATCACTACTTCAATGTTTATGACCAAAGTAGGCAGCAATGTATTCTTTCTGGCTACTACCGCCAGTACAGGCATAGAACTATGGGTAACAGATGGCACCGCCATTGGCACACAACTGGTAAAGGATATTCGCCCCGGCTCATTAGGCAGCAGCATCAACGAGATGGTAGCATTTAACGGTAAGCTGTATTTTATAGCAGATGATGGCATCAACGGCACAGAGTTATGGGAAAGTGATGGCACACCATCAGGCACAATAATGACAAAAGACATCATACCGGGCGCAACAGGATCTGCCCCTGTAAACCTTACGGTAGCAGGTAGCAATTTGTTCTTTAAAGCATTCTTTACAGGCACGGGTAACGAACTGTGGGTGAGTGATGGCAGTACAGCAGGCACAGTTATGGTAAAGGAAATAAATACCGGTATCAATTCAGGGGTTACAGGGAATGGCTTTGCTGTGATGAATGGCAAACTATACTTTAATGGCGATGATGGCACTAACGGAGAAGAACTGTGGGTAAGTGACGGCACCGACGCGGGCACCGTAATGGTAAAGGATATTTGGCCCGGCGCAACAGGTGCATACCCTACTGAGATGGCAGGTTATAATAACAAAATATACTTCCGTGCTACAGATGGCACCAATGGATATGAACCATGGGTGAGCGATGGCACGGCTGCGGGTACAGTTATGCTCAAAGACATTAACACGGGCAGCAGCAATTCTCTGCCGCTGAAGTTTATTGCTTACAAAAAGTATATTTACTTCATTGCCTCACCACCAAGCGGCCCTCAATCTATATACCAGACAAATGGAACTACCGCAGGCACCATACCTGTAGCACCTGCATCTGTAACAGGCTCATTGCCATTAGACCTTACAGGGAGTTTCTTCATGTACGATAGCACACTATACTTTAGTGCCGCATACAATAACGCTACAGGACAAGAACTTTGGAGCATGAAAGACACAACCACATATGCCCCGCCACCGGGCAATATTACTACAGTAAGCAAGGCAAATATAGCGCTGTACCCCAACCCTGCGCACCACAATTTTACAATAAAAGCAACCACAGCATTTAAAACGGGCAGCATTACGCTGGCGGATGTAACAGGACGCATTGTAAAATTCCAAAAACTAAATACTAATATCGAAACCGTATATATAGAAGGCATAGCACCGGGCATATATATGGTAGATATATGGCTGGATGATAAACGAACTACACAAAAACTTGTGGTAGAATAAGTAATATAGCCCCGCAGATTGCGGGGCTTTTTTCATTATAGTGTAAAATAACAACTGCCCGAACAACTATCAACTATAGTGATATATCTTTACACTTATAAACCAACAGCATATGAAGTACCTATACCTTTCGCTGCTTTTCTTTGCTTGTACACCTGCATTTGCACAGGTAGTTTTCGAAAACTTCGACATCAGCCCGGGTGCAGACTCAAGTTCACCATGGCAGTTCACCAATTACAATGGCAATATGCTTTTTGCCGCCTTTACACCCATATACGGAACCGAATTGTGGATGATGGACAAGAATGGCAAAGCACAAATGCTTACCGACATCAACCAGGGCTCTGGCAGCAGCAACCCGGAAATGCTTGGAGAAGTAAACGGAAAGCTAATTTTCATAGCAACAGATACTGCACACGGAACGGAACTATGGATAACTGATGGTACAATCTCAGGCACTAAACTACTGAAAGACATCTATCCGGGAAACAAGTCGGGAGTTGGTTATGGCCAGGTATATTTTTATACAAAATTCAACAATTCATTGAACGGGAAAATATACTTTGCCGGCGAAACAGCAGCCAATGGGAATGAGCTATGGGCAACCGACGGTACGGATACAGGTACACATCTTGTTGCAGAAATACACCCCGGCCCGGGAAGTTCTAATCCCCAATATATCAATTCTTTTAACGGGAAAGTTATTTTCTGGGCAAGTGATGTTGCATACAATTATGAGCCTTGGATATCTGACGGAACACAGGCAGGCACCATGCTGCTAAAAGACATCAACCCCTCAGAAGGCAGCTATTATTATTATCCCTCTATCGTATCAAATGGCTTGTATTACTTCTGGGCACAGTCAGGCAATTCAAGTGCCGACGTAGCAGTATGGGTAACAGACGGCACTACGGCAGGTACCCGGGCACTAAAAAACGGTGCTAATGGCAGCGGGGCTTTCATCAGCAGGTTTGTAACGTACAAAAACAAAGTATACTATTGGAACCATAGTGACACCGGGGTGGCTGCCCAACTTTGGGTAACAGACGGCACCAACGCGGGCACACGTGTATTCAGCAATGCAGCCCCAAACACCTATTATCACTGTAGCAGGGATTTTCTGGTATTTAAAGACAAATTATACTTTACCGGTGGGCTATCTAGACAAGATACTTTCAGCGGTTGCGAGCTATGGGTAACAGACGGCACAGATGCAGGCACCAAGCTGGTAGCAGATTTGGGCGGAAAATATAGCAGCACACCTTCTTACCTGGCTTCGCTGGGAGATTATATCTATTTCATTGCACAAGATTCGGACTATATAAAACTATACCGTACAGATGGCACAACTGCAGGCACACATGCCATAGCACCGGCAAGCACAACCCAAAACAATGCCTTTGACTGGGGCTATGACCACACGCTACATCTGTACAATAACAAACTATGGACAAAAGCTAATTTCACCAATACAGGAATGGAACTATGGAGTATAGAAGATATGTTTCCACAAGGCATATACACAAACACAGGCAACAACACCAACATCATTCTATACCCCAACCCCGCGCACCACAATTTTACAATAAAAGCAACCACAGCATTTAAAACAGGCAGCGTAACACTGACAGACGTAACAGGACGCGTTGTAAAATTTCAAAAACTAAATACTAATATCGAAACAGTATCTGTAGAAGGCATAGCCCCCGGCATATATATGGCCGATGTGTGGCTGGATGATAAACGAACTACACAAAAACTTGTGGTAGAATAAATAATAAAGCCTCGCAGATTGCGGGGCTTTATTACTTATTGATTGTGGTTTGAGATACTATTCTACTATCCCGTTCTTCACGGCATATACTACAAGACCTGCGGTATTGCGTACACCTATTTTTTCCAACAGCGTACTGCGTATGCCTTCTACGGTGCGCTGGCTAAGAAATACTTTTTCAGCAATCTCTGCATTGGTATGTTCCAGACATATCAGCCTGAGGATTTCTTTTTCCTTATCGTTCAATTGTACATTTTCTTTGGTGCGTTGCTCTATCTGTTTCTTCTTTACAATGGTTTTCAGCATCAGCTTGCTCACCATATCGTTGAAGTAGTAATCATTTTCGTTTACTGTGTGTACGGCTTTTATTATTTCTTCAGGGTCTGCATTCTTTGTCAGGTAGCCATTTACGCCCATATCCAGCATGTGCAGCACAAAGTTTTCATCATCATACATTGTCAGCACAATAATCTTTACTGCAGGGTACCTTGCCTTTACGGCTTGCGTAGCTTCCATACCATCCATTTCAGGCATTTTCATATCCATCAGTATCACATCGGGCTGTATGCTTTCCAGCAGTTGCAGTAGCTGCACACCGTTTTCTGCTTCACCAATGCACTTCAGTGTTGCATCACTGTTCAGCGTATAGTTAAGCCCCTGACGGAAAACCTTATGGTCGTCTGCTATGATGTACGTGATAATAGCCATGTTTACATTGGTATATGGATGATGGTGTGGTACCAGTTTGCTTCTTTGTCAAAACTAAGGCTGCCATTGAATACTTTCAAACGGTTCATGATATTTTTCAGCCCCGTAGCATCTTTCTTATATATATAATCCTGAAAACGCTCTTGTGTGATGCCCTGCTTGCCATTGTGGCTATAGCATATCTGCCATTCTGCCCCGCTACGCTCTGCATGTACCTCTACCCTGTCTGCACTTGCATGTTTCAAAGTATTGTTCACCAGCTCCTGCATAATGCGGTATATGGCTAAAGATTTATTTTCATCCAGCACGGGCAATGCAGTACCATCAAATTCTATATGCAGTACACCACTTTTATTAAACATATCGAAGAAGGAATGCAATGCCATCTCCAACCCCAGCTTTTGCAGCATAGCAGGTTGCAGGCGGTGGCTCAGGCTGCGTACTTTGTTGATAGACTCATCTATCAATTGCTGAGATTGGGTAAAAGCCTCGCTGCGTGCCCCCTCTTTATCGGCCATGCGCAGATACAGGCGTACAGATGCAAGTGTTGCGCCCACATCATCGTGCAACTCTGCAGCTATGCGGTTGCGTTCGTCTTCTTCGGCACGGATGGCTGCTTCTGTAAGCTCTTTCTCCTTTTGCCGATGCAGATTATTTATTTGTTGCTGATGCGCTATAACCCTGCGCTGATAGAATACAACGAACAGAATAATCGCTATGGCAAGAATAATCATCACCACGACAGCTATACGTATCAACAACGATAGTTCACTCTGCACTTTCTTTGTATTTATAGTTGTATAAAGCTATGGCAATAAACAGATTTTTGATAACATTCATAGGCCTGAATATGTAACGCCAGAACAACATTATCAATTCCTTGTCTGGAATTTCAAGATAGTATTGAAACAATAATATCAACGATACACCCGATGCATATATCAACATACCTACACATGCCATAAAGAAGCCCGACGAGGTAAGCATTACAACATGTGCTTTTTTCAGTATGGTATAAAAGCCTAATAATGACAATACCATATAGGAAACATAACAGCACGTATTGATAAGCCCGTTCATCATCTCCATACTACCATTCCCTGAATTGGAAATATAGAATGATGACCATACAATTAATAGCAGCGCTATGGCCGATATAAGTTTCACACCCTTTTTCCCTGTCAATTCATGACTGAAAAACAACGTCACCAACGAGAATTCTGTAATAAGGAAAAGCTGAATGATGATTTTCCGGAGCAGCTCATCGCCCATGAAAAAGTGTAACAGTATATCTGAAACCATTGCAGCTATGGCATAATACCATAAAGTATGTCGCTCTCTTCTGCCAATAATTATTGACGGAAGAGGCGATAATACAGATGCATAATATATCAGTTGGCTTAGCACTAAAAATATGCTATAAACTATTTAGATGGCGAAGGCGGATATGTACCGCTAAGGTCTCCGAAGTAAACAATTGTATTATTTTCGCCAATTACCTCAAAAACAATATCAGGTCTTTGTTTTATATGATCGTAAGCATTGTAGAAATAGAATTTGCTCGGAGACATTGCCAGCAACCCTTTGAATAGTGTTATTGTATAAAACACCTCTACCAGGTCTTCCTTCCTGTCATCAATACGTAGGTTTATATTATTGTTTGATGTAGGTGCAGTACCCGGATCGCTACAAACCAATACTTTGTTCATACAATCCACGTTATCAATCAAAGCTTGTAATTCTTGCGATGTATATACTTTTGGAGGAAAACGAACACCACCTGCATCTTTCAATGCCATACTATCCAGCCTTGTAGAGTCTATCCTGTGCAAGTCTACCTGTTCATTCTGACACAGGGTATCGTTACAGTCCTCGCAAGGGGGATTGTCTAGGGGCTTCACTATTGCTGTATCTTCCGCAGGTGTTTCACCACCACCTTCATTGTTACAACTGAATAATGCAATTGCCAACAGGCAAAAACCGATAGAGAGTGTAAACTTTTTCATTATAGTTTGTTTTGCATAAAGATAGCAGAATACAACGCGCATCTGCAATAGCCCGTATCATTTACCGTAGCTATCTGCGGCAAAATGCGTATTTCTACGCAACAGAAATCGGGTGTTTATAACCTTGTCGGGGAATGTTCCTTTGTTCACCTTTACATCACAATACAGCCCCATAGCTTTACACTATGCTACCCGCATACCCCAACACTATCCGGTTTTTCATTTTCCCCATAAGGATACTAAACATATCCACCCACACCCCCTAATGAAACCCCTGCCCCTCAAAAGGCAGGGCTTTTTATTTCCGTCTGTTTTTTTTCGGTACTTTGCACAAACATACCAACAGGTATTTTTTGTAAGAAGCTTCATTATCGGGTGGATAATATAGTGCTGCGGTAACAAACGCTTTTTACGAAGACAGAATACTTAATGACATGATAGATTTACTCAAAACCAATACAGGCAGGCTGCGCATAGTAGGCTTTTTTGAAGGCATCTCTCTTATTCTCCTATTGTTTATTGCTGTACCACTCAAATATATCTGGGGCTACCCGCAGGGCTCGCAAGTATTGGGCACTATACACGGTGCACTTTTTATACTTTTCATCATCAATACATTCAGTGTTGCTGCAGAGCAAAAATGGCAATTCGGCACTACTACATGGAAGGTACTACTAGCCTGTGTTGTTCCCTTTGGTACATTTTATATAGACAGTAAAATACTGAAGCATATAAAATGATATCGCATGATACTTGTATTCAAAACGGATATAGTAACAGAAGCAATGCTCAACAACATTCGCCCGCACATCAACAGGCTGCTGCCCGATGGCGTTTGGAATGTTGACATAGAAGACTGCGACCATGTACTGAGAGTAGAGCATGCCTACGACATAACAGACAGTATCGTAAACACCCTCTCCCGTCATGGTATAAAGTGCGAAGAACTGGTATAATATAAATACTACTTTAATGGCCCTGCAGCAATGTGGGGCTTTTTCATATCATCCACCCAAGAATAATTTCCAATACACCTACCCAAAAGCATTGATTATTAACAGATAAGAAGTCATTGGCATAAATCAAAGTGAATCATACACCCAAAAATGAGGCTAAATAAAAACATACCCCGGTGCATATTTTTTTATATTTATTAGTGTGATTGGCTCCTTTGCAATAACAACCATATTTTTTGTTTGTTTTGTTTGGAAGGGGCGGTTCTCCGCCCTTTATTTAAAGCATCACAATCAAGATTAGAATCTTTTACCCCTTGCATTAGTGCATAAAAAAATCCCTGTGGTGCAACACCCCACTGCCCCGGGGATTTTTTCATTGCATCCATCTTGTACGCTTCAGCAGCAATACATCAAAGCGTACACGCATATACACGGCATAGGCAACCTCCAGCTTAGCCTCTCCAAAGTTATAATATGGTTCTGCCCGTACATTCAGATACAAATTTCTACCAAACTGTTTGTTGTATATCACGTTCATAAACAGCAGCGTTCTCAAATCTTCATTCAGCGTATCGTGTACCTGCGATGCAGAACTGTATAACGGAAAACCTCTTGGGCCTATAAACATAGCCCCTGCCCAGTAGCGCAGGTCTATATCTACATTGTATTTTGTATGTGCGGTAAATGAAGCAAAATAACCGTCTCCGCTGATGTAGGGTTGCACATTCCTGTCGTAGGTCAGGTTTTTGTAGTACACATAATAATGTTCTGTACGCAACCATGGCACAAGCCTGCTGTTGGTAGTATAGTTGAAAGAAAGACCAACTGCCGTATTCAGCAAAGACTCTATCGGTATACTACAAGTATCTATCTGCCCGCCGCGATGCGCCACCATCAGTTGCACAGGCACTTCAACACGCAGTTTTTTATGGGGCATAGGCTTTAGCCTTGCAGAGATACCACTTGTAAACTGCTCAGGGTAGTTATCATACCATCGTATAGCGCGCTCCCAGTCTATATACACATCTGCCCACAGGTAGCGTTTATCTGCTGTTATTTGCAGCCCTTGCTCCACCCTGTCTGTCAGTGTAGCCTCGGGTGTCACAATTGGCTCTATATAGCTGTGGTTGGCCGCACCATGCAGGTTGCCAACGCGCACGGTATATCCTTTCTGCTTGTAGGTAACATTGTAATACGGCGCTGCTACAACATATCCTTCTCTGCCAAATTCTCGCTGCAAAAACGCACCGCCTTGCAGCGTCAGTTTGTCCGTGAGCCTGTATTGCAAGGTTGGCTGCAACTGATAGCCGAACAATGTATAGCCCCATTCTACATGGCCAAAGTATTCGTTGTTGCGGAAGTAGTTAAAATTATCTACCCGCAGCGATAAGGCACGCACAGGTGGCTGCACTGTACTACTGTCTTTAAAGATGGCGTACTCGGTTTGTGCATGTGCAGTTGCCGCACACAACAAACCACAAAGAAATGGGGTGTATTTCATTTGCGTTACAAATAGTGTATCTGCACAAATTACAATAGCACATATCCCTGCAATATGACCTATGTCAGCATACAACGATATGCTGCACATATTTCAGCCGGTAGCGATTTATTATCTTTGCACAATGGATAAGCAACAGGAAACTGAGATTCATAAACAACTGATAGACATCAGCATCAAATCGCACATACAATCGTTGGTTACAGTAGGGCAGATAGATGAAAGTGATTTTTACCTGAATGCTGATGGCGATAAGATGATAAACATAACCGATGATGCAGGCGATGTAATTATCTTCAACTATACACAAGGCAGGCTCCACAGCTATGCAGGCCGTTTGAGGGATTGACAAAACAAGGGTATCACCACAACTAATTCTACAAACTATAGAGTGTATTATGGCATACCTGCAAAATATGCTTCATAGATTTGCATGAACATATTAGCAAAACATACGAACATACAAATAATTGCCCCTTTCACCGGCAAACAAACAAGAATGGCGCACTATGCAGTGCGCCATTTGTTTTTTTATATCCTTATTATACAGAGCTATATTAAAGCTGCGTAGCAGTGTAAACTACATCTACAGTATAAGTACCTGCAGGGTAAGTGAAACCTGGTGTAGCATTGTACATTACGCTGAATGTTTGGTTACCACCGTTGTTACCGTTGCTTATCAGGTTAGCTGCTGTGCTTGACAGGCTTGTGTAACCTGCAAAACCACCTGCGATAGTACCACCTGTACCGTTTGCACTTACTTTCA
>JADHED010002975.1_pt1 | contig 10807 bp, 9 predicted proteins | sample 8952041 | NCBI WGS metagenome assembly JADHED01 (sample SAMN16124423, study PRJNA663239) | bioreactor sludge metagenome | isolation source: sludge (control) | place: India:Bengaluru | collected 2018-09-08
AGCGGCTCGTGAGGCGCTGGTACGCGATGTCGGTCCTGAAGTCGCGATACACCGGCTCGCCCGAGACGATGTTCGACTACGACATCCGGCAGATCGCCGCGCAGGGCCTCGCGTCCTACGTCGAGACCGTCGTCGCCACCGAGCTGCCCGACACCTTCTGGACCGGGATGCTCCCGACCGTCATGGACACCTCATCGGCCCAGAGCCCCTACTTCCTCGCCTACAAGGCCGCGCAGGTGAAGCTCGGGGACAAGGGCTTCCTCTCCCGCGACATCACCGCCCTCGACCTCCTCCTGAACCGGAGCGATGTCCACCACGTCTACCCCCGGAACTTCCTCAAGGGCAAGGGCCTCTCGCGTGGCCGCTACAACCAGATCGCGAACTTCGTCCTCGCCCAGAGCGAGATCAACATCGCCATCGGCGACAAGCCGCCCGAGAAGTACTTTCACGAGCTGGCCGAGCAGGCCGACGGCGGGCCGAAGAAGTACGGCAACCTGACGACCCGCGAGGAGCTCGCCGCGAACCTCCGGATGAGCTGCCTGCCGGAATCGCTCCTCGACGGCGACATCCCGGCGTACGACGACTTCCTCGCCGAGCGGCGGCGGCTCATGGCGCAGAAGCTGAAGACCTGGTTCGAGGCGCTCTGAGATGCTCGACGGCCTGAAGCCGTACCCGGCGTACAAGGAGTCGGGGGTGCCGTGGCTGGGGAAGGTGCCGGAGCACTGGGAGATAGCACCCACGGCCTCGGCGTTCCGCGAGAGCATTCGGCCGTCCAGTACGGATGATGGACGGCCTATCTTGTCGCTCAGCTACGGGCAGGTCATTGTCAAGCCGCTCGAGCGGCTCCACGGGCTCGTGCCGAAGTCGTTCGAGTCGTACCAGGCGATCTCGCCCGGCGACATAATCGTTCGCACGACTGACCTGCAGAACGATCGCTCGAGCCTTCGGGTCGGCTTCTCTCGGAACATCGGGAAGATTACTTCGGCGTACTTGAGCCTTCGAACGCGCCCTTGCGTCTCTCCCGAGTTTGGGTACCGACTCCTGAGCGCCTACGACCTGCTTAAGATCCTCTACGGATACGGATCTGGGCTTCGCCAGAACCTCACGTTCGGTGACGTCAAGAGAATGCCGGCCCTCATCCCGCCGCCACCTGAGCAGTCAGCGATCGTCCTGTTCCTACGCAACGTCGACCGTCGTATCCGCCGCCTCATTCAGGCCCGGCAGAGCCTCATCAAGCTCCTTGAGCAGCAGAAGCGTTCAGTCTTCAACCTTGCGATCAGCCGAGGTCTCGAGTCGAGCCCTCGGACGAGACCTTCCGGACTCGCATGGATACGGGACGCCCCGGAAGGCTGGGATCGCATACGCCTGAAGGCATTGACCGAGGCCATCGTCGACTGCCTGCACGCAACGCCTGTGTACTCGGCCGATGGTGAATTCCCTGCGATCCGAACTGCCGACATCACCCCGGGGCGAATCGACCTCGCCGGCGCTCGGCGCGTCGATGCCGAACACTACAGGCTCTGGACGGCGAGGATGGCGCCTGCCGAAGGGGACATTCTCTACAGCCGTGAAGGGGAACGTTTCGGAATCGCGGCTCAAGTCCCAGGCGACGTCAAGCTATGCATCTCCCAGCGGATGATGGCGATTCGAGTCCATGCGCGAGCGAACGCGAGGTTCGTCATGTGGCAGCTCAACTGCGACCACGTGTATGCGCAGGCCGCCGTGGACCTGATCGGTTCAGCGGCGCCTCACGTGAACGTAGAACGCGTCCGCAATTTCGAGCTGCTTCTCCCTCCTCGTCGGGAGCAGGACCGCATCGTTGAATGGATCGATCAGCGGATCGAGATCACCGAGGGATCCATACGCCGGGTTCGGCAGGAGATCCTCTTGCTGAAGGAGCTTCGCACGCGCCTGATCGCGGACGTCGTCACCGGCAGACTCGACGTTACGGAGGCCGCAAGCGGGCTCCCACTGGAGCCTGACATCGCCGAGACGTTCGCCGCGGACGATGTCGAGGAAGTCGACGTCTCCGAGGAGCAGGACGGCGACGCGGCGTCTGCCGAGGCCGACGCATGACGACGACCTTTCACTTCGACCGTCCATGGACGCACCTCACTGCCGCCGTCCGCGAGTCCCGCGTTCCGGCCTTCGCGGCAGTCGCCTACTACGGGAGGGGCGCCGGGCGGCTCCTCCCGCTCTCGAAGGGCAGCCGCCTCGTCGTCGATGCGAGTGAGCACGCCGTGTCGAGTGGCCAGACGAGCCCGAAGGACCTCCTGGCCGCTCATCGGAAGGGAGTCCGGATCTTCAGCGTCCGGAACCTCCACGCGAAGGTCTTCGTCGTCGGGCGGCGTGTTTTCGTCGGCTCGACGAACGCCTCGATGCACTCGAAGGACGGGCTCGTCGAAGCGGTCCTCGAAACCTCCGATTCCGGTGCGGTCTCGGCGGCACGTGAGTTCATCAATGACCAGTGCCGGGAAGAGCTCGGGCCGAGGGCTCTCGCCGTCCTTCAGAAGCTCTACCGCGAACCGCTGATCCCGGGTGGGAAGAAGACGCCGAAGCGAAAGGCGAAGAGCGTCGCGGCGCTGCACTCCCCCCTCCGCCTGGCGCAGCTCAGGATCATCGAGTGGACCGAGGAAGACCAGAAGACGCATGAGGCAGGTCTCTCTGAGGCGAAGCGTCGGCGGAAGAAGCGGGCATCGACGGTCGAGAGCTACCGTCTCGTCGGGTCTCGCCTTCCGGCTCTGTTCGACGACGTCATCCAGATCACGGACGAAGGAGACGGCTCGCCGCTCGTCGCGCCACCCGGGAAGGTGATCCACCTGCGGAAACACCGAGCGGGATCGCGCCCCTGTACGTTCGTCTACCTCGAAATGCCTTCGACCTACCGTCGGGTCCGCCAGGATGCCCTCGCGAAGCGCCTCGGCCGCGGGTGGAAGAAGCTGCTCGTCAGGGACGGCCTCGTCCGGAACGCGGAGGCGGCGGCGTCGCTCCGAACGGCGCTCAAGGTGAGCTGAGGGGCGAGCGAGAGGCTCGAGAGCGATGCTCACGCGCCTGGCCCCCGAGATCGTTCCCGATTCGGGTATGATTCTTCCCGAAATGGGAAGGATTTCGACTCCACCCCGGAAGGGCCTCGCGGATGCGCTCTTCACGCCGGTCCAGCAGCGCGTCCTCGGCCTCCTCTTCGGCCAGCCGGAGCGCCGCTTTCAGAGCGGCGAGCTGATTCGCCTCGCGGCCAGTGGCACAGGAGCCGTCCACCGGCAGCTCGCCCGGCTGGCCGATGCGGGCCTCGTGACCGTGACGCGGACGGGAAACCAGAAGCACTACCAGGCACGAGAGAACAGCCCGGTCTTCGCCGAGCTGCACGGGCTCGTCGTCAAGACGGTCGGGCTCGTCGAGCCCATTCGCAGGGCGCTCGCACCCTTCGAGCCGCGCATCCGTGCCGCCTTCGTCTTTGGCTCCATCGCGAAGAGGACGGAGACGGCCTCGAGCGACGTCGACCTCCTCGTCCTCTCGGAGACGCTCGCCTACGCCGACCTCTTCCACGCGCTCCAGGCTGCCGAGGCCGTCCTCGCCCGTTCGGTCAACCCGACGGTCTTTACGATCGCCGAGTGGCACCTGCGCCGGGCGGAGGCCGACTCGTTCGCCTCACGCATCGCTTCGCAGCCCCGCATCTTCGTGATCGGAGGCGACGATGACCTCCCCTGAGCGGTGCCGGCTGCGGCCCGCGGGAAACGGATTTCGCTCGACCGTGCGTATCATTCAACTGTCGGCTCAGACAGCTGGCCCTGATCGGCCGAGATGAAACCCGCGAGGGGTTACGAGATGCCGTTTTCAGACACCGAGCTGGACGCGATCCTCACCGATGGGACGAAGCGCATCGAGGGCGATATAGCGTGGGCGGACGATGAGGATCACTCCCCATCGGCGGAATTCAGAGTCGAAGTCCGGTCGAGCTCGGGCTGGCCCCTCTTCGTCAGAGGCAGCATCAATCCTCACGCGGGCACGCTGACGTTTGCCCTCATCCTGAAGACAGAAGGGCGCATCTACGCCCTCGATCTCGGGAAGAACCATCACAACCCTCAGTGCAACCAGGTCGGAGAGAAGCACAAGCACAGATGGAACCAGCGCTATCGCGACAAGGAGGCGTACGTCCCATCTGACATTCAGGCCCCCGTGAATGACCCATGTGCCGTCTGGACCGAATTCTGCATCGAGGCGCGCATCACGCACAACGGAACGCTTGCCACACCTCCCGTTCGGCAGCAGGAGCTGTTCTGATGAGCGAGCAGTCGATCTGCAGAGAAGTCGCGGCCGGCATTGGCGAGCTGTTCCAGTGCTCGCCTCACGGCGATTACGAACGCGTTCGGACGCCGTTCCTGTATCCCGACGGCGACAACATCGACCTTTTCTGCCAGCGCTCCGCAGAGACGCTCACGGTCTCCGACCTGGGCGAGACGACCCGATGGCTCCGGATGCAGTCGGTATCACCTCGACGTTCACCGAAACAGCGAGCCCTGATCGAGGACACCTGCCTTACGCACGGCGTCGAGTTCTACCGCGGGATGCTCATCGCACGTGTTCGACCTGGGGATGCGATCGCGCCGGTCATCACGCGCGTCGGGCAGGCTGCCCTTCGAGTGGCGGACCTGTGGTTCACCTTCCGGACTCGTTCGGTAGAGTCGATTGCCGACGAGGTATCGGACTTCCTCATCGAGCGGAACCTCCGGTTCGAGAGAGGAAGCAAGCTGGCCGGCCGCTCGGGCCGAACCTGGTTCCCCGACTTCCACGTCCGCGCGCCGCTCAGGAGCTCGCTCGTCTATGTGCTGAGCACCGGCACCCGGTCAGCAGCCCGGTCTGTCAGCGAACACGTTCTGGCTGCCTGGTACGACTTGAACCACCTCGCAGCCGGGCCGGAGGCGCTTCGGTTCGTCTCTCTTTTTGACGACACCGCCGACGTCTGGGCCGCTGAGGACTTTTCGCTCGTCGAGGGCCTGTCGACGATCGCTCGCTGGTCACGACCTGACGAGTTCGCAGAACTGCTGGCCGAGGCCGCCTAACCGGTCGCACGTTCGTGATCGGATGGGACGATGACCCCGCCTGAACTCGGGAACCTCGCGCGCAGCACCCAGCTGGAAGCGGAACCGCCTTCGCTCCGCAAGAACGCAGTGCACACCGCCCTGCGGGCGCTCGGCCCGTTCGATGGGGCCGAGAGACCGTGACCGGACCCGGAGGGCGGAATACCGCGAGATGGCGACCATCGCGGTACTTGATGCGGGAGCGCCGTTTCGACATGTCCGTGTCCGGCCAAGAGTGCAACCCGTTGTGCTGCACGCGGATACCCGTAGCGCGAGTACTTGATGGGTACTTGATAGAGGGCCTTGGGCCGAACCGATGAGCCCACATACCGACACCTCGGAGAAAGGCCTCGAGACCCTCATCGTCACCGCGCTCACCGGCCAGGCGCCTCCGCCGCCGCCCAGCGCGGAAGACGCCGTCGAGAGGCCGGCCTCCTATGACGCCGGATGGCTCCTCGGGGACGCGAGCGAATACGACCGGGAGTACTGCCTCGACCTCTTCCAGCTCCGGGCTTTCGTCCTCGCCACGCAGCCCAAGGTCGCCGAAGCGCTGGAGCTGGACAAGGACGGGCCGGTGCGGCGGAAGCTCCTCGCGCGGATCCAGGGCGAGGTGAGCCGGCGGGGCGTCCTCGACGTCCTGCGCCATGGCGTCAAGCACGGGCCGGTCAGCCTCGATCTCTTCTACGGCTCGCCGTCGCCAGGGAACACCGTTGCCGCCGAGCGTTTCCGGAAGAATCGGTTCTCCGTGACGCGGCAGCTCCGGTATAGCCGCGACGAGACCCAGCTCGCCCTCGACCTCGGCCTCTTCGTGAACGGCCTCCCCATCGCGACCTTCGAGCTGAAGAACAGCCTGACGAAGCAGACGGTGGCGGACGCCGTCCAGCAGTACCAGCGGGACCGGGACCCGCGTGAGCGCCTCTTCGAGCTGGGGCGCTGCGCCGTCCACTTCGCCGTGGACGACCACGAGGTCCGCTTCTGCACGCACCTGAAGGGGAAGGGCTCCTGGTTCCTCCCCTTCAACCGGGGCTGGAACGACGGCGCCGGGAACCCGCCGAACCCGAACGGCCTGAAGACGGACTACCTCTGGAAGAAGATCCTGACGCGGGAGAGCCTGACCGAGATCCTCGAAAGCTACGCCCACCTCGTCGAGACGAAGGACGAATCGACCGGAAAGAAGAGCCGGAGCCAGGTCTGGCCCCGCTACCACCAGCTCGATGTCGTGAGGAGGCTCCTCGACGACGCTCGGGGGCACGGCGCGGGACGGCGCTACCTGATCCAGCACTCCGCGGGAAGCGGCAAGTCGAACTCCATCGCCTGGCTCGTCCACCAGCTCATCGGCCTCAGGCGCGAGGGCGCGCCTGAGGCCCCTCACGTCTTCGACTCGATCATCGTGGTCACGGATCGGCGGATCCTCGACAGGCAGATTCGGGACACGATCAAGTCGTTCGCGCAGGTCGCGGCGACGGTCGGGCACGCGGAGAGCTCCGGGAACCTGGGGCAGCTCATCGAATCGGGGAAGAAGATCATCATCTCGACCGTCCAGATGTTCCCGCACGTCCTCGACAAGCTCGGGACGGAGCACCGGGCGCGGACCTTCGCCATCGTCATCGACGAGGCCCACTCGAGCCAGGGCGGACGCACCTCCTCGGCCTTGAACATGGCTCTCTCCGTCGGGGGCGAGACCGACGCAGACGACTCGACCGAGGACAAGATCAACCGGATCATGGAGGCGCGGAAGCTCCTCCCGAACGCGAGCTACTTCGCGTTCACGGCGACGCCGAAGAACAAGACGCTCGAGATCTTCGGAGAGCCGCACCCGGAGGGCGGGGAGACGAAGCGCCGCCCCTTCCACGTCTACACGATGAAGCAGGCGATCGACGAGGGCTTCATCCTCGACGTCCTGCGCAGCTACACGCCGATCGAGAGCTACTACCGGCTCGTCAAGACGATTCCCGGCGACCCCGAGTTCGACACGAAGCGTGCCCGGAAGAAGCTCCGGCGCTACGTGGAAGGCCACGAGCACGCGATCCGGCTGAAGGCCGAGATCATGGTCGACCACTTCCACGAGCAGGTGCTTGACCTGCAGAAGATCGGCGGGCAGGCCCGCGCGATGGTCGTGACGACCGGGATCGATCGGGCGCTCCAGTACTTCCATGCGATCCGGGACTACCTCACCGAGCGAAGGAGCCCCTGGCGGGCCATCGTCGCCTTCTCGGGGGAGCACGACTTTGGCGGCGTCCCTGTCACGGAGGCCTCGCTGAACGGTTTCCCGTCGAACAGCATCGCCGAGAAGATCCGGACGGACCCGTACCGCTTCCTCGTCTGCGCCGACAAGTTCCAGACCGGCTACGACGAGCCGCTCCTCCACACGATGTACGTCGACAAGGTGCTTTCGGGCATCAAGGCCGTCCAGACCCTCTCACGGTTGAATCGGGCGCACCCGCTGAAGCACGACGTCTTCGTCCTCGATTTCATGAACGATGCGGACACGATTCGCGAGGCGTTCGCCGACTACTACCGGACGACGCTGCTCTCCCAGGAGACCGACCCGAACAAGCTCCACGACCTGAAGGCCGCGCTGGACGGGGCAGATGTCTACGCGTCCCGCCAGATCGATGAGGTCGTCGGCCTCTACCTCGGCGGCGCCGATCGGGACCGCCTCGACCCGATTCTCGACGCCTGCGTCGCTACCTACCGCCAGGAGCTGGACGAGGACGGGCAGGTCGACTTCAAGGGGAAGGCGAAGGCCTTCGCCCGGATCTACGCGTTCCTCGCCTCCGTGCTTCCCTACAACGACCCGGAGTGGGAGAAGCTCTCGATCTTCCTCGGCTTCCTGATCCCGAAGCTCCCGGCGCCGCAGGAGGACGACCTCTCGAAGGGAATCCTCGAGCTGATCGACATGGACAGCTACCGGGTGGAGAAACGGGCCTCGGTGAAGATCCAGCTCCCGGACGCCGACGCGGAGATCGAGCCCGTCCCGACCAGCGGGGGCGGCCACAAACCGGAGCCCGAGCTGGACCGCCTATCGAACATCCTGAAGACGTTCAACGACCAGTTCGGGAGCATTCCCTGGACCGACGCGGACCGGGTGCACCATCTCATCACGACGGAGATCCCGGCCAAGGTCGCGGCCGATGTCGCCTACCAAAACGCCTCGAAGAACTCCGACCGGCAAAACGCGAAGATCGAGCACGACAAGGCCCTCGCCCGGGTCATGACGGCCCTTCTGAAGGACGACACCCAGCTCTTCAAGCAGTTCAGCGACAACGAGTCGTTCCGGCGCTGGCTGACGGACACGGTGTTCGGGATGACGTACGCGCCGGGGAGGCCGGAGGCAGGCGCCGGGACCTGAGGCGGCAGCCGGCTCGGTGCCTTCAGTGCTCGCGCCGGTGGAGCAGGAGGGCTTCCCGGGTGGATGCCAGCCTCGCGAACGGTCCGCCGAAGAGGACGAACACCCGGGCCTCGTTCAGCCGGAGGGTCCCGGGCTGGGCCCGCCGCGCCCGTATCATGCCGCTTCCCATGAGGCAGCCCTCCATGTCCTTGTCCGCGGCGCGCCGCGTCGCGCTATGGGCACAGGGGTTCGGAAGGCCGCGCCCGGCGAGGGACGTCACCGGCGCCGACATCGTGAGGACGACTCGCGCGGTTGGCCTTCTTCAGCTCGATTCGGTGAACGTGCTCGTACGTTCGCACTACCTGCCGGTCTTCTCGCGGCTCGGTCCCTACGAGCGGGACCGGCTGGACCACGCGGCCTATTCGAGCCGCCGCCGGCTGTTCGAGTACTGGGGTCACGCGGCCTCGCTGATTCCCGTGGAGCTGCAGCCCCTCTTTCGCTGGCGGATGGAGCGCGCGAAGAGGGGCGAGGGCTCGTGGAGCAGCCTCGCGCGTATCGGCCGCGAGCACGCGGCGTTCTGCAAGCAAGTGCTCGCCGAGGTCCGCGACCGCGGGCCGATCGGGATCTCGGAGCTGGCCGCTTCAGGCGCGCGCAAGGCTGGCTGGTGGGAGTGGAGCGAGGGCAAGCTGGCGCTCGAGTGGCTGTTCTGGACGGGCCAGGTCAGCACGCACGGGCGGCGCCATTTCGAGCGGATCTACGACCTGACCGAGCGCGTGCTGCCGCGTGCGGTGATCGAGGCGCCGACGCCCGAGCCCGCGGAGGCGCAGAGAGAGCTGCTTCGAATCGCGATCAAGGCCCTCGGCGTGGCCACCGGGCGAGATCTCGCCGACTACTTCCGGCTGCCCGCGGCCGACGCCAGGGTGCGGATCGCCGAGCTCGTCGAGTCCGGCGACCTCGTGGCGGTCGCCGTCGAGGGCTGGGATCGGCCGGCGTTCCTCGATCCGCGAGCCCGCGTACCGCGAAGGGTCGAGGCCCGGGCGCTGCTGTCGCCGTTCGATTCGCTCGTCTGGGAGCGCAGCCGCACCGAGCATCTGTTCGGCTTTCGCTATCGGCTCGAGATCTACACGCCGTCCCATCGGCGCGTCCACGGCTACTACGTGCTGCCTTTCCTCCTGGGCGAGAGGCTCGTCGCGAGGGTGGACCTGAAAGCGGACCGCGCGCGCAGCGCGCTCCGTGTCGTGCGGGCGCAATGCGAGCCTTGGGCCGATGAGGACTTCGTGGCCGGGCCGCTCAGGGACGAGCTCCGGATCCTCGGCGGGTGGCTCGGCTTGGAGAGGGTGGTCGTGTCCCGCCACCGTGGCTTTACACGACTCCTACGCTAGCCGCAGGGCCCTCGCCTTTCATGCCTCGAGGCAGGTCTTCGCCGCTCGACGAGATCGCCGTCTGGAAGTAGCAGGGGCGCCGGTCTCCCGGCGCCCCGTTCAGCCTTCCGTGCCCTCCGGCCCGCCGCGGGGCCGCCCGCGCCGCCGGGCCTTCACCGCCTCCCGGAGGAGGTACTCGATCTGGCCGTTCACGCTCCGGAGCTCGTCCGCCGCCCACCTCTCGATCTCGGCGAAGAGGGCGGGGTCGATCCGGAGGAGGAAGGCCTTTCGGGACTCCCCGGGGGGCGGCGGTCCGGCGGCGCGGCTCGGCATCTCTCCTCAGGCGTAGAGGGTCCCGGCGTTGACGACCGGGTGGACCTCGGAGTCGCCGCAGAGGACGACCATCAGGTTGCTGACCATCGCGGCCTTCCGCTCGTCGTCGAGCGTCACCACGTGCTTCTCCGCGAGCTCCTTGAGCGCCATGTCGACCATCGAGACGGCGCCGTGGACGATCTTCTGCCGCGCAGCGATGACCGCCTCGGCCTGCTGGCGGCGGAGCATCGCCTGCGCGATCTCGGGGGCGTAGGCGAGGTGGGTGAGGCGCGCCTCCTCCACGACGACGCCGGCCTTGGCGAGCCGCTCGTGGAGCTCGGCCTTCAGCGCGGCGGAGACCTCCTCGACGTTCGAGCGGAGGGTGATCTCGTCCTCCTCGCCGTGGTCGTAGCCGTAGAGGCTCGCGATGTGGCGCAGGGCCGACTCGCTCTGGGTCTCGACGTACTGCTCGTAGTCGTCCACGTCGAACATCGCCATCGCCGTGTCCTGCACGCGCCAGATGACGACGGCGGCGATCTCGATCGGGTTACCCCCCTTGTCGTTCACCTTGAGGCGCTGGCCGTTCAGCGTCCGGGCGCGCAGGGAGATCCGATTCCTCTTCGAGGAGCGGCGCCCTGCCGCCTGCGCGGCCTGGGCGGCGAGAGCCGCCGGCTTCGCGCCGTGCCCCTCGGCGGTCGTCGCCGCGGCCGCGGCGGCGGTGCCCGAGC
>JADHED010002976.1_pt1 | contig 10805 bp, 6 predicted proteins | sample 8952041 | NCBI WGS metagenome assembly JADHED01 (sample SAMN16124423, study PRJNA663239) | bioreactor sludge metagenome | isolation source: sludge (control) | place: India:Bengaluru | collected 2018-09-08
CCTGGGCCACCTGGCGGGCGACGAGCTGCTGGTGCAGGTGTCGCAGCGGCTCCAGCAGCACCTGCGCGCCTCCGACACGGTGGGCCGCATCGGCCTCACCGCCGAGGCCACCCACGACTGCACCGTGGCGCGGCTGGGCGGCGACGAGTTCGCGGTCATCCTCAGCGCGCTGCGCGACCCCGCCGACGCGCTCGTGGTGGCCCACCGCATCCTCGACGCCTTCCGCGCGCCGTTCCACGTGGCCGGCATGGACCTGTCGAGTTCGGTGAGCGTCGGCATCGCCATCGCCCGCCCGGAGTACGCGGTGCCGGAAGACATGCTGCGCGACGCCGACACCGCGATGTACCACGCCAAGTCGGCGGGCCGCGGCCAGGCCGTGGTCTTCGACGAGGGGATGCGCGAACGGGCGGTCCGGCGGCTGCAGCTCGAGAACGACCTGCGGCGCGCCGTCGAGCGCAACGAGTTCGTCCTCCACTACCAGCCCATCGTCGAGCTCAAGGGCGAGGGCATCACGGGGCTCGAGGCGCTCATCCGCTGGGACCATCCCGAGCATGGCCTGATCAGCCCCGGCGAGTTCATCCCCATCGCGGAAGAGACCGGCCTGGTGGTGGCGATCGGCTACTGGGTGGTGGACCAGGTGTGCCGCCAGCTGCGCCAGTGGCGCGACCAGCAGCGGGTGACGCCGCCCTTCACCGTCGGCGTGAACCTCTCGGCCCGGCAGCTGTCGCAGGCGGACCTCGTCGAGCGGCTGCTCGAGATCCTCGGGCAGCACGGCATCGACCCCGGGTTGATCGAACTCGAGGTCACCGAGACCAGCGTGATGGCGAGCCCCGACCAGGCCGCGGTGCTGCTGGGACAGTTGAAGGCGGCGGGCTTCCGCCTGAGCATCGACGACTTCGGCACCGGCTACTCGTCGCTGAACTACGTGCACCGCTTCCCGGTGGACCGGCTCAAGATCGACCGCACCTTCCTGCGCCAGGACGAGGCGGGCGATCTGCACGGCGTCGTGTCCACCATCGTCCAGCTCGCCGAGCACCTGCAGATCGCGGTGGTCGCCGAGGGCGTCGAGACGCTCGCGCAGCTCGACCAGCTGAACCGGCTGCGGTGCGACTTCGGGCAGGGGTTCTACTTCGCGAGGCCCGCCGCCCTGCCGGCCGCCGAGCTCTTCGTCACCGGCCGCGAGGAGGTCGAGGATGGCCACGCGGATTGATCGGACCCGGGCCAGGCCGCGGGGCGCGCTCCTGGGGTGACACCATGTCGACCGCTGGCAGCCACACCGCGTCCGCCGCCCCACCGCCTCACCCGACGACGGTGCTCCTGGTCGACGACAACGAGCTGGGACGGGACATGCTCACGCGCCGGCTGGCGCGCCGGGGATTCCGGGTCATTGGCGCGGCGGACGGGCTCGAGGCCGTGGCGCGAGCCATCAGCGACCAGCCGGATCTCATCATCATGGACATGAGCCTGCCGGTGATGGACGGCTGGGAGGCCACCCGGCGGATCCGCGCGGACGCGCGCACGTGGACGATCCCCATCATCGCCCTCACCGCACACGTCATGGCCGACGACCGGGTGCGGTGCCTCGAGGCCGGGTGCGACGAGTTCCAGTCGAAGCCCGTGGACTTCATCCGGCTCGTGGATGCCATCCTCCGCCTGGGCGGCCTGGAGGGAGCCGACGGCGCGGAGGCGAAGGGATGAGCGTCACCGCAGCCGTTCGGCGCGCACCGTCCGCGTGAGCAGGCGCTCGGGCACCACCCGCGCGCCGAGGCCCGGCCCCTCGGGGACGGCGATGAAGCCGTCCGCGTCCAGCACGACCGCCGGCTCGACGATGTCCTCGTCGAAGTAGTTGCTCGTCTCCGAGGTGTCGCCCGGAAGCGAGAAGCCCTCCACCGTCTGCAGGTGGATGTTCACCGCGCGGCCGATGCCGGTCTCGTCCATCCCTCCCGACCAGACGCCCACGCCGTGCGAGGCGGCGTGGTGCGCGATGCGGATCGACTCCAGCAGCCCGCCCACGCGGCCCTGCTTCACGTTGACGATGCGGCAGGCGCCGATCGAGATGGCGGCGGCCGCGTCCGCCACGCCGTGGATCGACTCGTCGAGGCAGATGGGCGTCCGCATCGCCGCCTGCAGCGTCGCGTGCTCGACGATGTCGCTGTAGGAGAGCGGCTGTTCCACCATCATCAGGTCGAACGCGTCGAGCTGGCGCAGGTGGTCGAGATCGGCCAGCGTGTAGTCGCCGTTGGCGTCCACCATGAGGGGCAGGTCGGGGAAGCGCTCGCGGACGGCGCGCACCCACTCCACGTCCTGGCCCTTGCGCACCTTCATCTTCACGCGGTGGTAGCCGCGCGCCACGGCGCGCTCGACGGCGCGCAGCAGGTCGTCCTGCGTGTCGCGCAAGCCGATGCTCAGGCCCGACGGGATGCGGCGGGCGGGCCGGCCCAGCAGCGCGTGCAGCGGCACCCCCTGCCGCTGCGCGATCAGGATCAGCAGTGCGTTCTCGACGGTGGCCTTCGCCATGCCGTGGCCGCGCACGCGCCGGAATCGCGCCTCGAGCTCGCCGAGGGCGAGGCCGGGCTCGACGAGCGGCAGCAGGAAGTCGGCGATGACGTGCCGGGCCGTCGTGTTGGTCTCGTAGGAGTAGTAGGGGTCCGGGTCGGCGACGCACTCGCTCCACGCGGTGACGCCGGCCGACTCGATCCGCAGCAGCATCGCCTCCTTCACGGTCCACACGTGGACGCTGGTGCCGAAGGGCGTGACGAGCGGCAGGCGCACGGTGACGAGATCGACGTGGTCGATCGCCGGCAGCGCAAGGGCCTCGAGGGCGGCGGTGGGCGCGGGCGTCGTGGATGGCATCAGTGGTCCTTTCGTCACCGCCCCCGCAACGCAGGGAACACGCGAGTGAACACGAGGTCGCGCACCTCGCGGTCGAGGTCCTTCGTCCCGCGCGGCGTCGCCGCCGTGCGCTCGACGAGCGTGTTGAAGGCCGCCACGTAGCCCAGGCCGTCCGCCGGGTCCACGTAGAAGTGCGCGATGAAGCCGTTCTGGTCGCCGCCGTGGCCGACGACCGTGCGCCCGAGGTGCCGCTCGACGAAGAAGCCGAGCCCCATGCGCACGTCGCGATCGGGCGTCTCGCCCTCGGCCTCTGCCGGCAGGACGGGCTGCCACATCTCCTCGAGCGATCGGCGCGCGAGCACCGCGTCGTAGCGGGCCCGCCGGGCGGCATCGGCAGGCCGGCCAACCAGGAACGCGACCCACTTCGCCAGGTCGGCCACCGGCGCGTTCAGCCCGCCGTTGGACACGGTGACGCCCGTGTCCGGATCGAAGGGCCGCTCGGTGCGCACCCCGTCGCGCACCCCGTAGCTGTGCGACTTGTGCGCCAGCCGGTACGGCGGCGTCGCGTCGAAGTAGCTCTCGCGCATGTCGAGCGGCCGCAGGACGTGCTTGTCGACGTAGACCTCGAAGTCCTCACCCGCGATCTGCTCGACGATGCGTCCGAGGAAGACGATGCCCGGGTTCGAGTACTGGAAGCGGCTGCCCGGGGGGAACTCCACCTCGGTGTAGGGCAGCATGGCCACCAGCTGCGCCCACGACGTGGGCTCGAAGGGGTGCCACGGCTTGCCGCCGCCCCAGGGCCAGGTGGGCGACCGGAAGCCCGCGCTGTGGCTCAGCAGGTGCCGGAGGGTGATGGCCTCCAGCGGCCCGTGCGGCGCGTGCACGGCGCGCAGTTCCGGCAGGTGGCGCACCACCGGATCGTCGAGCGACAGGCGCCCGCGATCGCGCAGTTGCAGGATCGCCACCGCCGTGAAGGTCTTGGTGATCGACGCCCAGTGGAAGATGGTGTCGTCATCGACGGGGCGCGCGGCGGCGGCCTCGGCCAGTCCCTCGCTGTCGGCGAACACCACGCGATCGCCGTCCACGACGGCGATTCCGGCGCCGACGATGCCGGCCGACCGGACCATCTGCTTCCACTGCCCGCGGAACTCGTCGAGTGCCATCGTCGCCGCTGTCCGAGGCGCCTGAGCGGCCACGCCGGCGATGGCCACGACCATCCCCGCCGCCACGCCAATCGTCCTCACCGGCCCTCCCCGCCGCGGGCGGGCCTGGTCTTGCGCGTGTCGTCCGCGCCTCGCGCGCGGCCGGCGCCCACGGCGGGTCGATCCTCCGGCAGGCGCGTGGAGCGCGTCAAGGGATCGGCGCACCGGGCGGCGCCATCGGCGATGCGTGCGGGGCGCGCGGCTCGGTCTCCGGCGCCAGGCGGCAGTGCCCGAGCGACACTCCGTGACACTGCCGCCATAGGCCCCGGCACTACCGCACCGGCGTGAGCAGGAACCCCCGCGTGATGCCGTCCACCGTGGCGACGCCGCTGATGCATCCCTGGTTGTTGATGTGGTAGGCCCCGACCAGCACGGTTCCGGGTGCGGGCGGGATCAGGTCGTTCAGGTCGAACATCTGGCCGTTCTCCCAGACGAAGGCGTGCTGGATGTTCGCCGGCGTCCTGGCAACCCCCACGATCTGGCCGGTGTTGTTGATCGCGTAGGCAGCGCCCTGGGGTCCGCCCAGGGTCCCGAGGTCACGCATCCCCCCGTCTTCCCAGAGAAACGGGCGCGTGACACCGCCCGACGTCGAGGTCCCGACCACCTGGGTGCGGTTGTTGATCGCGTACGCAAAGCTGTTCGCGTTGGCCGTGAGCGTGCCGATGTGACGCGCACGCCCCTGGTTGTCCCACAGCGTCGCCTCGAAGGGGCCTGGGTTCGGCAGACCCGTGACGCCCGCGATCTCGCCGTTGTCGTTGATCGCGTATGCCTGGCCCATCCCGACGTTACCGGGGTAGTCCGACGGATACGAGAGTTCGGACAGCGTGCCGTTCCGCCAGAGGAACGGGTGGGGCCCGCTCAGGCCGCCGCTGGCGTAGCCCACGATCTGCCGACGGCTGTTGATGCCCGTCGGTGCAGCCGTGACGCCGTCGAGCAGGAGCCCGAGGTCCATTGGCATCATCGTCGGGTGCGTCCACAGCACCGGCGTCTGGAACACCCGGTCGACGCCGGTCGACGGGTCCGGCCCGACCCTGTTCGCGGTGCCGATCACGTCGCCCCGGTTGTTCATGCCGAACCCGTAGGCGCCCGGCCAGCCCGGCAGGCGCTGCAGCGGTGTCTGCACGCCGTCCCTCCACAGGAACGGCACTGCGGTCCTGGCCTGTTCGAACGGAAGCGCTGGCGACGAGAGGTGCCACGAGTAACCGGCGGCCCGCGACGGCTCGTTCACGCTGGTGGACAGCGGCAGGAACGCGTGAGTGTGACCGGGCAGGGGCTCGATGATGGTGAGGGTGTAGGTACCGACGCGCGGCGCCGGCGCCTCCTGAGAGAGGCCCACGACAGGCAGCAGGAGGATTACCACGCAACCCGCGAGGAACGCCCGCGTCATGTCGAAGCGCACGGCGAGCGCATCGGGCGGCGCAGCCGTCATATCGAGTTCGACGATCTCTGCGGTGAACAGATCGGTGCGGAACGACTGGTTCGGCTCGAGCCGCGTGCTCGTCCTGAACACCAGCGCGAACATGTTCGTCAGCCAGCCGCGCCGGTCCGTGCGCAGCGTGATCGCCCGCTCACCCGTCCGCTCGGCGGTCATCACCCCGTTGAGCGACGACAGGACACGAACGTCCACCCGCCGGCCCGCACGCCACGACACCTCGTCGGCGAGGTAGAACGTCAGGAACGGACCCGACGTGTTGAGGACGACGACGTGCGCCGGGCGGCGGGCCTCGACCAGGGCGACCAGCCCCTTGGCCTGCCGCCCTGGCAGCTCGAAGCTCGCCCGGTAGACGAAGGCGAAGGCGGCCGACAGGACGAGCCCGGGCACCAGCACCCCGGCGACGATCCACCAGCCGCCCAGCCGGGTGGCCGTTGTCGGCTCGGCGGTGGACGCGGCAGGCGCGAACCCGCGCCGCGCCAGGGCCCCCGCCTGCGACGCCAGCAGCGCCAGGAGCACGCTCCCCGGCACCAGCGGCAGGTAGAGCGCGCGTTCGCCGCCTTCCGCGCCGGTCTGCGGCACCAGGGCGAGCAGGTAGAAGAGCAACGCCCACCAAGCGACCGGGTCGCGCCTGAACGGGCGAAGCGCGTACAGGAACAAGCCCGCCACGACCAGGCCGAGCCCGGCGAGCCAGGGTTGCGCCGACGGCACGAACACGGCCAGCGACGGCGGCACCGGCGAGAGGGTGGCCAACCAGAGCACCGGCGCCTGCACGACGAGGTGCCCCAGGAACGTGAGCGGTTCCGAGAACGGGTCCGCGTAGAGCTGGCTCGACCCGACGCCGAATCCCAGGGCGCGGTAGGCGACGAGGTAGCCGGCCAGGACGAGGAGGGCGGGCAGCCAGGCGGGGAGATCGCGCCCGAGCGCGGCCAGCCACCCAACCGGTCCGCCACCCGCCCGCGCCGCCCGCGCGTGCGCGACGGCCGACAGCCCCACGAGCCCCAACGGCACCACCACCACCGATTCCTTGCTGCCGAGCGCGAGGACCAGGGCGAGGAGGGACGCCACGAGGGTGGCGGGCCGGCGGCGCTCCAGCCACGAGGCGTGCGCGACCAGCGCCGCGGCCGTGAACGTCGTGCCGAGCACGTCGGTGATCGTCGTCGCCCACCCGACGACCATGCTGTGGTCCTCGCAGGCGAGGAAGGCGACGCCCGCGAGCAGGCCGAGGCGGAAGTGGCCGGCGAGGCGCCAGGTCAGGACCGCGATGAGGACGCCGCTCGCCCCGTGGAGCAGGATCGCGAGCAGGTGCAGCGGGAAGGCGGTTTCGCCGAACAGCGCGAGCGAGCCCTGGATGACCAGGCTGGGCAGCGGCCGCCAGAATCCGCCTTCGTCGAGCGTGCCGGCCCACCAGAGCGACTTCACGCACTCCAGGTCCGTGACCGACAACAGGCCGCGCCACCACGATGGGGCCGTCCCCTCGCGCAGCAGGTTCAGCAGGAGGACGTCGTCGGCGGCGAAGCCTGCGCCGAGGTAGGGCCAGTTGAGGGCCAGCGCCAGCGCGGGCAGCAGGGGCAGCAGCCACCAGGCCGAGCGTTCCTGCCGGCGGGCCTGCCCGGAGCCTCTCGACATCTGTCCTCCCGCCTCCGGTGGGTGGAGGCAGGGGCCGCGCCCCGGACGACGGCCGCGGCGCGCCCCTCTGCCGGCGCGGCCGGCGGGGGAACCCCCGCCGGCCGCTGGCGTTCCGCGCGACGGCCCGGGCTCAGGCCTTCGCGATGAGGTCGGTGAGCGGGCCGCGGTCGGCGCCCACGAGCTGCGAGACGCGCGCCACGTCCACGTCGGCGACGATGATCTGGCCGACCTCGGTGTTCACGTCGGTGAAGATGCCCAGCCGCTTCATGCTCTGGGTCTGGTGCTGGTTGTCCTCGGTCGGCGTCACGTAGTGCACCGACACCGCCTTGTAGCGGTGGATGAGGAACAGCTGGGCGACGGTCATCAGGCGCTTCCGGCGCATCGACTCGGCCGTGTTCTGGTCGCGGACCGAGATCAGCGAGCGCCCGCGGCGGTCCTGGATCGTGGCGAAGACCACGTTCACCAGCTTCTCGTTGGCCTCGCCGAGCAGCGCCAGCTCGAGGAGTTCCGAGCCGGCGGTGTGCGGGCGCAGCTGCACGCGGATCGCCCCGTCGTACTTGTTGTGCGCGCGCCACAGCTCCGTCCACTCCAGCAGCACCTTGGTCGGCACCTCGGTCTGCACGAGGTGCTGGAACTGCGTCGACCCCTTGCCCATCGCCTTGGTGGCGGCCGTGCGCCCGGAGGTGGCCATCAGCGCCGCATCGAGGCGCGGCCCGCCGACCAGCGTCTGGGGCGTGCGGTAAGGCGACTCGATCAGCCGGAACTTGCGCTGCAGCCTGGCGAGCGCCAGCATGCCGTCCTGCCGCAGGGCGGCCGCGAACTCCTCGGCGGCCAGGCCGTCGATCTGGTGCCCGCCGTAGGTGATGAAGTTGAACACGAACCCGAGCTTGCCCAGCTCCTCCGGGAACCGGCGCATCTGCTCGTCGCTCATCCCGGTGGTGTCCCAGTTGAAGGAGGGCGACAGGTTGTAGGCGAGCATCTTGTCCGGGTACACGGCGTGGATGGCCTCGGCGAAGTGCCTGGCGTCCTCGAGGTCGGCCGTCTTCGTCTCCATCCACAGGATGTCGGCGAAGGGCGCGGCCGCCAGCGACTTGGCGATCGCGTACTCGATGCCGCCCTGGATCTGGTAGAAGCCCTCGGGCGTCTTCGGCAGCTCCGGGTCCCACCGGATGCGAATCCCCAGCGACGCCGCCTTCTCGCGCACCTCGAAGAACGACGCCCTCTTCGCGAACGCCTGCCACTGCTCGGACGTCATCTCGAGCCGCTCGCCCTCCGACGCGCGGAACTCGAGCACCTCGGCCACCGCCTGGCCGTAGGTCTTGAGCCCGGCGACGGCCTGCCACACGTCCGAGTAGCGGGTGTCGATCTCCTCGAGCGTCTCCTCCACCTTGGTGGGCGCCGCCGACTTCAGCACGCGCGCGCTCTCGGTGAGCAGGGCCATGATGCCCACGCGCTCGAGCCACGCGATGCTCGCCTTGTACTCCGCCTCGGACATCGCGAACAGCAGGTGGCCGCGCGCGTCCTCCACGCCGAGCTCGGCCAGCGTGCGGAGAATGGCCAGGTACCCGGCCTTGTAGCTGGGCACGTCGAGGTTCGTCGCGCCGAGGATGAACGGCTGGTCGCGCTCGTCGGCGCGGTTGTCGAGGAAGGTGGCCGACTCCGCGTCGGTGCGCGCGACGATGATGCCGGGCACGCGCATGATGTCGAGCTGCAGCCGCGCGGCGTTGAGGCGCTTGATCTGCTCGTCCTCCGCGACGAGCACCTTGCCGCCCTGGTGCCCGCACTTCTTGGCGCCGGGCTTCTGGTCCTCGATGTGATAGCCGGGGACCCCGACCTCGACGAAGCGGCGGATCAGGTTGCGCACGTGCGCGTCGCCGCCGTGGCCCGTGTCGGCGTCGGCGACGATGAAGGGGCGGAAGTCCACGACGGGCGTGGCCTTGCGCTGCGCCTCGGTCATGCGCGCCCGGGCGAAGTGCTGGTTCTTGTCGGCGGTGAGCAGCGCGCGGACGAGCACCGCGGCCTCGTCGGGCACCTGGCTCAGCGGGTAGCTGGCGAGGTCGGGCCCCGGGTCCTCGGCGCGCGAGCCCTTGGCCGAGGTCGCCCACCCCCCGAGGTAGATGCCCTCGATGCCGAGCCGCTTCATCATCACCGCCTGGCCCGGCGAGTAGGGGCCGAAGGTGGTGATCGACCGGCCCTCGGCGAACAGCGCGCGGAGGCGCGCGTAGAAGTCCTCGGCCGCGCGCCGCGCCACCGTGTAGTCGGTGTCGATGGTGCCCTGCTGCTCGGCGATCTCCCTGGGCGAGTAGAGTCGCACGATCCCGGCGAACCTCGGGCTCGCGCACCATTCACGGGCGGCCGCTACCTGCTGCTCGAATGACGTCATGGCTGTGTCCTCGCCTCGGAATGACGGGACCGGCGGGCGAGCCGGCGCCCAGGGGGGCTGGTGCAGTCTACGCCGCATTGCGTCAAAGGGGAAAGCCCCCTGGACGCGGGGCGGCCGGGGCCCCCGGGCGCTCGCCGGAGGCAGGGGGAAGGCGCCGGTCAGGGCGAGGTGAGCGCGCGAACCACGCCGCCGATGCTGCGGGCCTCCGGCGCCACCTGCTGCGCGGCAAACCCCACGCCCGCCGCGCACAGGACGACGACGAGCGCCGGGATCCAGGTGCGGCGCAGCACGCCGCTCGTCCAGTGGCGGGCGTCCCCGCGCGCGAGCCGGCGGTAGATGCCCGACATGACCGCGGCGTCGAGGGCGACCTCCGCCAGGAGCACCGGCGCGGCATAGACCACGTACGCCACCGCGATGACCGCGGAGAGCGCCAGCGCCAACGCCAGCAGGATCCACCACCCATCGTCGGCCTCGACCCAGTCGCCGAGCGAGACGCCGCCTCCGCCTCCGCCGCCTCCCCTCACCGGCGCCATGACCGGCCGTGGCGCCGAGACCACGTCGAACTCCGTGCTCGCGCCCGCACCGCCGCTCCTGCCACCGCCGAACAGCGGGGCCCGCGCGGAGCCGCCCGGGGCGGGGAGGTCGCGCACCGGCTCGCCGAGGTCTGGCGTGAGGTCGACGTCGCCCCGCTGCCAGGCGATCCACGCGCGGATGAGGAGGACGAACGCCAGGTAGCCGGCGACCGCCGCCAGGGCGTAGCGGGCGGCCATCGCGTCCACGCCCGCCGCCAGCAGCGCGAACGACGTGAGGAAGGCCGCCCCGCCCGACACGAGCAGGAGGAGCGAGGCCTGGAGGCGCGGCCAGCCGCGGCGCTCGAGTTCGGCGCGTGCCTCGGCCACGAGGGCGTCGCGGCCCTCGATACGCGCTGGCGTGGGTGGCGGCTGGCGCCTGCGCCCCCGGCTCACGGCGCCAGGCCTCCCCCACGAACGGCTGTCGCCAGAGTCGCAATCACAGGGGTGCAGTGGGCTCGGTCACGGCCGCCGCGCGGGTCAGGGCTGGTGCAGCCCTTCACTTCCCGAGCTGCCTGGGTAGGCGTGGATGGTAGCACGAGCACCGAGGCCCGCCTGCGCTGCGGGAACCCGGTTCGGGCCACCGCATCGCCACCGCGACAGCGAGCGTCTGAAGGAGCGGCTGGGAACGTGCCGGCGGGGACCGAACGGCGATGGACGACCTCGAACGCTTGATGACGCAGCACGCGGACTGGATCTACGTCCTGCTGTTCGCGTACGCCTTCGTGAAGACCGGCCCCCTGCCGGTGGCGGCCGCC
>JADHED010002978.1_pt1 | contig 10800 bp, 9 predicted proteins | sample 8952041 | NCBI WGS metagenome assembly JADHED01 (sample SAMN16124423, study PRJNA663239) | bioreactor sludge metagenome | isolation source: sludge (control) | place: India:Bengaluru | collected 2018-09-08
AAAATGCAGCCCGCTGGCCACACCCAATTCTACACCACATTGACGGACGCGACCCGATCAAATTGTTGCGGGTCGGCGCCACGCTTGAAACCTTCACGCTCATCGCTTCGGCCAGTGCGCTCCGCGTCGCGCTATCGACATCCCCTCTGTGACAGGGAATATCAGCGGCATCCCAACTGTGCTTCTCCCATTCCTGGAAGAAATACGGATATCCTTGCGTTCTATCCACGATAGCGCTCAGCGCAATATCTTCGATCGTTTCACCTTCCCGTTCAATCGGGAGGCAGATCGCATCTCTAGCAGACACATTGTCGAGCAGCCCGATCGCAACAAATTCGAAAAGGCGTTCTGCATAGGATTTGGCGCGCCCCATTCGACCAATAAGCTGAGGCAATCCTGCAGCGATCATCGTCACCGGCAACTGCTTCTGCCTCGCCCGGCGCAAAGCGCTGGTCAACGCCGCAAGCTGCGCTTCAGGCACGTATTGCACCTCATCGATCACCAGTTCCATCGCCGAACCCCATTCCCGTGCGGCCTTCCCTATCGTGACTATCAGATCCGAAAGATCCGCTTCGAGATCGCCCCCTCTGAAGCCTGCTTCTCTCGGTGGAGCCGCAGCAGCGCCGCCCGAAGCGCCGAACGAGAATGCCGGGGAGAGATCGGTTCTCAGGCGCTTCGATCATAAAGATCGACGTCCCCTCCACCTCGGCGGCATCCCGCATCGTCACCAGCAACACGGTCTTGCCGACACCGCGAAGACCGTAGAGGACACTGGGACGCGCGGCGCGGCCCATGCGAATGCGATCCAGCGCGACAGCGTTGCGGTTCATTCTGCCCCAAAAACGCCAGATCTGGGGTAATACGCGGCACGGTCTCGTCACCGGCGATGACGACTGTCATGCCAAGCCGCGTGATATCGTAGAGCTTGCGGCGAAGTACCGACAGCGTTTCATCGCGGGCCTCCCCCTCAGCCCTGGTGCCGAGGACGATCAGCTTCTACCCACTCTCGCGCCAGACCTCGGCTAGTTTGACGCCCAGTTGAGTGTTTGCCTTCGCCAGAGCGACAACATGGTCGAGGATTGACTGACCTGTTCATCTCGCGTGGCCCACCCGAACACATACGCTGAGATAGTAGCGCCGAGCTCATCACCAATGCCGTCCAGCAATGGCAGCCTAGGATACCAGTCACCCAGGAAACGGCGACACTGCCATATCCGGCCACCGGTTCCCGCTTCTCGTCGCCCCTATCTCGGTGCGTCGATACCGGTTGCTGCGAACACCTTCGGTCCGAACCTCACGCGCATGTGGGTTGCGACCTTTGTTGCATAGGCCCGCTGTCGCCAGGCGGTGGGGCTGTGATAAGTGCCGATGGCCTTCCAATAGTCGCCTGTAGCCTCCAGTCCGGAGATGAATATCCAGCGCGCCGCTTCGACATTGAAGCAGGCATCGTAGCGCAGCCAATGGCGGACCTGATGCTCGGACCTGCCGATGAGGCGGGCGATGCGGGGCACCCACCATGAGTTGATCTGGAGCGGTCCCAGGTCATGCGTTCCGTTGGTGTTGGCGATTTCGGCTCCGATCCAGCCCGCCTCCTGCTTGCGCAGTCCCCAGAGGGTCTTTTCGAGCCAGCCATAGCCCCGCGCAGCAATGCGGATGCAGCGCGCGAGCTCGGCCGCCTCCGCCGATCCTCCACGCTGTGCCAGTGCGGGCGTTGGCGCGAGAACAAGCGAGAGCGACAAAAGCGAGGCGATGCCGATATAATAGCGGGGTCGCTGCGATCGTGAGCAGGACAGCGCGTTCATGACGACGTCCGCCTGAAAGCGATGGTTTCTCTGGGGCGACGAGGTTCACACAGGTCAGGTAAGAACGGCGCCCCCGTCAACAGGGCGAGCAGTTTCTGGCCTGACACGATCTGGATACCCGTCGCACCATCGACAACGGCGCGACTCATCCCGCCGGTGCGGCCGGTATGAATGAACAGGCCGCGCTGCCTTCTGGTGGCGCAGAGCTGGGCAAAGTCCCAGACATGTTCGGGCCTGATGGCGTCTTTGTAGCGCTTGGCCTGGATCAGGAAGCGTATTCCATCGATGATGACTTCGCCGTCGACGCCGCCGTCACCCGTATAGCGGCAATTGCGGATGACGCGGTGCCCGCGCCGCTCGAAGGCTTCGAGCAGCAACTCCTCGAACGCGAGCGGGTCCATGGCGCGGAACCGCGCATAATGGAGCGCGACCGGCTGATCGCGGTCCCGCCCCCGCAGTTGCTCGCACATCTCCCGGGCCTGCCGCCGTCGCCATCGATGGCGGATGGGGATGCGGTCGTGACGAAAGAGAAGCGCCAGCAGTGCGGTGCAGAGGATCAGAATGAGAACAAGATTCAGATTCATGGGTAACCCTCCTATCGGTCGTGTCCGCTGCCATGATCGCCATGGTCATGCTGCGGTTGAGGTGCTGGCTGGTGAACATGATGGGGCGCGCTGCCACGCTCGGTGGATTCGGGCGCGCGATCGCGATCGAGAGTGCCGCGCAGGAAGCGGTCGACCAAAACGGCAGCCTCTTGCGCGCGACTGGCAAGGCTGTCAGCGAAGCCCGGCGGGCCTGTGTTACCCCGCCCCTGCCGGCGCTGTTCGCGCTCGGCGTTGCGTTCGTCCCGTTCGCGGGCATTCGCCTCGCGCGACCGATCGTGGCGTTCCTTGTGGCGCGCGCCCCGCTGCTTGTGGCTGTCGGCCTTGAGCCGGCCAAGCCCTTCGAGCGTCGAGGTCTTCTCGCCCGAGCGCGACGCCAGCTTGGCCGCAAGACGTGTCACATCCTCGGTCCACAGCTTCACACCATAGCGAGCGCGGGTGATCGCAGTGTAATAGTTCTGGCCGTTGACCAGACCGGATTCGACCGGCGCCAGCACATAGGTCCGCGGGTAGCTTTTCGACTGGGAGGAATAGACAGTTTCCGCGTAGCCGTGGTCCCAGGTCCTATGAGCGGACAGGTCCACATCCTGCACACGCTCGCCGCGGTCCCATTTGATAGTGGCAATCGTCCCGTCGAAGGCCAACACAGTGCCACGCTCGGCGTTCTTGACGCCGATATCCTTGTTGACGAGCCGCCACTGGATGCGGTCCCCCTCGCCGAGCTGGCGCTGCTCGGTCAGGAAGACGTTGACGTGCGCCGCTTTGCCAAGCCGGGGATTCCATTCAATCTGACGGCCATGCTCGTCGGCCAGGCGCACGACCTGGCGGCCATTATTATTCCGCCCAATCCCGACCACGCGATATTCCGCGTCCCGGGCGATTCCGAGACCCGCGTAGTCGCGCGCAAACTTGAGCACCTGGCCTTCAGTGTAGAAGCGGGCGATCTGCTTTTCCTGATCTGTCATGCCCGCCGGCGTCAGGACTTCGAGCCGGTGATCATTGGCCGCGACCGCGCCCTCGCGTTTCAGCACTTCGCGGATGTGGCTGTTGACGATCAACCGGGTCGCATTGTCGAGCACAAGGATATTGGTGGCATTGCGCGCAGCGGGCCGCAGCCGGGTCCACTCGACGACGATATCCTTGGCGAGAGCCTCTGCGGTCTCCCCGGTGTTCACACGATCGAGCGCGGCAAGCGAAGCCGCATAGTCGCCCTTGCGCGCCATCGCCACCGACTCTTTCGTCGTCCTGGTTTGCTGGCGCATGGGATCGAGAAGTTGACTGGTGGGCAGTCCCAGCTGCTGAAGGAGCCAGAACGCCTTGCCCTGCTCGATCGCACCGGTCTGCTTGTTGTCGCCAAGCAGGATGAGCCTCGCGCCGGTCGCGCGGCTGATCTCCAGGATGCGCAATGCCTGACGGTTACCGAGCTGGCCCGCCTCGTCGAGCACAAGAATATGCCTGTCGGTGATATTATGGCCGCCACCGGCGAGCAGTGAGGCGACCGTGCGGGATTCGATATTTGCCTGGTTACCCAGTTCTGCCGCTGCCGAAGACGTCGGCGCAAGTGCGATTGTCATGTAATCGTCGCGGGTCGCATCGACCAGCGCGCCGACCAGGGTCGATTTTCCTGCGCCCGCGACGCCGTGGATCGCGACAAGACGGTTGTTGCCCGTACCGATCCCTTCGAGCGCGCGCGCCTGCTCTTGCGTCAGACCGGCAGCAACCGCGGCCTCTGCCAGCCGCTCGGAGCTGGCGACGGGAGAGGCATCGCCCATGGCGAGCGATAGATGTTCCGACAGGGCCAGTTCCAGTTTCGCGGTCCGCCGCGACGAGCGTCCCCGTGGAAGCGGTTGATCGCCGGTCTGGCGTACTGTGCGGAGCAGCTTGCGATCGGCTTCCTGAGCATCGAATATCGGACGCACGTCACCGAACCGGACCTCACCGACATGGGAGGCGAGCGCGGTGCGGTACAGCCGCCCGATATTGTTGACCGCTTCACGCGTCTCGCTTTGCCGGATTCCGAATAGCGCAGCGCGGCGGGCGACGCCCGGATCAGTCTCGATCGTGCGTTCGCCGCGCTCCGCGACGGCCGCCAGGAGCTTGTCGAGATCCTCGCGCCAGGGTTCGGCACGTTTGTTCCACCGCTCCTGGAGGTCCTCCAGTCCGATCTTTTCCTTGGCTTTGCGCGTCTCGAAGAAGGATATGCGCCGAGCAGCCTGTCCGGTGAGGCAATGTTCCTTCGCATGGGCGTTTATCTCCTCTGCCCGCTGCGAATATTCGCGGATCATTTCGCCGGGGACGCTGGCTACCTCGAACAGACCGCGGCGCGGATCGAACACAATCTCGTGACCGAGCTCACGCACGTCATGGGCTAGTTCGTTGCGATAAATCTGCCCAGTAACGAGCTGTTCCGCGAACATCGAACGCGTCTCGAGGCTCGACATCCGGTCGCCACGAAGATGGTTGGTCATGTTGAGGACGACGACATGGGTATGAAGGTGCGGATCGAGGTCGCGGCTCGCATGTTCGGTGAAGCGGGCGAAGAGAAGCCGGCCGGTCGTTTCATGGACGATCTCGCCCTCGACGCGGCGGCGCAGTTCGGCATGCTCTTCAAGATGGGCCAGCGCGACGCCAACCGCCCGTTCATGCGCTGCGATGATCCGCTCGTCGCCCGTCACCAGCGCCAGGATCGAGATCGACTTGGGGGCGCTGATGTTGAAGTCCCAGCCGGGATGGTGCTGGATACCTTCCTTGCGGCGCCGACCGAGTTGCTGGTCGCCGACCTTGCCGGCCAGCAGTTCCTCGAACTGTTTGGGATCGACCTTGCCCGACAGGCCGAGACCGGGAGCAAGCTTGCCACCCCATTCAGACGGTTCGTCGCCGCCCTTGGTATAATAGTCGCCGATCGTATAGTAGCGGCTGATATTGGCGGCCGTGCCCTTGAGACGGCGGGGATGTATCATGCCGGCTTCGCCTTCTCGCGCGGTCCTTCGGACCGGCCATGGCTATCGAGCGATACGCGAAGGGTCCCCCGCCGCGCGCCCAGCAGTGGGATGGGCGTCGCGACCACGTCGTCCGCATCAGCATGGTCCTCGATCGGCAAATCGCCCTCGCCCATGTCGGGATCAGGATGATCCGGAGGTATTGTGCTTTTGTCGTGACCGGCCGCCTCTTCGGGGATCGGCACACCGGTCGTCTCGTCCACGGGTGGAGGATCGTTCGGGCGGTTGAAAAAGTCGCCCTGCGGCTTCCCGGGTGTCGGTCTTGCGCCTTGGTCCGATGAAGCCTCTCCTTTCCTAGCGGCCGTTTGTCGTGCTTGCGCCGCCCGGCGACTTTTCCGTGTCTCGCATATGATCTTCTCGCCGATCGGCAGTCGCTTGGGCGGTTCGTTCCGTTCGATGAAGGCGGGTGCGACCGTTGGCAGGAGATTGAAGCGATCAGTGAAGCGCACGACGGGGAGGTTGCGACCGAACCGGAGAAACCCCGAAAGGTTGGGCAGGTGGTTGACCTCGGTGTCCATCACCAGCGGGCGGGTCACCTGCATGCGGCTTAAGTTCACCCCGTCGCGCATGTCGTTGACGCCGTAGGACATGCCCTCGTTCGCCTCGACTTGCTCGACCCGGCCGAGATTCTTGGAGATGAGTTCCGAGGTATCGGAATCGTTGGCCCGGAGCGCCACCCAGGTCGAGCAGTAGCCGGTGATGGCGGCGGCATCCTCCTTGCCGTAGGTGGCATTGAGCTGGGGATAGGACTGGAACCCCAATATGCCGCAGCCCCCATATTTGCGCGCACGGGCCAGGAAGTCGGATAGCGAAGGAAGCTTCTGAAGCGTCGGCAACTCGTCGATCACGCAATAGAGCCGCCGGTTGCGATCGGGCGTAAGGCTCATGATCGCGCTGATCGCGATATCGAGCCAGACGGTGATGAGGGGACGCAGCGAGGGAAGCTGGTCGGCCTTGACGGTCACGAACAGCCAGCTGTCGTCCTTCTCGTCCTCGACCCATTTACGGATCGAGAAACCGTCCACCGTATCGTCAAGATAGGAGAAACTGCGCATGACCGAGGCGAGCTCGGCCTGGACGCCGGCAGAAGTGCGCTCCCCTTCCGAGGAGATGAACGCGGCGGCATCAGTGCCCTTCACATAGGCGGCGAGGTCCGCGACCGGGGAGCGGAGCACGCGGTCGAGCAGGATCGAGATGAGGGTGTGCTTCTGCCGGGCAAGCTTGCGCAGGACCGCGACCAGCGTACCGCGTGCTGCCTTCGACCAGAAGGGATCGCCATGCTTGTCGGGGATGGTAGATTCCGCGATCTGGTCGTAGTGATACTCCTGCGGGACATCGACCCAGGGGCTCCAGATGTCAGTGCGCTTGTCCAGCGGGTTAAGGAGGATGTCGCGTCCGGGGCGGTAGAATTTCTCGACGAAGCTCCCGGCGGTGTCATAGACGATGGCCCGCTTGCCCTGCTTGCGGATCCCAGCGAGCATGGTGGTGATGAGGTTGGTTTTCCCCGTGCCGGGGGCGCCGACAAGCAGGATATGCTCCGGCTCGAAGGCCTCTGGCACCGCGACGCCGCCGATGTTGAGCGCCCCTTTCTTCTGCCCCCGGAGAGCACGGCGGACTTCCGAGATCGTCCCAAAGCGGGCGCCGCGAATATATTCGTTGGACCCGAGGCCGCGTCCTGTCCGGGTAAAATAGAACCAGGCGAAAACCAGCGCGGCGAGTGCCCCCATACCGGCAATGGCCGCCCCATGGATGAGGTCGGTTTCGAGTTTACCGAGCGCCTTCTTACCGACGCGGGATTCGATAAGGGCGTCGGCCGACGTCCAATATTCCCGACCGTCCGGGGTGCGGAACAGCATGGGGTCACTGGTTCCTCGCGCGGTATCGGCCTTGAAGCTGGCCTCCGCCATCTTGACCAGAACGAAACGCTGATACTCGCTCGACTTCTCGAAGGCATACCAGCCAGTCCCCATCGCCCACAGGACGATCCCCGCGACCACGGTCTGGAAGAAGACCTGGGTGGTCATCCTGACATTGTGGACGATCGCCTGACCACCGCGGGTCCATGAGCCCAATGTGTCGTTACGGAAGATGCTCATGATTGCGCCCTCCCCCGAACAGAGGCATCCGGGACCGCCTGATCCTTCAGTTCGGGGTGAGACCCGGACGGCAGAAGGAAGCGATCGCCGCCATCGCCACCGTGGCAGGAGCCTCTAGTGGGGGACAGGGAGCCGACAAGCGCGCCCGTGACGGGGGTATCCCCACGCCCGCTCATGGCTGGTCCTCCGGCCCGAGCAGGCCCTTCGCTTCGAGCAACGCTTTGGCGTCGGCCATGCCCTGCTCGAGCGCTTCGGGCGACCGACGGCGTACCGATGCCGCGACGATCGAGAGTGTCTGTATGACGCAGGAGAGGATTTCGTCCTGCGTCGTATAGACGTAGCCGCCGCGAGGGTCGGCGGCCTGGTCGATCGCAGGGCGGAGGAGTTCGGCAACGCTGATGCCGACTTTACGAGCACGGCGCTGCAGCCGCTCGCAAAGCGCATCGTCTATCCGGATTGTGATCCTTGCCAACGTGGGCGCTCCATCAGGAGCTTCGGCAAGGAGATCACGACGCAGCCGCAATATAGCGCGGATGGACGGCAATCACAATAAAATCGACGTGGCAGACGCGTCTGCCAGCAGAAAACGGCGGAAATGCTGGGGGTTTGGGACGCCGCTTTCTGGGGCGGCAGACGTGTCAGCCACTTTTGTGGTTTTTTGGCTGACGCGTCTGCCAGCGCAAGGCACTGATTACAGGGCCGTTTTCGGCCACAGCACCCGTGCGTACGGTGCAATACAAACCGCGAAGCGAGTGCGTCGCTTGCCTCGCAGCGACGGCGTCGCTGCGTCTTCTCTACCGCTGCCGGGCGCACCCTATGCGGTGTCGGTCGATGTGGGGGAGTTTGGCCGCGCTTGGCGGCGGGGTCGCTTGTGGCGCGGGTGCGCCTGTGCGACAAGGCGGGCGTGACGAGCGGGCCAGCCTGAACAAGGAAACTGGTCATGCCGAAAATGTCTGAACGCGATAAGCTCGCCGATCTGGTCGAGCGCGAGAAAAAGCTTGCCGGTGAGATCGCCGCAACGCGCAAGCGGCTGCGTGATCGCTATGCGGCGATCGTCACGGCGCTGCCGGTCGAGGATTTGCAGGTAACCGAACGCGAGTTTCGCGATCTGGTCGGCCATGTGCTGCGGCTCGGCGGCGCTGCCGCGCTGGCTGCGCTCAAGGGGGCGTCGGCTGTGTCCGATGCCGCCCGCTCGGGGAAATCGCCAGCCGCGTCATTGCCTGCGAAGGGGGATGGCGGCGCGACTGCCGTTCCCGGCGCGGGGGCGTGAGACTGTCGGCTCTTCCCCTTTCGGGTTCCCCCGCCGCCGCGCCGTCAGGCGCGGCGGCGGCCGGTGGCACGAAAAAAGGCCAGCGCGCTGGAAAGCGCGCCAGCCTTGGCGGGTCTGCTGTGATGGGTGGCGCGGCGCTTGGGGAAGGCGCCGCGCCGTCTCGTGTCAGGCGTAGCGCCGCGCTCGCCTGAAGGAATATTCGCCGGATGCCTCCGGCTTGCGCGGCTTGGGGGCATCGGCGGGCTTGCGGAAGGCGTGAATAGGAACGCCCTTCTTGCGGAGCATCTGATAGAGGTTCGCCTGAATGCCCGATCCTTCGCCTAGCACGGCTTCGGAAATGTCGAGTTCACCAATCTTGCGATTACGGGCAAACGCTGCCTTGCCACGTCCGGTTAGAGCATAGGCGACCAAGGGCACGCCTTCACGCGCGCACCATGCCGCAACGATGGCATCCCATCCCGTGCGCTGTCCCGTGGTGACGACAACCATTCGCGGCGTCCGCTGCTTGATTGCGCTCATCGTGGTCCAGATCGGTTGCCAGTCGTCCCAGATAGCGGGGCCGGAAGACACGACGACTAGGCCGTCGGGCTGGTATTTCTCGCGCTTGGCAAGGGCGCGTTCGCGCAGGAAGTCAACCGCGCTGATATAGCTTGCGGTCGTGACGGATGACGCCTTGCTGCCCTTGCTAGGGGACCAAGCCTTGCGCCAGCAAGCGCGATACATGGCGGCGGCATAGTCGCGCATGGTTTCCACGGCGGCGCGCTGTTCAATGACGGATTGGCATTGAAGCTGCAAATCCTCCAGTTCCTTGTTGAATACCTCGCCCGGTTCCATGCGCCGCGTCATGTCGCGGATTTTATCGGCCAAGCTATCCTCGCGCCGTTGCAGTGTTCCGGCGACAAAGTGGAAGGAATTGACGATGCCCCAAGCAATATCCGGGGCGAGCGGGTCAAGCCGCGTGTCCGTCAAGAGGAGATAGAGCGAGGTCATAAGCTCGCCGCAAGTCTTCTGCGCGGCGAACGGTTCGGGCATGTCATGTTCGCCCGGTTCGTCGCCGTGCTCGATGATCGAAAGCGGCATCGGGTCTCCGAACGACGCTTCAAATTCGGGCGTTGCGGTTTCCTCCGCGATAAGTTCCGGCAAGTCGGCAAATGTGCTAACGGCCTTTCTAGCTGATTTCTTGCTCATGGGTGTGACTCCTGATGCTCGATGATCGGTCAGGGTCCGGGGAAGCGTTCCAGCGCCCCCCCGGCCCGTCTTGGCCTAGCGCCTAGAACTGGACTTCATCGTCCAGATCGGCGGCGGCGCTTTGGCTGGACAGTTCGCCGTTTTCATTGGCTGTGCTGTCCCCGAAGCCGTAATCGTCGCCACGGCTGGGACCGGAAGGCGCATCGTTGCGCGACGTGCGGACGGCAGGTCCAAAATCGTCGCGTTCCTGCCTGCGCCATGCCACGCGGAAGCCTTCCTCAATCGAGCCGAAAAGCGCGATAGGCAGTGCTTCGGGCATGGAAGGATCATCGACATTGCCTTGATAGAAGACTTCGCCGGTCCGCTTGGCGACGGCTTCCCAGAGCGCGCCGACTTGCACGACGCGGCCGCCGACATTGGGAGCGATGATCTCATAAGCGGGGGCCAGTTCGTTTTCGCTTTCCACCGGACGCAAGGCCAGCTTGGGCAGGTCGATTGTGCGGGTAGCAATCCACCCGACGACACGGCCCTTCTTCAAGTTAAACTCACCGATATTCATTGCCTTTACTCCTATAAGTGCGTCCGGGGCCAATCCCCATCTGCACTTATACTTATACCCCCTCCCCTTTATTGAGTATATCGCATTGTTTTCTTGACAGAATTTCATCCTATTTGGTGAGCCAGAGCCAAGAAAATGGCCGCGGTAGCGGCCCGAACAAAGAAAAGCATGGCGAAGCCATTCCTTCCTGATCAGCGGAGGACGCGACGGGGCCTGTCTGTCATCCCATCCGGAGCCGCCGTCGCCGGGGCTCAAGGGTCAGGGCTGGTCCGGGCAAGCAAGGG
>JADHED010002979.1_pt1 | contig 10798 bp, 4 predicted proteins | sample 8952041 | NCBI WGS metagenome assembly JADHED01 (sample SAMN16124423, study PRJNA663239) | bioreactor sludge metagenome | isolation source: sludge (control) | place: India:Bengaluru | collected 2018-09-08
ACCGAGAAAGGGTTCCCCCACTGTGCCCCCGTGGCCGGCGCGCTGGAGCTGCAAAACGATACCAGCGAGCTCATGACCCTCGCCGTTTTGCAGGGGTACGTGGCCCATCAGGGGTCTGCATGGGACTGCGCGCTGGCCCACCTGCGGAGGTTCTTCGAATCGGTCCGGTCACGGAACCGCGCAGACGCCCCACCCGAGTTGCCTCCCGGTTCTCCGGCGGCGATGCTCGAGCTGTCTATGGCGCCGGAGACCCGTGAGCTCATCGGCGATTTTCTCGAGCTGGCGGGTTTGCTGGCTCGACGCACAGCGGCGATGCATGCCTGCCTGGCCTCGATCACCCACCTGCCCGAATTCAGACCGGAGCCCTTCTCGAAACTCTACCAGCGCAGCCTGTATCAATCCATGCGCACGCTGGCCGGAAGGTCCTTTCCCCTGTTGCGCTGGCAATTCAACCGCCTGCTCGAGGATGCGCGCACATTGGCGGCCGACGTGCTGGAGCGGGAACCTTCGATCCAGGCGCGGTTCAAGACGCTCCTCGACAGCAAGATCACCGCGGTGCGGATCCGTTGCCACGGGGATTACCATCTCCGGCACGTGCTTTACACCGGCAGCGACTTTGTCATCGTCGGCTTTGAAGGCAACCCGGACCACCCGATTCCGGCGCGCCCCATCAAGCGCAGCGCGCTCTGGGACGTGGCCGGAATGCTGCGGTCCTTTCACTATGCGTCCCACGTCGCCCGGATGGAGACTGCAGCGGAAATCCGGGCCGACGGCCAGCCCGATGACGGGCATCTGAGCCGCTGGGCGGAGCTCTGGAATCGCTGGGTCGGAGCACACTTTCTGAGGAGTTATCTGCAGGAGACGTCCGGCAGCCGCTTGATTCCGGCAAGCCGTGAGGAGCTTCAGCTTCTGCTGGACACCTTGCTGCTGGAGCGCGCCGTGGGCGAGCTGGGGCATGAAATCCAGCACCGGCCGCAATGGGCCGAGATCCCGCTGTCCGCTATCCGGCAGCTGCTCCACCCCTGATGCGGGCCGTACCTCCGGGGCAGAGGAGAACCCCATGCCGCTCGATGCGCTTCGAACGCAACGCCGCCCCCTCGGGGCCCCTGTGGACGATTCCGCGATAGGAGCCGTTCCGCTCGGCGACGGACGCTGCCGATTCAGAGTCTGGGCGCCCTTGGCCGAGGCGGTGCACGTGCACCTCCTGACCCCGCAGGAGCGATTGAGCCTCCTATCTCCAGCCCCGGACGGCTACCACTGCGGCGTCATCGCCGACGTCGATCCGGGTGCGCTTTACTGGTACCGGCTCGACGCACGCCTGGAATGTCCCGACCCGGCCTCGCGGTTTCAACCCCGAGGGGTGCACGGCCCGTCGCAAGTGATGGATTCACGCTTCGATTGGACCGATGGTGCATGGAGGGGGCTGCCCCTGCGACGCTACATCTTCTACGAGCTCCACGTGGGCACCTTCACGCCGGAAGGGACCTTCGACGGGGTGGCCGATCAATTGGAAGACTTGGCGGCGCTGGGCATCACCGCTGTGGAATTAATGCCGGTGGCCCAGTTCCCGGGGAATCGCAACTGGGGGTACGATGGGGTTTACCCCTTTGCCGTGCAGGACTCCTACGGGGGGCCGGCTGCGCTGAAGCGGCTGATAAACGCCTGCCACGCGACCGGGTTGGCGGTTGTCCTGGACGTCGTTTACAACCACCTCGGACCCGAGGGCAATTACCTTTCGAAGTTCGGCCCCTACTTTTCCGATACCTACCGCACCCCCTGGGGGGCGCCGCTGAACTTCGACGGCCCTCACAGCGACGAGGTGCGCCGATTCTTCATTGAAAACGCCCTCTACTGGATCACCGAATTCCATATCGATGCCCTGCGCCTGGATGCGGTGCACGCCATACTGGACTTTTCGGCTCGGCCGTTCCTGGAAGAGCTTGCCCAGGCGGTTCACCTGAAATCCTCGGACCTGGGCCGCCGCGTGTACCTCATCGCAGAGAGCGCCTTGAACGACACCCGGTTGATCCGTCCGCCCGAGCTGGGGGGGATGGGCCTCGACGCCCAGTGGAACGACGACTTGCACCACGCGCTGCACGCGGTGGTCACCGGAGAACGCCGGGGCTACTACGTCGATTTCGGGAAGTTCGAGCACCTGCTGAAGGCGCTGCGCGAAGGGTATGTCTATTCCGGCGAGGTTTCCGAATTCCGCAAGCGCCGCCACGGCAATTCCTCCCGCGACATCCCCGCACACCGGCTGGTGGTGTTCGCCCAGAACCACGATCAGGTGGGCAACCGGAGACGGGGCGACCGGTTGGCCCTCACACTCCCGCACGCAGCCCTCAGAATGATGGCGGGCGTCATCCTGCTTTCGCCATACCTGCCCCTGTTGTTCATGGGGGAGGAATACGGCGAGACGGCCCCTTTCCCATTTTTCATCAGCCATTCCGACCCTGGCCTGATCGCGGCGGTCCGCCAGGGGCGCCGCGCCGAGTGCCCGGCCGAGGGAGGACAGGACGAAGCGCCGGACCCCCAGGATGAAACAACCTTCGCGGCCGCCAGGCTCAACCATGCCCTGCGGCATGCGTGCGGACCGCACCGCTCGCTGTGGGAGTTCCACCGTCGCCTGATCGAGCTGCGCACCCGCGTCCGCGCACTGGCGGAGCCGGACAAAAGCCGCATGGAAGTGGTTGGACTGACCCGGATGCGAATCGGCTGCCTGCACCACTGGAGCCGGGATGAAGAGGCCTTTGTGATTTTCCACGCGGGCGACAAAACGGTCTCGGCGGCCATCCCGCTGCCGGCGGGTCGGTGGGTAAAGGAACTGGACAGCGGCGACACCGGCTGGGGGGGGACAGGGAGCGGCATTCCCAGCAGCGTTGAATCCTCCGGTGACGTCCGGATGGAGATCCTTCCATACAGTTTGCTGCTGTTGCTTAAAAACAGAGTCTGAGGAGATCGCCTCATGGAAGCGTTTGTCTGCATCCATGCCCACTTCTACCAGCCGCCCCGCGAAAATGCCTGGCTGGAAGCCGTCGAGGTGCAGGACTCCGCCTTCCCCTATCACGACTGGAACGAGCGGATTGCCGCCGAATGCTATGCGACCAACGCCACCTCGCGGATCACCGACGAAAGGGGGCGGATCCGGGAAATCGTCAACAACTACGCCCGAATCAGCTTCAATTTCGGTCCCACCCTGCTGTCCTGGCTGGAGCGCCATTCAGTCCCGGTGTATCAGGCCATTCTGGCCGCCGACCGCGATAGCCGGCAGCGTTTCTCCGGACACGGCTCGGCCCTGGCCCAAGCCTACAACCACATGATCCTGCCGCTGGCCAACTCGCGGGACAAACACACGCAGGTCCTCTGGGGGATCGCCGACTTCGAGCATCGGTTCCAGCGCCGGCCGGAAGGCATGTGGCTGCCGGAAACCGCCGTGGACCTGGAAACGCTCGACATCCTGGCCGAGCACGGCATTCTTTTTACGATCCTGGCGCCCCACCAGGCCAAACGGATCAAACGGATCGACGGCGGCGAGTGGCAGGATGTCGGCGGCGGCAAAATCGATCCCACGCGACCCTACCTGGCGCGTCTGCGGTCGGGACGAACCATCGCCCTGTTCTTTTACGACGGTGCCATATCGCACGCGGTGGCATTCGAAGGGCTGCTGTCCAACGGGGAGCGCTTCGCCCACCGACTCCTGGAGGCTGTTGCCCCGGACCGCAGCGGTCCGCTGCTGGTGCACATCGCCACCGATGGGGAAAGCTACGGGCACCATCATCACGGAGGCAACCGGGCCCTGGCGTTTGCGCTTCACACCATCGAGGCCCAGAAACTGGCCCGCATCACCGTGTACGGCGAATATCTGGAACTCCACTCCCCGCAGTGGGAAGTGGAGATCGTCGAACGGAGCTCGTGGAGTTGTACCCACGGCGTCGAGCGCTGGTGGGCCGACTGCGGCTGCAATGCCGGCCGACACCCCGGGGGGCATCAGGGCTGGCGGACGCCCCTGCGGGAGGCGCTCGATTGGCTCAGGGATTCCCTGGCTCCGGCGTATGAGCGGAAAATGGAGGAAATGGGGTTCGACCCGTGGCAGACCCGCAACGACTATGTCCGTGTCATTCTGGACCGGACACCTTCCGCAGTGGATGCCTTTCTAACCGGAAGAACGCAACGTGCCTTGACGCTCGACGAAAAGATGTCCGTCCTCCAGCTTCTCGAGCTCGAACGCCATGCCCTGCTGATGTACACCAGCTGCGGCTGGTTCTTCGACGACATCTCGGGCCTGGAAACCGCTCAGGTGATCCAATACGCCGGCCGTGCCCTGCAGATCGCCAGCCGGATGCTGGGGAACGCCCTGGAACCCCGATTCATGGAGCTGATCGAAAAGGCGAAAAGCAACCTTCCTGAACACGACAACGGGCGCCGCATATACGAAAAATTCGTCAAACCCTCCGTGGTGGACTTGGCCGCGGTGGGCGCTCACTACGCCATGCGCTCTCTGTTCAGGGAGTCCGCGGAACAAACGTCCCTGTACTGCTTCTCCGCCTTCCAAGAATTTTTCAAATCCGCGCAGATCGGGCGTACCAAACTGGTCATCGGATGCGTGCGCATCACGTCGACCATCAGCTGGGAAGAGCAGCGGTTTTGTTTCGGTGCCATCCATTGGGGGGATCACAATGTGAGTGGGTGCCTTCGGTCGTGTCAAAGCGCGGATGAACTGGAGGCCCAATTCGTCCAGGAGGTATTCGACAGGTTCAACCGAGGGGAGTTCCCGGCCTCACTTGAAGCGTTGGAGAAATCCATGGGGGCCACGTGCTATTCGCTGCGAAATCTGTTCCGCGACGATCAGCGGCACATCCTGTCCATCATTCTGGAGTCCAACCTGGCCAACGTCGAAGGCGTTTACCGCCAGGTCTATGAAGACAACGCACCGCTGCTGCTTTTCCTGAAAGACATTGCCGTGCCGGTCCCCCGGGCTCTGGCCGCCGCGGCCGAATACGTGCTGAACGCAACCCTAAAGCGCGAATTCGAAGAGAGCAGCTTGAACCTCAACCGCATTCAGAATCTCGTGGACGCAGCCAAAATGCATGGAGTCGCCCTGGAAGGCCCCCTGCTGGAACTCACCATCCGAAACCGCATGGAGCGGATTGCCGAGGCCTTCGGCAAGCTGCCGAGCGATTTGGACCTGCTACGGGAATTGGATGCGCTGGCGAACCTCCTGCCGCTTTTCCCGTTCGAAGTCAACCTGCGCACCGTTCAAAACATCTTCTTCCAGATTCTCCGCGAGGTGTTCCCGGCGCTTCAGAAAAAGGCCAGAAGGAGATACAAAACAGCCGTCCAGTGGACGACGCTGTTCAAATCGCTGGGAGACAAGCTCGGCGTCCGGACGGATTAGCCGGTCTTTTTCAGGCGGTACCGCCCCCCTGAATCCTGCTCGGATCCAATTGGAGATTGAATCATGTTCCCACGTGTCAGCGGTGTGCTGCTTCCCATCCCCTGCCTGCCTTCTCCCTTCGGGATCGGGGATCTGGGCCCGGAGGCGTACCGGTTTGCCGACTATCTTCATTCCACCGGACAGCGGGTGTGGCAGATCCTGCCCCTGAACCCGGTGACTCCCGCCTACCAGTATTCACCTTACCACGGCCTGTCCGCCTTCGCCTGCAATCCCCTGCTGGTCAGCCCGGAGCAGCTTGTCGCCGAAGGGCTTCTGGATCAGGGCGATATTCCGTCTCCCGAATTGCCCGCGGACCGGATCGACTATGCCGCGGTCGTTCGAGTGAAACAGCGCCTGCTGGATAAGGCGTGCGCGCGCTTCAGGCAACGGTCGGCGGGGGAGGATTACGCCCGCTTCTGCGCAGAGAACGCGGCGTGGCTGGACGACTACGCCCTATTCGCCGCTCTGAATGCGCGCTTCCCCGGCACGATCTGGAGCCGGTGGCCACGGGACGTTCAGCAGCGGAACCCTGCAGCCCTCACACGACTTCGGACGAACGTTCGCGATGCGCTCGAAGATTACAAGATCGTCCAGTATTTCTTTTCGCGCCAATGGGCCGGGCTGAAGACCTACTGCCGCGAACAGGGGATCCGCATTTTCGGGGATTTGCCCATCTATGTGCCGTTCCACAGCGCGGATGTGTGGGCTCACCCGCTCCTGTTCAAGCTGGACGAAACCGGCAACCCGGTGTCGGTGTCCGGCGTTCCTCCGGATTATTTCAGCGCCGACGGCCAGCTCTGGGGCCACCCGGTCTACAGATGGGACGCTCACCGCCAAACCCGCTATGAGTGGTGGATCCGACGGTTCGCCCGAAACCTGGGCCTGTTCGACCACGTTCGGATCGACCATTTCCGGGGGTTGATCGCCTACTGGGAGGTCCCCGCGGGCGAACCGACTGCCATCAACGGGCAGTGGGTGCAGGCCCCCGCGGAAGATTTCTTCACCGAGCTGCGGCACCGCTTCGTATGCCTGCCGGTGATCGCCGAGGACTTGGGGATCATCACCGCCTCGGTCCGCGAAGCCATGCACCGGTTCGGGTTCCCGGGGATGAGGGTCCTCATGTTCGGCTTCTCGGAAGAGCCCGCCACCAATGTCCACGCACTCCACAACATCCCTGAACGCTGCGTGGTCTTTACAGGAACGCACGACAACAACACCGTCAAAGGTTGGCTCGAAACGGAAGCCTCCGCTCTCGAAAAGCGCAGGCTGGGGCTGACCATCGGCCGAGAGCCGGCCGCCGATGAGCTGCACTGGGACATGATCCGCTTCGCCATGATGTCCCCGGCCCGGATGTGCATCATCCCCGTGCAGGACCTGCTGGGCCTGGGGCCGGAGGCGCGCATCAACACCCCCGGCCGATGGGAAGGCAACTGGCGGTGGCGGATGTCGCCGGCCCAGTTCACCGCTTTGCCGCAAGCGCCACTGCGGGAGCTGACCGAGGTCTTCGGCCGGCTCTGATGGCGGGTCGGATCGGAATCCGCGGCCGCTGCGCGCACTCGATTCCGCCCGCGCCCGCCGTCGACGCACTCGGCGACGGCCCTCACGATCTTTCCGGCCCGCGCACCCACAGCCCGACGGGAAACCGCGCCAGCAACGACCCGATCGGCTGCCGCCCGCCCGCCCGGCGCTCGCCCGTGAACGCATTGGCCCAGACCCCCGCCGGCACCTCCAGCCACGTATCGCCCCAGTCGTCGCCCAGCCCGACGACCAGCCGCGGAGCCACCGTCAGACACCGCCCCCCCCGCACATAGGCCACCGCGTGCACGGCTTTGGACCCCATTGCCTGAAGCGGCTGGTAGACACCTTCAGGCCCGAAGGCCTCCGGGTGGCGCCTTCTGGTTTGCAAGGCGCGTTGAATCACGTAAAGCTTAGCCATGCCGTCGGTCCCTCGGTCCAGAATCTCGTCCACGGACAGGGACGCTAGCCGGCCCAGCAGGTGCAAGCGACGATCGAAATCCACGGGTCGGCGGTTGTCGGGGTCGACCAGGCTCACGTCCCAGAGATCGGCTCCCTGGTAAAAATCCGGAATCCCCGGGGCGGTGCACTTGATGAGGGTCTGCGCCAAAGATGTGATCATCGCCGGCTTGGCCATGGCGTCCAGGAAGACGGACAGGTCCGCCGTGAACGCTGCGTGACCCAATACCCCTTCGACAAACCGCTGCAGCGCTCCCTCGTAGACCGGGTCCGGATTCGTCCACGACGTGTGCTCCTTAGCTTCCCTGGCCGCCTTCAACATGTACGGCCCGAGCCGGTCGATGCCGATCGGCCAGGCGCCTACCAAAGTCTGGTACAGGGCGTACTCCAGGTTCGCTTCCGGAAACCCGTTGCAGCGAAACACCGCGTTCAGCCGGGACCACCGCAAAACCGCTTCCGCCCAGCGCTCCGGCATCTCCGATAGGAGACCGATTCTCAGCCGGGTGTCCTCTCCTCGCTTGGTATCGTGGGTGGAGCTGGCCAGAAGGGTTCGCGGCCGCTCCGACTGGACCCGCGCGCAAAAGGCATGAAACGCGTCCGGGGACGTGCCGAACCTTCCCGGATCCCCGCCGACCTCGTTGAGAGTCAGCAGTCGGTTGAAGCAGTAGAAGGCCGTGTCCTCTACCCCCTTGGCCATCACCGGGCCGGTCAACTGCTGGAATCGCAGGACGAAGTCGCTCTCCATCTCGCCGGCCCGTTCCAACAGCAACACCGTCTCGATCGTTTGAAACACAGCCGCATCGATGCCGGGGCACCGCCTACCGGCAGCGATCAGCGCTCCCTGCACGACGGCCCGATCCCAATCCTCGAGCCGCCCGTCAGCCGGGCGGATGTAGGTCCGATAAACGGGAAAACCGGCAATGAGCTCGGCCAGCGCCCCCTCCAGATCCCGCCGCTGCAGGCCCGCACGGCCGCCCCACCGGCGGTGGATGCCCTCCAGCAGATCCGTGAGATGCGACATTTCACTGACGAATAGATGCGTCAGGACCTGCAGCTTCTTGGCCCGCACGACATCTTCGTAGCCGGCCGTTTGCCCGGTAAACTCGCGGTAGAAATCCGTCAGCGGCCGTCGCCCGTTCGGGTCGACGAATAGCCCGCTCAGGAGGTTCAGAAATTCGTAACCGGTGGTTCCCTCAACCGGCCATTCAGGGTGGAGGGCTTCTCCTGGCGCGAGGATCTTCTCCACCACAATCCAAGTCTTTGGCGCTGCTTTGCGCAACCGCTGCAGGTAAGCGGTGGGGTCCCGCAGACCGTCGGGGTGATCGATACGCAGGCCGTCTACCCGCTCCTCCTGCACCCAGCGCAACATCACCTCGTGAACGGCGGCAAACACCTCTTCTTCCTCGACACGGAGGCCGGCCAGTTGATGGATGTCGAAGAAGCGGCGATAGTTCAACTCCCGGTGGGCGTGCCGCCAAAAGGCCAACCGGTAGTGCTGCAGGTCGAGAAACCGTCTCAGGAGCCCCGGATCGGAGTTGATCCTCTTCAGGGAGTCGTCCCAGGTCTCTTCAACGGCGTCTCCAACGACGGGGCGGCCCGCACCAGCCGCCGCAGCACCGGTCGGGCAATGTTCGTCGCGGCGGGCCGAAAACGGAGCGCTCGCGGCTGCTCCGCCCGCGTGCGGCAACACCATCAGAGACGCAGCGGACACCGGAAGCTCGTGGTCGAAGTAGCGCACGAAGATTTCGTTGCCCCGGCGGCACAGCTGAATCTCCCGCGCCTGCAGGCAGCTTTCGAGCTCGGCGCCCAGGATCGGCACCAGCACCCTGTTCCGCAAACCCGTATCCGGGACATCCCAGCGGATGTCGAAATAGCCGGCGTAACGGCTGGCACGGCCATTGGAGAGCACATCCCACCACCACCGGTTCGCGCGCGTGCCGACGGCCATGTGGTTGGGGACGAGATCCAGTATCAGCCCCAGACCCGATTCGCGGATGGCGCGACAGAGGGCATCGAACCCCTCCTCCCCACCCAGTTCCGGGTTGACCCGAGAATGGTCCGCGACGTCGTATCCATGCGGGCTGCCGTGAGCCGCAGCCAGGCACGGAGAAAGGTACACGTGGCTGATCCCCAACGCTCTGAGATAGCCGCACACTTGAGACGCGCGTGTAAAATCAAACGTGGGAGCGAGCTGAACCCGGTAGGTGGATGAAGGCGCTGCGGAGTCCATGCTGAAAGCGGTCAGGGCCGCCCGGGGCTAACGCGGTTTCAGGTGTATGATGCGGCGGGCCTCGTCCGGCGTCGCCTTCGCCGGGCCAAGGCCGGCACCGGCCTGGCCGATGGCGACGAGGTTACGCTTTTCCCCCCATGGAGGGCGGCTGAGGGCGACGGTTATGCTTTTTTCTGCTGACCCTCCTCGACCACGCAATAAATCCCGCCGCCGGCCATGAGCGGCCCGCGGCACAGGTTGTCCGACAGGCACTCCGCTTTCCGCAGATCGCCCGCCGCCCAGCGGGCGACGAGTCCCGGCTCGCGGACGAAAGGCCTGCTCATAGAAAAATAATCAGCATATCGCGCGGAGAAAAGTTCTTCGGCAACCGACAGCGACCGGATCCCCCCCACCAGGATCAGCGGCACCGTCAGGTTTTGCTTGAACGTTTTAGCCGCCTGGCGCCAGTAGGCCTCTTTTTCCTCGGAGTCGATCTCCTTGCGGCAATGGTCCCCGGTCACGACGGTGCCGCCGCTCAACTCGACGGCATCGATCCCGGCGCGCTCCAGCATCAGTGCGGCCTGCAGCGACTCCTCCGGCGTCAGACCGCCGGCGATGCAGTCCTCGGAGTTCATCTTGATCAGGATGGGGAAATCGCTGCCCACCTGGAGGCGCATCTGCGCCAGGATCTCCAGGACGGCTTTGCTGCGGCCGGCGATCGACCCGCCGTAGGCATCCGTGCGCCGGTTGAAGGCCGGCGAGAGAAACTGATTGACCAGGAACCCGTGGGCGCCGTGGATCTGGATCGCGTCGAAACCGGCCTCCCGGGCCCGGCGCGCCGCCTGCCCGAAGGCCGCGATGATCTCCTGGATGTCCCCCTCCGTCATCACCCGGCCTCCCGAACCCACATACCCGTCCACCTTCGAAAGGACCACCGCGGTCGATCCCGTCACCTTTTCGTTGGCCAATATGCCGGCGTGGGACAGCTCGACGGCCACCGGGCAGTTGTGCCGATGGACGGCGTCGGTCATCTCCCGGAGGCCGGCGATGAACCTGTCGTCGGACAGCCCGAGCTGGCGCGGGGACCCCATCCCGTCGCGCCGGACGTAGGTGTGGCTGGTGATGATCAGCCCCACGCCCCCCTTGGCCAGCTGGACGTACATGTCCTTGAGCGCCGCCGT
>JADHED010002980.1_pt1 | contig 10798 bp, 3 predicted proteins | sample 8952041 | NCBI WGS metagenome assembly JADHED01 (sample SAMN16124423, study PRJNA663239) | bioreactor sludge metagenome | isolation source: sludge (control) | place: India:Bengaluru | collected 2018-09-08
CTTCGGCAGTTGTCAGTGTCCCTGAACCAATGGAGCCTCCGGCACCGCCCGTTCCCAACTGGCTGCTTCCTCCATCGCCCGCTTGAAAAAAGAGACTCTGATAAGCAATCCCCACCTCACTGGGATAGATTTCACTGGCGGTTGTTCCACCAAACTGGAATGTCGCGTAAATGGATTTGTCGGTGTTCGGAGTTCCAATTGCAAATCCGGCAGCCACTCCCGCGTCAATGAGATTGCCCTTGTAGGAGGAAAACACAACAACATCAGAATCAACCGGCTTGGGTTTTGAAAAAACCACCGTCCTATCTGGAACACTAAAAGCATAAACCTCTCCATCTGGAGCTTTTTCTCCCGTTACATAGTTCTGGTTGAACCCATCAATCGTAAAAAGATAAAAGCCAAGGTTTGTTTCTTCTGCGGTACCCATGCTGTAAATCGCAAAGTCAGCAGTGGCATCATCTCCATCAAAATCTCCTGCAACAATTCCCGCAAATGTACTGTTCAAATTGGTCTCATTTGCTCCGAGCACGCCAAATTCTCCGGTCAGGTAGATCCCATTTTTATCGACTGGCTGGTCAAATGCTCCTGCACCGTCCCCCTGAAAAGCAATAATGACCCCATCGCCATCACTCAAAGCAATAAGATCGGCTTGCGAGTCTCCATCGACATCCAAAATGGTAAAATCCACCAACGTCATGTCCGTCGTTGCGTCACTGAACTCCACTTCATTGGTGGTATCGTTATAGCTGCGGGTGCGGTATTTCCCGGTAGCGGATCCCTCATTTTCCAAAAGCCCAGCGTTCACAGTATAGGTAGAGATATTTTTCTTTCCCACCACCCCTGTAAGGAGGGTCTCCGGGGAGATATCATCTCCATCTGCCAAAGCTGTTGCCTGAAGCAAAATCTCCGGGTGACCAGTCGTTCCTGCCGTCAAGGTAAGAACAGGCAAGCTCGTCCAAGTGACATTCACCGAGTCATATTCGGCATTGGCATAAAAATATCCATCGCCCAATCCGCTCATGACGACGAGCGCTGTCACCAACCCATCGCTTCTGACTGTCTCGCGATACTGCGCAGTGAATGCGATGTCCAGATTGTCATCTCCATCAAAATCTCCGACAACCATATTCGTGATGGCCCCACCACTTGCCAGATAATTGATTCCCGAATCACCTCCCAGATTCCAATACGGAATCGCACTGCGCAGGGGATTGGAGAAGAGATTGTCGGTATCTCCTGTTCCCATATATACGTAAAGCCCATCGGATGAGTAGGCCGCAGAAGAAGCAGTGGCGATATCCAAATTGCCATCATTATCAAAGTCTCCCACCACCAGTGAGGAAGAAACAGCATCACTGTACATCGGAGCGGCAAGATAGTATGTTGGAGAGTCCGAGGTAATTCCGTATGTGTCGGAGTCAACGTCATAGACTCCCAAACGAACCACAAGTTGGTTCGGATTATCGGAGATATAGACAATATCACCGATACCATCTCCATCGAAGTCAATCTGCTGGGTTGCTCCAATATCCCCATCGGCACGATAGGTGGTCACCAGCTTGAGCGGAAGGGGGATATCCGAAACATCCAAGGGCGTGAAGGTTCCCGTGCTCAAGCCGGCTCCTGCTCCACCACCCGTGGTTCCATCTCCTCCATTTCCAAGCAAAATAGTGACATTTCCTGTTGCAGAAAACTGCCCCAGAGAAAGAGAGCCTCCGGCACCACCTTTTCCATTCAGCCCCACACCACCATCACCGGTCAGAATTTCCACACGTGCGTTGTCCGATCCCAAATCGGCCAAGTTGGTAATGGAACCTCCCGCTCCTCCCGTATTGCCGGTTCCTCCATTGCCTGTGATGGCAAAGAATCCTCCGACATCTCCGTAAAGAGTCACATTGCTGATATTCCCTCCACGCGCACCACTGCCACCATCGCCAGTTTGCAAACCACCGATCTGGTAGGGGATGGCCTGATAGGTTGTCAAATCTGTCGATGCCCCATTGCCGACATGGATGCCAATAATATCCCCACCTGTCGCACCGGCTGCAGGAGTAAAAGTCGCAAGCTGTCCATGAAGGGCACTCGGAGAATTCGGATTCAATCCAAAAGAAAAATATTCTCCGGAGGCCGCTGTGCCTGTCATGATATTCCCAATATTGGGGTACAATGCGGAACCTGCATAATACTCTGATCCGCTTACCCCGCTGTATTTGGATTGGACACTGGCCCACCCGGCGGTATCGATCACAAGTCCTCCGCTGGAAGACCCCAAACCTCCTCCGGCATAGATATTCCCATAAAGAGAATACGTCGTATAAGCCAGATGGTTCAAGTAGCTGGTGCTGTCCGCAGAAGTCAGAGACCGAAACGCCAGGCCCGCGATCTTGGAGTTCAGGAGAACTTGGCCGTCATTTCCCACACTTGTGGGATCCAGATCCGTCAGTGTTCCGTCGGCATTGAGATTGGTGACAATGTCGCCGTTGATGTCCACAAACGAGGTCAAGTTGAGCCCATCCCCGGCAGAGATGCCGGTGATCTCATTCTGGTCGAAAGCCCCGTTTCCATTGAGATCGGTCGCAAATACCAAGGCCTGCCCCGAAGAAACATGAAGAAGGTAGGTTCCCGTGCCATCCGCAGTGGTGGAAAGTCCCTGACCGGCTTTGACCAGGATGGGGGTGTCAAAAGAAACCGCTTTCCAAGAAACACCATCCAGAGAGGCGGGAGCGATGCGGGCTTCGAGGAGTTCCAGCATGGGAGGGAAGTTTTCCAGTTTCCCGGCTTTGTTTTTTTCAAGAAGGTCGGACATGGCGTGAAGTATTGGGAAGGTTGGGAGTGACCGGGATTTTAGAGATTGAATTTGCTGACCAAAACATAGCTCCCGGAAGTATCCTTGGTGAGCCAAGCATTCGGATTGGTGCCATTTCCCTTCTTTCCAAGGGTAAGTGCGGCAACCAAACCATCCAGCGGAGAATCTGTCCCCAAAGTCCAGGTGTTCACATCATCGGTGAGCCGACCTGCCGTGGTCAGGAACTGACTGGCATTGACATCGGAGGGATCGGAAATTCCTCCGACATAGTTGGCCGTGGACGCGTTCGAGAAGCTGCTTGCGGGCATTCCCACAGTGATATCTGTCGTGGTATCAAGCGCCTCGGTTCCCCTCAGATAAATGCCATCCACCTTCGTTACCAACTGAGGCGAAGCGGTCCGCCCCGCGACGATGGAGGCAATGGAAGAGGCGCTGATATCCGTGACATTTCCTGCCACTCCGGAAGCGCTCAAGCCGGTGCCTCCGGCCCCTGCAAAAATTCCCCCCATTTTGCTGAAGTTGCTCGTAAACCCGAACGTTTGTCCCGAACGAACACCGATATCACCAAGGACATTCACCAGAGAAACAGAACCTCCATTGGCTCCCTTGCCTCCCGTGGAAGCCCCGCCGTCACCGGCGGCAATGGTGCGGGCATCCACTTTCCCTGTGACATCCTTGATGCTGCCGCCCAATCCTCCCGATGCGGTTCCCGTGGAACTTCCCCCATTGCCAGCGATGGCGTTGAACTCAGAATCCCCGGATGTGACAAGAAGAGTGGTTATTGACCCACCTGCTCCGCCCGCACCCAAAGCACCATCACCTCCAGTGCCTGCGGTGAACTGCGCGGAGTTGGCGGAATTTGAGCTGGCCGCACTGGTTACATTCGACAGGGAACCACCCTTTCCACCCACTTTGGCACCGTTTCCGCCACCGTTTCCGGCAGTCACAAGGATATTTCCAAAAGGTTCAAACCCCGAAACAGATCCAGCCACAGACAGAGTATCAATGTTGCCTCCAGCTCCACCAAAATAGCCATTGCCTGATTGAACAGTTGCATTCAGAAAAGCCTGAACACTTGCTGTGGTAATCGAGCCACCCGCTCCTCCCTTGGTGGGAACACCAGTGGCTGTCCCGGACGCACCAGCCGTGAGAGTGGCACTGGAGTTGATGGAGAAAAGGAAGGCGCTCTTGATGGATCCCCCATTGCCAGAGGTGCCGACATCGGCTTTTCCTCCATCGCCCGCCACCATGCTGACGGCTCCGCCGGGGTTGGAAGAATCTCCGGCCCGAACGGTGGCCGATGTGATGTTTCCTCCGACACCACCTTTTCCTTTGAGACCGGCATTGCCGCCGGTTCCCGAGGTCAAAGATGCCACGGCATCGGCGGCAGACACCTGACCAAGAACGGAAAGCGTGAGCACATTCACCAAACCGGCATTGCCGCCGGAACCCGAAGTGCTGGAACCACCATTGCCAGTTGTGGCGGTGATATTGGCATCATTGAGGAAGAAAGAGCTGGAAAGGAAATTTCCCCCTGTTCCCCCCTTCTTGTCGCCCGCTCCACCATTGCCCGTGCGGAAAACGGCCCCCACTTCATTGGCACTGTCGGTATCCGAGTCGAAATGAACTCCATTGATCAACCCTCCATTGCCACCATTTCCTCCCGTTCCGGCCCCCGCATCGGCACCATTGAGCGCGGAGTAGGCTCCGGTAAGAACATTGAGTGTTTCCGTATTGATGGTGAAATTGTCGAGATCCGTAAGCGGAGCAGTGATATTCAAAACACTTCCTCCATTGCCTCCGGTACCAGCAGTTGTTGCAGCTCCACCAGTTCCCGCTCGCAGCCGAACATCTTCAGCCAAAACATCGAGCAAGTTGGATTCCTGCTGGTTGAATTGGATAAGAGCCGCATCCCCGCGATAGGCAATCTGAAGGGTGTCCAGCGAACCGGCATTCCCCCCTTTCTTCGTGCCACTGCCCCCATCTCCCGATTCCGCGAATACAGACTGGGAGAAAATGACCCCGGTCTTCACATTTCCACCAACTCCTCCGGTGCTTCCCCCGGCGCCGCCATCCCCGCCGATCACGTCCACAATGGCCAGAGTGGCATCATCGTTGTTGTTGAGCAGGTAATAATTGGTAATGTTTCCCCCGTTGCCACCGGCTCCGGCAGCATCCGTGGCAGCGCCGCCATTCCCCGCCAGAAGGCTGATACCCAGCTTTGTCACCGTATCCCCGGCAGTGGCCACACGAACGTTGATGTTGGAAAGAGAGCCACCCAGCCCCCCCTTCTTGCCTGCACCTCCATCTCCGGCATCGACCACCACATGGTCCAAAAGGAAATCCGGCGACTTGACATAGGAACTCCCGGATTGCTGGTAACCCACGTAAATTTTCTCCACCAATCCACCAGCCCCTCCCGATCCTGTTCCTGCACCGGCTCCGCCGTTGCCTCCTTTGATGGAAATCAGACTGTTGGTGGCATCTCCCTCCACTCCCCATACAACAACACCGGAAACTTTTCCTCCCGCCCCTCCAACTCCGTTGACTGTTCCAGCCCCCCCGGCACCGGCCTGAATGGTGAAGCCATCACTGTCATTCTGGAGAGTGATGCTCGAAATGGAGCCGCCAGCTCCGCTTTCCCCACCATCGCTGGCAAGAATGCTGTCCACGCTGGAGACGGTGACCTTGCTGATGCTGGGAGCAGCCTTCTTCACGGCAAGAGTGATGGCACCCAGTGTGCCCTGGCCTTTTCCAACCGTATTAAGCCCTCCCAAATCAAAAGTTTGCCCATTCCCAACGGTTCCAGTGCCGATCAAGTGAACCGCACCGGCAGAAAGATCGGTGATGGAGCCGCCGGCCAGAATGCTCCCATCCACTTCTCCGGAAACGGAAAGTTTTTTGATGGATTGGGTGTCCCCAATCAGGTTCATCGCAAAATCTCCGGTCTTCCCGTCCAAATTGGTCAAAATCGCCCCATTGACCCCAAACCCAATTTTGGCAGAAGTGCCTGCTGCAAGGGAGAGTCCGGTCAATTCATTGCTGTCGACCTTGTGATCGTTGTTAAAATCAGTAAAGAACGCGAATGTACGCCCCGCATCCATGTCAATGAAGGACGTGGTGCCTCCGACGTTCAAATAGTTCAGCTGATCCTGTGATCCCAGATCGATGTAGTAGCTGTTGGTGCTCGTGGCAAAAAGCGCGGCGATGTCGGCATCCGTGGAAGCACTTGCCAAAACAAAAGGAGTCCCAACGGAATCATAAGTTGTCGAGCTGCTTCCTCCCACCGTAATCACCGCCGGAGCGATTCGGGCTTCGAGAGCTTCGACGAAGGTTGGGGGAAGGGATTCCACAGAGGGCTGCCTGCTCATAGTCCCTCAAGCGACCATTGATGCGTCGAAAAATCAAGTGAAATTCCTGTTTTTCAACAAAAAGTCCGGGGCAATTTTCCCAAAGAATGACGTTTAATGGGGCGTCATTGAAACCGGATACCGCCTCCTCGATCTTTGAGTGGAAAGCCTCCCCCCAGAAGATACCCGGAAGGAAGCCCTTCTTTCCCATAAGAAGCTCAGAGGCGGATGTTGGGATCGATAAGGTCCAGAGCCTTGTCCCCGAGCCAGCCGGCCACGGTGGTGGAACGCACATGAATTTTTGCCGTGCCGAGAGTCTGGGCACGGAGAGCATCCCGGGCGGCAGGGGGAAGATCCACCACGGCTTCGGCCTCATAATGAGGGACGGAAGGGCGAGGGTGACCGGAAGCATCGGGTTCGGAAGGCACATCCCCCCCAAAAAGGTTGGCGAAACCGGGAACGGACAATCTCTCCCCGGAAGCAACGGGCGCGGAAGTGATGGTGCCGTGAAATTTCTCGGTTGGGAGCGCCCCGAACAGCACATCGACTTTTTGTCCAACGGCCACCCGGCGGGCCTGCTTCTCATTGAGGGCAATGATGATCTTGGGTTCCGAGTCGAGGCCGATTTCAAAAATCGGCTGTCCCGCGGGAAAATGGAGCCCAACGAGATCGGCGGGACGCTTGGTGCGAATGATTCCTGCAAGCGGGGCACGAAGTTCGAGACGGGAAATTTTCTTCTCCACCGCACGGATTTGCTCGTCGGCCTCGGCCACGAGCTTCTCCAGAACCGGCACGGAGAGCCGGGCCTCGGGCGTGGGATCGCCCAGAGCCGCACGGTGACGGACCAGGGCGGACTCGCGCTGAAGCTTGAGGTCTTCGAGTTGCGAGGCAAGTTCTTCGTTGTCCAGACGTCCAAGAACATCTCCTTGTGCGACATGCTGGCCTTCCGTGACACGGACCTCGCGCAGAAAACCGGGAGCAGGAGCGGCCACGGGCTCGATTTTCCCATGCTCAAGGGCTGCGGTGCGCCGGATCGTTTCCTCCCAGGGAACAAGGAAAAGGGTGCCGCCCAGAAGCAGAACGATCAAAAAGGTGAACCGAAGGCGCGGAATGCCGGATGTGCGAAATTCTGTGGAACCTTTCAAAGTGCGACCCAAACGGTAGAGGGGCAGGGCGAGGGACACAAACAGAAACAACCCGACATACGTGCGGCTCACGACCTGGAGTCCGTAGGGCTCCAGAATGTCGAACATCTTCACGGAAATGTTGTAGGTGATGAGCCAGCCGTAGCAGTAAGCGGCGACAGCGTAGAGACCGAAGGCCGGACCGATCTCAAATCCCGCCATGCGCCGGGCGGCGGACTTCATGCCCAGCAGGGTTCGCTGGGCCCAGTTGGTCACCCAGGCGTTGCTTTTCGCCCGGAGATTCGGGATCTCGAGCAAATCGGTCATGATGTAATAACCGTCGAACTTCATGAGGGGATTGGCATTGAACAGAACGGTCGAGACACTGCACAGCGCCATGGTGTTGAAGCACATCTGATGGAAAAGCCCCGGCTGGGAAAACAACCAGAGCCAGGTGGCAATGCTGGCCAGGAAAAGCTCCACAACAATCCCCGCAGCCGTCACCGCGATTCTCGCCCCCTTCTGCGCAAGCCAGGAGTCGCTCACATTGCAAAAGAGGTAAGGTGTGAAAAGGATGAACATGAACCCCATCTCATGAACCTCCCCCCCGAACCGCTTGCATGTGAATGCGTGGCCGAACTCGTGAACGATCTTCACCCCGATGAAGAGCACCCAGGTGAGCCCGAGATTCTGAAGGGTGAAAAAATTGGCGCCGTGGGAGGTGATCTCCTCCCAATGTTCAATGGCGACCGTCAGGGAAAGAAGCATGAACAGACCGCAGAGCAACAGGACCGGCCATGAGTAAATCCAGGCCACCGCAGGCTGGAAGCGCTCCAGAAAAAGATCGGGGTCGAAGAGCGACTTCTTGAAATAAAGCACATGCCCCATGGCAGACTCGAAGCGGTGTTTTTTCTTGGCCTCCCGCAACCGCTTGGACCGGTCGCTCGCGCTGGGAGCTTTCACCCGCAGAAGACCGGCTCCTCCCAGTTGCTGGGCAAGTGCCAGAAGCTCGGCCAGCCCCTCGCTGCGGCCCATCCCTCGCCAATAGAGAGAACTCTCGCGCAATTGATCCACCAGGGCCCCGAGGGTGATCCTCCCGTCGAACTTCAATGCGGCTTCCGCATGGGCCACGGGGAGCCGGAAATACCCGAGATTGAGCGGGTTTTTGAAAACAATGTAACTCCTTCCAAGGTATTTCTGCTGCCGCCGGATAAGGTCGCTGCGCATCGGTGCCGGCGCGATCGTGGCCGGATCGCCGGGCGCGGCAAGTTGGCGCGGCTGTGGAGCGGCCATGACGGGATCAGTTGCCGCCGGTCAGGATCTCGGCGGTCGCAGAGGTGCCGGCCACGAGGGCATGGTCCGGATTGGGAATGAGAATGCGCACCTTGAACTCTCCGCTGGCGGCATTGACGGTGGGAGAAAGTTTTTCGACCGTTCCCTCAAAAACCCGGTCGGGGAGATCCGGAATCCGCACCTTCACCCCCTGCCCTTCCTTCACGTCGCGAATGCGATTGGCGGGCAGAAAAACCTCGAGATACACGCGGCTGACATCCACCAGCACCAGCACGGGCACAAATTCATCCACCGCCTCGCCCACCTCGCGGAGACGCTCGGTGACATGCCCGTCAAAGGGAGCCAGAACTTTGCGGCGCTCGAGCAACTGCTCTGCCTGGGCCAACTGAACCTTCGCCACCTCCAGATTCATCCGTTTTTCTTCGCCCTCGGTCTGGCTGACCACATTTTTCTTGCGCAGTTCTTCTGCGGAATTCGCCTCAAATGTCCTCAGCCCCAGGATGTGCCGTTGCTGCTCGACCTGGAGCTTTTCCATGTCGGCCTCCAACTCCATGACGGGATCGCCTTTCTTCACCACATCACCGTCATCCTTGATCATGGCAATGACCCCCTGCGCGCGGCTTGCCATGCGGGCCTGCTCGTAGGGCACCAGAAGCCCCTTGCAGGAAATGGTGTCCTCACAGCGGACAGTGCCCATGAGGGCGAGAGAAGCAAAAAAGACGACGGCGGTTCGGAAATTCATAGACCCCAGTTGACACGAATATAATTCAAAAACGGACGGAACAAAACCCAGCCCAGCGGACGGCGACCCATCTGGATTTTTGCCTTGCCGGTGAACCCCGGCTTGAGCACGTCATCCAGCGGGGAGTGGGGCGGAAACGGAGCCGTGGCGATGAACAGACTTCCGGTTTTCTTCAACTCGGGAACCTGACTGACGTGCTCGGGCCCCGCCAGTGTCGCAGTCAGCGGGGTCTTGGGGTGGGAGTGCAGAATGAAATCCACCGAAAGGCTGCGACCGGCATCCAGCGCGGTCAAAAGATCACCCAGGTCGTTCTGCTTGATGTCCATCTGCAATTGATAGTCGTTCAGGCAGCCGATTTCGCAAAAGGGTTTGCCGACTTCGAGGGCTTCGCCCTGGCGGTTCTGGAGGTTTCTGGTGAGGACCATGCCATCGAGAGGAGAGCGCAGTTCGGTGCGGGAACGAAGATATTCGAGACGACGAATGGCTTCCACCTCGCGGGCCGCTCCCAGCTCGGCGATCTTGCGCTCGGCTTCATTCCCGAGGGACTGCGCCTTGCCGGCCTCGACCTGCCAGCGCAGGAGCTGCTGTTTGGACACGGCCAACTGGGTCTGGTAATCCGCATCCTCCAACGAGGCCAGAAGTTGACCGGTCTTCACGATGTCGCCCTCGTTCACGGCCACCGTCACGATCTTGCCGGAAGTCTCGGCCACAACCAATGCCTTGCGGGCGGGCACAACCGTGCATTCGGCGGAAATTTTCCAGGGCACCGGCACTGCGGCCAGCACGGCCAGGAACACCACGGGAGCAACAACGAAAGCGAGCACTTTTCTCCGCCGGTTCTGCACCCAGGCCCGCGTGATCCGACCCGCGCCGGAAACCAGCGGACGCAAAGGAATATGATGAAAATGGGTCGCCGCGTCGAGCGCCCGGGAAAATTGCCCTCCGGCCCACACGATCAATTCCTGTGCGTTCGCCGGGAAAAGCCCCTCCTCGTTTTTTGCCGCGAGCAGGAGGATGTCGGGAGAGGCATTCTTGGAAGAGGACAAGTGAATCCACACCACCCGCTGGACACCTGCTTTTTCCATGTTCTCCCGCAGACTTTCTTCCGCCGAAGCCACCTCCTGGACCGCTCCCTGAAGAGCCGGGGGCAGTCCCTCCGCAACCCTCGAAAGGGCCTGGGACTTGACCGTACGGGCATCCACGGTCTCCTGGTTGGAAGCGGCGGACAACACCCATCCGCGGCCCTTCTTGCGAAAAACGCAGGCGAGATCGGCCCGCATCAAATCCACAAGATAATTCGCCGCCGACCCGTGGAGCACTTTGGGATCCAGCTCCCCGACAAACTCGCTCTGCATCCGCAGCATCGTCTGGGCCTGGTCGTTGCGTGCCGCCAACTGCGACCCCTGCCAACCCCGCAGGTAAGTCTCCGCATGACCGCAAAGTTGGGAAAGAAACGTCGAAATCTCCCCATAGGTTGACGGGT
>JADHED010002984.1_pt1 | contig 10774 bp, 8 predicted proteins | sample 8952041 | NCBI WGS metagenome assembly JADHED01 (sample SAMN16124423, study PRJNA663239) | bioreactor sludge metagenome | isolation source: sludge (control) | place: India:Bengaluru | collected 2018-09-08
AGAAGCACCGCCTCCGCAAAAACTTCCGACTACAACTAAGCCTCCAAATCCGCAACCAGAACTTCCTCCGCCTCCAAATCCTCCGCCACCAGTTGGAAATGGAAAAAATCCGCCAGGATATATTCTTCTTCCTCTTTTAGAAAGAGTAACGTCATCGTCATCATCAAATCTTCCGCCTCCGCCAGAATTATTGTTTTTAGAGATAATATAAATGATAATCATAATAATGATGAAAATAATAAATGCGTGAGCAAAAGAAAAATCTACTTTTTCTGGAGCAGATTTTGCAATGGGCTTAAATTTTCCTTTTACGGCATCCATTATGGCAGATGTGCCATGGTCTATTCCGTTATAGAATTCTCCTTTTTTGAAATAAGGATTTACCATATAATCTAATATTTGCCCAGCAACAGAAGCGGTAAGATATTGTTCTACAGCTCTCCCTTGTTGAATGGACATGGTGTGATCTTCTACAGCAATTAGGAAAACAACGCCGTTATCTACTTTTTTCTTACCAATTCCCCAATTTTCGCCAAATTGAGTCGCAAGAAAGTTTACGTCTTCACCTTTGGTAGAAGGGATAATAACAACTTCAATTTCGGTAGAAGTAGAGTCTTCGAATTTGATAAGTTTTTCGTTAAGTGTTTGTTTTTCTGCTTCAGAAAGAATTCCTGCTTCATCATAAACAGGGTAGAGAACATTTGGTTTTTCAGGAATTTTGTATTGTGCATTTGCTATAAAAGAAATACACATTAAAAAACTTGCAAAAAGTATTTTAAGAGAAGGTAATCTCATTGGATAATTCATTTGGATTTTCTCCGTTTTTAATTGGAAAGAATTTTTTTAGCTCAACACCAGTTTCTAAAATAGCACTACGCAAACCTTCGAAGTATTTTCCTTCGGAAAAAGCGAGGGTAATTTTGTCGTGTAAATTGTCCCAAAATTCTTGATGAACTTTTTCGTGAATGCCTTTATCCCCAATAATGGTAAGATATTTTTTTTCGAAATTTACATGAAAAAGCACTGCATTTCTTTCTTTGGTATTGTCCATACCAAGATTTTTGAAAACCTCTAAAGCAATTTTAGCGTTGTTTTCTTCCGTATTAGTATCAATATGTACACGTATTTCGCCAGTAGAAAAGTCTTCGGCTTGTTGAATGGCTTCCACTAGGGAAGCCATTTGTATGTTGTTAAGATATTGATTCATTATTCTTCTTTAAAAACTTCAGGAGCTTTTTGTGCGCCAGCATCTGCTTTGAAATAAGGTTTGTCTTTAAAATCTCCAAAGAAATTGGCGAAAATATTATTAGGAAAAGATTTTCTGTAAGTATTAAAATCTTTTGCCGTATCATTATAATACACTGTTTCTGTTCTAATACTGTTTTCAATTGCAGTATATTCTCTTTGGAAATTAATGTATTGTTGGTCTGCTTTTAAGTTTGGATAGCTTTCTACCACCGCCATTAATCTGCTTAAAGAACTAGATAATTCTCCTTGTGCCGCTTGGAATTTTGCCAAATCTGCTTCAGTCATATTACTTGGGTCTATGTTTATAGCAGTAGCTTTGGATCTTGCCGTAATTACATCTGTAAGTGTAGATTTTTCAAATTTAGCATAAGATTTAACCGTGTTTTCTAATGCAGGAATTAGATTAGCTCTTTTTTGATAAACAGTTTCAATATTCGACCATTTGCTCTGTACATCTTGATCTTTGGTTACTAATGTGTTGTAAACTCCTTTTCCCCAGAAGAATAAAACCAATACAATGCCGATTAGTACTAAACCAATGGTTCCGATTCCGAAACATCCTTTGTTGTTCATAGTTTTTATATTTTTAATTGATTAAAATTCTTTAAACCAAATATACAATTATTATGCTAATTTTGTAAAATATTCGAAAAAATGATTACAATAGTAGTAGCAATGGGAAAAAACAGAGAAATTGGCGCAAATAACCAGTTGCTTTGGCATCTTCCTAAAGATTTAAAACATTTCAAAGAACTTACAACTGGTCATCCTGTCATAATGGGAAGAAAAACGTATGAAAGTATTGGCAAACCACTTCCTAACAGAACCAATATTGTAATTAGTAGAAAAAACGATTGGTTTGAAGAAGGGATTCTCATTGTTGGAAGTATAAAAGAAGCCATCAAATTTGCTAAAAAAATAGATGAAAACGCTTACATTATTGGAGGCGGAAATATATACGAGCAGACCTTAGATTTGGCAGATAAATTAGAAGTTACTTTGGTTGATACAACTTTAGAAGCCGATACTTTTTTTCCGAAAATTGATGAAAAAAAATGGACGAAAACCAACGAGATTCATCACGAAAAAGACGAAAAAAATCAGTTTGATTTTAGTTTTCAAACATTTGAGAGAATTTTAGAAAAATAATTTTTAAATTTCAACTTTCAATTTTTAATTTATCACTAAATTTGCACACTTAAATTTTAATAATGAATAAATACATAAAGTTTTTAATTTCAGCTATCATGATAGCTTTTGGAGTATATCTAATGATGAACAGGCAGATTGGATGGGGAATAGTAGTGGTGTTTTTTTCTTTAACTCCTATTTTGTTGTTCTTCAAAAACGAATATATTCTGTTGGCTTTTTGGCAGATGAGAAAACAAAATTTCGTAAAAGCTGGACAATGGTTAACTTATATTAAAGATTATAAAACACAATTGCACAGTTCTCAGTACGGATATTTTCATTATTTGCAAGGTCTTACTTTGGCGCAAGATAATCCTTCGAAAGTAGAACCTCTAATGAGAAAAGCTTTAGATTATGGTCTTAATATGAAACAAGACAGAGCAATGGCTACTCTTAATTTGGCTGCTGCAGCTTTGCAAAAAGGTAGAAAACCAGAAGCGCAAAGATTGCTAGAAGAAGCAAAAAAATTAGATTCTGCAGGCATGATGACAGATCAAATAAAAATGATGAGAGACCAATTGAAAATGCCTTCTATGCAAAAACACATGCACAATCCTAACATGAGACAAAGAGGCAAATTTTTCTAAAAAATAGTAATTTCAAAATACAAAAACTCCCGAAAATAATTTTTTTTCGGGAGTTTTTATTTTTATCTAAAGCAAAGATTTTACATTTCTGTGTTGTTCGAACTACTATAAAATTTTGGAATTTGCCAATGGTATTTTACGGCAAGAGTTCTTATAATTACAATAAAAAGAATGGTAATGGTTTGGTTTATTTCTTCGGATAAGCCACTGAATTTTCTCAACAAAATATACGAAATTCCACCAAAAATAGCTGCTGTAGCGTAGATTTCTTTTCTGAAAATTAACGGAATTTTATTGAGCAATGTATCTCTGATAATACCTCCGAAACAACCGGTAATAGTTCCTAAAACCACTCCAATTACTGGGTGCAAATCTGCATTAAGCCCTTTTTGAACTCCAATAATAGTGAACAATCCCAAACCGAAACTATCGAAAATAAAGAGTGTAACCTGAAAATTTTTCTCTATTAATTTAAAAATCATGGTGAAAACCGCCGTGAAAAAAATTAAACTGATAGAAAGTAAATCGTGCATCCAAAAAACAGGTACATCTAATAATAAATCTCTTACGGTACCGCCACCAACTGACGTTACAAAGGCAATGATGATAACACCAAAAGGGTCGAAACGTTTTTGCATTGCTGCAAAGCTTCCAGACATCGCAAAAGATATCGTACCAAGAATTTCTATTAAAAAGGCAAAATTTGGGAACATATATAAAAGTAAAAAGTGGAAATGTAAAACTTATTTTCTAAACTCTTACAGCATCAGGAACAAAAAGTTCATATTCTCCACCGTTGGAGATTATTTCTCTTACAATACTGCTGCTGATAAAAGATTTTCCGGATGAGGTAAGTAAGAACACCGTTTCTAATTTTCTTTTTGCTAAAGTTCTGTTAGTGTGAGCAATAGCTTTCTCGAATTCAAAATCTGCCGGATTTCTTAAGCCTCTCAGAATAAATTGTGCCCCAACTTTTTTGCAGTAATCTATTGTTAATCCTTCAAAAGAATCTACTTCTACATTAGAAAAGTGAGCAACAGACTTCTTTATAAATTCTATTTTCTTATCCAAAGGAAACATATACTTTTTTTGAGAATTTTGCCCAATAGCAATAATTAATTTATCAAAAAGAGGCACCGCTCTTTCAATAATGTCAAGATGTCCTAAAGTTATTGGGTCAAAAGATCCAGGGAAAACAGCTATTTTCATAGGAATTTCAGATTTTGGATTTCAGATTTTAAATTTCTAAAAAATTATCATTTAAAATTTGAAATTTTTCATTTATAATTATTTGTTAAGAGCTTTCTCAACCTCATTTCCGCAAAGGTCTTTAATGGAAATTCCGTAAATTTTTGCTTGTTGAGGTAAAATAGAAGCTGGAGAAAATCCAGGATTGGTGTTCATTTCAAGCATATAAGGAATTCCGTCCATAATGATGTATTCGCTTCTAGAAAAACCGCTCATTCCTAGAGAATTATAGGCGTGTTTTGCGATTTTTTCTACTTTTTCTCTGGTTTCATCATCTAACCTTGCAGGCGTTATCTCTTGCGAAGCTCCTTCATATTTTGCTTCATAATCGAAAAATTCTTTTTCCGGAACAATTTCTGTAATTCCTAGAACTATTGTTTCGCCTTTATAATCTAAAACGCCAACAGAAACTTCCATGCCGTCTAAAAAGCTTTCAATTAAAATTTCGTCATCTTCTTTGTAAGCAAATTCTATCGCAGCTGCTAATTCAGACGCTTCTTTTACTTTAGAAATTCCAAGAGAAGAGCCACTTTGGTTCGGTTTTACAAACAAAGGCAATTTTAATTCTTCTATAATTTTTTCTTCGTTTATGGCGTCACCTTTTTTTAGGTAAACACTTTTTGCAGAAGGAATTCCGTATTTTGAAAGCACTGCTAAAGTATCTTTTTTGTTGAAGGTAAGGGCGCTTTGGTAAAAATTACAACCTGTATATTTTTGTCCTACAGCATCCCAATACGCTTGCAGAATGCCATTTTCGCCAGGAGTTCCGTGGATAGTGTTGAAACAAGCATCAAATTTTAAAATTTCTCCATTTTTTAGATTTACAGAAAAATCAGCTTTATTGAGTTCAATTTTTTCTTCGTTTTCGTCTAAAAAATACCAGCCTTCTTTTAGAATTACAATTTTGTAAACATTATACAAATCTCGGTCTAGAGAGTCATAAATTAATTGTCCACTTTTTAGAGAAACCTTGTATTCATCAGAGAAACCGCCCATTACAACGGCTACATTTTTCTTGCTCATAAATTTTAAAATCTAATTAGGGCAAAGTTAGCTATTTTTAAGCTTCTACCAATACAAATTGGTGTTTAGTTCTTGTAAAATTGGTATAAAATTGGCTTCTGAAGAAAAGAGATGTAATGGACTTTATTTAAAATGGATGACTATTAAAATTTAAAGTTCATAATTTTATATTTATATTTGCGTTTATATTTCGTACAAAAATAATTTATATGTTTCGATCTTTTTTCCATTGGAAAGTTTTTGCGAACTTATTATTGGCAATTGCAGTATTTATAGGTCTAGTTTGGCTTACTTTTCGTTGGCTAGAGTTTCACACCAATCACGGAGACGAAATTCCTGTGCCTAATGTTGTTAACATGACTGTGCAACAAGCAATAGAAGTTTTAGACGACCAAGGTTTAGAATATGAAGTGGATAGTTTTAAATTCGACCCTAAATTTAGACCATATCAAGTTTTACAAATTTTCCCTTCACCAGGTTCTAGAGTGAAAGACGGAAGAACAATCGTTTTGAAAGTAAATCCTAAAACGTACGCTCCTGTTACCATTCCAGATATTATAGATGGATATAAAGGTTTGGCATTTAGGAAATTAGAGCGTCTAGAGTTGAAGGTTGGCGATACCATTTATGAGCCAAATATTCAAAAAGATGCGGTAATTAGAATGATGTATAACGGAGCTGTTATAAAACCGGGAGCAAAAGTTCCTATGTTTTCTACCATAGATTTAGTAATTGGAACGGGACCAAAAAGAAATGTTACTATTCCTAATTTAGTTGGGATGACGGTGGCGCAAGCCAAAGTTGTAATCGCTCAAAATTTATTTGAAGTAGGACTTGTAGATCATCAAGATGGCGGAAAAGATAATAATGATATTGTCTATTACCAAGATCCTGCAATGGGTTCGGTGCGAGATCAAGGGATGCAGATAGACCTTTGGGCAAGTAAAAAAACTCCTGCTGAAATGCAGAGCAAAATTAGAGAGTTAGACGAAATGTATAGGCCGAAAATAGAAATATCATCTCCTCCGGTTGAAGATTTTTCAGAGCCAACAGAAGAGCCTGCCACACCTGCTCCTGCTCCTCAGAAACAACCTGCAGTAAAAGTAGAAGAAAAAACTGTAGCTAAAAAAACTACTGAAACTAAACCTACAGAAGTAAAACCTGTTGAGAAAAAACCTGCAAAAAAAGTAATTGTAGAGTAATTTTATAAAATCATAAAAAATTACAAAACTTTGTCAAAGTTAAATAAACTTTCCGTAAAGCCTTTAAACAAATAGTTTTCGGGCTTTTTTTATTTCATAGGTACAACATAAGTGCAACAAATTAAAAAGTTTTGAAAAATTGAAGTTTCCCTTTTACTTTGCACTATAGCAAAGATATGAAATGTTTTTTTTAATATTAATAAAATATATTTTTAAGAATTTCTTTTTTTGTAATAACTCTAGAATGTTCAAAAATTTTTACTTTAGCGAGTTAATATATACTTATGTAGACTATCATTTTTATTTGAAATAAATCCTAAAGAAAAAAAACCTAATACCAAATGAATTTTAGAAGCGAAATTGAAAAATTGATTCAAAGCAATTTACAAACCTATCGGGACAATTCCGATAGATTTATTGCTGATTACAATCGTGAATTAGAACTCACAAAAGAATACAACGGCAGACAATTATTAGAATTACTTCAAAATGCCGATGACGCAACTTCTAGCGAAGTATTAATTGATTGGAATAAAAATAATTTGAAATTGACAATTTCAAACAAGGGTGAACCATTTGAAGCAGGTGGAATAAAATCATTAATGCTTTCTAATCTAAGCACAAAAACTAAAATTAGTTATATCGGGAACAAAGGATTAGGTTTTCGTTCAATATTAAATTGGGCAGAACAAATAAACATTTCAAGTAATGGTTGCACCATTTCTTTTTCTGAAGAAATAGCTAAAAATGTATTTAACAATCAACTTGACCTATCAAATGACAAGAAAAATTTACTTAGAAACGACAGAAACTTATCAGCCGAAACAATTCCATTTCCTGTTTTAGCAATTCCTAAAATTAAAGAAACTGACAACTTAAGTGACTGGGCGACATCTATTGAAATTACCTATCGCAAAGAATTTGAAACTGACATTGAGAATCAATTATCCGAAATACGGGAAGAAATACTGTTATTTCTCAACAATATTCAGAAAATCACAGTACAGAAAGGCACAGAATTATTGGAATTAAACAGTTCAAAGGAGAGAATTGAGAACTATGAGCAAGTAACAATTCAAAATAAAAAATGGAAAGTATTCTCAAAAGAAAATGTATTGCCAAGTGAACATCAGGATAAAAGCAAAAATGAACAACAATCCTATAATCTTAAAGTTGCTTTTCAGGATGACTTATCTGACAATTACAATAAATTGTTTAATTTTTTCCCAACACAACTTTCCATTTCATTGCCCTGCATCATTCACGGAACTTTTGAACTAAACAGCAGCAGAAACCATTTGAATGATTCTAAAAAGAATGAATACATTTTAAAAGAATTAGTCCAATTAATGAAGGATTGTGCTTTGTATCTTACAGAGCAAGGAGTTGATTGGCGACCATATAAATTAATAAGTCCGTTATCAAATGCTTCGGATTCAAAATTGATTGTAGCGTTTTACAAAAACTTAGAAGAACTAAAAAAAACAGAAAGCATTTATCCAAGCATTAATAATCAATATAAAAAGTTAGACAATGCTGTTTATTACAATGATGAGTTTAATAAATTTTTCAAAGAAAATTTTCCAGAGGTATTACCTGAATTAGTCATTCCACTCAATACAGAAATTGAAAATCCTTTCTCAAATGACACTTATGAACACGGTTCTTTAGTAAAAGAAATTGACACTCTTTCTAAAACAAAGTTAAGTGTAGAGCTTCGTGCTGAACTCATAACACAACTTGCAAAAACTATTTCTTCCAACACCAAAGAACTTTTTTCACTTTTAATAAACGAATCAGACGACATAATTTCAAAAGAAGATTTAGCTTTTACGCCCGTTGTTCGTTCAGGTGAAGAATTCAAAATTCCGAAATCGGTAAAGGTTGACTTTATGAAATCTGAACTGTATGATTTGCTGATTTCAAAATTTGAAAATGGATTTGATAAAAAAGAACCAAAATCAAGAGAACTACAAAGAAGCATAAAATCCGTTGTTAATTTACAGCCATACGACAGTAACAATGTCATAGACAAAATAATTACTGGTACAAAAGACATCTTAAAAACTATTTCTACCGTTGAAGATGAAATTAACTGCATCAAAGAAATGGTGTTGGCTCTTTATGTCAATTTTAAGAATATTGAAAACCGTCAAGAAAAATTAAAAATCACAGTTCCTTTAATTTCTAAAGGAAACAAAATTTGCAATTCAGATGAATTATACCTTAATGATTCCTATCCAAGTGGGAAACTAACAGAGGTTATATATTCCGAAATATTAGAAGATAATGATTATCTAGCATCAATAAATTTTTGGGAATTAAATGATAATGATGAAGACTCTATTGAAAGTTTTTTTCTGTGGTTAGGTGTAAATAAACATTCAAAAATAACCACAATAAATTTATCTAATAATTGGACTGAAAATGATTATTTAGATTTTCTTTTTGCAAATGGAACTGACCAACCCGATAACTTTGAATTTAATAAAATTCAAAGAAATTCAATTGTTTCAAAAATTGAAAATTTTAATAGCATCAAAGAACTACCCATAAACAACATTATTTTACTTGTCTTGAAAGATATATCAATTAGAAGATTACTTGAAATAAACGATGAGAAAATATATTGGTTTTATGTAAAACAACAACCTGCAATTATTACAAGTTGTTCTTATATCCAATTTCAGTTTTTTAAGTCTAACATCTTTACAAAATATATTTTAGAAGAAGGTGGTGAAGATTTAAACAAACTCATAAATGAAAATTTTCAAATTGATTACGAGTTCTTAGGACGATACGGAATCAATAAAGCAGAAGTAAAATCTATTCTTATTAAGCTTGGTGCAAAAGAATCGTTCAATGAAATTTCACCTGAAAATGTATATGAAATATTAAAGGCAATTCCTGAAAAAGACACCGATAAAAAAGGTAAAGCAACCCAAAGCATTTACAAAATGGCATTAGAAAGTTTGGTTAAACAAGAATCAACCTTTCCTATTCCTGGCGATATTTATTATTTCTCCCGAACCTCTGATGTGGGAGAATATCAATCACGGGATAAAGTATATTATTCCGACAATTCAATTTTACCTAAAAAAATATTGAACACATTGCCACTTTTAAATCTTCCCAAAAGAGTTGGTGAGGACAATGTAGAAAAGTATTTTGGTGTAAAAAGTTTAAAGGAATTTAAAATTCAAATAATTGAAGAAAAATTAAAACTGAATGCTTTATGTAATGTTGACTTAAACACTTTTTTTGAAAGTATAAAACCATTCATACTTGCTTATAGATTAGAGTCGCCAAATCTTAAAAAGAGAATTTCGGACAATGAAACTAAACGAAAAGAAGCAAAAACGTTAAAGGAATGCAAGATTCATATTGTAACCCAATGTTTATTTAAGTTTGGAGATAATGAAGAAAATTCAATAGATGAAAAAGAGTTTATCAATTCAAAAGATACTTTCTATTACAAAGAAAACATTATACAAAACGTTGACGGACTAAAAAAAGATTCATTGTTCTGTGATGCCTTTGCCGAAATGATGTGTATTGTTTTTAAATTAAATGATTTGAAAAATGATTTTAGGCAAATTTTCAAAAACGATATTCAAGACACTATTCATTTAACCAACCACGACATTGGAAAAGAGAAATTAGAAGAAGCATACCAATTACTTGGTGTTTCAAGAGTTGAGATTGATTTTTGGAAAAAAATATTTGAATTAAAAAACAAACAACTGATTGAACCTATTGAAACAACCGAAATTCTTAAACAAAAAGTATTAGATAATCTTGAAATTATAATTTCTGATAAATATTCAAATGTGGACTTTGAAAACTTTGGAAATAAAGAATCTTACGAACTCATTAAGTCAATATGTGATAATCTAAAACTATCAGTTGAACAAATATTGTCAATAGGCCTCTCAAATTGGCACAAAAAAGGATTTGAAGATTGTGTGAAAAATAATGAATACAATTTTAAACAATCTGTTTGGTCTAAACTTAATAGTAATGCCAACGAACAAAGTAAATTTATTTCCATATTAAACGAATACAATTTGTTTTCTATAAAAATGGAAAATAAAACACTTGAAAACAAATATGAATTAGATGTAGATTACAATTCAATTATCAAAAGTGAAATAAAGCGACAATTTGACGTTGATGTATCAGCTCAATCTTCTTTTGAAATTAAAAACAAGTATGTAGAAACGCTGAAAAAATATGATATTGAAGAAATCGACATCTCAGAAGAAAGTATTCGCA
>JADHED010002985.1_pt1 | contig 10773 bp, 7 predicted proteins | sample 8952041 | NCBI WGS metagenome assembly JADHED01 (sample SAMN16124423, study PRJNA663239) | bioreactor sludge metagenome | isolation source: sludge (control) | place: India:Bengaluru | collected 2018-09-08
AACTTGTAATAGCCGCACCCGAACACGTTGTATCAGCTGCCGCGTAGAACGTCGCAGTTGTTGATGAACCTTTACCTAACGTCAATGTCGTTGCCGACAAAACGCCAGCTGCATTATTCGCAGCGTCTTTTGTCGTCGCGGTGTACGCACTACATTTACCTGCTAAAATCGGAGTTGTGCCCGTCAGAATAATTTGCTGAGGACCTGTCTGCGTATTGGCCGTTGCTGCAACTAACCAAGAAGCACTATCGGCCGCACTTAATGTAATGATTTCGGCTTTATTATTTTTATAATAAACAGTACCCGAAGAGGATCCAATTGCAAGCGCTGTGCTTGTGACAACCGCCGTACATACGGAATCGCTATAAAAGGCACCCATCGCTGCACCATCATCTAAATTTACCGTTGTCGCACGAATCACACCTTTGTCTGAGCTATTTACATCCTGTGTTTTAACTGTCACCGGCGTACATACACCTGAAGCCATGCTACTTAAAACAGTTAAGGCAATTTTCCTAGGGCCGACACTTAAGCTTTGATTCACATCTTGTAAGCCGGTCCCTACACCATCGCTTGACGCCAAAATCGAACTTTCAGCGGTATCGTTTTTATAGCGATAACTAATCGTTGATGCGCCGGCGGGTACCGTTACAGAAGAAATCGTCGCCGCCGAACATGTTGTATCATCCGCTGCGTAAAAACTTCCACTCGCCACGCCATCGGTTAAATTTATGATCGTGCTCGCTAAAACCGGGCCGACATTATTTAGCGCATCTTGCGTAGTTAATGTGAACAACTCGCAATCACCCGCGCGTGTCTCTGTGTTACCGGCTACTGTCAATTTATAAGGACCGATAGTTAACGCTAAACTGGCTAACGTTAACTCGCCTGAGGAGGCTGCCGTCGAAATTGTTGCGTTCTGCTGCTTACTGTTTTTATAGTAAATTACCGACGACGCTACATTAGCGGCGATTGCTTTTGATGTAATCGCTGATGTACAAGCAGAATCACTATAAAAAACACCTTCTGGGGTTGTATCCGAAAGATTAACGGTATGTCCTACAGCCGTATTCGAAAAATTACCTAAGATATCTTTAGTCTTAATAGTAAAGCTAACACAGTTTCCAGAAAGGATCTGTGCTGTTCCCGATAAATCTAAATGGCGTGGACCCACAACAACAGGCATTGAAGCTGACGTTAGTGTAGCCGTTGTTTCGTCAACATTAAGTGAAATTGTTTCAGCTTTATCGTCTTTGTATCTGAAATTGGCGTTAGAAGAACCATTGAGAAGATTGATGGAACTAATAACAGCGCCTGAGCAAGATGTATCAGACGACGCATAGAAATTTCCACTTGCCGTCAAATCGCTTAGATTTAAAGTATAGTTCTGTCTCGCGACCGTTGGGTTATTGAGCGCATCTATAGGCGATACCGAGTACGCATTACAGTCACCCGAACGAATTGGATTCGAGCCGATAATAGATAATTTATTCGGACCAACCACTAAACTGCTCGTACCCGCAATCAAAACAGCGGCCGCATCCGTAGCTGTAATATTAACAGTTTCAGCTACTGAATCACGAAATCTAAACTGAACATTATCTCCACCAAAAGGAATCGTAGCACTTGTAATCGGCGCTCCACTGCAATCAGTATCCGCTAAACTATAGAAAGTCGCTGACGCACTTGAATCTGTTAAACTAATAGTAATCGCTGTCAGTGCCGGGGCCAAATTGTCTTCGGAATCGTATGCTTTGACTTTCATTGGAAAACAATAATCCGCACGTGTAAGTGCACCATGTTCCCAAATTAGTTTTCTTGGACCGATTGAAGTCATGGCCGACGCCATCGTAAAATAAGACGTCGCATCCGTTGCCGTAACTTGAGAGGCGCCATGACCTGTCGGCTTAAAGAAAATATTTTTTACACTGTCACCCTTTGCAAACGAGATCTTCGTTATTTCAGTTGCTGAGCATGAAGAGTCGCCCTGCCCATAAAATTTCCAGCCCGATGCTTCGGCTAATGTAAATTCATAATCAAACAAGGCCGCCGTTACGTTATTTAGTCCATCCTTTAAAGATAGCGCCACAGCAGAACAGTCACCTGAACGTGGCGATGAGGGTAATGTAATTGAAATTTGTGATGGACCAAAATGAATTGCTAAGTCCGAGGCTATGATTGACCCGACATCATCGACATTCACCGTCAGACTTTCCGCTAGTGAATTTTTTAAATAGAATTTAAAACCCGTGTCGGATCCGTCGGTAGCAAATGTGCCGGTACTTGTTTGAGTACAAACTGAGTCTAGATAAATATTTGCAGATCCATAACCCGATACTGTATAGCTTAGAGGTTTATTTGCAGTAGCCAAGTTAGAATAGATATCGTACTGATTTACTGTAAAAGGTCCCACACACGTGACGGTTTTCAAAGACGTCTGCGCCGCCGACAAAACGACACTGTTTACATCGGTCGCGATCACAGTGAAATCAAATGTCATTTGCGGAATAAAGTTTCTTCATGTCGAAGTAACAACAGAAATTTTTTCCGCTTTAGTATTTTTATAATATACAGAAAACTTAGTTGTACCTGATGCGATATCAAAATAATCAGTAATTTCTTTTGTGCACGCTGAATCCGAATAGAACTTACCACTCGTTGAGTGAGCAAATGCTACACTTTCATTTTTTGCCGTCGATGATTCATTTTTTGAACTATCAACAACGTTAATTTGAATCTCACCACACACTCCAGCGATTAAGTTAGCGGCCGGTGACGAAGCAAAGAAGGTCGATTTTTCTGGAGTCGATTTAGAGCCTGAACCGGAATGAGATTCATCCGCAGCTTGTGGTGCACGATAACCACCGCCACCTGTTGAGGGTTCCGCTAGCTTTGCGGTAGCTTTTCCTTCGGTTTCTGAAATGACATTGGGTTCGTCAGTCGTAGACGATCCTGAACTAGAACTGGTAAAAGAACTCGACAAATAACTAGGTTCGTTATTGACAACGCCGCTTCCTGATTCGCTGTAGGGTGATTCTGGGCCGATATAAGGGTTATTTGGACCAGGCCCGTAATCGGGAGGATTATATCCCGACTCACTAGCAGCGGATGGATTTTTTCGCATCATCTTTTTCGCTAGTTTTTGATCTTTATTTAAAAGATTTGAATAATCTGAAGATTTTGCTTTCGTAGATATTTTTGATTTTTCGGAAGAACGAATTTCCAATTCGGAGGATTGATCGAGGGCACCTTCGTGGACCGATTTTTTATGAGAGACGTAATAGGCAGAGCCACTAATAACTGAAACTGCCACGGCCGTCGTCGCAACGTGAGTTACCGATACGTTCACACTTGAACTTATCGAAAGCACAAACTCTACGACTCGTCGCCAACCATTCACTTTAACAACTCCTTTACATTTCTTATCGTAAATTGTTAGGAAATGTTAAAGATGCTGTTAAAAATACATATTTTTTATTAAGGAAACGATTATACGTGAATCATTTTGAGGCGAATTCGTTTCCAAATTCGCCTGTGTCTTATATTGAGTCGTTAGGAAATTTCAAATTGATACAGATTATGGCATTTGAGTTTTAGTGGCCTCTTGATCATACTCAGCTACCTGTTTCCAATTTACAATAGTCCAAAAGCTTTTCAAATAATCAGCCCGCTTATTTTTATAACGTAAGTAGTAGGCATGCTCCCAAACATCCGCTCCTAGAATAGGCCAACCGCGTTTTTCAACTGTATCCATCAAAGGATTATCTTGATTCGGAGTCGCAACGACCTCTAGGCCACTTGAGGTTCTGATTAACCAGGCCCATCCTGAACCAAATTGCGAAGCACCTGCCTTTTCAAACTCCGTTTGAAATTTTTCAAATGTGCCCCATTTTTTTTCAATATCTTTTTTCAACGTTTCGGGAATTTGATTATCTTCGGCTTTCCCACTCAACACAGTCCAGAAGAATGTATGGTTCCAATGACCACCAACGTTGTTACGTATCGCTGTGGGTTGTTTAGATGCCGTTTTCAAGATTTCGATCATGGAAACTTTTTTGTTTTCAAGAGCCTTATTGGCATTGTCAACATAGGCCTGATGATGTTTGTCATGATGTACAGTCATCGTTTCCGCATCAATAGCTTTTTCTAAACTATTAGCGGCATAGGGCAAGGGAGCTAACTTAAATGGCGAGGTTTGAGAATTTAAATCTTTTAAACCAGCCCACGTCGTCGTTGCTAACAAAATACTAGCTAACACTGAAATCAGTTTCATTCTTTCTCCTTTTTGTTGTGTTGAACTAACGGAAACCAATCGTAGACAAAAAATTTACAGAATGAAAGCTTTCATTTTATGAAGCAATAATATGTACTAAAAAGTCCCGCGAGAAATTTTGTTGTTTCGATTCAGTCCAGAAACAGACAGGTCGCCCATTCCGGCGACCAATTCATTTTTTTTTACTGGATCAGATCTTGATCAACTTATCATCTCGCTGGACTAGCAAGTCAAAAAAAACGTTTTTTTTACTGCAAACATTTTTAAAAACTTAAAGAACACTATCTCGATGATATCAAGGCAAAAACAATTCGCAAAAGATTAGAACAAGTAACCAATTCTTGCAAAGGTGATATTGTTATATGCTGTTGATCCAAATTTGTCGGCCTGTTCTTGTGCGTCGATGTAGGCCTGATCGGTGGAAGGAAGTGCCGAAGTTATTTCTGTCGTAGGACTAGATGGAGAAATAAAAGAAGCATCGATGCCAAACCAACGGCCGCCATCTCCAGCGCCCCACATCCAGCCCAATTTTCCAACCGTTGTCATGGCGGTCACCTTGATTTCCGCCGTTTGCCCAGTCAGCGCATCCGTTGCTGTAGCCGTAAACGACTCTTGCCCGACACCCGCGCCAATGAAAAAAGCGCCACTGAATGGATGCCATCGCAATAACAATGACGGCATGGCTAATTTTACTTTTGCCAATCCGACACTAAGATCCAACAAACCGTAGTCAACGTCTAAACCCAGTTTATCTGAAAATCCAATATTGAATCCCGCTTGCGAAAGAAAGGGCGCACCCAGTCCAACATTAATTCCCATACCGCCGCCACCTTTCGCATAGGTCCAGCTAGCTGAAAAAAACATACTTACAAAAATGATCAACTTTCCCAATTTCATATTCCATCCTTTAGAGTAATGAGGTTTCCTTGGAATGATTCTAGTATTTAAGTACTCGTATTGAGTATTTAAATTATATTTTATCCGCAATTTCTGTAAGAATGAATAGGTAAGCCGGTAATGATAAAGAGAACTCGACCAAAACATGAACCGGTCAATCTAGCAATTTGGATAAATAAAGACCCGATACTATTCCATTTTAAATCTCTCAAAAACACTATCACTGGAATCAATAACAACTAGGACTATTGATTTTCAAAACTGCACTTTAGATCATTGCCAGTCGTTTCGGCTGAAGCCAAAAACGCCGGGATCCCAAGTACAAATCGACCACTCGGACACATCCCATTAGCCCATTCAACCAACGAAACCGAACCAAGGTCCCCGTTGGCTATTTTTAATTTAAAATACTCTCTATCCATGCAATTGCTACCATTCGTAAACCTAATTTCATTCAAGTTCGCATCGAAAGCATACCCATAATCAACAGAGGCCTTAGTTAAACGATTGGCAATCAAATCTGAATCTGGATAATACCATCTTCGAACGTAATCCCCATTTTGATCAATTCGAAAAAGCGTACGATATTCTAAGTTTTCTTTATTGTTTCCAATGCCTACACTAATAAATTTAGTTTTTTTATTATCGAAGCTAGTAACACCATCTGATAAAACTAAAACGCAGTAATTTAACGACTTTCCATTAAGACGAATTTTCTGTGGATTGTTAGTCTGAGCTAAAACAACTCTAGAACCCTGTTCAGATTCCAAACTAGCATCCGCCAGCACTGGGGCCGAAAACAAAGCAACGACGCTTAAAATTGTAGACGTTATCGATAATTTAGTCATTGTACTTCCTTAATATAAATTAAATAGATTCTTAATCTTTAGGATTGCCACAATCGTGCCAGAATTGATTTACTGTTTTTAATAAAAAAGATATTTTTTGATAGTTAAACTAAAATTAGGAAGTCAGATATCGGTTTCTTCGAGTGGAGTCACTATGAAATTCATGCTTCTGTTTGCGTATTGTTCATCTCATCTCATTTCGCTCCTTCTCAGAATCAACAACATAAAAAATACCATTCAAAACGTCTCAATTTGAGCTCAATTAGGAAATTTGACTAATCTTAAATGCTTTATCTCCGAACCACTAATTAGGAGACTTATTGAATACAAATACGAATGTCGATTTAGGCAGTCTAATCAAATTTATAGAAAACGAAAACAATGCTGAGTATAGTTTCTATAGTTCTGAAGTGAACTCTCCACTATCGAAGTTATGTGACAATTTTAGTGTGTTAGGTCCAATACTGATAAAAAGCCAACTCACACCAAATAGGGTAATACTTCAAGGCAAGCATTTTTATTACAAATTTAGGCCTGGCGACCGAGTCGAAATAAGAACGCGAAAATCAAACTCAGATCTCTCTTCAAACGTTTCCTACAATTGGATGGTTGAAGATATTTTTTATCCAGCACCAGGTACAATTGAAATAATGATTTCATCGGAGCATCCGACAGAACTCGATTCAAAAAAAGAATATTTCCTTTTTAATAGTTTAAATATTAATTTTAACAAGCTTATGATAAAGAAATTGGCTGATACAGCTTCAAAACAGCCAGTTTTGGGGTCAGGACTATACCACCTAGATTTAAAAAATCCGACTTTTAAAAAACTGTTCGATGAACTGAATTGGTCTCAGAAGCGCGCAATAGAGTACCTCTACGATCACAATCTAAGTGGGGCTATTCAAGGTCCTCCAGGGACTGGAAAAACTCAGCTATTGAAAGCGGTATTGAGACTGGCTTTAAATGCAAATATGACGGTGGCAATAGCATCATTTACGAACGCTGCTGTCGACAACTTACTTGGACGCTGGGTACATTTTGAAAGTAGCGAAAATTGGCTTCGAATTTCAAAGCCTGAAAAAGTTAAAAAAGATTTGTATCCGAATCAAACAGATTTCAACTCTAGAATTGCCAATACTTTTCCAACTGGTGAAACAGATTTTTCCGTCATAGGCACCACGTTGCACAAGTTAGCATTAAACTCTAGAGCTCCGAGATTTGATCTCCTTTTAATTGATGAAGCCGGTCAAGTTCCTGTTTATTTTTGGCCTTTTATCCAAAGGCTGGCCAATCGAGTTATTATGGTTGGAGATCAATTCCAACTACCACCAATCTCTAAAAACTCAGAATATAATCTACCCTTCGAAAGCACGTTTTCTTTAGTGTACGATAGCAATACGCCCATGCTCGAAACACAGTATCGAATGAGGAAGGAAATTCAGACCTGGTCTTCCGAAAAATTCTATCAAGGAAAGCTTCAAGCCCACCCAAGTGTTGAGCAAAGAGACTTTTTTCAAGATAGCAAAGCGTTCGCCAATGACAGGATAGTTAACTCGAAATCGTTTACTTCAGGCGACTTTGGAAAATCATCAAAATACGAGGCTGAATTTGTCTCATCGAAAATCTATCAAGTAATTAAAAATGGCGTTGATAGCAAACATGTTGGAGTGATTTGTCCGTATAGGGTGCAGGCCGGGGCTGTAATTGCGTCTCTTCAAAACACTCTGGGCGTCGAGTTAGCGTCTAAAATCATGGTGGACACTGTCGAACGGTTTCAAGGACAGGAAAAAGAAGCAATATTTCTATCTCTAGGAGCTTCTGGAAAAGACCTTAGTGAACTTGAATTCCTCTCAGATATAAGACGGCTGAACGTTTCTGTCACCCGCGCACGTTCACGATTCTTCTGCGTTTATGAGAAAGACCTTCTAGAAAACGCAGATAGACGAAACGTCTACGATCTAAAAGAATTCTTATCTTGGATAAATGATGGTTCAACGCCAATCCGAAGAGCAGCTTAAGTATAAAATTTGAATTCCAGAAACTAACTGGCGTACAACCTTTGTGGACCCTTTTTTTTAGTTTTTAAACATTTATGGGATTAGTGGAAATCGCCAAGTTATTGAATCTCCAAGTAAAAACTTGGAGCGGGAGACGGGGCTCAAACCCGCGACCTATGCCTTGGCAAGGCATCGCTCTATCAACTGAGCTACTCCCGCATTATGCGTCGTGAAGCTAATCTTTAGTATTGAATTCAAAAGCTGTCAATGCTTAAAATCAAATGGTTGTGATACAAAATGAAACTAAGCTTTTGATTTATTTATATGCAAAAAAAATCTCGATCCTAATCGCGATTGCTGTTTGTGTGTACATCGTTGGCTACGTTTCGGGCTTAGCTCAGTATCAACCTGAGACTATCAAAGTAATTTTAAACGATCCTAGCACTATTCTGCAGAGATCTTGAGCACTTAATCCCCACTTCCGGCCTTAACTTTTCATCCAGTTCTCCGACATAACAGAGGGAGATTTTGCGTGAAAAAAATGAATTTATCTGTCTTGTTTTGGGCTCTGGTGGGTTTTAGCTTAACATTAGCCGGCCTATCCTTTACCGGGCTCTCGCCACAAATGTTGGTTCTAAGCCATGTGGCCTGTGTTCTAGTTTTAAGCACTGTGTACTGGATTCAGTCTCATAAGCAAAAAGGTGAAAACGAAGCACATACCGATTCGAAACAAGAAGAAATCAACTCGCTTCGCGAACGTAATCGCAACACTCTTGAATCTTTGCTAAGCTCCGTTCAAGCTGTGATGGCTAATTCAGAGCGTTCAACTTCGGATATCGAAAATCTAAACAATTTAGTTCAAACGACATCTGAAAATGCAAAACAAGCAGCGATGCTATCCCATCAATCGCGAACAACCGTCGAGTCTAGCGTCAAAGCGATTTCAGAATTGTATTCATCAATGAATGAAGTGTCACATTCCTCTAAAAAAATTACAGAGATTCTAAGCTTGATCGAGGACATCGCATTCCAAACCAATCTTCTAGCCCTTAATGCCGCAGTCGAAGCCGCACGCGCAGGGGAACAAGGTAAAGGTTTTGCGGTCGTTGCGGAAGCTGTTCGTAACCTAGCTCAAAAAAGTAGTGCTGCGGCTAAAGATATCTCGACTCTAATTTCTGAAACGACGACGAACATCAAAAAAGGCTGTGATCAAGCGCAAAACTCTCAGGAACTTTTAAATAGCATTCTTTCGGGCAGTCTAAAAGTATCCGACATCAATAATGAAATTTCTCTCTCTAGCCAAGAGCAGGCGGCCAACACAAAAAACTTACGTTCCTTGCTATCTGAACTGGTAATGTCCCAACAAGCCATCATCAAACAAATCCAAGATGACTCAGCGGGCGCGATTGTGGCAGCGGCCCCAGTTAAAAGAATTGAACGCCCAGTTACTGAAGAACCTGCGCCGATCCTTGCGACCGAACCGCAAGTGGCCATCAAGCCAAAACCTAAGTTCACGCCTCGCCCGTCCTTAAACAACAAAGTTAAAGAAGAAAAAGCAGCAGCGCCAATTATTCCTATACGTGCAGAAAAAACAAAACCATCTAAATCACTTGTACCTAAAAAGAAGCCAGACGCTAAAGCAGCTGAACCAACACCAGCTCCTGCCGTAGTCGAGGTTAAAGCCGAAGCACCGCCTGCAGAACCAGTTAAAGCAGCACCCAAAAAAGTTGTACTTGAGCCAAGCTTAACATCCAAACCTAAAACGTCGAAAACGCCTCAGGAGCTAATCCCGTTTGACGAGGATGAGGATCGCTTAAAACTGACTAAAGCGTCTGATTTTTAAGCCGCTTTTAAAGTCTTTGGGTGACTCAAATAGGCTAATTTGTTAATCGTTGAGAACTATGCGAGTTGTCCATTTATTATCACAAGTTGAACTCACCGGTGCCGAAGTTTATGCTGTCGATCTAACCGACGAGCTAATTAAACGCGGGCACACGTGCTATATCGTCAGCGATAAAATTCATAAACGCACAAAAGCATCGTTTGTTCCCCTACCGATTCATAATGCCTCGTTTGCTCGTCGCCTGCGCAGTATTATTTTCTTACGGCGATTTATTAAAAACAACGGAATCAACGTCATTCACGCGCATTCACGAGCCGCCGTTCGCGTTGGCTTTTGGGCCACCCGATTTAGCGGCTGCGCTTTGGTGTCGACCCTTCATGGAAAACAGCACTATTCGTATTCTAAAAAACTATTTAACATATACGGCGAAAACATTTTAAGTGTTTGCGAAAATATAAAAAAACATTTCGTTCAACAATTCGGCTTTCACGACGCCCAAGTGCAGATCGCCCGAAATTTTCTAAACACAGAACATATTGACAGATTGATCCCAGCGCCAATTGCAAAGATAGGCCACACGATCACAGTTTCATTTTTAGGACGAACCTCAGGGCCCAAAGGTTTAAACTGGGCTAATATAATTAATAATCACGTCGAAGCTTGGATGACTAAATTTCCTAATGTCACTTTTCAGTTTGGTGGCGGGGAAGCTGGCTTTTTAAACGAAGCTACTCAGCAGAAAATTAAGCGATTGACACTAGCCTTCCCGAACCAATTTAAATTTTTAGGAAAACTAGATCATCTGTTCCAGACAATTGCGACCTCAGATATTGTATTTGGTGGTGGGCGTATCGCCATTGAAAGTCTGTATTTACAGAAACCAGTACTCGCTATCGGCGAAGAAATTTATTT
>JADHED010002988.1_pt1 | contig 10770 bp, 9 predicted proteins | sample 8952041 | NCBI WGS metagenome assembly JADHED01 (sample SAMN16124423, study PRJNA663239) | bioreactor sludge metagenome | isolation source: sludge (control) | place: India:Bengaluru | collected 2018-09-08
ATAGCGCATGACCCCCCTTCTGCTCTTGCTGGGTCTGGCGATCGGTGCGGTGCTGGGGTTGACCGGTGCTGGCGGCTCCATCTTTGCCGTACCGCTGTTGATGTGGGGCTTGCACTGGAGTCTGCCGCAGGCAACGCCGGTTGCACTGCTTGCCGTCAGTGCTTCGGCACTCATCGGCACTCTCGCCGCCTGGGATGTCAGTTACATCCGCTACCGCGCCGCGCTGCTGATGGCCGGTTGCGGCTGGTTCACGGCGCCTTTGGGCATCCAGCTCGCGCATTCACTGCCGGTCTCACTGCTGAACCTGCTGTTTGCCGTGGTGCTGACCATCGTTGCGCTGCGGATGCTGCGCCAGGCCATCCGCAAGCCTGAAGAGGCCAATGTGGTACGCGCCACGGTGGCAGGCGATGGCGAACCGGCGGCTGGCCCCTGTTGCCGGCTCGACCCGCTCACCGGGCGCATTCAGTGGACCTGGCGCTGCGCAGTGACCATCGCCAGTGGTGGTGGCGCCACTGGCTTTCTGGCCGGTCTGATCGGGGTCGGTGGCGGCTTCGTGATCGTGCCTCTGCTGCGGGCCACCACCGAGTTGTCGATGCACTCGGCCGTCGCCACCTCACTGATGGTCATTGCACTGACCAGCGCCGGCACGGTGGCCAGCGCCATCCTGATGCAGGGCATCGAGTTGCCCTGGGGCATTGCGCTGCCCTTCATTGCCGGCACGGTGGCCGGCATGCTGGGAGGACGCCAGCTGGCGCCACGCATTGCCGGAGCACGCCTTCAGCAACTGTTTGCGCTGTTGATGCTGATCGTCGCCGTCGGCATGGCCTTCCATGCCCTCAGCGGCTGAGTCGATGCACCGTCAGGGCTCTTCTCTGGGCAGTCCGTTGCGCTGATAGAACTCCACGCCGTCGAGTTGGCGGCGATAGTGGCGCACTTCGTAACTGACCTGATCACGCAGATCACGTCCACGTGCCAGCCAGTGGCTGTAGGCGCCATTGAGTTCGGCGACCACTTCACTCAGCGCCTGCAACTCGACAGGGTTGGCGCGCTCGACCACCTCCTTCACCACCCGATCGAGCTCGTTGCGCAATCTGGCATCGACTTCGGCCAATCCTCGCCAATCTTCCTGTGCTGCCAACAGCGCAGCAGTATCAATGAGTTGTCTCAAAATCTGCATGAATTTCATCCAGCCCGGAATTCGCCAAGTATCAGGCCGGCTGCGCTGCCAGCGCAAGGGGGCGAATGCCGTCCCAGCCCTCTTTCAGCTCACGCAGCAGATGTGCCACCTCTTCGATGATGCTGGCATCGCGGTGCAGATTGGCCTCGACCAGACGACGGTTCATGTAACGATAGAGTTGGTCGAGCTGGCTGGCCAGCGCGCCACCGCGCTCCATGTCGAGTGCACCATGCAGGCCATCGATGATGGCGATGGCGCCGTTGACCGCCTGCAGCCGTCCGGCAATTTCGCCGTTGTGCAGAAAGCCCTTGGCCAGCGCCAACCGCTCCAGTGCGCCGTCGAACAGCATCTGGATCAGCCGGTGCGGATCAGCCTCGAGCACGATGCTTCCGGTGTCGACCGCCCGATATTGCCGTGCCGCCTGGTTGCCGTAGACCATTTTGTGTGACTCCATGAGTTTTGGTTGTTTATTTGCTGCTGCCCTTGGCCAGATTCGACAGCATGTCGAACTGGTTGGTCAGGTAGCTCTGTGTCGATTGCAGCTTGCCGACCAGGCCATCGAGGGCCGCGAACTGGCGCGCCAGACTCTGCTGATACTGATCGAGCCGTCGGTTCAGCGCGGTGCGCCGCTCTTCGATCCTGCTGATGCTCTCGGTCAGCTGGCTGTTCTTCAGCGAGAAGATGCCGCTCTTGCCGGTGTAGCTGTCGACCATCCGGTCGATCGATTTCACCAACCCCTGCGCCACCGAACGGCTGGCCGCCTGGCTCTGATTCATTTGCAGGGCGTTGCCATCAGGGTCGAACACCAGCCGCGACAGCCCGGCCGCATCACTGTCGTTGCCATCGTCATCGTTCGCCGTCACCCGAATCGCCGCGCCTTCGCTCTGGCTTTGCAGCGTCAGCGCAACGCCGCCACCCACCAGCGAACGGTACGAGGCCTTCACCGCCACACCGTTGCTGGTCGCGGCCTGATTGATGGCGGAGATCAGATCCGACACCTTGTCGTTGACGCCGGCGGTGACCGTGACATCGAAGCTTTTGCTGCCCTGGTGGATGGTCAGGGTGCCCGAACCCACCGGATCGGTGACCGCCGTGAAGGGCGTCGATTCCAGTTTGTGCAGCTGCTTGATCGGATCGCCGCTCGACGCCAGCAGGCGTGCCGTGTCATCGAGGTGGTCATTCAGGGCACTGTTGAGCAGGGTGGAGTTGATCTCCAGCGTGCCGTCGCGCTTGCTGGTGAGGCCGATCTGCGACAGGCTGCTGGCGCCCTCGGGCAGCCCCTCGACCTTGCTGACCAGCAGCGTGCGCAACTGCTGACTCAGCAGCCGCGCCGAGCTCTCTCCCAGCAGCGCCCCACCCTGCTTCTGGACGGCGTCATAGCTGATCATCGGATTGAGCTTGCCCAGCAACGTGTTGTAGCCGGTCACGAACTTGTTGAGCGCCTGCTCGATGGCGTTGCGGTCGGCACTTTTGGCCGCCACCTTGACGGTCACCGGCGTCAGCGATGTGCTGTTGAGGGTCAGCGTCACGCCGTCGATCGCCTTGTCGAACAGGTTGCCAGACTTGTTGGTGAGGGTGACGCCATTGACCTTGATCGAGGCATCGACCGCGGCACGGTCTTCGGTCATGTTCTTGCCAGCGCCCGAGCTGCCCAGCGGATCATAGGCCAACCGCGACAGTCCGCTCAGATCGCCATTGAGGGTGTCAGCATCGGCCACTGTCAGTTTGATGGCGTTGTCGCTGCCGACCCCTTGGCCATCGAGCACCAGCACGCTGCCGGTGCCGGTGGTGACCACCGAGGCGGTGACGCCGAAGTTGTCCGGGCTGTTGTTGATGGCGTCACGGATGTCATTGAGGCCACTCAGTGCCGCCGCAATGGTGACATTGAAGCTCTTGCCGCTGCCATTGCTGAGGGTCAGGGTGCCGCCACCCAATGCAGTGGTGCCATTGGTTTCGCTCAGGCTGATCAGCCGATGGCTGGTCGCCAGTTGGCTGGCGATCACCTCGTAATTGCCCGGCACCGCCGCAGCGGTGGCCGTGGCACTGACCACCTTGCTGTCGCTCGAGGTCGCGCTGATGCCGCCACCTGCCGTGAGGTTGCGCATCGCACTGATCGCGCCCTTGAAATCGTTGACGGCCGACGCCAGCAGACCATAGGAGGAGATCTTCAGCTCGACCGCGCTCTGCTCGGTGGCCAGAATCGCTGCCTTGGCATTGCCTTCGGCCGCCACCAGCGATCTGACCACACCTGGCAAATCCAGTCCGGAACCGACGCCAAGAACCGATGGCATTGAGTCATCCTCTTCAAGTGTTTGTCTCACCCGCCAGCACGGCGCGCCAGCCCTTTCAGCGGCGCTCAGTTCGCGCGCCCTGCTTCAGTCTAGGCCGAAGTTTGCACCAGATGGCCCTGGCGGTCACTGATTTCGTCTTGCAGCATCTTTGCCATCTTGATCACATACTCGGGCGGAATCTGCCGGATCACCTCCTGAGTCTGCCGATCGCGCACCGTGATCACGGTTTTGCCAGTCTGCTGATCGAGATCGAAACGAATATCGCGCTGCAATTTCTGGATGAATTCGTTGAGTTTCTGCACGGCCAACTGCGCCTGCTCGGGTGAAGCATCGGTTTGGAGGTGAACACCTGCCAGCCGCGCCGGCAAACTGTTGCCGCCGACTGCCGCTGATTCGGCAACAGTTTTGGCAGGCGTCGCCGCTATCGCCGGTGACTGCGGTTTGACTGAATGGGTGGTCACAGAACGGGTCAACAAGGGTTCGATTGCCATGGCCGCACCTGTGTACTGCGCATGAAGTGCATGAAGTGTTCAAACAGCAACAGGAGGCCGGAACCCCGGCCTCCTGCGCCTCTCATGCCATCAACCTCTCAGCAGTGACAGCACCTGCTGCGGCAGCGCATTGGCTTGCGACAGCATCGCCATGCCCGCCTGCTGCATCACCTGCCCCTTGCTGAGGGCAGCCGTTTCGCTGGCGAAGTCGGCATCCATGACCCGTGAGCGGGCAGCGCTGATGTTCTCCGACGTGGCCTGCATGTTGGAGATCGCCGACAGGAAGCGGTTCTGGACCGCACCCAGGTCGGAACGGATGCTGTTGATCTGACTGATGGCGCCATCGATCACCGCAATCGCATCATTGGCACCGTTGGTGGTGCTGATGTCGACGCTGTTCACCGACGACAGGCTCGACGCATTGGCCGAACTGGCAGCGCCAGAGAAGACCGAGCCAACCGTACCGGCAATGCTCGACGAGACGTTGTAGGCTGCCGAGCCGGTGAAGCTCACCTGGCCGCCCACCACCGTCGAATCGGCACCATCACGGTTGCCACCGTCATAGAGTTTGACCGACTGCCCTTCGCCTCCGGTGACGGTGATCGACTGCTCGACAGCCACCTGGGTCGGTGCGCTCGACGAGCCATTGTTCACCGCCGCACTGTGGGTGAAGTTGGTGATCTTGATGTCATGGCCTTCGGCCTGGGTCAGCTCAACGCCGCCACTGTTGTTGAGCTTGGCGGTGATGCCGGTGTCACCGGTCTTGCCGTTGATGGCGGTGACCAGATCGACCAAGTTGCCGGTGCCAGTGATGTTGGCGCTGATGGTGGTCGCCGTGCCATTGCTGCCCTGCAGGCCAAAGGTGATGGTGCCGGCCGCCGACAGCCCGGAGAGAGTCGCCACCGTGCGTGCCGTGGCGCTGACGCCGGTGGTGGAGCTGTACTGGTTGACCGCCGTAGCGATGGTGTAAGCCGAATCATTGGCATTGACGGCCACCGATGAGGTGCCCTGCGCGCCAGCCACACTCAAGGTCTGAGCGGCCACGCCATTGCCACCGCTGGCATCGGCCAGCCCCACGGCCACCGCGGTCGGAGCAGCGGTGAAGATCGTGGTGGCCGAGGCCGCCACCGAAGTGCCCTGATCGAGATAGAGGCTGATCTGACCACCGACGGTGCGGGTGGTGGTGTCGGCGACGCTGGTCGCGCTGCTGTCGCCCAGACCCTGCACGGTGACTGCGGTCGAACCGGAACTCGTGGTGCCCTTGGCCAGAGCGACCCGGATGTCACGCCCTTCGGTGTTGATGATCTCGACATTGCCCGAGGTGGCGTTGAGACGGGCAAAGCCGCCAGCGCCGGTGAAGGCGCTGTCAGCATTGATCGCCGTCACCAGTGCTGCGTTGGTGGCGGTACCGCTGGCGGCAACCGAATAGGCAACGCTGTTGGTGCCATCGCTGATGGTGATGACATCGGCATCGGTGGCATCGGCCGTTCCGCTGACCGCCACCGTGACCATGTTGTAGGCCGTGGCCGAGGCGCCGGTCAGGTTGCTGTTGATGCCGGCAGCGATGGTCTTGGCGCTGTCGTTGGCAGTGGTGAGGTAGGTGTCGGTCGTGCCATCGGCTGCCGTCGTGGTGAAGGTGGTGGCGGTGTAGCCGTTGGTGGTGCCTGCCGTCTGCACCTTGCCGATCACCGAGCCGTCGGAGAGGATGAAACCGCGCTTGCTGGCGGCTTCAAGGCCATTGTTGGCCTGAATGCCGTTGGTGGTGGTGCTGGTGTTGACGCTGGTATTGACGGCATGGTTGCCAAGGCCGGTGGCGCGGCCATCGCCGATCGACATGCTGATGGTTTCGTTGGCCTGTGCGCCAACCTGGAACTGCTCGCTGCGCAGCGTGCCATCCAGCAGCCGCTTGCCGTTGAAAGTGGTGTTGTTGGCGATCCGTGACAGCTCCTGCTTGAGCTGGTTGACCTCGCCGTTGAGCGAGGCGCGGTCGGTGGCGCTGTTGCTGCCGTTGGCCGACTGGATCGACAGTTCGCGCATCCGCTGCAGGATGTTGCTCATCTCGCCCATCGCGCCTTCGGCGGTCTGCGCCAGCGAGATGCCGTCGTTGGCATTGCGCACGGCCTGATCCAGACCGCGAATCTGCGAGGTCATCCGCGCCGAGATACCCAGACCGGCCGCGTCATCCTTGGCGCTGTTGATGCGCAGGCCCGACGAGAGCCGCTCCATCGCCGTGCCCAGTTTGCCCGATGAGATCGACAGCGTGCGCTGGGTATTGAGCGACGCCAGGTTGGTGTTGACACTGAGAGCCATTTTTCATTCCCCTTAAGGAGTCACCGCATTGATGCGGCTTTGCTTGCATTAGCGGATAGATCGAGGATTCGACATTCACCGCTCCCAAGAGAGTTATCGGCCAGTGGTGACGGAGGTTTAGCCTTGCGGGGGATTTTTTTTCACAAGCTCCACCGTCGACGCGGTGGCGTGATTGATCCGGCTACCGGCCAGCGCGGACGCCATTGCCAAATCGAGGTCGCTTGGCCTATTCTGCCCGGCTGCCGCAAACCGTCCGTCCAAGACGGTATCGGCCAACACCCGACAGATTCAATAACAGCCTGGCAGCCGCGTGACTCTGCGCAGACGCAGCGGCACTGCCAGTACTCTAATGATCCGACTGGAGCAGTTGCCCATGTATCCGTCCGTCCATGCCGCCAAGAACCCCGAAAAACCCGCCTACATCATGGCCAGCACCGGCCAGGTGATCAGCTACGGCGAGCTGAATGAGCGTTCGATCCAGGTGTCACGGCTGTTCCGCAGCCTGGGGCTGAAGGTGGGCGACCATGTGGCGATCCTGCTCGAAAACCACCCCTGGTTTCACATCATCGGTTTTGGCGCGCACCGCGCCGGACTCTACTTCACCCCGATCAGCTCGCGGCTGACCGCCAGCGAGGTCGACTACATCGTCGGCGACTGCACCGCCGGTGCCTTCATCACCCAGCATGCCAAGAGCGAAGTGGCCGAGGAGCTGACCGGCCTGATGCCGGGGGTGCCGGCTGCAGCGCGCTTCATGCTCGATGGCAGCATCGCCGGCTTCCGCTCGTTCGAAGAGGCGGTGCTGGCGCAGTCGACCATGCCGCTGGAGGATGAGACCTCCGGCAACGAGATGCTCTACTCCTCCGGCACCACCGGGCGGCCGAAGGGCATTCTGCGGCCACTCTCCGGCGAGCCAATCACCGCACCCAACCGCATGACCCAGACGCTGCCGGCGCGCTATGGCTTTGACGAGAACACCCTCTACCTCTCGCCGGCACCGCTCTACCATGCCGCGCCGCTCGGCTACAACCGCTGCGTGCTCTGCGTCGGCGGCACCGTGATCATCATGGAGAAGTTCGACCCCGAAGAGGCGCTGAAGCTGATCGAGAAGTACCGCATCACCCACAGCCAGTGGGTGCCGACGATGTTCGTGCGGATGCTGAAGCTGCCCGAAGAGGTGCGCACGAAGTATGACCTCTCGTCGCTGAAGTGCGCCGTGCATGCGGCCGCGCCCTGCCCGATGCCGGTCAAGGAGCAGATGATTCAGTGGTGGGGCCCGGTGATCTATGAGTACTACGCCGGCTCCGAGGGCAATGGCGGCACCGCCATCACCTCGACCGAATGGCTGGCGCACAAGGGCTCGGTCGGCAAGAGCTACGGCATGCCGATCCACATCTGCGATGACGAGGGCAATGAGCTGCCGACCGGGCAGTCGGGCACCATCTACTTCGAGGGCGGCGCCACCTTCGAGTACCACAATGATCCGAAGAAGACCGCCGAGTCGCGCCACCCCTCCAACACCGACTGGAGCACATTGGGTGACGTCGGCTACCTCGACGAAGAGGGCTACCTCTTCCTGACCGACCGCAAGGCGTTCATGATCATCTCCGGCGGCGTCAACATCTATCCGCAAGAGACCGAAAACCTGCTGGTGACCCACCCCAAGGTGGCTGACTGCGCGGTGTTCGGCGTGCCCAACGAGGAGTTCGGCGAAGAGGTGAAGGCGGTGGTGCAGCTGATGAATCCGCAGTTGGCCAGCCCCGAACTGGAGAAGGAGCTGATCCAGTTCTGCCGCGACAACATCTCGCACCTCAAATGCCCACGCTCGATCGACTTCACCGATGAGCTGCCGCGCCATCCGACCGGCAAGCTCTACAAGCGGCTGCTGAAGGATCGCTACTGGGGCAACCGCGATTCGAAGATCGTCTGATCTGCCCGGACCCTGCGCGTTTGTCGCGCGCAGGGCCACTTCATCATCACCGCCATGTCGTCCGTCACCCCATCCAGCCGCCCAACCCCGCCGATCCTGAGCGTCAGCCAGCTTAACAGCCTGGCGCGCGAGCTGCTCGAAGAGGCCTTTGCGCTGGTCTGGGTCGAGGGTGAAATCTCCAACCTGTCACGCCCCGCCTCGGGGCATCTCTACTTCACGCTGAAGGATGAGCGCGCCCAGGTGCGCTGCGCGCTGTTCCGCACCCGCGGGCGCAGCCTCGGTTTCAATCCGGCCGAGGGTGACCGGGTGGTGGCCCGGGCACGGCTGAGTCTCTACGAAGCGCGCGGTGATTATCAACTGATCATCGAGGGGCTGGAGCCAGCCGGCGATGGCGCGCTGCGCCGCCGGCTCGAACTGCTCAAGCAGAAGCTGCTGGCCGAGGGGCTGTTCGACTCCGCACGCAAGCGGCCTTTGCCAGCCTTCGTGCAGCGCATCGCGGTGATCACCTCGCCGAGTGGCGCGGCGATCCATGACATCCTCACGGTGCTGAAGCGGCGCTTTGCGGCCATCGAGGTGACGTTGCTGCCGGTGGCGGTGCAGGGTGCCGCGGCAGCGGGTGAGATCATCGCGGCCATCGCCACGGCCAACCGGCTGGCCGATCAGTTCGACCTGATCCTGCTCGCCCGCGGCGGCGGCTCGCTCGAAGATCTCTGGTGTTTCAACGACGAACAACTGGTACGGGCCATCCATCACAGCCGGCTTCCGGTGGTCAGCGCGGTGGGGCATGAGACCGACTTCACGCTGGCCGATCTGGTGGCTGACCTGCGCGCGCCGACGCCCTCGGCGGCGGCCGAACTGATCAGCCCGAGTCAGGACGCCGTGCTGGCCACGCTGGCGCAGCAGATCGAACGGCTGCATGGCGCGATGCGGCAGCGGCTGCAACGGCAACAGGCGCATCTGACGATGCTGGAGCGACGCCTGCGCCATCCTGGACAACGACTGCGCGAACAGGCGCAGCGGGTCGATGAGCTAGAGCTGCGACTGCGGCATGGCCTGCTGCGGCAACTGCGACAGAGCGAGAGCCGCCTGCAGCTGCTGAATGGCCGGCTCTGGCAGCAGTTGCCCAACAGACGGCTCGACCAGCACGGCAGCCAGTTGGAGGCATTGCAGCGGCGGCTGCGACAGGCCCTCAGACAGCGGCTGGATCAGCGACAACACCGGCTGGAGCAACTGCTGGCGACGCTGAATGCCGTCAGCCCGTTGCAGACGCTGGCGCGCGGCTATGCCATCGCCAGCCGCGCCGGCGATGGCCTGCTGCTGCGCGACGCCGATCAGGTCGAACCGGGCCAGCCGGTGGCGGTGCGGCTGCATCGCGGCCGACTGCTGTGCCGGGTCGAGCAGCGCGAATCAGAACCGGACGAGGTACAGGACGCATGAAGCCTCCAGCGCCGACATGGGCCATCGTGACCGGCTGCCTCTGGATCGGCCTGCTGCTCGGCAACGCCTCGCCACTGGCCGCGCTGCCGCGCGCCGCGGCGATTCCGGGTGGCGTTGTGCTGTTGCCACTGCCCGGGCATGAGGCGGCAACCCAGCCACCCGTCGCACGCTATCAGGGACGGCGGGTGATGGTGGTCGCCGCCGCGCTGACCGGCCATCCGACCTCGGCACGCTGGCTGGCGGTGGTCGGCATTCCGCTCGACGCCAAGGTGGGTCCGCAACGGCTGGAGATCGAACCGGGCCGACAGATCGACTTCACCATCGGGCCCGCCCACTATCCCGAGCAGCACATCACCGTGACCAATCAACGGCAGGTGACGCCGCTGCCGGATGATCTGCTGCGCATCGAACGGGAGCGGCAGCAGATCGACGCCGCCTTCGACCACTGGAGCAGCCCGATATTGCCGGTCTTCACGCTGGCAGCGCCGGTCGAGGCGCCACGCAGCGGCACCTTCGGCGTGCGCCGCTTTTTCAATGGACAACCGCGCCAGCCACACAGTGGCCTCGACCTCGCCGCGCCCAGAGGCACGGCCATCCAGGCACCGGCCGCCGGCCGGGTGATCGAAATCGGCGACTACTTCTTCAACGGCAAGACGGTGCTGATCGACCATGGCCAGGGGCTGGTCACGCTCTACTGCCATCTGGAGCAGATCGATGTGCAGCGCGGTGCGCAGGTGCGGGCCGGCGACACCCTCGGACGGGTCGGCATGAGCGGCCGGGCCACGGCGCCACACCTGCACTGGGGCGTCAGTCTCAACGGGGTCAGGGTCGATCCGGCACTGTTTCTGCCGCCGCCCTAGCTTCAGCGCTTTTTCACATGCTCCAGCAGCCGGCGGCGCTTGCGAAGCTGCCGCTCGGTCAGCGTGTTCTTGCGCTCGGCATAGGGGTTCTCACCGCCACGGAATTCCACCTTGATCGGTGTGCCGCTCAGGTGCAGCCGGGCACGAAAGAAGCGCTCCAGGTAGCGCCGGTAGCTCTCCGGAATCGAGTCGACCTGATTGCCATGGATCACGATCAGTGGCGGATTCTGCCCACCGGCATGGGCGTAGCGCAGCTTGGGGCGACGGCCGCTGCCAC
>JADHED010002991.1_pt1 | contig 10765 bp, 7 predicted proteins | sample 8952041 | NCBI WGS metagenome assembly JADHED01 (sample SAMN16124423, study PRJNA663239) | bioreactor sludge metagenome | isolation source: sludge (control) | place: India:Bengaluru | collected 2018-09-08
ACCAGGGCCAGCCGAGGGTTCAGCCGCGTCATGAGCGCGAGTGCGCCGACCAGCGTCAGGAGCGCGCGCACCAGGGCGACCAGGCCGCCGGTCAGCACGTACTGGATGGCGCCGACATCGCCGGTCACGCGCGTGGAGAGATCGCCGGCCTTCTGCCCGGTGAAGAACAGCGCCGGCAACTCCAGCAGGTGCGCGTAGAGGCGCTGCCGCAGGCGGGTCACCGTCTCCAGGGCCAGCCGCGCCGAGACCACCGAGAACAGGAAGGAGCCGGCCAGCTGGGCCAGCAGCAGCGCGCCCAGCCAGGCGAGCAGCCGGCGGTCGGCGATGCCGGCGCCGGTCGCGGCTGCGGCCGCGTCGACGAACCGCCCGGCCACCAGCGGGATGGCCAGGCTGACCGAGGTGGCCAGCAGCATCAGGACGCCCGCGGTCGCGAGCGCGGCCTCCTGGCCGCGCAGCAGCGAGAGGTAGGGGCGCAGCGCGGACAGGCCCGCGCGCGGGCCCCTGGCCCCGCCGGGAGCAGCCGCGTCATCGCCGGGAGACGCCGCCTGGTGTCGGGCCGGGCTCGATTTCACTTCAGTCTCCATGGTTTCGCGACGAATCCGGGAGAAATCGCCGGCGTTCGCGCCAGAATAGTACGCCTTTGGTGCGGCCCCAATCGGTTTCTCGATCCGGGCACTGGTTGTCCCGCGGGGTCGATGCTAGATTTCGCTGGAACTCAACGCGACGATTCGCCTTCGGACCGCGACCGGGATGACCCGTCTCGAGCCGACACGGACCCCAGACGAACGGATCGCTGATTCATGTGCGGCATCTTGTGCAGGCATGCGCGCCGGCAAACGCACCCGGCCTCCGCTCCCGCACACCGGGCCGAGGAGCTTCCGGAACTGCTGGCGCTGCTGGGCCACCGGGGCCCGGACGCGACGGGCACGCGCACGCATGGCGCGGCCTGGCTTGGGCACACCCGCCTTTCGATCCTCGACCTCGAGCTAGGCGACCAGCCCCTCTTCAACGAGGACCACACGGTCGCGGTCATCCTCAACGGCGAGATCTACAACCACCACGAGTTGCGCGCGGACCTGCGCTCGCGCGGGCATGTCTTCCGCTCCCGCAGCGACACCGAGGTGCTTGCCCACCTGTGGGAGGAGTACGGCGAGGCGATGGTCGGCCGCCTGGTCGGCATGTTCGCCTTCGTCGTGCACGACGAGCGCCAGGGCGTGCTGTTCGCCGCCCGCGACCGGCTGGGGGAGAAGCCGTTGCTCTACGTCGAGGGCGACGGCGAGGTGACGATTGCCTCGGAGCTGAAGGCGCTGCTGCCCCTGCTGGGACAGGCGCCCCGGATCGACCGGCGTGCGCTGGCCCTCTACCTGAACTGCATGTACGTGCCGGCGCCGCTGACCATTCTCGAGGGCGCCCGCAAGCTGCCGCCGGCCCACTGGCTGCGCCACGACGCGCAGGGGCTGACGATACGGCGCTACTGGGAACCGCGCCTGACGGTGGACTGGTCGATGACGGAAGCCGAGGCCGTCGCTGGCCTGCGCGAGCGACTGCAGGCGGCCGTCGCCTCCCAGCTGGAGGCCGATGTGCCGGTCGGGATCTTCCTTTCCGGCGGACTGGACTCGGCGGCGGTCGTGGCGTGCGCTGCGGCGGCGGGCGGCAGGATGCCGGCCACGTACACCATGGGCATGGGCGGCGGCCTGGACGAGCGCCAATGGGCGAAGCAGGTTGCCGAGCGGTTCGGGACAAGGCACCACGAGATGTGGGCGGACCCGCATGTGGAGGAGCTCTTTCCCCGCCTGATGGACCATCTCGACGAGCCGTTCGCCGACAGCTCGGTCCTGCCCACGTACATGGTCGCGCATGCGGCGAGCCGGCACCTGAAGGTGGTGCTGACTGGGGACGGCGGCGATGAGCTGATGGCGGGCTACGATGCGTACCTGTGGCAGGCGGCGCAGCGCTCGACGCGGCTGGGCGGTCGCATCCGGCGGCGGCTGGCCCGGTATGGGTTGAAGTCCGGCTACGACCGGGACGCTCGCGGTGCGTGGCCTCTGCGCAACTGGCTGCATGTGCGCAGCGTTATCCACGACGATGAACTCCCGGACTGGGTGGGCGAGTCGGCGGCCGGCGTCGAGCGCTTCTGGGAAGGACCGCGCTGGCTCGAACTGGCCGACACGGACCCGCTTTCGGTCGCCTTCGGGCACGACTTCAACTACTACCTGCCTGACGACCTCCTCAAGAAGGTCGACATGGCGTCCATGTTCGCAGGCCTTGAATGCCGGGCGCCGTTCCTCGATTATCGGCTCGTCGAGTTCGGCATGCGGATCCCCCCGACGCTGAAGGTGCGGGGGGGGCGGACGAAGCACCTGCTGCGCGAGGCGATGCGGGGCACCCTGCCCGAGGCCATCCTGGACCGCCCGAAGCAGGGCTTCGGCTCGCCCATCGGGCTCTGGCTGCAGGGACCGCTGCGCGAGGTGGCCCGGGATCTGCTGGCGCCGGGCTGCCGCTGCGAGGACTGGGTGGCGCCGGCCGTGGTTCGCGGCGTGGTTGATGCGATGTGGGCCGGGCCGCCGGCGGAGAACTGGCGCCTGCCCCAGCGGTTCTGGACGCTCCTGGCTCTCGAATGGTGGCTCCGCCGCCATGAGCGGGCGGACCGGATCGGGTGAAGGAAGGTTGGACGGTGTTCGACCACCTGCGGGCCGACATTGCCAGGCTGCGCGAGTACGGCGACCACAGTCCGTTGCCGTGGCTCTACTTCCGCCACCAGGGCCTGTGGGCGTGCGCCTGCTATCGTGCGGGGCGCTGGCTGGCGGACCATAGGCCGCCACCCGGCATCAGGCAGCTGGTGATGCTGGGCTACCACCTGTGGTGGAAGTCGGTCGAGGTGGCCACGGGCGTCTCGATCTCGCCCGACTGCCGCATCGGGCCGGGGCTCTACATCGGGCACTTCGGGGGGATCATCCTGCACACCGACGTCGTGATGGGCGCTCGCTGCAACCTCTCGCAGGGCGTCACGCTGGGCCTGGCCTGCGTGGACGGGAAGTGGGGCGTGCCCACGGTCGGCGACCGCGTCTACATCGCGCCGGGGGCGAAGGTGATCGGGCCGATCCACCTGGCCGACGGGACCGTCGTTGGCGCCAACGCGGTCGTCACGCGCGGCACGGCAGAGAACGCGACCGTCGTGGGGATCCCCGCGAAGGAGATCAACCGGAACGGGAGCGGGGAGTTCATCCGCGCATGACACGGCTCGGGGCATCTTCGGCCGTGGCCGGCGGCGTCGGGGCGGCAGGCCTGGAGGCGGCGCGGGCGCCGCGACGCCTGCCCGGTTACGTGCAGTCGTCGCTGCCGGTCTTCCTCCTGTTCCTTGCCTTCGTCGTCGTGCGCTACGTCCAGGCCGGCGAGCGGATGGACCTGCTGCGCGCCATCCGCCTGGAGTTCCTGCTCGGCGGCGCCTCGATCGTCATCGCCTGCATCCAGATCAGCGCCCGGCGCCCGGAAATCGGGCGCGGGCGCGTGCTGCTCACTGCGATCCTGCTGCTGTTCGCCTGCATGATCGTGCAGCTGCCGATGGCGGCTGACCCGGTGCTGGCCAGGAAGATATTCAACGACCGCGCCTTCAAGTTCGCGATGCTGGCGTTCCTGACCGTGGTGTACGTCGAGTCTCCCAAGTACATGAAGTGGTTCCTGGCGGCATTCCTGTTCTCGATCTTCTACATCACGCTCGAGTCGGTGCAGGGGTTGCTGGACGGCGGGCTGTACTGGGAGAACCAGGGAGTCATGCGGCTGCACGGGGCGGTGCCGCTTTATGCGCACCCGAACAGCCTGGGCGGGGTCGCGCTCGGGGTCCTGCCGTACGTCTACTACCTGTGGCCGCATACGCCCCGCTGGTATCTCCGGCTCTGCCTCCTGGCCCTGGCGACGACGTCCTCGATCTGTGTGATCTACTCCGGCTCGCGAACAGCTTACCTCGGCCTTGTCGGCCTGGTCGTCTGGATGTTCTACACCTCGCCGCGCAAGGGACGGTTCCTCCTGCGGTTGGCCGTCGTCGGCGTCCTGATCGTGTCGCTCCTGCCCGACCAGTACATCGAGCGCTTCAAGAGTATCGGCGGCAAGGAGAAGGAAGGGAACTCCAAGGGGACTCGGCTGGAGATCATCAGCGATGCCTGGACGATCTTCCTGGAAAACCCCCTCGGGATCGGGGTCGCCTCATTCCCGGCGAAGCGGATGGAGCGGTTCGGGAGGGAGCAGGATACGCACAACCTCTACCTCGAGGTGGCCACCAACCTGGGCATCCAGGGCCTGGTCGTGTTCCTGACCATGGTGGGCGCGCTGATGCTCGTGCTGCATCGCGCCGCCCGCGACTTCGAGTCGCAGCGAAGGAAGCTGGTCCTGCTCGCGCGCCACGGCGTGCCGCCGTCACTGCGCCGGCTCCTGTCGCGACAGGACCGCGACCTGCAGTTCCTGGTCGCCGTGGCCCACGCCACGGGAGCCTTCATCTTCGCGCGCCTGATCCTGGGGTTGTTCGGCATGGACCTGTACGAGATCTACTGGTGGTTCGGCTCCGGCATCGCGCTGTGCCTGTCGGGGCTGGTCGTGACGTCCAGGCGCAGGCTGGCGGTGCTGGTCGAGGCGGCCGCCCGGTCCGGACCGGAGGCGGCACATGGTTGACCGGGGACCCGCACGACTGGACCTGTCCATCGTGATCCTGACCTACAACCGGCGCGACTGCCTGCGGGAGCTGCTGGACGAGCTGGGCGCCCTCCTGCCGGTGGTGAGCGAGATCATCGTCGTGGACAACTGCACGACCGACGGGACCGAGGAGATGCTCCGCCGGGAGTACCCGGCCTTCGTGCACCTTCGGACAACCGAGAACCGGGGCGTGGCCGCGCGCAACCTCGGCATCCGCCGGGCGGCGGGATCCGTCGTCGTCACGATCGACGACGACATCATGGGCCTGGATGCCGCCGGTTGCGCCTGGGTGGCGGCGCAGTTCGCCGGGGACCCGGCGCTCGGTGCCCTCAACTTCCAGGTGCGCGACTGGTACACGCGGGGCCTGTGCAACTGGGTGCACCACCGGCCGGCCGCGGATGCGGTTGCCCGCTTTGCCACATACGAGCTGACCGAGGGGGCGGTCGCCTTCCGGCGCGAGGCCGTTGTCCGGGTGGGCGGCTACTTCGAGACCTACTTCATCAGCCACGAAGGCCCGGACCTGGCCTACCGGCTGATGAACGCGGGCTACGATGTGCTCTACGACGGGACCGTATCCGTGCTTCACAAGCACGAACAGGGGGCGCGCCAGCCCTGGCGCTTCTACTATTACGACACGCGCAACCAGCTGTGGCTGGCCGCGCGGAACCTCCCGGTCGGTCCGGCGTCCCGCTACCTGGGCCGGGGCCTTGCAGCCATGGCCGTCTATGCGTTGCGGGACGGCTACTTCGTGTGGTGGGTCCAGGGAGTCTGGGACGGCGTGCGCCGGCTGCCGGAGATGCTGCGCTCGCGCGAGCCCTGGACAGCCCGGACCCGGGCGCTGTGCGCGGAGATCGACCGTCACCGGCCCGGCTTCGGCCAGCTCGTCAAGACCCGGTTGTTCCAGCGGGGCAACAGGTTGGACGCCTGAGCGACGCCCGCCGAGCCCCGGCTCAAGCGAGGACTGTGTTTGTCGATAACGGTCGGGCACCAGTATATTGCCGGTCGGCCGCGAGGGAACCGGCCGATGCCGGCCGCCCCGGCGTCACGCTGGCGCGGACCTTGATGGCGGACCGTGGCGGCAGCGCCGACGCGGGCAGGTAGCAAGATCGCGGGCCCGGAATGCCAGGCACGCGGCGAGCGGACAGGAAACGACCATGGACAACGGCGTCCTGCGAGCGAACGGAAGCAATCTGGCGGCGCGCGTCGCCGTCTTGGTGGCGGCGCTGGCAATCTGCATCGCCCCGGCCACGGCGCAGACCGTCTCCGGCGTGTCCGGGACGTTGCAGCACGGGGCCTCACTGGTCATCTCCGGCAGCAACTTCGGCACCAAGCCGACGGCGGCGCCGCTGATCTACGACGACGTCGAGGGCGGGTCCTTCGACCCTCGCTGGTCGAGCACGACCCACATGAGCGCCAGCGGCGCCGAGTCGCGACACGCGAATTCGGCCGGCTGCGGGACCGTCAATTTCCGGGGCTACGAATCGGGCGGCTGGTTCACCGGCGGCAGCAACAACCCCGGGCCGTGGTTCTGCCAGTACTGGTTCAAGCTGGACAACGACTGGACCTGGGGTAGCGGCACGTACGGGAACCTGGGTGCGAATCTGGCCAACATCAAGATCTTCCGCATGTGGGAGACCGGCCCCGCGGACGAGGACTTCGTGATTGCCACCGAAGGCTGGGGCGGCAGCTGCATCTGGACGGTCGAGAATGTCGCCGCCGGCAACGTCGGCTGGTTCGAGGGCAACTACAAGCAGAACTGGTCGAAGGACACCTGGCACCTGTTCCAGTTCGAGTACAAGGACAGCGATGTCGGGCAGAACAACGGCGTGATCCGCATGTGGCGCGACGGCCAGCTGGTCCTGGAGAAGACGAATCTCCTGACGCGCGAGAACTACAGCGCGTTCAAGCGTCCGTTCATCCTCGGCTTCTACAACAGCTGGGGCGATGCCAGCACCGACGACAACCACTTCTACATCGATGACGCCTACATCGATACTTCGTGGGCGCGCGTCGAGCTGGGCAACGCCTCGACGTACGGGGCGTGCACGCATCGCGAGGTTCAGCTGCCGACCAGCTGGTCGGCGAGCCAGGTCTCGGTGACGGTCAACCAGGGCAGCTTCACCGGTGGCCAGCAGGCGTACCTGTTCGTCGTCAATTCCAATGGGCAGGCGTCGCCGGGCTTCCCGGTGACCGTGTCCGGCACGACGGAATCGGGGCCCGGGCAGCCGGGCAAGCCGACGTTCTGACGGCCGGGGCTCAGCCCTGGCCCGTCCGCGCGGCCAGCCACTTGCTGAACATCAGCAGCGAGAAGATGGCCTTGTCGTTGAGATTCCGGCGCGCTTGGTGGTCCGTCACCAGCGCGCCGACTTCTTCCGGCCGGAAGTAGCCCTCGCCAGCCAGGCGCGCCGGGTCCAGCAGGCGGTCCACGACCGGCCGCAGGTCGCTATGCAGCCAGGCCGACAGCGGCGCGCAGAAGCCCTGCTTGCGGTGTGAGATCACCGGTTCGGGCAGCAGGCGCCGGGCCGCGACCTTCAGCAGGTGCTTCTTGTCCGTTCCCCTGATCTTCACGTCCTGCGGCAGGCGCGCGCAGAACTCCACGACCTTGTGGTCGACGAACGGCACCCGCAGCTCCAGCGAGTGGTGCATGCCCACGCGGTCGGACAGCGCCAGGATGTCGTCCGGCAGGTACATCTTGAGGTCCTGGTACAGGGCGCCGTCGAGCCAGTCGCCACCCTCGAGACTCTCGAAATGGCGGCGACCCAGCCGCTCCACGAAATCGAAATCGATGCGATCGGCCACCTCCGGACGGTACAACCGCCGGCGCTGTTCCGGCGTCAGCGCGCGGATGTAGCTCTGGTACACCTGCGCCGGCGGCAGGTCGCCGGCGGCGACGAACCGCTTGAGGTGGTTGACGCGATTGCCGCCGCCCCGCGGCTCCCGCAGGGAACGCACGAGCGGCCCGACCAGGCCGCGGCGAAGCGCCGCGGGCAGGGCGCGGTAGCGGCGATGGAGCTGGAAGCCAAGGTACCGCTCGTAGCCGCCGAAGTCCTCGTCGCCGCCCAGTCCGGTCAGGACCACGGTTACGTGCTTCCTGGCCTCGGCGCAGATGTGGTAGGTCGGGATGAGGCCGTCATCGGCGAAGGGCTCATCGAAGGCGGCCACGGCGGCGTCCAGGGCGGTCTCGATGTGGGGAATCACCTCGAGCTCGCGGTGCGCGGTTCCGTAGCGCTCGGCGATCATGCGGGCGAACGGGCGCTCGTCGAGGAAGTCTCCGGTCTCGCCGCCGAAGCCGATCGTGAACGTGTTCACCGGCGTCGTTGCCGCCCGGCTCATCAGCGCGACGACCACGCCCGAGTCGATCCCGCCGCTGAGGAACGAGCCGAGCGGCACCTCGCTCATCAGGCGGATGGCCGTGGCCTCACCCATCAGGTCCAGGAACTCGCCGGCCAGCTCGGTCGCATCGCCCTTGAGCTTGTCGTCGAAGCGCACGTCCCAGTACTGCTCGTCTCGCACCTGCCCGTGCTCGCAGACCAGCCGGTGGCCCGGCTCCAGCTTGCGGATGCCCCGATGGATGGTCAGCGGTGCCGGGATGTAGTTGTAGGCGAAGAAGGCGTCAAAGGCGTTCCAGTCCATCCCGCTGTCGATCCCGGGCAGGCTCAGCAGGGCCTTCATCTCGGAGGCGAAGGCGAGCCTCTCCCGGTCCAGGGCGACGAACAGCGGCTTGACGCCCAGCCGGTCGCGGGCCAGCAGGAGGCGGCGGCGCGGGGCGTCCCAGATCGCGAAGGCGAACATGCCGCGCAGCTCGTGCACGCAATCATCGCCGAACTGCTCGTAGGCATGGAGGATGGTCTCGGTGTCCGAGCCGGTCCGGAAGACATGGCCGGCCGCGAGCAGGCGGTCGCGCAGGCCCGAGTGGTTGAAGATCTCGCCGTTGAAAACGATGTGGATCGAGCCGTCCTCGTTGGCGATCGGCTGCCTTCCGCTGGCGACGTCGATGATCGCCAGGCGCCGCATCCCGAGCCCGACCGGTCCGTCGGTGAAGACACCCTGGTCGTCGGGGCCGCGGTGCACGATGGTGTCGCACATCGCCCGGACCAGCCCCGCGTCGGCGGGCCGGTCAGCGCCCAGGTTGAGGTAGCCGACGATTCCACACACGCGTTGGCGCCCTTTCGCCGATGACGGGCCCGGCCGCGGGGATCGCGCCGGCTGGCGGCGACATGATGCCTGCGCGCCCGGGATTCGGCAAGGATGCACGTTGGCGCGGCGCCGGCTGCACTGCTATGCTGGCGCCGCGCCGGCGGGGGGCCGGCCGCAAGCCCCGGGGATGCCGCTGTTGCGCACCGTCGCCTTCCTCATCGACACCATGGCCTGCGACACGCAGGGCACCCAGAAGCAACTGCTGGAGACGATTCGCCGGCTTGACCGCTCGCGCTGGGAGCCGCACCTGGTCTGCCTGTGGGAGTCGCCGTGGATGCGCACGGCAGCGCTGCCCTGTCCCGTGCACGTGCTCGGCCACGCAGGCTTCCTCAAGCCCGGATTCCCTGCCGTCCTGGCCCGGCTGCGACGGCTGTGGCGCGAGCTGGACGCGGACCTCGTCCACGTCTTCTTCGACGAGGCCGTTTTCGTGGCCTGGCTCGCCGCCGGCCCCTTCACGCGGCGCCCGGTCCTGGTCTCGAGCCGCCGCGACATGGGCCTGGGCGCCGCCAACCAGCCCTGGTACCACCGGCTGTTCCCGCTGGTCCTGCCGCTGGCGAACCGGCGCTTCGCAGGGATCGTCGCCAATGCCGAGATGGTGCGTCGCCATGCGGCCCGCCGCGAGCGCACGCCGGAGGGAAGGTTCACGGTGCTCCGCAACGGCGTCGAGCTGCCGCCGTTGCCACCGCCGCGACCGGCGACCAGGCCCGGCGGCACGCGCGTGGCCGTCGTTGCCAGCCTCACCCCGGTCAAGCGCCACGACCTGCTGCTCGAGGCGTGGGCGGCGCTGCCGCCGGCGCTGCGCTCGCAGGCGCGATTGCACGTGCTCGGCGACGGGCCGCTGCGCGAGCCGCTCGGCCACCGCGCGCAGGCGCTCGGCATCGCCGGCGAGGTCGTCTTCGAGGGCGCGGTGGCCGATGTCCCGGCGCGGCTGGCCGAGATGGACCTGGCCGTGCTCTGCTCGGACCGGGAAGGCCTGTCCAACGCGGTCCTCGAGGCGATGGCTGCTGGGCTGCCGGTGGTGGCCACGGACGTGGGCGGGAACCCGGAACTGGTCGGCGTGGACACGGGCCTGCTCGTGCCCGCGGGCGATCGGGCGGGTCTGTCGGCGGCGCTGGCGGCCCTGCTCGGCGATGCCGAAATGCGGCGCCGGCTCGGCGGGCGGGCCCGCGAGCGCGTGTCGGCCGAGTTAGCCTGGGACGGCGCGATGGCCGCCCTGACAGGCTGGTACGAAAAGCTGCTGGCCGCCGCGCCCCGTCGCTAGAAGCGGCTCTTCAGGCGCAGGAACGGCTTCTCGACGATGAAGTATGACGCCGAGGCGAATGCGACGGTCACCGCCAGCGCGAAGGCCAGCTGGACCGCCACCGGCAGCCCCTCGGTCAGCCGCTTCGACGTGAACAGCGTAAGTTGCTGCCAGAGGTAGAGCGGGTACGAGATCCGGCCAAGGTAGCGTGTCACCGGGTGCTCGAAGATCCGCCAGCCGCCGGTGTCGGAGTACCAGACCAGCTGCAGCAGGAAGATCGCCACCAGCAGGGGTTCGATCGCGTAGCCGACCACGTAGGTGAAGGTGAACGAGGCGTGGAGCGGCTGGACGCCGAACAGGAGCGCGAGCGTGACCAGCGGGAACCAGGCGCGGAGCGTCACGGCGCGCGCGAAGCCGTCAAGGCGGCCCTGGCGCAGGAGGACAGCGAGCAGGCAGCCGACGGCCAAGTGGTCCAGGCGGGTGTCAAAGGCCCGGTAGATGTACTCGACGCGCACGCCGTACACCAGGTGGCACAGCGAGCGGTGGATCCACACGGCGACGATGGCGGCGGCCAGCCACCAGGCCAGGCGACGCAGGTTGCCGCGGCCCCTGAGGAACAGGAACGGCCACAGCACATAGAACTGC
>JADHED010002958.1_pt1 | contig 10763 bp, 10 predicted proteins | sample 8952041 | NCBI WGS metagenome assembly JADHED01 (sample SAMN16124423, study PRJNA663239) | bioreactor sludge metagenome | isolation source: sludge (control) | place: India:Bengaluru | collected 2018-09-08
TCGCCAGGTGCAACCATCGAACCCCGCGAGCAGCTACGGCGGTTTGCAACCATCGCGCCACCATCGGATGGGCTACGCCCCCCGATACCCCCCATTACTTGACCAGCCGCAGCGCAGGCGCACCCTCCGGGTGCGTACTGCGCTTTTCGGCGATCTGAACAATCACCGATTCTTGCCAGCGCCGTGCCATGACAAAGGTCAGCCACATGTACGACAAGTACGCCGGATCGAAGCTGCGGCTCTCCGGCGACCAGAGCTTGCCGCCACTGATCGACCAGCCTTGCCACTCGGCACCGGGCAGCTCGTAGCCGGTCAGGATACGAAGAAGCTTGTAGGCCGCATACGGGATGGCCGACTGGCCAGATTCCCATAGCCGGATGGTGCGTTCGGTTACATGCAGCAGACATGCGGCCTCCTGTTGCGTGAGCCGTGCCATGCGGCGGGTTTCGTGGAATTTTTCATGATCAATGGGTTTCCATGGTTTGCGCTTGTACCGTTTTCGCCGCCTTACCATCTCGCCGGGTTCGGCAGCAGCTTGGCAGGCGGATATATCCACCATTTCTTGGTCAAGGGATGCTTGCTTGCTCCGAAGATGCGGCCCTGTTTGCAGTACTTAAGAACGGTCTGTTCGGACAGACCAAGGCGCTCAGCAAAAGCACGCACAGATACAGCACCACGCGGTGGGGATTCGGCAACATGACTGGATGGCATGCTCATTTGACGTGACCTCCAGACTTGAGCAATCGACGCAAGCGCTGGTCGAGGTCTTCGATACGGGTGCGCAGATCGTTGTCTCGGAACTCGCAGTCATCCATGCCAAGGATGGAATACTCGCAAGCTGTCTGGAGCGCGAAAAGATCACGCGGGGTCAATAGCACCGGCAGCGGATCAGCGGTCGGTGTGATCTGGGATAGCGATTCCTGCATTTTCAGATTCTCCTGAAGGGCAGAAACCGGCCAAGGATGGAGGCAATACTATTCCGCGTTTCGCTCTCGGCTACTTCGCATAATGTATATTATGTTAAATGATAAATGGATGCGATCCTGAGTTATCGGTGCGACATCACTCGCCCCCTCAACGGAGACAGCCGCGACTGGAATGACTGGGTACGTGCATACAGCAGCACGCACAGAATCACCGTGTATATCAACGGCTCGGTCACATCACGTTTGACCAGCCACCAGAAATGCAGAATCGCCAGTACGGCAACCAGATAGACCGAACGATGCAGGCGACGCCACGACCTGCCCATGCGCCGCATGGCCTGATCTGTAGAGGTTACGGCCAATGGTAACAGCAACGCAAAAGCCAACGCCCCAACCATGACGTATGGATGTTTATAAACGTCATGAAAAATCGTATTGAGATCGAACCAGTGATCCAGCCCGGCATAGGCCAAAAAATGCAGGCAAGCGTAGAAAAAAGTCACTAGCCCCAAGGTGCGCCGATAACGCATGGCGCCATGCATGCCCGTCAACCGGATCCAGGGCGTGATGGATAGTGTCAGCAAGAGCATGATCAAAGCCCATTGGCCGAGGTCGTGCGTGATGAATTCAACGGGGTTGGCACCCAAAGCGTCGGTATAGGCTTGCCAGATCAATTTCACCAGCGGCAAAAGCAAGAACGTAATCAGCAGTATCTTATTTAAATAACTTCTAATATTCATGATATTGAATGGATTTCTAGAAGTTTTTTCTTAAATCCATGCCGGTGTACAACTGCCCTACTTGCTCGGCGTAACCATTGAACATCAAGGTTTTACGTCTCCGGGCGAAGAGGCCATCGCCGATGCGGCGCTCGGTGGCCTGCGTCCAGCGCGGGTGGTCGACCTCAGGATTCACGTTGGAGTAGAAGCCGTACTCGCGCGGATTGGCTTTCATCCACGCACTACGTGGCATGGATTCCAGGAATCGTATTTTGACAATCGACTTGATCCCCTTGAATCCGTATTTCCAGGGCACAACCAGTCTGACCGGGGCGCCGTTCTGTTTCGGCAGCACTTCCCCATACAGACCGACAGCGAGCAAGGTCAAGGGATGCATCGCCTCGTCCAGCCGCAACCCCTCGGTATAAGGCCAATCCAGCACCGGGAGGTTTTGCCCCGGCATGGTCAGCGGATCGTGCAAGGAAACAAATTCGACGAACCTGGCGTTGCCGGTAGGTTCGGCCCATCGAATCAGACTCGAAAGCGGGATGCCGACCCAGGGAATCACCATGGACCAGCCTTCCACGCACCGCATGCGGTAAATACGCTCTTCAAGTGGCGCCAGTTTCAGCAAATCCTCGATGCCCAGCGTTTTGGGCTTTTTGACCTGCCCCTCGATCTCGATGTTCCAGGGGGCGGTCTTGAGTTGATGTGCATTGCGGGCCGGCTCGTCCTTGCTGGTGCCGTACTCGTAGAAGTTGTTATAACTGGTGACGTCATCGTAAGGCGTGAGTTTTTCATCACGCCCAAACGACGTCTTCCGAAAAATCAATGGCGTGGATGACGATGGGGTGGCATGCGCAGGCAGAGCAATGCCCTGCAACAACGCCGTCGCGGCCAGCACCCCTGCCGAGACATTGCCCAGAAAGTCGCGGCGCGACTGGTATATCGATTGGGGGGTGATTTCGCTGCTGGGGATTCGGGGGGGCTTGAGGTTGGCCATCGAGATTGCTCCTGTTATCGCGGTTACGCTACCTGCCGATTAGTCGCCCCCAAGCGAAAATCCTTACATCTTCATGCTGCTCTCAATGTCGCTGACCAGCTCGGTTGCGCCAATCTTGCGAGCAAGCTCGGCAGCATTTCGCAGTTGGGCTGCGCCCTCCTCCTTCGAGCCGCGAGCAATCTTGACTTGGCCCAGTCGGTGCAGCGTTGCGGCCTGCCAATACACATCCTCCGCCGACTTCACGACCTCCAGCAGCTTGTTCAACACCCTTTCGGCATCGTTGAACATGGTGGCATCCGCGTAATAGCGGCCAAGATCCAGATGCGCCTGGGCGTAGTGGTCCAGATCCCCGCTACGCTCTTCCATCACAGCCGCCTTGAGTTGATGCACAACGGCTTGTTCGTGGTTCTTCATGGTGTGATACGCAGAAGCCAGATGGGCGTGGCAATCTGCCCGCTCGTTATCGTTGGCGGCCAGCTTCATCGCCTGCTGGTAGACCTCCAGTGCAGCGTCGAGTTCATTGCCCTGCTCCCGGGTTTCGCCGATCGCGATCAGGTTCGCGCGCTGGAAGTATTTGTTCTTTTGGGAAACTGCGAGGTCCAGGCTCTGCTGGTAGGCGGCGCGTGCCTGGTCATACTCCCGCACGCGTTTGTGTTCATGCCCTAGCAAGGTCAGCGACTGCATCCTGGCCACCGGATTGTCAGAATATTTCTCTGATGCCTTCAACGCAGCCACCGCGGCTGCATGGTCGCCCGCCATGCCCTTGGCGCGCCCCAGGCACAGCTGCGCGTCCCGATTCTGGCTGTTGGATTGGATGACGCGCTCGGCGGCCAGGGCAGCCTGTTCGTATTCTCCGGCGCGCAGCTTATCCTGACAGGACTCGCCGGAGTTTTCTGCCGCCCAAGTATTCATGGCGGCGATGGACAACATCAGAAGCGTCAGGGCTTTCATTGCGTGTAATACCTTCTTCCTTGGTAATGGAGTCAATCAACCAGATACTTCGACCAGTCGCGGCTGCCGGGGCCGATGGCAAAAAATTCCGGGTTCAGCAGCGAATCCTTGGTGTTATACCGTAAAACCTGTCCGTCAGTTCCCTGGATCGTACCGCCGGCCTCCTCCAGCACGCACTGCCCGCAGCCGTGTCCCATTCCGAGGTTGGCCCCAGGCGTGGCTAGACATCTGCCCTGCCCTCTGCGATCAGGCAGATCTTGAGTGAACTGCCCATGCTGATCAGCATGTGAGGCCCGATACGATCGAGAAAACGCAGCAGCCGCTCACCGGCATGTGAGCGACTTCCGGCCACGGTGATCCCGGTCGGATCGAAATGGCGGGCATGTAGACGCTCCGGTGCTCGCCCAGCCAGTTGGCGAAACGCGCCATGCCCCTTCGCAGCATAAAAAAGCAGCCCCATTGCCGGTGCATAAACCACGCCGAGCACAGGCCGATGCGCTTCGATCAACGCGATATTGACGGTGAACTCGCCATTGCGCTTGATGAATTCACGGGTGCCATCCAGCGGATCGACCAACCAGTAGCGGTTCCACTTTTCTCTTTCAGAATAAGTAATTGAGGTGGATTCCTCAGAAATGACTGGCAACTCAGGCGTGAGTTTCGCCAATCCATCCATGATGGTGTGATGTGCCGCCAGGTCCGCTTGCGTCAGGGGGGAGTTGTCCTCCTTGCGCGTCACGGCAATTTCATCCTGGTAGATGGCCATGATGGCGTGCCCAGCCTCCACCGCGAGGGCCGATACGGTTTGAACGAGTTCGTGCATGTTATGCCAGGGGCGCAGCTACAACACGATTGCGGCCTTCGTGTTTGGCCTGGTAGAGCGCATCATCCGCCCGCTTGAGTAGCTGGTCGAGATTGGTGATGTCCTTGGTTTTCTGTGCAACGCCAATACTGACTGTAAACTTGAGGCTCAGGCTACCGATTTCGAAGGTTTTGGCTTCGAAGCTGCTGCGAATGCGCTCGGCGTAGTGCACGGCACCATCCAGCGGAGTGTTCGTCGCAATGACCAGAAACTCTTCGCCGCCGATGCGGCAAGCCACATCCGGATTACGGGAGAGTTCGCGCAAGGTTTCGGCAAAGTGCCTCAATGCCGCATCCCCGACATCATGCCCATAGGTATCGTTGACCTGCTTGAAATGGTCGATATCCAGCACCATTACACTGAGCGGGTGTCGATTGCGTTCCGTGGCTGCCCATTCCTGCCCCAGACGCTCCATGGCATAACGACGGTTATGCAGTCCGGTCAACGAGTCCGTCAGCGCTGTTTCCTTGGCATGCTGGTGGGCGATGGTCAGTTCAGCAGCCATGCGACGCAGGGCTTCGCGATCCTGTTCGATTTCCTGCTGGACACGGATGGTGCGTAGCCCAGCCTTCAGGCGCGCCTTGAGAATCACGGGATCGATCGGCTTGACGATAAAGTCGTCGGCACCTTCGTCAAACGCCTGAATCAGGTTGTCCTTGTCGCTGAGGACGGTCATGACGATGGCGTACATCCCATGTCCCATGCGGGTTTCCCGCAAGGTCCTGACCAGTTCCAGGCCGTTCATTTCAGGCATGACCCAATCGGTAATGAGGATGCGTGGCTGATATTCGAGCGCAAGCCGCGCGGCTTCCTTGCCGTTGGACGCGGTAAACACCATGTGGCCTGCGGAAGTCAGGAGTTTCTTCAGCATCAGCAATACTGCGGGGTCATCATCCACGATCAGGATAGTGACGCCCGTTTCCTCTTCCTGCGGCTTGCTGGGCTCGAATGGCACCGTTTCATCCAGCTTGAGCGATTTGAATGCCGTCACGTCATGTGCCGCGATTTGCAAATCGGCACTCCATTCACGCCACTCGGCAAGCATCTGATCCCCCAGCACCGAGAGGGACTCTGGCGAAATTCCCAGTTTCTGGGCGATGGGGCACAGGATCGCGAAATGCGCCGGGCGCTCGGCATCGTCAAGGAAACAGGAATCGGCCATCCGCCTGGCGAGATGCAGGCACCAGACCAGCCTTGCGCTGCGCGAGTCTTCGGGGAAATTGGAAGCGTCCGGCACTTCATGGAAGCGCACCGCATCAGCGAATAATTTGGGGATGCCCCAGTCCAGCATCATCGCTGCGGCGATTTGCGTGTGGGTCAAGCCGAAGGTTTGCTCTTCGATGTCGGCGATGGCGGTTTCGGGCTGATTGCGCAGGGCCTCCAACAACTCACCGTATCGTTCAGGATGGATCGATGAAAGTGCCAATCTGCCGATCTGCGCCAGCAGACCGCAGGTGAAGAGTTCCACCGGAGGTGCCACGCGGACTGAAGCGCCGATGTGCTGGGCGGCGACGCCCATGGCGATGGATCGGGACCAGAAGTTGTCGTAATCGAAATTCCGGCATTTGCCAGTACGATTTGCCGACACCAGCGAGAACGCCAGCACGGCTTGCCGCAGCGATTGGGTGCCGATACTCATCAACACGTCCGGCGTAAAGGAAACGACCGGTCGGGTACGGGCGAAGACCGGGGCATTGGCCATTTTCAGCAGGCGCCCGGTCAGCCCCGGGTCCGCCTGGATGACATGGATGATCTCGCTGAGCGAGACGTTGCTGCGCTGGCACAGTTCGATCACCTTGAGCGCTGCGCCCTTGGGGGAAGGCAGCACGCCCGTGGATTTCAGTTCTTCAAATTTGGCTTGATCCAGCATGGCTACACTTTCTGACCTGCAATGTCTTCTTCATCGCGGTAACGATCCTTGATCGACAGCACGGCATCCATATCCTGCAGAAACGCATCCACGCATGCCGGGTCGAAATGGCTGCCTCGCCCCTCCCGCAGGAAGTCCAGGGCCCGGTCGACTTCCCAGGCTAATTTATAGGGGCGCGCCGAGGTCAAGGCATCAAACACATCGGCCACGGCAACGATGCGGCCGTATAACGGGATATTTTCACCGGCGAGGCCTCTTGGATAACCACTGCCGTCAAATTTCTCGTGGTGCGTCCAGGCGACCAGTGCTGCAGTTCTCAACAAGGGAGAGACGCTGTCCTTGAGGATTTCGTATCCGATTTCCGCATGCTGTCGCATGATGACCAGTTCCTCATCCGTGAGCCTGCCTGGCTTGAGCAGGATATGATCCGGCGTCCCGACCTTGCCAATATCATGCATGGGGGCAGCATCCAGCAGCAGTTCCTGCTCGGCTTCGGTCAAGCCCAGGTTCTGCGCGATCAAGCGGGTGTAATGCGACATGCGCGGCTTCGGTCAAGCCCAGGTTCTGCGCGATCAAGCGGGTGTAATGCGACATGCGAAGGATGTGCGCGCCGGTTTCCGGGTCACGATACTCTGCCGCCCGCGAAAGCCGGATGATGGCTTCTTTCTCACGTGCGAGAATTTCAGCCGTCGCCTTCTTGACCTCCTGCGCAAGCCATTGCGCACGATTGGCCAACTGCACCTGACTCAGCCTGAGGCTCAACAAATTGCGCACCCGTGCCGTCAGTTCGGTCTTGTCGACCGGCTTGGTCAAAAAATCGTGGGCGCCGAGTTCCAGCGCCTTGTTGCGGATATCGCTCTCGATATCGGCGGTGACCATGACCAGCGGAATTTCCTTGTGACCGGGAATTGCACGAAACCGGGTAATGAATTCCAGACCGTCCATGTCGGGCATCATGTAGTCCAGCAAGACCAGGTCGGGGATGTGGTCCGCACACCAGGCGATCGCCTTGAGCGGATCGTCGAACGTCGTGACCTCGATGTCCCCTACCTTGCTGACAAGGTGCTTGAACAGCACCAGATTGGTCTGGTTATCGTCGACGATGAGCACGTGTTGAGACATGGTGGCTTTCCTTACGCTTTTCTCGACTGAATGTACTCGATTACCGACTGAATCTCAATTTCGGCCTGGTGGTATTCGCGGTCGAAATTATTCCAGTTACCTTCGTAGGCGGCGGCTTCCAATCGCTGGGCGCTTTCCGCCAGCCTGAGCGCCCCCATGTTGGAGGCGGAGCCCTTGAGCTCGTGGGCCAGGGCCTTGGTGTTCGATGAACGCTCGGCTACTGCCAGCCTGAAGCGCTCGTGTAGCTGGTGCAGGGAATTGGAGAATACCTGCAGCAATTCATCGATGGCTTCATCATCATCGCCAAAGAATTCGCGCAGACGGCGCATGTCGATGGCTGGCCCGCTCACTGTATGGCTGCCGGGGTTTGCCGAAACCGCCCTGGTCGCGGAAGCAGAGTGAGTCCCGAGCGGGAGCCAATGCTCCAGCATGGCCTGCAGCCTGTCGGTATCGATCGGTTTGGAGATGTAATCGTCCATGCCAGCGGCGATACACCGTTCCCGATCCCCCTGCATGGCATTGGCGGTCATGGCGATGATTGGAAGCCGGGTTTTTCCGCTGGACTCTGCCCGACGGATGGCATGCGTTGCCTCGAAGCCATCCATCAACGGCATCTGGCAATCCATCAATACCAGGGCATAGGGCAAACATTCGATGGCATCGACGGCTTCCTGACCATTGTTGACCACGTGTGCCGCGTACCCGAGCTTGTTCAGCAACTTCAGTGCCACCTGCTGATTCACGGGGTTATCCTCGGCCAGCAGAATCAACTTTCTGTCTTCCAGTGCCTGGTCAGCCGCTGGCGCCTCAAGGCGCGGCTCAGAAGCAGTCACCGCAACTGTACTTGGTTGTCCTGCCTGCGGATGCAGCGCATTCAGAATTGCGTCATAAAGCCCGGATTGCTTGACTGGCTTGACCAGCACCGCTGCAGCGCCAGCCTCCAGCAAATCGGTTTTCAATGCGACATCCATCGAGGACAAGCAGGCCAGCACCGGCATGTTCGCGTGTTCTACACGAATGCGTTGCAACGCATCGACCATGTCATCTTCGCCCAGCGGCTGGGTCAGCAACAGAAGATCCGGCGTGTCATGTGTCGATTCGCCAAGGTAGCCCAAGGTCTCTGGCAATGTCTTCATGGCACGGGTCTCGATGCCCCAATGCCGGGTGTAAGCGGCAAACGCTTCACGATTATCGTCAGTACCCCCGATCAGCACGATATGAGCTCCTGCTGCCGGACCTTCCCTGTGGATCGGCTGCGCTGCCACGGGGCCGAACGGCAACCGCACCCAGAACATGGAGCCCTGGCCTTCTGCACTGGTCAAACCGATCTCGCCCCCCATCAGATCAACCAGGCGTTTGCAGATCGACAAGCCCAGTCCCGTGCCGCCGAATTTGCGGGTGGTGGAACTGTCGGCCTGCATGAATGGCTGGAACAGACGTTTTTGGGCATCTGCCGAGATGCCGATACCCTGATCCTGCACCTCGAACCGGACCCACACCTTGCCTGCGTCGCTTCGATCCAGCGAGGCACGCACCGCCACTTCGCCATGGGCCGTAAACTTGATCGCGTTGGTAATGAAGTTCAGCAAAATCTGCCGCAACCGTGTAGGGTCACCGATCAGCTTTTCCGGGACGTCAGGGGCGACATAACTCATGAGTGACAGCGATTTCTCGTGCGCCTTGGGCGCCCCGAGCTCGACGCTGCCTTCTACCAGATGCTGGATCGAGAATTCCACCTCCTCGATTTGCATCCGGCCGGATTCGATCTTCGAGAAATCCAGGATATCGTTAATGATCGCCAGGAGCGCCTGACCGGACTCCTTGATCGTGTTCGCAAAATGGATCTGTTCCGCATCGAGCGGCGTATCCAGCAACAAGTCGGTCATGCCGATCACCCCGTTCATCGGGGTACGGATTTCATGACTCATGGTCGACAGGAATTCCGACTTGAGGCGGGTCGCCTCCAGCGCCGCATCGCGCGCCTCACGTAACTGGGTGATGTCGTAGAACCAGCCGAGGATCGCTGGCTCGTCGTCATATTCAAAGTGAAAGTAAGAGGCCAGCACCCAGATGTGTTTGCCATCGACCGTGCGCAGGCCGATTTCCCGATTCAGAATATTGCTCCGCTTGTCGAGCTTGCGGCTGATCTCGAAGAAATCCTTGTCGTGCTGGTAGAAATTGAGTGGGCTGGTGCCAATGATGCGCTCCAGCGTGGTATTGAACAGCTTGGCGTAGCTCAAGTTGGCAAACAGCAGGCTTCGATCGCTGCTACGCATGATGCGCACTGCGACCGGGCTGGTTTCGAGCAGCTGGCGCATGCGCAATTCGCTTTCGGTGATGCGTTTCTGCGCGAGTTTGCTTTCAGTAATGTCGGTGCGGATCGAGATGTATTGTTTGATATGGCCTTGTTCGTCGAGGTACGGCACGATCGTCGAGGCTACCCAGTACAAGTTTCCATTCTTGGCGCGGTTGCACACCTCGCCCTTCCAGACTTGGCCAGCAGCGATGGTCTTCCACATCTCGGCGAAAAAAGACTTGGGATGGAATCCCGAATTGACCACGCGGTGATCCTGACCGATCGCTTCTTCTCTTGAATAACCGCTGATTTCACAGAAGCGATCGTTTGCGTATACGATCAGACCTGCGGGATCGGTAATCGTCACGATCGCGTGCTGGTCCAGCGCAAACTGCTGGATCGCCACACGCGCCAGGGCCTCTCTCGCCTGTTCTTCACTGTTACGCAACGCCTGCTCGACCTGCTTGCGATCGGTAATGTCCTGATAAGTACCCAGTAAACCGGTGACCATGCCGGATTCATCAAAAATAGGGACGGTATTGGTTTCCACCCACAATTCAGTGCCGTCTGGCATGAGGAGCTGATTCTCCTCACCCAGCCTCGGGAACCCGCTGGATAACACCTGCATATCAGTTTGATGAAAACGATCCTCATCATCCGTCGCCCACGCAATTTCCACATCGGACTTGCCGAGGATGCTTTTTATATCGTCAAATCCGGCAAGTTGCGCAAACTTCTGGTTACATCCCTGATAGCGAAGCTGTCGATCTTTCCAAGCGATCAGGATGGGCACGTTATCCAGGACAGATTGCAACAATTCCCGTGTGTGCTTTTCGTTGGCAGCGCGCTTTGCCCCGATCCACCAGAATCTGAAAATGGTGGCAATCAACGCCGCCGTACTAAGCCCTGCAGCCAGGATCATGAAGGGAAGAATTTCCTTAGCACCTTCAGACAGGGAGCTAGCCACATCGTAAATCCACAGTGTCAGAAACACGACCAACGCGACACTCAGCG
>JADHED010002989.1_pt1 | contig 10758 bp, 8 predicted proteins | sample 8952041 | NCBI WGS metagenome assembly JADHED01 (sample SAMN16124423, study PRJNA663239) | bioreactor sludge metagenome | isolation source: sludge (control) | place: India:Bengaluru | collected 2018-09-08
GAAACGATATTATTTTTCACCAACTATTTGAATCGGAGTCCTCTACTTATACTTATATTGTTGCGGACAAGAAAACAAAAGAAGCCGCCATTATCGATCCAGTTCTAGAAACTGTCGATCGCGATTTAAAACTCATCGAAGAGCTGGGGCTTAGATTGATGTATGTCCTTGATACACACATCCATGCTGATCATATTACTGGAGCTGGAGAAATTAGAAAACGAACTCAAGCCAAAACTGCCGTCAGTCAAGAGGCTGCAATTGAATGCGTCGATATTCCCCTTGAAGATGGCCAGGAACTTTTATTGGGTGATAAAAAAATAAAAATTATAGCTACTCCAGGGCACACCAATACATGTCTTACCTATTCCTTTGAAGGAATGATTTTTACTGGGGACACTCTCTTGATTCGTGGCTGTGGTCGAACCGACTTTCAACAGGGCTCATCTGATAATCTCTACGATAGCGTACATGAAAAACTGTTTAAGCTGCCATCCGATACCATTATCTATCCAGGTCACGATTACCGAGGACAAACCTCATCGACAATTGGATTAGAAAAACAATTTAACCCCCGATTGGGAGAGTCAAAAACTAAAGATGATTTTAAAAAAATCATGTCTGAACTTAAGCTCGCCAATCCTAAAAAAATTCACGAAGCGGTTCCCGCAAACTTAGCCTGCGGAAAACCCAGCAATGCCAGGACTATTCACCCGCAAGTCGTTGACGGAATTCCTGAAGTCACCTGCGAAGACGTACTCGCCCACGCTGAACAGGTGGAAACAAAAAAGTTAAGACTCATCGATGTCAGACGACCGGATGAATTTAACGGCGAATACGGTCACATAAAAGGTGCCGAGCTGATTACTCTTGGCCCAGATTTAACCCGTTTTCTAGAAAAAGGCGATCGCAGCGAAGAAATTATTTTTATTTGTCGCAGTGGTGGTCGATCGGGAACGGCTACTGCCGAAAGCATTAAACTTGGCTATAAATTTACAGTTAATATGGCTGGCGGAATGATTCGCTGGACTGAACGCAAACAACCCGTAGAAAAAATAAACTAAGTATTAATTTTAATAAAGTGAGGATTTATGAATCAAGATTGGATCAATGCTCTGCTAGGCGGAGTCATCATAGGAATATCCGTATCCTTGATGCTTTTATGGAACGGTCGAGTGACTGGAATAAGTGGAATCATTAATGGGGCCTTGTCACCCGTAAAAGGCGACACCGTTTGGCGAGTGCTTTTTATTGCGGGTCTTTTTCTGGGTGGCCTTACATTAAGGGCACTCAACCCCAACGTCTTTTCTGGAAATTTACCGACAGAAACCTGGACAACGGTTGCGGCCGGTTTGCTTGTTGGCTTTGGAACAATATTAGGTAGTGGTTGCACCAGTGGACATGGCGTCTGCGGCATCAGCCGACTGTCACCTCGCTCTATCGTGGCAACACTTGTATTTATCTTAGCCGGGGTTGTCGCCGTGGCTGCATTTAGAAAACTGGGAGTATTTTTATGAAAAATGGACTAGCGGCTCTTGTTGTAGGATTTGTTTTCGCTATTGGCCTAGGGATTTCGGGAATGACACAGCCTCAAAAGGTTGTTGGCTTCCTTGATGTCTTCGGAAACTGGGACCCATCCCTTATTTTTGTAATGGTTGGTGGTATTGTCGTTCACTTTATTACTTACAAGTTGATCAGAAAACGCAAGTCACCACTTCTGTCCGCAGAATGGCATGTACCGACAAAGAAAGAAATCACCCCGGCCCTTGTAACTGGATCTTTGCTTTTTGGAATAGGCTGGGGACTTGGGGGCTTTTGCCCCGGACCGGCAATTACGTCACTCGCTAGTTTTGAGAACAAACCGTTTATCTTTGTTTTAAGTATGCTTGCTGGTATGTTTTTGTTTCGCATGGTGGATAAAAAATTGAACATTAAGAAATGAGGCCAATATGGAAATCTATGGTTATCTCGCTTCAATTGCTATGGGCCTGTCATTGGGCATGATCGGTGGCGGCGGATCAATTTTGACCGTACCGATTCTTGTTTATCTTTTTGCAATCAATCCCATATTAGCGACCGCTTACTCGCTTTTCATAGTAGGTCTTACCGCCCTTGTGGGTGGAAGTTTCTATCTAAAAAAAGGCGAAGTGGATTTAAAGACGGGATTAATTTTTGCGATACCTAGTTTCATAGGCGTCTATTTAACTCGTGCCTACGTGGTTCCGCAGCTTCCCGATCCGGTTTTTTCTCTAGGAGCCCAAGCCATTTCAAAACCACTTTTGATTATGCTTGTTTTTGCCATTCTCATGGTCGTTGCTTCGATTTCAATGATTAAAACAAAAAAAGCGTCTGTTCTGCCGCCCAAAGAGTTCTCTTCGGTGAATCGTTTTCTTTTGATTTCATTAGAAGGACTAGTGGTCGGCGGGATCACAGGATTTGTTGGCGCTGGCGGTGGATTTCTAATTATCCCGGCTTTGGTGTTACTGGTCGGAATGCCCATGAAGATTGCTGTTGGAACTTCGTTATTCATTATCGCTGCTAAATCTTTATTGGGATTTATTGGCGATATACAACATCAATCCTATATTGATTGGAAGCTTCTTCTGAGTGTGTCGGGAATAGCGATTTTTGGGTTATTTATTGGTATGTCGCTATCAAAGAAAGTTTCAGAGAAGACCCTTAAAAAAGGCTTTGGATATTTCGTCCTCGTTATGGGAGCATTTATCCTTTATGATCAAATTAAGAAAATGTAACGTGTCGAATTTGAATTTTTCGTTTTTAAAGCAGCATGGATTGAATATCATTTTGACGGCTATCTTGATAATTGTAGCCGTTAAAAAAATTCCCTCGATCGTTCAGATGTATCGGGCCGAGGGCACCATTGCCAAAAATGCAACTACGCTTGATTTAAATAAACAGGTAATTTCCATACCGCTACCTAAGAAACACATTTTGGTTTTCTGGGCCACCTGGTGCGGTCCATGCAAAGTTGAGCTCGGTCGCATCAATGCGATGATTTTAAGTGGCCAAATCACACCTGAATCTGTTCTTGCCATCTCGATAGGAGAAGATCCTAACGTGGTTTCGTCATTTGTAGACGAACAGAAATATCTTTTTAAAGTCGCAATCGATATCAGCGGACAAGCCGCACACGTGTACCAGGTTTCTGGAACTCCCACAATTCTGTTTATCGGCGCCGATCAAAAGGTAAACTGGATAACCGCAGGAATTAGCCCAAGCCTGGAATTTCGCATCCGATCCTTTTTGAAATAGTGGCGGCGGGGGCACTAAAGCTCCTTTTTCCGTATCAATAATGGAATTATCCCAGCCATAATCGTTCTCTGACATAGCTCTCTCGGTTTCTTGATTCGGCACGACCTCAAGAAATCTGGATCGGTTTTACCCTGATTCACTGAAGGAATCAGGGTAAACTGTATCCGTGGACTTAATTTCGATTGTTCTAATTTACGCAGCTTTTACAGTCTTTGTAGCTTGGAAAGTGTTTTCAAAACTCAATTCCCGCGAGCGTGAGTACAACCAAGAAAAGCAGCAAGCCATGGATGAGCTAGAGGCCAGCGAACGGCGTCTGCGGTTGTTTGTGGAACAATGTCCCTACTCGGTCGCTATGCTTGATACGGATATGTGCTATCTTTTTTGCAGCGATCAATGGTTTAAGAGCAACAAAATTGATAAATGCTCGGTCCGCGGTTTAAATCACTATGATCTATTTCCAACATCAATCGCTCGTCGAGACATTCATTTACGTTGCCTTCAGGGCGCCACAGAACGGAATTTGGCTGAAAAATTTGTATACGAAAACCAGGTTCGTTGGTTTCGTTGGGAAATTCGCCCCTGGTACACGGACGACAATACCATCGGTGGTCTAATCCTATATGACGAAGATATCACTGAGCAAAAACAAGGTGAAGAGCAGGTTCTCCACAATGAAAAAAAATTCCTTACAATGTACGAAAACTCCCCTTTGCCGAAATCACTCATGACTTGGTCTGATAAAAAACTAGTCGATGTTAATTCCGCATGGTGCAATTTATTTGGCTTCACCCGCGAAGAAGCGATCGGCAAAACGACTGTTGATTTGCGAATCGTTCGGGACGAAAAGGCCCGCAATCTGATTTTGGAACGCATTGCTCAAACCGGAAATTCAAAAAATATCGAGATGCAACTTTTTACAAAAAATGGCAAACCCTTGGTTGTTACCAACAACGGGACGCTGTTTGATCTAGATGGAAAACAATACGTCATCGTTACTCAAATGGATATCACAGAAACCAAAAAGCTGGAACGTCAACTAGCAGCTACCTTTAATCAGGCCGGTGTCGGCATTGCCCATGTTAGCCCAGAGGGAAAATGGCTGCGTGTAAATCGTAAGATCGGTGAAATCGTTGGCTACACTGAAGATGAACTTCTAAATATTTCGTTTCAACACATTACCCATGTGGACGACTTACCACGCGATGTTGAGCTGCTTAACAAGATGCTCGCGCAAGAAATTGATCAATACTCGATGGAAAAACGCTACATCAAAAAAGACGGATCTACTGTATGGGTTAACTTAACCGTTGCCCTGGTGTGGAAGCCTACGGGTGAGCCGGACTTTTTTATTTCTATCCTTGAAGATATCAATGCCCGAAAAATGGCCGAACAAGCCAGCGCTGATTTAAAAATTCGTGAGGCGGCAGCTCAAGAAGCTTCCCGCTTAAAATCAGAATTTTTATCTAATATGAGCCATGAAATACGAACGCCCATCAACGGCGTTATTGGCATGACCGGACTGCTTGACGACACTATTCTATCCAAGGAACAACGTGAATATGTAGACATTATTCGTCGTTCGGGTGAAACGCTCCTTACTGTTATCAACGACATTCTTGATTTTTCAAAAATTGAATCAGGACAAATGCATTTTGAAACAATCGATTTTGATTTATTAAGCACAATCGATGACGTGAAAAAAATATTGGCATTTGCCGCGAATAAAAAACAGATCGACTTAAGAATTGATTTATCTAGCAATCTACCCGAGTCACTCATAGGTGACCCAGGTCGCTTCAAACAAGTCCTGATGAATATTATCGGCAATGCCATTAAGTTCACAAATCGAGGTCATGTTTTACTGCGTGCTTCAACTATTTACGAAACAGATCGAATTGCCCATCTAAAATTCGAAATTCAGGATACTGGAATTGGTATTCCTAAAGCCACGATTGATCGCCTTTTTAGACCATTCACACAGGCCGATACCTCGACTCATCGACATTTCGGTGGTACGGGGTTAGGACTTAGCATCTGTAAAAGTTTAGTCGAAAAAATGGATGGCCACATTTCCGTAACCAGTGAAGAAGGCGTCGGTTCAACCTTTTCATTTGATGTCGTTTTCAAAAAAGGTTTTCAAAAACAAAGCATTGGTGCCGAACCTAAACTATCTGCTGCCCAAAATGATCGAGTTCGTCGGGCCCGAATCTTAGTAGCTGAAGACAATGCCGTAAATCAACTGATTACAGTCAAGATGCTTGAAAAGCTGGGTTATCAAGCTGATGTTGTAGCCAATGGGAAAGAGGTTCTTAAGACTTTAGATCAAGCTGCGTACGACTTAATTTTAATGGATTGCCAGATGCCCGAAATGGATGGTTACGAAGCCTCGCGCGCCATTCGAAAAAATAAAAACTGCGGGTACTCAAACATCCCGATCTTAGCACTGACAGCCAATGCAATGAGTGGCGAAAATAAAATTTGCGAGTCAGCGGGAATGAATGGTCATATTGCAAAACCAGTCACTATTGAAAAGTTGGGTCAAATTCTAGATTCCTACTTGGACAAGCTCCATTAATTTTCAATCCTGTCACTTCAAACAGGCGACATGTCCTCAGTACCATATGTCGACACAACGGTGTTGACTCGCTCTAGTAAAACGGCAGGCTCAATATAGTCGACTGGTTTCAAATCCGAAACGGCAGGCCCTTCGATCACTTTTCCATGGCAATCAAATCGGGATCCATGACAAGGGCAATCCCAAGACTTTTCAACGGTATTCCAAGATACCACACCGCCTAAATGCGGACACACCGCCGATACGGTATTGTAAGCACCATTTTCATTCCGGTAGGCCGCAACTAACTGCAAACCATCTCGAAAAACACGGCCCTCACCAAGTGGTAAATTTTCTAGCGACTCAGCCGATTTCGTCGTTACCCAATCAGCATATTGAGCCGCTGTATTTAAATTTTCTTTTAGAAACGTAGAGGCGGCTCGCAGTGAAATTCGCGATGGGCTATACAGGTTTTCCCATGCATTTTTTCGTCCCATAATCTGATCTGTAATCAACATCGCGCCGATCGTCGCATGAGTCATTCCATTTCCAGAATCGCCAGTAATCACATACACATTGTCATAGTCTGCGGGATTTCGTCCCAGAAATCCAAGTGCATCCATAGGCTCCATCACTTGTCCCGACCAGCGATATAAAATCTTCCCGGCAAAATTATATCTCTGACGAACCCAACTTTCCAATCGCTGATAGCAGTGTTCGGGATGTGATTCCTGTCCAGTTTTATGATCCTCACCACCCACAACTAGAATGGTGTCTGACTCCAAGCGCACGTAGTGGTAAGGGTCTTCGGTGTCCCAATATAATGCTTTTTCAATTTTACCCTTAGGGATTTCAAACGCTAGAACGTACGACCGATAAGCATACTGTTTTGTATGAATAGCAAACAAATCGTTAATTGGAGTATTCGTCGCCACTACGATAGACCCACAGCGTACCGTAAATCCGTCTCGAGTTTTCACAAAACTATCCGGACCGCCGCGAAACTTATCTGCAAATGAATGCGTGTAGATCTGACCACCACCCTCACTAATACACTCAGCCAGTCGGCGCAAATACTTCAGCGGGTGCAACTGCACTTGCCGAGGAAAACACAACCTGTTTCCTTTAGCATATACAACCTGTTTCATACCGATGCGTTGGCAGGCGTCGAATTCTTTCGTCAATGTACTCTCGGTGTCTTTGTTGCCTTGAAACAGATAGCCGTTTAGATATTCAAAATCACAATCGATATTTTCCGCCCGTACAATGTCGGCTACCTTTTGAATCGCGGCTGTATGACTTTCTGAGGCAAGGCGAGCACCCTGAAGACCATGTAGCTTTTCAATTTCAAAATATCTATCGTCCAAAGCGTTTGAAAAATGCGCCGTGGTGCGGGCTGTTTGGCCACTGCCCAACTCGAAGCCGTCTAGGACGCAAACCGATTTCCCCTCCATCATCAAAAGGTAGGCCGCCGAAAGGCCAGCAATCCCCCCACCGACCACACAGACATCGGCTGAAACATCCTCGCGTAAAGGCAAAAATTCTGGCATCTCTATAGTGGTCGACCACCGAGAGACGCTTTCTTCTGGATGAAGTGTATTCATAATGCTTCCTCCTATCCTGGAGGAAGCAAAATAGAAGCCTATGCTGGTTTCTTGTATTTCTGGATAATTTGAAATAGTCGCGTAGGAATTTGCTCTAGGTCGCAAATACTGTCCACACCGCCTAACTCAATGGCTACACGAGGCATACCAAAAACGGTACATGATTTTTCACTTTGAGCAATCGTCGCAGAACCTGATTGTTTCATATTGAGCATGCCTTTGGCACCGTCGGCACCCATTCCGGTCAAAATTACACCGATCGATTTAGCACCGAATTGTTGGGCGACAGAATCAAATAGAACGTCCACAGATGGACAATGACGATTCACTGGACCTTCATTAAATAACTTTACAAACCAACGGCCCCCAGACGATTTGACACGCATTTGTTTTCCACCTGGGGCAATAAGTACACGGTCAACTTTGATTTCATCACCGTCTTCGGCTTCTTTTACTTCAAATGGAAATAAGTCATTCATTCGTTCCGCGAATGCTTTCGAAAATACGGGTGGAATATGTTGCACAATCACAGTCGGTGGAACATGGGTTGGGAATAAACTAAATAATGCTTTAAGTGCTTCGGTTCCGCCCGTTGACGAACCGATCGCCAAGATTTGATCTCCCAGGATTTCTTTAGGTAAATCAATTTTCTTTGCGTAGGAGCCCATTAGCTGTGTCAAATTAGCGCACGCGGCTGTTTTAATTTTTTCGCAGATTTCATGCGTAACATTGGCTAAGTCAGCTAACTCTGGTTTTTGAATGTAATCAATCGCACCCAGAGCTAAACCGTCCAATACTTCGCTGCCTTCATCTTTACGAAGAGAGGTAAATAGAACCGTCGGAATACGTAAACGGGAATGATGCTGTCTTAAAAACTCAACGCCCGTCATCCCTGGCATTTGAACATCCAGAGTAATCACGTCCGGTCGAATAGATTTGAGAATTTCTAATGCTTCAGCCGCAGAGTTTGCCTCACCAACGACGTTAATTTCGGGATCAGATGAAAATATTTTCTTTAAAACTTTTTGAATACTTGGAGAGTCATCCACTATGAGTACGTTAAATTTTCTAGCTAATTTTGGCGCTGTTTCAGCCTCGACAAGTAACCGAACACGTCCCGTTTGTTTTTGATAAACAACATGAAACTCATCATTCTTAATAATTTCTTTCTCTATCGAGTGCCCATGCTTTTTGATTTCCAATGCTAAATTACCGATCAATGTTTTCGCACCAATGAGTTTAAATGACAAATTTTCAGATGTTATACGACTAAAAACACCGATTCGGTTTAAATCTGTGACACTAGCAACCACAAATGCAAAATGCTTTGCTCCAGAAACGGATTTAGCAAAACCAAATGCCTTACCACTTAGTTTTAAGCTAAACTGTTCGTCGGCGGAGTCATCTAAAATCCGCGGACTTTCAATCACGGAAACCTCGATAAATATTCCATCGACATACCTTAGCACGTAAATGTGGAGTCTGAATTTGATCTTCAATTAGCCATTGTGCTTTTGGCCAGTCGGTTAGCTCAAGACCATTCAAATCACCCAAAAGCAGAATGGATGTTGGACGTAATTGATAGACATGTTTCAATTTCGAGAATAGATCTTTGGCACTTGCTAAATACACTCGGTTTGTTTCTAAAACCGCAGGGATAGAATCAACTATGTCTACAGTCTTACCGCTATTTTTTGCGATTTCACTTGCAAATACTGTTAGCATTTCAGGTAAGCAGTTCATTAACAAAAACGTCGGCGGTTCATTTTCACGAAGTTCGCGAAGACTGTGCGCTAAGGCATCACGGCTTGCGATGCCAGAAATATATATTCTAAGCTTATGTTCTGGACTACGGATGGCAATACTTTTTTGGAACGCACGATCTATCGATGCGGCAGCCACAGACATTTCTTTGTACTGAAACGCTGATTTCAGTTTAGAACGAATCTCTTCGGATTTCTTTTGCATATCTTCCAACGACGGTTTTTCGACAAAGTCTGAAGCCCCTAACGAAAGCGCTTCGCCGGCTAACGTAGCATCATCACGCGATACCGAAGTAACCATGATGACCGGAGGATGCGTCGCTTTTGAAAAATTCTTACGCATGTATTCAATACCAGTCATAACCGGCATATGAATATCTAATGTCATTACATCTGGTTTTAGTTCTTTAACCATCTTTTCTGCTTCTTGCCCATTGGCCGCTACACCAACCACTTCAAACCCTGAATTCTTAACCAAAATCTTTTTAAGAAGTGCAATAATACTTGGTGAGTCATCCACGCATAGGACACGGATATCACGGGCCGGTGCTGCGCTCACGGGCGCAACCGGGGCAACTTTAGCCGGTGCAGCCGTTTCACGGGTCGAAGGTGACGTATTCGTCGGCGCGACAGTTACACCCACTGAAGACGACTTTGAGAAAACGGAATTTCCCAGTGAGGTCAATGGAATCTTGATGCCGTTAAGGTTCTCTGAAAGACCAATAAATAGCATCCCCGTCTGATTTAAACGTCCAGATAAATTTTTTACTACGTCTTCAATGACATGAGGTTGAAAGTATATAAATACATTTCGACAAAAGATAACATCGAATGAACGATTTCTTACTTCACTTGGCAATTCTAGCAAGTTTCCCGACATAAATTCTAAATTATCACGTAATGTTGTTTTAGCTTTTACGTAGTCGGCAATATCCCCGGTGCCCCGAGACCAATGATTAGCTAAAAAATTTAAAGGAGCCTCTGCCAATTCTTTGCGCTGGTACACGCCATTGCGCGCGATCTTTACCGACTCACCGTCAACATCCGTTGCTAAGATATGATAGCCAACTCCTGAATTTGGATAAAAGGCTTTCAAATGGAAATCTAAAAACATAGCCAAACTATAAACTTCTTGTCCCCGACTACAGGCGGCCGACCATAGACGAATCTTTTTATCAGACCGGCTCGATGCTTCTTTAACTAGATCTGGCATTTTTTGCGCCAAGAATTCAAACTGGGAATATTCACGAAAGAAATAGGTGTGATGAGTTGTAAGTAACGAGATCAAATCCGTTAACTCTTCGTGAATATGTTTTTCTAAGTGATTTACGTATTCTTCTAGTGTGGAAAGTTTCAATGCGTGAATACGTACGCGTAGACGCGATTCAATCATGGCATGGTGACGGGCTTCCAAATGAACACCGGTGCGTTCTCGAATTAAATTTGAAATACGTTCTTCAGCCGAAAGTTTACCATTTTGCTTGATCGCAGCAGTCATTTCAATCTCGCTTATTTAATTTTTTTTCAAATTGTTTAAAAAAATAATTTTAACACCAAAAAAACC
>JADHED010002992.1_pt1 | contig 10757 bp, 7 predicted proteins | sample 8952041 | NCBI WGS metagenome assembly JADHED01 (sample SAMN16124423, study PRJNA663239) | bioreactor sludge metagenome | isolation source: sludge (control) | place: India:Bengaluru | collected 2018-09-08
TGAACTCAAAATAGGAGAATTTCAGGCGGAACACAAAGGACAAATGGAGTTGTATTTGCGATGGCTCGAAAAGTATATGCAAATGGACGGTGAAGAAACGCCTATTGGATTGATTTTATGTGCTTCAAAATCAGAAGAACATATTGAACTGCTCCGATTAGACGAATCACAAATTCGAGTTTCTGAATATTTCACAGAACTTCCTCCCAAAGCCTTATTAGTAAGCAAATTGCATCAAATTATCGAAAATGCAAAAAAACGTTTTAAGTAAACATCATCAAAAAAATATCATGCAATCCATTCACAATTTCCATACACACACTTTCATACACGCTCTCAAAGCCTTTTTCACAGAGCTACATCTGCCTATCAACTACTTAGATGATACGCCTACTGATGCTGAGGCTATTTTAAAAGAAAAATACAATCCCGACAACAAAGCGCATAAACGCATCGAAGACGTATATGTCTTGGGGCTTGTAGATGATGCCATTTTTGAGGGAAAAAACAGCCTTCAAAATATAGCCGCTATACAAAATAGCCAAAAAGACTATGATGGGCTGCTTATTTTTGGCATAACCCTCACCGAAGGCAACTCGCCTACTCGCAGCCTCCTTGCCGAAATCACAAGGGCTTTCAATCAAGCATTTCCACATTTGCCCCTTTGCATTGTTTTTCGCTACGAAAATTTCATTGCTTTTGCCAATAGCGAAAGAATCGGCTACAAACAAACATGGAGACAAGGCGAAAAAATCGGCAAAGTTACGATGCTCAAAGACATTGATATACACAAGCCTCATGCCGCACATAACAGGATTTTGCAAGACCTACAACTCAAAGCGAATGTAAAGTCTTTTGCAGCTTTAAATGAACAATGGCTCAAAGTCTTGACTACCAAAGAATTGAATAATCAGTTTTTTAAGAAAATTGCAAACTGGTATTTTTGGGCAGTAGCAAATACTAAATTCCCTTATCAATACCTGCAACATGAGGAAAAATATAAACAAGAAAGTCCTGAAAAGTTGCAAGAACTTGCCAATCAAAAAGCCATGATTCGTTTTATTACCCGTATCATTTTTGTTTGGTTTTTGAAAGAAAAAAAATTAGTGTCTGCAAAGTTCTTTGACAAAGATTTGCTTGCCCCAATACTCAAAGATTTTGACCCCGAAAAGGGCGCAAATTACTACCTTGCTATCTTGCAAAACCTCTTTTTTGCTACCCTCAACCGCCCTGTGGCGCAAAGAGAGTTTGCACCAAACAAAGATTTTCATCAAAACAAAAAACAGTATGACCTCAATTCTTTATTTCGCTATGAAGAGTTGTTTCAAAACGAAAATCTTGCCGACATTATGGCACTTTTTGCCGATATTCCTTTTTTGAATGGCGGCTTGTTTGATTGTTTGGACAAAAAAGATGCAGTACCAAGAATCTTAATAGATGGGTTTTCTCGAGAAACAAAATGGCAAGCACATTTCCCCAATTTCTTGCTATTTGGCGAGCCTACAAGCGATTTTAGCCCACAACTCAACGACATTTACCAAACCAAAAAAGCCAAATATGAAGTAAAAGGCTTGTTTCGCATTTTTGAGGAATACAAGTTTACCATAGAAGAAAATACGCCAGATGAGCAAGATATTGCCCTCGACCCTGTGTTGTTGGGAGAAATATTTGAAAATCTCTTGGCATATTACAATCCCGAAACGGCTACTACTGCCCGCAAAGGCACAGGCTCGTTTTATACGCCACAAGAAATTGTGAATTATATGGTGGACGAAAGCCTAAAAGCCTATCTCGGTGCTTCGGCTTCAGCCGAAGAATCACTGTCTTCGGCTGAAGCCGAAGCACCTAAAAGAGAAGCCCTCATCAATCGCCTGGCAAATATCAAAATCCTTGACCCTGCTTGCGGTTCAGGGGCTTTTCCTATGGGTATTTTGCATAAAATGGTACAACTCCTCAAAACCCTTGACCCCGACAACAAAATTTGGCAGAAAATCCAAAAACAAAAACTGCTCGCAGAACTTGACAGCACCTACGACATTCAAGACAAAACCCTCAGAGATGCCGAAATTCAAAAACTCAATGATGTCTTTGAAAAAAACTTGGAAGATTATGGACGAAAACTCTACCTTATTCGCAACTGCATCTATGGCGTTGATATACAAGATGTTGCCATTCAAATTTCCAAACTGCGTTTCTTTCTTTCCCTTGTGATAGACCAAAATAACGACAATATACAGCCTTTGCCCAATCTTGAAACCAAATTTGTAGTGGCTAATACGCTGATTGGGGTGGATTTGCCTTTTGACGAGTTAATGGCAGAATATGATGAAACATGGCATTTTGAAGACCCTACACTTGAAATAAAAGAAAAGCTAAAAAAAGTTCGTGAACAGCATTTTACTGCCGCAAATCGCCAACAAAAAAAGAAACTCAAAACAGAAGATGAGCGTTTACGCAAAGAACTGACACAAGTCATTGAGCAAACGCTGATTCAAAAAAGAGAAGCGAAATTGCAGGAATTATATACTTTTCTTGTTCCTTTGGAAAAAGAATTGACAGAAATCAAACAAAGCCCGCCAGAAATCATAGAAACAAGTCATCAAGACCTTTTGGGCAAAACACATACCGTAAAAATAGACAAAACAAAGGAAAAAATCAAAAAAATAGAAAGCCGCATTTCGCCCATACAATACAAAATCAGAAGGCTTGAAAGTCATAGCCTCGAAAATCGTATTATTGCCACGGCTCAAAAACTCGCAAAATGGGATATTTATGACCAAAATGCGCAAGCAGATTGGTTTGATGCAGATTGGATGTTTGGCATTAAAGAGGGTTTTGATGTGGTTATTGGAAATCCGCCGTATGGGGTTTCAATAAAAAATGAGTATAGAAAAGAGGTTGTTAAATCGTTGGGAAAAGTACCTGATTTTGAGATATACTATTATTTTATAGAAATAGCTTATAAGTACCTCAAAGACAAGGGCATAAAAAGTTATATTATTCCAAATACTTTTTTATTTAATGTTTTTGCCGCAGAATATAGAAAAAAACTGCTTAATAATTGGCAATTAAATCTGATTATTGATTGTACAAATTTCAAGATTTTTGAAAATGCAACCGTTTTAAATGCAATAACCATTTTTAGAAAAGAAAATAATGCCGAGTATGTTGGGTTTAAAAATACTCAAAAAGCAGGAAATATAATAGACTTATTAGCTCGAAAGACAGATACTATAAGCAAAATAGATATTCTACAAAATAACCAAAATTGGGCTTTAACTTTTAAATTGGATATAAATGTTATTCAATTAGTTCAAAAAATAAAAGGAAAGAAAAAAGTACTATCTGACTTTTTTCCAGAGTTATCGCAAGGTTTAATTGCTTATGATAAATATCAAGGACAATCAAAAGAGACTATTGAGGGAAGAGTATATCATTATAATTCATTCTCTAAACCTACGTTAAAGAAATGGTTATGGGGAGAAGATGTTACAAAATATAATATAAAATGGAATGAAAAAGAATATATTGATTATTGTACAGAGTTAGCAAATCCACGTCAGCCTAAGTTTTTTTTAGGGGAAAGGATATTAGTTAGAGAAATTACAAACCCTGTTATTTTTTCTGCAATGACAATTAATGAGTATTATCATGACCCTGCAATTATTGTAATCTTAAAAGGAAAAGAGATTTCGTTGAACGTACTTTGTGCTATATTAAATTCTAAATTAATGACTTTCTACCACTTTAATTCATCTCCCAAAGCTACAAAAGGGGCATTTCCCAAAATTTTAGTAGAAGATTTAAAGAATTTCCCCATTCCTTCCATTTCCGAAGATGAACAGCAGCCCTTCATCGCCCTTGTCGAAAAAATCCTACACGCCAAGCAAAACCAAGCAGACACACAAGCCTTAGAATCCGAAATAGACCGCCTTGTCTATCGCCTCTACGACTTGACAGACGAGGAGATTGCTATTATCGAAGGACATAATAGCTTGTAGCCTACGCTTTAGCTTGGGCGTTCATACAAGCGCTACACCCTTGCAGCTGTTTAAATCAAGATGCCACCTGCAATGCCCTCCCCAAAATCGAAGATTTCCCACAAAACAAGCAGATAGATATTTCCCTCCCCACCGCCCTTTCTGTCCCCAAAAGCGGCTCACTTTCCCCAAAGTGAGCCGCCCTAATTGAATCCTCTACTGATTGATAATTTTCTTCTCCGAAGACAAATTCCATGTTATACCCACAAAGCCACCCAACCTAAAAGCAGACGCTGTAAGATTATCCGCCGTAGGCAAAGAAGAAGTAATATATTTATCTGTTGTATTAAATTCAGGTTTCAACACCTTCTTACTAGCCCCTACTACACCCAAATTAAGAATAAACCTTTGCTGCTCTCCCAACAAAAGACTCCCCCCAAACAAAAAACTACCCTTTAAATCACTCTCTCTAATAGCAAGCCCCAACCCAGCACAAGCCCCAACATTAACAAATCCTCCACTCTGCCTATAAAAATGAGTTAAAGCATTAAGCGTTAGCGGCTGAAAGACATTGTTATTTGTATTTTTAACAAGTAAAGAACTATCACCTTTTTCCCCTTTTATATGGTAGCTATCATCATTCAAGCCCAGCACACAAGCAACCCCCATACTCGTATTAATTTTTAATTGCCCCCTCACTTTCGCCGCAATAGGAATCTCTCGCACTACCTTCTCCCCCTCCTTTATGGCTATATTATACAATATCTCATCTCCTTCTGCCCTTGGCATATTGTAATAACTAATACCCGTATTAGGAAAAAAAGAAGAGTAACCCATTACCATTTGTATTTCTTCTATATACCTTTTTGCAGTAATTAACTCTTCTTTTGAACAATCACATTTTAGAATAGAATCCGAAGTAATATATACTTTCAATTCACGCCTTGTTGCATTATAAGAGGTAGAAGCCAATAGCGTTTCCTTGGCTTTCAATGAGGAATCTTTAACAGCCCAAAATTGATTATATATTTCATAAAGGCTCAATAAATTTTCTTTACAAGGTTTCAAATTATCAAAACCTTTTGTACTTTCCTCCGCACCCTCATCAGCTTTCTTAGCTTCCGGATAAACAAGCTCAACTTCCTTTTTATTAATGGTTATATGCTGATTGTCGCCCAACCCTTCAAATTCAAAAATAAAAGGGCAATGGTATTTAATAGATAATATACCATCAGAGTCTTTAAGCGTTTTCGTTTTACTATCGTCAATAATACGATACTTACCATTACTCAAATTAATTCTGAGGCTCGGCTGCGCAACAGAAACTGATACATAAAAAAATATCAGGAAATAAAGAGATAAAATAACTGTTTTCATAATGATTGATATTATTAAATGGAACAAAAAAATTAATCCTCAATAAGAACATCGGGACCCAAACGGGAAGTATTTGCCAAATCATACCACAATATACGGCGTTTAGGTTCATGCCTATTTTCATACAATATCTCTATATAAATAGGATAATATGTAGATGCACTGAAACTTATCTCAAAATTAGGTTTAATCGCTGCCCTAAAAATGGCATCAATCTCAAGGCTGTCTTTATCTAAATAATAACTGACTCGCTTGATACGGCTTCTTTCCAAACTATCTCCAATAATAGACAAATTAAAGCGCAAAGTATCATAATTACCCTCAGACGCAGGTACTATATCAACAATAGAATATAATCCAATATAAGGATTAGGTTTTTCTTTTATTGCCAATGAATCTCCATTAAACGATATATAAGGAACATATTCACAATCCACAGAATCTCCGTCTAAAGACTTTGCACGAACCAATAAACTATCACCAGCAATTATCTCAGGAAGATAAGTCGTATAGTCACAATCCTGCCCTCTTTTCATACAATCAGTTGTCTTACGTTGCGATTCTTGCTTATTAGATTCCACAAAATCAGCACAAAACTTTTTAATATCTTTAATATCTAAGTTACTACTCTCTTGAGATAAGAAAGCCCGCAAAGTAGAAACAAAAACACGGGTAGTAAGACTATTATTCCCCTCAGCAATAGCCTTAGAGTTTTGTTGAGCAGCACTTATCAAGATAGTAGGAACTTGATTGTTTTTTTTAATCTGTTCAAATACCGTATTAAAAAAATAGTTTACACATGAAGCCTTAAGCGAAAGATTATTAGTAAAACCATTACCTTTAGACGTAGAATTAATAACCACTTCATTCGAAGAAACAATATTATTACAAGCATCTACAAAGCCAATAATACCTTTGGGGTTTTTATTTTTTAAAATTTCTATATAATGCATAAATGGAACACCCGCATGGATAGCAGGAACATTACCATTAAAAAGTATTCGAGGGAATGGCGATTTATCAATATCTTTAATTCTAAAACCATGGCTACTAACATAAAAAAACACAATATCCCCAGAGTTTACCTTAAGATTAGTTAAGGTATCTTCGATACAATTCGGATTGAAATTACCTTCTTCTATAACGATTCTATGAGGTTTAAATATATTTAAGGCTTCTATATCTTTTTGCAGTCGCTTCATTGAAGCAATATCACCAGAACATGCGTCTCCTATATTCGTTTCGCCTCGATTATCTCCTACAATTATCCAATGCAAAGTATTCTGGCTATAGGATACAACAAAAGAAAACAATAACAACAAAGTAATAATTAGTTTTTTCATAAAATAGATAATTTGATATAAAAATATTAAATATTGTCCATAAATAGACACATAATAGCATAAGTTTTCTTGCATTTTCAGGTCGTTGAACATGCGTTTCATTGCTTATATTGAGTTGACTCCACTGAGCTACGCCGAAGTGTGCCGAAATACCCCAGCCCTTAACAGTCATTGAGCGAAACCCTTAACGGTCGTTGAGCGGAGCCGAAACGACCCCGACCAAGAAGCAACGCTTCTTCCAGACACTAAGGCTTTTGCCTCAAATCTTAGCGGCATTTCGACAACCCTTAACAAATAGATAAAACAGGAATAATCTCTTCATAAAATTACAGTAGTTAAATAAATGAAATAATATATATAATGAAGGCACAAACATGGGATTATGCGCATATTCAGCACAAACCCCTATTCACACAATAGGAGAGCGCAAATAAAAATATAAGTTTTAAGAAAACCAAATATTTCATAAAAAAACCATCTATTTTTTTCACCACAAACAAACGCTTTCACTCAATCCCCACCTCGGGCGGGCAGGGGGGGTAAAATCCCCACCTCGGGGGGGCAGGGGGGGGTAAAACCCCCACTATTTCACCCATAATCAACGCTGGAACGACCATAACCAACGCTGGAACAACCATAACCAACGCTGGAACAACCATAACCAACGCTGGAACAACCATAACTAACGCTGGAACGACCATAACCAACGCTGGAACAACCCTATTTCCCACCTTTTAGAAGCAAAAAGAAAAAAACTTTCCAAAAAATGTAACCCTCCTCCCCGCCCAACCGTATAATAACAAAACAACAACAAACCAACAAATTAAAATCATGAAAAATTTGTATTCCTGCAGCCAATCCGAACTCTACACCATCTGCGAACTCGGTTGGAACTCCTGCAACCAACACATCACACAATTCGCAGACCTCAAAGCCAAATACACAACCCAGTACATCGCCGACCGACTCGCCGAAATCCAAGCCGCCGAAATCTTACCAGACGAACAAGCACGCAACTCCGTCCCCGAACAATACCGCATACAACTCGAACAAGCCACCAAAACAGTACTCGAATCCTACCAACGCCTCAAACGATACATTGCCGAAGCCTACCCACCCGAACTCCAAAAACCCCAGCTCGAAGCAGCAGGGCAACTATACTACACCGCAGCCGCCAACAACAACTGGGACAAAGTAAAACTACTACTCATCTCCGCCAACAACTACCTCACCAACAATCTCAACGACCTCACCGCCAACCTCAACATGCCCGCCACATTTCCCGCCACATTCGCCACACAAGCCACCAACTTCAACACCCTCCACATCAAATTCCTCGACAGCGAAGAAACAGCCTCCATACAAGCACAACAAAAAATCCAAGCAAACAACAACATATACAGCTCACTCATGTCAATGTTCCTTGACGGACAAGAAATCTTCCGCCAAGACGAAGCCACCCAAAAACAATTCATCTTCACCGAAGTCCTCCTAAAAGTATCAGGAGCAGGCACAGCAGGCATCAAAGGCTACATCACCGACTCCCAAAACGAAGACCCAATCTCCAACGCCACCGTCCAAATCCTCAACAAATCCGCCCTCACCGACTCAGACGGACGCTACCAAATCCTACAACTCCCAGCAGGCATACACACCCTCAAAGTCGAAGTCGCAGGCTACCAACCCAAAACCCAAACCATCACAATCCAAGTCGGCACCATCACCACCACCAGCCTCACACTCAATCCCATCATATAATAACCAAAGCGGCTCACTTTCCCCAAAGTGAGCCGCCCTTTTTCAACAAATATAATAACCTCCGCTTTCACCCTCTAAGGTTCTGTCCCATATCTCTTATTCTGCGAAGTCATCTTGATAAAATAATTTAGCCGTTTTTGAGCCTCCTCCGTGCGCGAGGTCTCTGTAATCCAAGCTATTTTAAGCCTCTTATAATAAAAAGGAAAGGCTTCAAAATTCCGCCACACAGCCTCATCTTCCTGCAACCTTTCAGCCACCCAATCAGGAATTTGAAAGAGGTCATCTTTCGCCCCAATTTGCTTTTCTATCGGCAAAATTCCCGCCTCTGTCATAAGCCCTAATTCCTGCAACTTCCAAATCCTCTGCCGATTCAATTCCGACAAAAAACTCTTTTTGCGGCGCGGCGTGATACGCTGTACCTTACTTTCCTCATCATATTTTTTTACCGTACCATCAATCCAGCCAAAACACAAACACTCTTCTACCATTTCATCATAACTAATAGACGGCTTTTTGCTTGCCTTTGAAAAAGTACGCAACCAAATTTCCGTTTTAATTTTATGATTCACCTCTAACCAATCCCGCCATTCTTGACGATTGAGCGGATAAAAAACTTCCGTTATTTCCATAATAATGATTATACTTTGGTTTCACAAATTTTGAAATCGGGCATACTTACTCCTTCATAAGCATATCTATTACTTTTTGCTCCTCATAAGGCGACTTTGCATCATATTGATACACACGCCCTTTCTTATCCAAAATAACATATCTTGGCAGTTTATCTATTGCCAAAGCACGATAGGCAGGGTGTTTTTTCTTAGCATACAGATGCACACCTGGCACTTTATATTTTTTGAGTGCAGGTTTCCACAACACTTTTTGCTTATCTACATTGATAGTAACAAGCACAAGCGGCTGCCCCTCACGCACCCGCAGAATGCCTTGCGTAGTAGAAAAAGAGGCAATGCAAGGCTGGCACCAAGATGCCCAAAAATCCAAAATTACTACTTTTCCTTTAAAATCACTCAAACGAACCTTCTTATTGTTCTCATCTTTAAATACATAATCTCTAATTTCCAAACGTCCTTGCTGCGAAAGTTGCGCAAAAAGGCTTGCATTTAGCATAAAAAATAAAACGAAAAAAGAAATATACTTCGACATATATAGTTTGATAAAAAGTTTGTCTCGGAATAACGCAAAATGTGTGCAAATTTTCCCAACAAAACCACTTTTTTTCTACATAATGTATAATAGAGATAATTGATTTAAAAAAAAGAAAAAAAACATCCCTCATCACAAAGCAAAAATAGTCAAGAAATAAAGGAATCTCCCTCATTTCTTGACCACTCATTTTATTAATTGCTACAATCCTTCACCTCTTTTTCCGCCTTGTAATTTAGCTTACTTTCTTTAAAATGGCTAATCTGCACATATACAAAAGGGTGCGTTATCACTTCTGTATTCATACAGTTCCTTCCTGGCGCATTTTCTACAATAGAAACAAGAATTTCGCCATTTTGCGCCTGAATATCCTTGACATTTACAGAATATCCACCATTGCTACGGGTGCCAAGATGATAGGCAATGACCCAATATTTACTAAAATCAACCTCTGGAGCAGGCGGCATAGGCTCAAAACGGCGACTATTTTCTGCCCATTCTTTGAGCCATTCTTCCTTACTTTTGACTACAACCGTACGGGTTTGCTCAGAACTCCCCATACTTCCTGCTTTCAAAACAGACCAATTCAATTTAGGCATATTTTTGTTTTGAGTAGTAGATTGCGTGCTTTTGCAGGCAAAGAAACTAAGGGCAATTAATGCCATAAAAAATAAAATGCTTTTTGTCATATTTTTATCAAAATATAAAATGTCTTGATTTATTAAAACAACTTACTCCTCACATCTCGCCATTTCTTGCCAAAAAACCTTTCTTGTTCCCGAAATAGGGTCTTTCATGATATAGGCAGAATAGTTTCTATGTAAGCGAATATTTTTATTTAATAACACATCAATCGTATCAGGAACGGAGTTATTTATAAAATAAATATCCTTTGTCCCAACCTTAAAGGCACGATAGCCAGTGTAGTTCAGAGAACTAATATTAGGTGTAAAAACCGTACTGTCCGAAGAAATCATGGTTACAGAAGTCAGACTTTCATCAAAATTCATCAAACGAATATTGCCTGTGCTATCTGTATCCGCATCAAAAGAATCCAAAGTTTTAATCAAAGTATCCCCTTTTGTAAGAATCAGCGTGGCGGCTTTTTCCTCATATAAACGCAAAGTCTCGGATG
>JADHED010002993.1_pt1 | contig 10757 bp, 5 predicted proteins | sample 8952041 | NCBI WGS metagenome assembly JADHED01 (sample SAMN16124423, study PRJNA663239) | bioreactor sludge metagenome | isolation source: sludge (control) | place: India:Bengaluru | collected 2018-09-08
CGTCACCTGCACGCGCCGTCCACCCGCGTCGTTCACGAACGTGCGCGTGTCGGCGGGACGTGACAGCGAGGTCAGCCGGTTCTCCGCGTCGAACGTGGCGCTCCACGCCCGGCCGCCCGTGATCCCGGTCAGGTTCCCGTCGGCGTCGTAGACGTAGCTGTCCGCACCCGCAGCGGTCTGCTGGTTGCTGTCGCCGAAGGTGGCGGCCGGCACGCTCGCGGGCACGGCCACCGTCGGGGCCTCGGGCAGCAGGCGCTGTTCCTCCACGATGCGGCCGGCGCCGTCGCGGGTGAAGACGAAGCGCGCGAACGGGGCCCCGCCGGCCGTGTGCTCGATGCGCGCGACGAGATTGCCGGCATCGTACGTGTAGCGCGTCTCCGTCGCGTTGGAGCGCTGCTCGAGGACCACGTTCCCGACGGGATCGTAGGTCTTGCGCAGGTAGCCACCCGGCCAGCTGACGCGGGTCAGCCGCCCGGCGCCGTCGTACTCGTAGCCGACGGCGAAGCCACCGGCGTACTGCAGACGTGTCACCCGCGCACCGGCATCGCGCTCGATCTGCAACTGCTTGCCGTCAGGCGCCGTGACGCTCGCCAGGTCGCCCACCGTGTCGTAGGCGTACGCCGTCCGGCCGCTCGCGTCGGTCACGGCCAGGAGCCGGCCCGTCTCCGCCTCGCGTTCGTAGGTCGCCAGCACCGTCGCGCCCAGCGACGTCTTCAGCAGCCGCCCGTCGGCGTCGTAGTCGTAGGTGAGCACCTGCTCGCGGGCGTTGGTCAACGTCCTGACGCGCCCCTGGCCGTCTCGCGCGACGCTGACCACGTGACCGTCGGGGTCGGTCGCCGTCAGCCACAGCCCCGACGCATCGTAGGTGTAGGTGGTGCTCTTGCCGCGCTCGTTCGTCAGGGTCGTCAGCCGGCCGGCCGCGTCCAGCGTGAACCGCACCGTGTTCTCGTAGGTGGGCTGCCCGTTCTGGACACCGGTGACCCGCCCGTTGCCAATCGCGACGAGCCGGCCCGCGGCGTCGTAGGTGAAGCCGGTGGAGAACCCGCCCCGGTCGGTGCTGCGCAGGTTGTTGTCGGCATCGTAGCGGAACCCGAACGACCGCCCCGCCCCGTCTGACACGGCGATGGGGTAGAGGTCGGCGTTGCGCGCCACCGACGTCGTGTGGCCGTTGGCGTCGGTGCCGCCCGTGGCCGCGCACGCGTCGTAGCCGAACTGCTGCTCGGCGCCGTCGGGCGTGGCGACCTTCGTCAGCCGGTTGTTCGCGTCGTACGAGAGGCGCGTCGTCTGGCCGAGCGGGTTGACGACCTGGGTGACGTTGCCGCGCGCGTCGTAGCCGAAGGTGGTCTGCCGGTCCAGCGGGTCGAGCACGCCGGCGACCCGTCCGCCGGCGTCGTAGCTGAAGGAGACGCTGGTGCCGCCGCCGCTGATCCTCGTGACGCGCCCCTTCGCGTCGCGCGTGAACGTCGTCTCGCGTCCGGCGGGAGTCTTCAGGCTCGTCAGCCGGTCCTTCTGGTCCCAGCCGTAGCGCCACTGGCCCAGCGCGTTGTTGGTCTTCGTCGTCATGCGCCGGGCGGCGTCGTAGGCGTAGGTGGTGGCGCGGCCGGCCGCGTCCACGAAGCGCTGCAGGTTGCCGTCGGCGTCGTACTGGTACGTGACCGACGAGCCGTCGGGCTTCGTGATCTTCGTCGGCCGCCGATGGGTGTCGTACTCGAACGCGGTCGTGCCGACGAGGTCCGCGGCCGCGATCGTCACGCCGTCGCGCGTCGTGAACTGCCGCGCGCGGCCGGACGGCGATTTCACGTTCACCACCTGCTGGCCGGCACCTTCGACCGGCGGGTCGATGACGGTCCACGTCGCCCCGTTGTCGTGGCTGATGCCCGCGAGGAACTTCCGGCGCGACACGACCGTGTTCGTCTGGCCGTACAGGAACGTCACCGCGCGCCCGCCGGCCGAGAAGGCCGTGACGTGCCCGGCGGCGTCGTAGGTGAACGTGCTGACGGTGCCCAGCAGGTCCGTCGCGGTGGCGAGCCTGCCGTTGGCGTCGTAGGTGTACGACGCGGTCAGGCCGTCGGCCGTGGTCATCGACGTGCACCGCCGCGACGCGTCGTACGTGAACGTCGTCACGTTGCCGTTCGCGTCGGTGATGCTCGCGATCGTGCCGTCCGGGTTGCGCGAGATCGTCACCGACTGGCCGTGCTTGTCGGTGACCGCGGCCAGCAGGTAGCCGGCGCCGGACCCGCCGACGTACTGCAGCCGGTAGACGTAGCCCGAGAGCGAGTCGAGGAACTCGAAGCGGTCCGCGGTGCCGACCCCGCTGAAGTAGGTGAGGGTGTCGCCGTTGCCGGGCTCGGCCACGTAGGTCACCGACTGCCCGGCCGGCGGGTCCGCGCAGGCGCCACCGGGCGGTGAGAACACCTTGCCGCCGCCGCGCCCCGTCCAGACGATCGCCTTGCCGCAGAACCCGCCGTCGAGCCGCACGTCGTAGGCGAAGCTCCAGTTGGGCCCGAACATCGCGCCGAACTGCTCGTGGCTGGTGTCGGTCGGCGTCCAGGTCCGCGTCATGCGCACCGGCGGGCCGTCGCCGACCATCACGTAGTCGGTGTCCTTCACGACGGGCATCAGCAGCGCCGTGTCCACCCAATAGCCTGGCAGTCCCTGCGACTGCCCGAAAGACCCGCCGCCGCAGGCGTTGGGGCCCGAGGGGCCGGGACACCCGTTGATGGTGACCGCCGGACACTGGCCGAAGTCCCCGTCCTCGCACGTCATGCCGGCCGGGCACTGGTCGCAGCCGCCGAGCGGGCAGTCCTCCGGGGTCGGCGGGTCGCCTCCGCCACCGCCATCCTCGTCGCCGTCACCACCGATGAACCGCACGAAGGGCTTGGCCTCCGGGCCGCCCATCTGCTGCGGGTGCCACGCCATCAACGAGACCCACGACGAGGGAAGCACCTGCAGGACGGCCGTGAAGTCGCCCAGGCACCCGCCAGAGCGCTCGTACGTGATCGCCACGGGGAAGGCGCCTGCCGGAAACGGCCAGTACTCGTAGCTGCCTTCCGCCGACAAAGTGGCCGATTCACCGTCGGGCGGGCACGGTTTGCCCGGCGAGCAACGGACCTGCACCCCATCGAGCCACTCCCAGTTGTAGCCGTAGACATTCAGGCTGTGGATCCGGTCCGACGAGCAGCCTGCAGGCGGCGAGGACATCTCGGTCGGCGTGATCTCGGCCTCGATGCCGATGGACTTGCCGAAGGCCGGCGTGTCGCCGCGGTAGTTGCCTTCGTAGGAACCGAAGTACTCGATGTTGGTGATGCCGGAGACCGACCACGTGAGCTGCTCGGTGACGCCTTGCACTCTGAACGACGTCGTGAAGGTCTCGGTCTTCGGCTGGGCCAGGACCGGCGGCGCAAGGGCGAGGCTGGTGAGGGCGACGCCCAGGGCGGACACGAGCCAGATTGCCCGGGGCGGCTGCAACCGCGGGAATCGGAGCGCGGACATGGGCACCTCGGCACGAAACGAGCCAGGTTGCGGGTTCCCGGCACTCGCCGGGACGTGTCTCGGCGAGTGTCCAATGCCCGTGCCTGCGCAGGGCCGAGAAGTCGCGACGGCCCGCGCACCAGCCCCGCCGGCCGACCGCCCGATCGGCGCCCTTCGGCGAGAACGATGTCGTCGCGGCAGCCGACTTCGTGCGGCGGTCGTGAGTGGTGGGTGAGACGTCCCGTCGCAGGCTGACTACCGGGACCTCGTCAGGGGCACGACCGGAGCGGGCGCGCTCGCCGGGCCGCCGAGGTTCCGGCGCGGCCGCCGGATTTCCGGCGTCGCCACGCCCTCGAGGGGCCAAGTTCGACGGTTCAACGCCCCGGCACGCCGACGGCCCGCAGCACCGTGTCGAAGCGAGGATCCCCGCGCAGCGGATCGAACAGCGGATCGACGCCGAGGTAGAGCAGTTCGGTCTCGTGGCGCGCGAGGGACACCTCGAGTTCGGCGAACGCACGATCGCGTGCCCCGAGCGCCGCCAGCAGGAAGGCCAGTTCGTAGCGCGACGGGGGGCGCGGCGCGTCGGGCGCCTCGAGGGCCGCCAGCAGCGCGCGGGCCTCGTCGCGACGGCCGGCGAGCGCCAGCGCGCGACCCAGGCTGGCAGTGGCGTCGGGCTCGTGGGGCTGGACCGCGAGCGCCGCGCGGTAGGCCGCGATCCCCTCGTCGAGCCGCCGCTGTTCGACCAGGGCGGAGCCGAGAATCAGGTGGGCCAGGAAGAAGTCGGGCGCGAGCACCGTCGACTCGCGCGCCAGGCGCTCGGCTTCTCGGTACTGCCGCGCGCAGAAGTGAATCACGGCGACGCCGTTCACGAGGCGATACGACAGCGGGTCGAGGTCGAGCGCCTGCCGGCCGTGCTCGATGGCCTCGGCGAAGCGTCCCGCCGTCATCAGCAGCAGCGCGTAGCGGTGGTGCGCCACCGAGGACGACGGGTTGATCGCGAGCGCCTCGCGGAACAGTCGCTCGGCCCCGGCCCAGTCGCGGTCGCTGAAGAACCGGATCCAGGCCTTCAGGGCGACGGCGTCGGCAAGCGTCGGGTCCAGGGCCAGCGCGCGCTCCACGCCTGCCCGGGCGAGCGTCACCTCCCGCTCGGGCGGCGAGAGGCTGTCGAGCGCGAGGGTGGCGTGGATGGCGGCCAGCTCGAGGTGCGCCGGCGCGAACGCGGGGTCGGCGGCAATCGCCTCGCGAAGGTACTGCTCGGCCTGCGCGTGGGTGCCGGGCTTGTTTCGCGACAGGAACTGGCCCTTGAGGAACAGCGCGTGGGCCTCGGCCGAGGTCGGGCCCCGCCGCTCGCGCGCCGGCCCCCGGGGGAGGCCGAGCGTCGGGACGAGCGCGCCCGCGATGGCCCGCGCCAGTTCGCCCTGCACGGCGAACACGTCCGCGAGCTGGCGATCGTAGGTGTCGCTCCACACGGGCGAGCCGTCCCGCGTGTCCACTAGGCGGGCTGTCACTCGCAGGCGCGGCCCCTCGCGCCGCACGCTGCCCTCGACGACGTAGCGGACGCGGAGCCGGGCGGCCGCCTGCTGGAGGTCGGCTCCCTGCACGGCCTGGGCGGCCGAGGTGCGCGCCACCACGCGCAGCCCGCGCACCTCGCTCAGGGCGGCCGTCAAATCCTCGACGAGCCCGAAGCAGAAGTGCTCGTTCTCCGGGTCGGCGCTCGCGTTCTGGAAGGGCAGCACCGCCACGCCGCTCGCCGACGCGTTGCCGCTGCCGCCCAGCGACCACCACGCGAGGGCCACGACGGCGAGCATCGCCACCGCCGCGGCGGCCGGCCACCAGCGGGGCCTGACGGGGCCGGCTGCGGCAGTCACGTCGCCGGCGGACGCCCCGCGGGGCGGCGGAGCAGTGTGTGCGTCGGGTCTTCCCTCGGGCCCACCGTACCCGCCCGGCAGGGAGGCGGGCGGGCTCGTGCCCGGGGTCGCCTCCTCAGGGCGGACCTCGAACACTGGGACGTAGCCCCCCTTCGGCACCGTGAACACCACGCGGGCGCCGTGTCCCTCGTCTGCGTAGTAGTCGGCGAGCCTGGCCCGCAACCGGCGGGCCTCGACCCGCACGACGGGGTCGACCCGCGGGTCGAAGTCGGCGGGGCGATCGCACACGTCGGTGGCGATCGCGTACTCCTTCAGGCCGTCGCCCCGTCCGGCCAGCGTCTCCTCGACGATGAAGCGCAGGAACCGGCGCAGGCGCTCGGAGGTGGCGAAGGTGTGCGACCGCAGCACGTCGTCCAGCGCGCGGCGCACGTCGGTGTCGTCGCCAGACGGCGGCGGGAGCGAAGGGCCTTCGGAAGCGGCAGGGGTGACGACCGGGTCGGGGTCCACGGCTGGCTGGGGGCCGGCCCGCTGAGTTTACACCCGGCCCCGCGCTGGTCGCGCCGCACGTCACGGAAGGCCGGATTGGCGGGGCGTTTACCGTAGTACTACCCCGTCGCTGCTGCCCCGCCCCGCCCCGACCGGCGCACCGTGGGGCGCATGGAAGGCACCGAGCACGCCCTGCGGCACCCTGCGCGCGGGCGCCGGCTGGCCTGGTGGCTGCTGGTCGCCTGGCTGCCGCCGGCTGCGCCAGCGTCTCCCCTCGTCGGGACCGCGCCGGCCGTCGCCACGCCGTCCACCGCGTCCGGTGTGACCCGCCACACCGGGGCGCTGGGGCTCGGCCGCGCGTTGCTCGAAGCGGCCGGTCCGCTCTGCGTCACGTCCCCCGATTCCACGGCAGCGCCCATCCAGCCGGAGGCACGTCCATGAACGCTCGCGTCTCAATCGCCAGTCCTCCCCGAACACTGGTGCTCGCCCTCGCCGTCGTCCTGGCGAGCGCCGCGGCCTCCGCGCAGAGCTCCGCGACGCCGCCGGTGCCCGAGCCCGCCGTCTGGTGGGGCGAGGTGTGGGGCACCGTCGAGATGAACCCGAAGGTGGTTCGCCCCGGCGACGCGGTGACCGTCGTCGCCACCACGTGGAACGGCGGCGCGAGTGGGCCCGGCTGGGCCTGCGGCGGCGGCTGGCGCGTGGTGGGCACGAGCCGCGTGGCCGTGTCGCGCTTCGCGAGCTGCTTCGACCTCGTGGACTACGAGCCCAAGGCCTCGGAGTACCTCAAGGTGTCGGTCGGCAGTGGTGAGGTGGCGTGGGAGGGACTGCCCGGCCCGCCGCCCACCGACAACGTCGATCGCTACTACAGCTACGTCTACAACTCGGAGTGCTATTGCTGGGTGGGATGGTCGGGATCCTCGGGCAGGACGGCCGGCTGCCCCCTGCCCATCGCGACGTTCCGCAGGGGGCAGACCTTCAAGCTCTATCTCAAGGCGAAGAACAGCCCGTCCTGCAGCACCAACGGCAAGTACACGCGCGTCACCAAGGACTGGAACGGCGCCGCCCGTTTCGACGGGTGGAACGGCGTGGGCTGGAGCAATGCCGCGGAGCTCTACTACCGCTTCGACTACAACGCGACCAACACGCCGGTGCCGGTGATCGACGTCACGGCCGAGCCCGCCTCGGTGCCGGTGGGGCAGACCGCGACGGTGCGTGCGGCGGTGACCGACGCCACGACCGGCGCGCCGATGCCGGGCCAGACCGTCACGTTCAAGACGACGGTCGGCCTGCTCGGGGCGCCCACCGCGATGACCGATGCGAGCGGCGTCGCCACGGTCGAGGTGAAGGACGACGGCCAGGCCGGCACCGCCGTCGTGACGGGGACCATCCCCCAGGGCGCCGATTCCGCCACGGTGGAGTTCAGCGCGCCGCCCGGCGGCGGAGGCGGCGGGGGCGGGACACCGGGGGACCCCGGCGATCCTGCGCCTCCGGTGCTGCGGCAGTACTTCGCGGAAGGGGCGACGGGTTCGCTGTTCACGACGGATCTCGCGCTGGCCAACCCGGGCGAGGTCCCCGCCCGCGCGACGTTGAAGTTCCTCACCGAGGCGGGCGCGTCATTGGAGCAGCAGGTGACGGTGCCGCCGCGCGCGCGCAAGTCGGTGCGCCTGAACACCGACGTGCCGGGCCTGGGGGCGACGGGCGTGGCGACGGTGGTGGAGTCGACGGTGCCGCTGGTGGCCGACCGGACGATGACGTGGGACGGCACCGGGTACGGCAGCCACACGGAAACGAGCGTGGCCGAGCCGCGGCCCACGTGGTACCTCGCCGAAGGCGCCACGCACTCGGGCTTCCAGCTGTTCTACCTGATCCAGAACGCCGCCGAGGCGGCCACCGACGTCGAGATCAAGTACCTGCGGCCCGCGCCGCTGCCGCCCATCACGCGGCGCGAGACGATCGGGCCGCGCACGCGGCGGACGATCTGGGTGAACCACGAGGCGCCGGGGCTCGCCAGCACGGACGTGTCGGCGGTGGTCACCAGCTCGCTGCCGGTGGTGGTGGAGCGGGCGATGTACCTGAACGCGGGCGGCCGGCTCTACGCGGCGGGCCACGAGAGCGCGGGCGTGGTCGAGCCACAGGCGCGCTGGTTCTTCGCGGAGGGAGCGACGGGGCCGTACTTCGACCTGTTCATCCTGGTGGCCAACCCCGACACGCGGCCGGCGCGCGTGCGGGCGACGTTCCTGCTCCCGGGCGGCGGCACCTCGGAGACCTCCTTCACCGTGGAGCCCGAGTCGCGGCGGACGCTGTGGGTGGACGTCGAGGGCGGACCGGCGGTGGCCGACACGGCCGTGTCGACGGTGATCGAGTCGCTGGACGGGGTGCCGGTGATCGCGGAGCGGGCGATGTGGTGGCCGGGGACGCCGTCGCCGGCGGCGTGGCACGAGGCGCACAACGCGCCGGGCAGCACGCGCACGGCGGCGCGGTGGGGGCTGGCCGACTGCGAAGTGGGCGGGCCGCGCGGGGTGGACACGTACCTGCTGGTGGCCAACACCGGGGCGCAGGCCGTCACGGTGAAGGTGTCGCTGCTGTTCGAGGACGGGACGACCGAGGCGCGGCAGTTCGCGGTGGCGGCGCGGAGCCGGTTCAACGTCCACGTGGCCACCGAGTTCCCCGTGGCCACCGGGCGGCGGTTCGCCGCGACGGTGGAGGCCGTGGGCGAGGCGCCCGGCGAGCTGGTCGTCGAGCGGGCGGTGTACGGCAACGCGGGCGGCGTGCACTGGGCCGCCGGCGCCAACGCCCTGGGCGCGCCGCTCGTGGTGCGCTGAGCGGGACGGCCGCTACCAGCCGTGCGGCTGCGCGGCGGCCGCGTCGTACGCGGCTTCGAAGCGCTCCGCCACGTGCGCCCAGCCGTGCCGCGCGATCACGCGGGCGCGGGCGGCGTCGCCCATCGCGCGCGCCGCCTCGGGCGCGTCGAGCAGGTCGGCGATGGCTGCGGCGAGGGCTGAGGCGTCGCGCTCGGGCACGAGGCGCCCGTTGGTCCCGTCGTCCAGGACCGCGCCGATGCCGCCCGCCGGTGTCGCCACGACGGGAGTGGCGGTGGCGAGCGCCTCGAGCACCACGTTCGGCAACCCGTCCACGTTGCCGGCATCGTCGCGCACCGAGGGGACGGCGACGATGTCGGCGGCGGCCATTGCGGCCGCAGTGCGGTCGTGCGGAAGCAGGCCGGGGAAGCGGACGCGGTCCGCCACGCCGCGCGATGCCGCCCGGGCGCGCAACTCCGCGTCGAGATCCCCCGCGCCGGCGATCACGGCGACCAGGCGCGGCCGGGAGGGCGCCAGCCGCGCGACGGCGTCGATCAAGTACTCGAAGCCCTTCTTCCGGACCAGCCGTCCCACGGCGAAGACGAGTTCCGCCTCGGCCGCAACCGAGAGCGCGGCCCGGGCCGCATCCCGATCGGGGCGGGAGGGGAGCGGGGCGAACTGCGCCGTGTCCACCCCGTAGGGCACCACCTCGCTGCGCTCGGCGCGGGCACCGAGGCGCAGCGCGCGGTCGCGGAGGTCGGCGCTGCAGGCGGTGACGAAGCCGGCCTGCGCGAACACCTGGTGCGCAATCCGTCCCACGAGGGCGTGCTTCTCGGCGACGAAGACGTCGGAGCCGTGCAGGCTGACGACGAGCGGGCGCCCGCCGGCGGCGTAGGCGGCGATGGCGCCGCCGGGAATCACCCAGTGACCGTGCATCACCGTCGCGCGGTGCTCGCGGGCGACGCGCCGTGCCAGCCGCCAGCCCGCGGCCATCGCCAGCGGGGCCGCGGCCCACGCGGCGCCACGCAGCGCGGTGTCGGCACGGAGCCCACCTGCGTAGCCGAAGACGTTCAGCGACGGGTGCGGCGCGTACTTGAAGAAATGGAAGCGCACGCCGCCCTCGCGGGCCGGCCGCGCCAGCCGCGGGTGCCACGGTGCCACCACGTGCACCTCGTGCCCGCGTGCCGCCACGCCGTGGGCGATGGGCGCCATGAAGGTGCCCACCGTGTCGCCCTCGAAGCGAGGGTACGACGTGGTGACCATGACGACGGTGTGGGGCATCGCGCTACCGCCGCCTGAACCGCACGCGCCACGGGGTGAACAGCGACTCCACCAGCACGCCCGTGTGCAGCTTCGACTGGCCGACGCGCCGCTCGACGAAGATGATCGGCACCTCGCCCACCCGGCAGCCGCGCCGGTGCGCCTCGAACAGCATCTCGACGAGGAACGCGTAGCCGTCGGACACGATGCGCTCGAACGGGATGCGGGCGACCGCCTCGCGCCGCCACACGCGGTAGCCGCTCGTGCAGTCGCTCACCGGCAGCCCCGTCACCGCGCGGATGTAGCGGTTGGCGAACGTGCTGAGGATCAGCCGGTGCAGCGGCCAGTTCACGACGCTCACGCCCTGCAGGTAGCGCGAGCCGATCACCAGGTCGTGGCCCTCGGCGGCCTTGGCCACCATCGCCGGCAGGTACTGCGGATCGTGGGAGAGGTCCGCGTCCATCTGGCAGACCACGTCGGCGTCGCCGCGCGCCGCGAGGGTCATGGCCTCGATGTAGGAGCGGCCCAGCCCGCGCTTGCCGGTGCGGTGCAGCACGTCCACGCGCCCCGGGAACTCGCGCGCCAGCCCGTCGGCCACCTCACCCGTGCCGTCGGGCGAGCCGTCGTCGGCCACCATCACGCGGTAGCCGTCGTGCGCGAGCACCTGCCGCACGAGCACCGGCAGGTTGTCGCGCTCGTTGTAGGTGGGCACGATGACCAGCACGTTCATGACGGGCGCCGCTCCTCGCCGGCGCGGGATCCGAGCCAACAGCCGGCCATCGCCACCAGGGCCGGGTCGATGGCCGGCATCCTGAACCGCTCGTGCGGGAAGAACACGAGCATCAGCATCCACGCCGACGCGGCCAGCACGGCC
>JADHED010002994.1_pt1 | contig 10756 bp, 6 predicted proteins | sample 8952041 | NCBI WGS metagenome assembly JADHED01 (sample SAMN16124423, study PRJNA663239) | bioreactor sludge metagenome | isolation source: sludge (control) | place: India:Bengaluru | collected 2018-09-08
ACTCTAAATTTCCTTCCAGCCGAACATCGCCGCCCTGATCAAAAAAACTACTCGTTGCAATTGAATCCCGATAGGTTCCTGGACCAAGTGAGCGAGCCCGGAAAGCACGAATACTGCTCGAGCCTCCACTAAAGTATTGTTTTAAATATGGCATTGTTGCCGAATTCCCATACGCAATACCAACTCCTCCAAATACCCGAAGAATCAATTTTTGATATTGATCAAGATTGAAGTAATTTCTGAATTCAAGGTCAAATGAAGCAAACTGTGCATATACTTCACCTGCCAGACTTGCCGGGTTTTCTGAGTTAACCTTCCGTCCTTCGATAACTCGTTTTAAAAGTGAAATGGTATTTCCGGAGAGGTCAGTACTGCCCATAAAGTAGAACTGATTCTTTTTTTCCGGAATTAATTGTTCATTGTAAACATATCTGTAAGTTAGTCCGGCAATAAATTGCTCCTCGAAACTTTTTTGAAGTAAAATATTTTCAGTAAGTAACTGTTGAAATGCATCCGATTTATTTGAAACACGGATATAATTTATGTTAATCAGGTTTAATTCATGATCTTTCAATAGACTTTCTTTCCATTTAAAACCATAAATCAGCTTCAGGGAGGTCAGGTTGAAAAATCCGGAACGTTTCAGGTAATTGTAACCGACAACAATTCGTGTTTTGGGTGTATAAAATCCAACCGGATTGCTAACATACACAGGTGTTATAAACCGAGGGAATGTAATTTCTACTTCGGGCCCGAACTCAAATGAATTCACACCACCAGTATTTTTTCCAATCTGCTGTTCAAAGGAACCACTCAGGTTGAAAACAAGCAGTTCAGCCCCCCGGAATGTATTTCTGTTTCTTGTTGAAACTCTTAATCCGGGACCTATGTAATTGTTCGATTTTGAAACTGCCTCAAGCTCCAGTCGCGCGGTCCATCTCGGAAGCTTAGTCAGGTTAATGAATGATTTCAAAAATCCTTTGGTAACAGAATCAGCTTCTGCAAATCTGACATTTACAAATTTAAATGTACCCATTCCCATGAATTGTCCCAGCGTAGCCTTGTGATTTTTTCTGGAATATATTTCATCTTTTTTAATGAATATAGCCCTTCCTATTGCTCGTTTCCGGAAACTTTTATCACTAGCATTGTAATATAGCGGCTCTCCTTTTATAGTGTCAGGAACAAGAACGACTGAATCGGCATTTATAGAATAACTGGTATTCACATACACATCCTTAATCCTGTAAACGATCAAAGCTTCGTATGGAGTTGTTGGTTTAACATTTACATACAAATTAAATTTGTAATTTCGTTTGTTTGTGTCCAGATCAAATATCAAGTATTCACTTCGGAAGTAGTAAAATCCATTATTTCTAAGTACTTCTGCTATTCTTTCCTTTTCGGCACGTATGTTTTCAAGATTATATATATCACCCCTTTCAAGTTCGGTTTCTTCCCCTGCCATTCTAATAGCTTTGTAAAGATCATTTGTTCCCTGAGGGAAGAAAATTGAATCGATTTTATATGGAGGATTTAATTTGACATTCAGGGTTACTTTCGTTTTTTTATTTTTTGTTTCTGCAGATGCATCCACTTTGGCTATGAAATATCCGGCATTATAAAGATGAGTTTCAACAACATTACTTTGCTGTTGATTTATTTCCACGTCGTAAAATACCGGTGCTTCTCCCGCTTTAGTTCGCAAGAATTTGTTGAATTTCGACTTTTTGGTAGTATCACCTGAGTGCAAATAAATCCAAAGTTTCATTTTTAGCCCCAGAAACTTTTTATTTGCCTTTGGCTGAAGTTCTGATACAATTGATTTTACTTCTCTTTTAGCATGTCGTGATTTATAACCGTCAAATTCATAGGATGTCCCAACATATAGCGATTGATCAGGTTTCAGATGTCGGGTAGTACTACATCCACTCAACAGAATTACCATAAAAAGTAAACCAGTAAAGTAATTTAAGTAATATGTATATTGTAACCTATGCATAGCTTTATTGAAGATTGGTATTGTTTTCAGGTTTTCTGAAAAATTGTCCCCATTTATCGAAATCCCGGGTATAAACAAGTCCAATTCCAGATTCCTTAATTTCTCCATCCAAAATTCCTTCATATTGATCTTTGCGAAATACTTTTAGCCGATATCTGCCATCTTCTGTCAGCAGATATTCAAGGACAATATCTCCGGCAATATCACTCATATTATTTTGTTTGGCAGATTCACCTTCTACAGCAATATTACCTGCAACTTGTACTATAAGTCTGTCACCCATTAAACGTTTGGTTACTCCTACATTTACTTCTGTTTTGCCCTCCGGCGAATTGGTAGAATAATCTTCATAACTCTGAACATCAAAATTAAGTTCAACACCTTTTATGTATTGCATAGCGAATGAATTGAGTTGCTGACTTAGAAACTTGCTTACACTGTTTCTTGCAACATTCTGAATTCCTGAACCACCTTCCAAAGGATTCGACTGGATAAACCGATTCAATACAAGTAATGCGAATACTTGTTTATTTAACTCAGATTCATCCTGATTAAGTGAATTGAGTTTTGCGTAAACTGTTCCATTTAATGCTCCCTGATCTTCCGGTAAGAGCCCAATTTCAAAACTGATTTGTGGCTTTCGTAATACTCCTTCCATGTGAAGAATTACCTGAAATGGAAGACGCTGCCGATAACGGTTTAAATCGGTTTCTGATAATCCGCTTACCTGGTCTGCTACCAGTTCAAGAGGAGAGGCATTTACTGTGGCAATTCCTTCAATTTCCAGATCTGCATCAGTTACATCTCCTTTCCAGGCAATGGTACTGCCTTTGGTAAGAACAAATCGCTTTTTTACAAGGTTTTCAAGTGATACTAAATAGCTTCCTTCCGATATTTCAAATGTTCCGGTCATACTTGTTTAGCCACCAGGATAAATCATGAGGCTGATCACTGCATCACAAGTGACAATCAGGGAATCGCTCGTCTGTTTATCAACAAGGATGGTCAATGTACTGTTATTGTTGATCTCTATATTCGCAATTAAATCTATTCCTGTTATTGATTTTGTGATGGAATCAGCAGCTGCTTTAGTGGATTTCATGATTGCATGAGTGGCAGAGTGTTTATCTACAAATCGTATTTCTCCTTCACCCTGTGCTTCTTCAATCATTTTTTCAGGGACTACAAAGGTGAGCCTTGATTTATCCAGAATTTTTACCGAAGCTTCAACTTTTGGAAGTTCTGTTGTACCTGTAACGGTCAGGTTATTATCAATGTATAAAGTTCCAAAGTATAAATCATTGTCTCCTTTTTGCGTGTTAAGCAATAGAAAATTATCGCTCCGGATTTTCAGATTTAATCCTATTGGCTCTGTAAGTGAGTAAGCGACATCTCCATCAATGGTAGTTCTGTGGTTTAAAGAATCGTTAATGATAAAATTATTGAAAGTTACACTTTTGTTCCTGATTACTATTTTCTCATCCTGAATGGAAAGAGTATTATTTAAATACAGTACACGCCCTTTTACGCCATCAAATTCAATTTCACCGGAAATATCGGGGTCTTTTATTGCTCCGTTTATGGCAAATTCGCCATGTATATTTCCACTCACATTATTTATGGCATTCGGAATAAAGGCCTGTAAAGTAGTCATCTGCATTTTATTGATTTTTACCTCGCTTTCAATGGATCCATTTTCAGCATAATTGAAATAGGTTGCATTGGCATTAATGGAATTGTTGCTATTGGAAATAACTAGATTTGCGACATACTTTATTTGGTCCCTGCTGTCTATTTTAATAGTCATATCGCCAACAGGAGAGTTTCTGTACTCAAAACCGCTTATTTCAAGAGCTATTTCCATAGCAGTTTTACCTGATAGCTGTTCCAGTTCTACAGTACCGTTAATCGTTCCTGCTGCCTGCATCGTATCTGCCGATATGATTTGCGTTATTGTTGCAAGTTTAAAGGAACTGATTTCGATAATTGTCTCCTGCGCATTGCTTCCCGAATTTCTGGTAGCCGAAATTCTTTCATCACCTGATTGCAGTTCGAATCTGGTCATCGAGAAATTCTTATTTTTGATGTTGAGTGTAGCTGATGGAGTTAAAGCCCAAACTCTGTCATCCAAAGTAATCCTATCATCAGGGAAAGTAATTTCATAACCATCCGGTTGAATAGTAGCATTTGTTGTAAGGTCCAATCTTGTTTTTAAACTATCTGAAATGTTAAGATTTAGAAGCATTTCAGAATTTTTTAATGTCATTGAGGCTGTAAGCAGGGGAAGTTTTATGTTTCCTGAGGTTAATGCTGCAATCTTTAATTTACCATCTACAAGTTCACTGTTTGATTGAATAATTAATTGAAGATCTTTGAATCTGATGTCATTGTAATTAATGAGTGGTAAATCGACTTGAATATTTAATTCTGATTTGGGGCTGTTGAAATTCCCTGCTATGGTGCCCGCTTCAAATTCTTTTAAGTTTGGAACAAAGAGCTTTGCAAATAGTGCAGGATCATGAAAATCGATTGCGAATTCAAAATTCTGATCCTCCATATTGATTTTGGAATAACCACTGGTACTTTGTATGTAATTTGAAGTATAGTTTTTAATTACTTGAGGAATTGTGGTCATATTTAAGGTTCCATTGAGATTAGCATCTACTATCTGACTCTTTAAAATAATCTCACTACGTTGTTCCGTATTTACTACTTTTATATAGACGGAATCCAAAGGATAACGTTCTTCTTCTTTAATGATTAATATGTTAGAAAACGTGGCCAACCCATTCATGTTATTAATGTCGAATCCTTTTATTTTAATATTTGACTTACCACTCACTCGCAACGGCTTTGAAGCGAGATTTAAATTTTTAAGATCAGATCCCTCCAGACGAATACTGGCTTTTGCGCTTTGATTAACAGAATCAAGCGAGATTTCAGTAATTATTGATGCATGGAGATTGGTGTCATTTACAATCAGATTTGTCTGGACAAGGTTCTTAACCAGGGATGCAGTTAAATTTATGTTTTGATATTGATAAGAATTGTAGTTTAAACCTGCATCGAGCATCTGAAGATGTGTATCCATTTTTTCAGGATCAAAAGAAGTTCCATGAACACTCATTAAACAACTGGCATTGTTTATAATCCCGGATTTGCCAATATAAAAACCAACATCAACCTTACTGGCGCGTACTTTTGCATAATATTCCGGCTCCTTACCGTCTTGCATTTTCAGAATACCATGTGATTGTATCGCTCCGCGGTTAGTTGCAAGGTCTAATCGGAATTGAAGATTTTCTAGCAGCCCTGCCATTGATCCTTGTAAGCTAATAGATTCCGGTAAATTTATATTTGATGGTAATGACAGGATTGATTTCAGTTCATTACCGATAGATTGAACACTAATTTGTGCCTTTTCAAATTTAATAGGTTCATGTTCTGATAGATTTTTAATAAAGCCTGCAGCTGTAATGTTAGTAGAATTCCCTGCCTTTAATTCAAATTGTTCTATATGAAGTTCATTGATTTTGCCGGTTAAAGCTGTCTGAAATTGAATATGTCTGTTGTAATTGGCTTTGATAGATGAAATAGCTGTGATGGCTGGAGAAATTATTTCTATGTCTTTAAGGGAGTTTAGTTCAGTAGTGCAGAGAATTTCCACCATTGTTTCTCCCGGGTTGTTTATCAATGCATCCAAATTTTGAAACCGGGCTTCCAACGCTAATGCAATGTTGGAGTTCGGAGTAATCAGAGAAAATTGTTCCAAAATCAGCTGATGAGGTAGTATGAAAACTTTGCCTTTTAAAGATGTAATACGTAATCCAGCCGAATTGCTTGCCTTAGCCTTAATAATGTTTATGGATGCGGATTCATTAAATGCAGTTATATCTTTAGCTTCAAATTCATTAATTGCGTAGAGTTCAGGTAGGGAGTCGGTCGCGTTTTGTTGGGAAATATAGCTGTCAGTAATTTGAAGATGTGAAAATGAAATATCATACGGAATAGTTATTTGGATAGTATCTGTTTCTTTTGTGTTTGTTTGAGCTACTGTTTTTTTATTATAGGTTAGAAATGTAGCTCCATCCAACATAATCTCTTTAATATGAATTATATTGTTTGGTAATGACATCGATTGAGATTCAAGATATGAGTTCCTGCATTTAACTATCATACCACTCGAATCCGGAATATTCATTTGGTAATATTCACAGTTCTTAATATTAATTGATTCAAAAGTAATATCGGGTGAAGTGGAATTAGTTGTTGAATCAGTATTCTGTTCTTTTAGTGTAGCAAATTTAACGGATGCTCCTTGTAAATCGATTTTTCCTAAGTGAAACTGAATACTGTCCAAATTCATTCGATTTATTTCTATCGATAAATCTGCAATAGTTGATTTGAGATTAATCCCTGATACCTGATCGTAAAATGTAAAGTTTAAGTTTTGTACAACCAGTTGATCTGCCATCAGCGTCATTCCCTCTGATGTAGTATCTTTTGCGCTGGTATCTTTGGATGCAAAGGCGTCTGCGATGAACTGGAAGTTAAACAAGGAGTCCTCATTGTTTTTTAAAAGGTTACAGGTTATCCCTTCCAGCTTTATAGTGCCCAGGTCAATTTGGTTTGATAGTAATTTTATATAGTTGAGTCCTGTTGAAATTGATGTCGCATATAAAAGAGTGTCATTTTTCTGGTCAGGAACATATATTCCTGAAATAGCCAAGCCGCCCCGTATATTTAAGTGAATTCCTTCAATTTCCAGCTTTACATTTGTTTTATTGAAATAAAAGGATTCTGCCTTATTGATAATACTCTTTTGAATTGTGGGTATGTGTAATAGTATACCAATAATAAGGAATAACCCCAGTATAGAAACTGAGGTTATTGCGATTATTTTAAGTAAAATCCTTATCGGTTTGCTTTTTATTATCATACCATTCTTATCGGATTTATAATATTGCTTCAGGCCGCTTTCCGAATATCATCTTTGAAATTTTGCATAATGAGGAAGGATGTGATCAATCCTGCAATAATGCCCTCACCAATCAGCAATAGGCCTACTCCCACCGGAGTAAGTTGAAGCTCCGGATATGCACTATTGTAAATATAGGTCATCAACTGGTGATCAGCAAATGCCAGATAAAGCATCATGAAAAGACTTAAAAGGGAATATGAAATCAAATAGCTAATTATTCCTGCCAGGAATCCTTTAAGGTAAGATCTGCCATGAGCCCTGGAGATGTATGCCTTGATTGAAAAGTAAGTAAAGGGTATCAGAATAATGTAATTAATACTTCTAAGACCGGTATTCTGATAATAGCCGGTGAATCTCATGAGCAGAAAATAGAGTATTATAAGTATACCTCCAACAAAGGCATATGGTAATACAATTCGACCAATTTCACTGCTTTTGAATTGCGATTCAGTTGCTTCATTATTTACGGAAGTTGACAGAGGTTTCATATTGTTAAGGTTTTGATAGTACAGTTCAATTTCAATGCCATTGCAGTGTTTTTCTGTATCGAGTAAGAAGTTTTATCCAAATTCTACAGTTAGGGGAAATTTGGGTAATTCCTGTTACAGTTTGCTGAGAGAAATTTTATTCAATTCTGATTCGCCTGATTATGACCGACTGGCACATGATTTGAATCATGCTAACTCATAACTTTAAAAAATTAGCGATATGAACAATTTACTTTATTTTATAGCAATAATTTTAGTAGTGTTTTGGGCACTTGGATTTTTTGTTTATAGTATTGGTGCAGTCATTCATTTCTTGCTTGTTCTTGCCGTTGTTGCAATTTTACTAAGAATCATAAGAGGAAGATAAACCAATTTAAATTAAAAAAAATGAAAACAAAAAACATAGTGTTGTTTGCCTTTGTACTCGGAATCTTCGATTTCCAGATAAGTACAGCTTCGAATCAAATGGTTGATCTGAAAATTGAAGTGGTGCAGCAAAATCTGCTAAGCGAATATGAGAGCAAGTTAAAAATTACGGACAAGCAAATTTCTGATATCAAAAAATCGATTACTGAAGCCAATATGTCGAACTTTGATATTAAGATGAAATTAGGTGAAGTAGAAAATTCACGTAACCGAATCCAATCATTAATTGATCAGATCAAGAAAACAACCGGAAGCAATTCACAAACCGATTTTGATGCTTTGCAGAAGGAGTTTGAGCTCAATCAGCAATTGATTGATCAGCTTTCAGCTCTTTTGAAGTAAGTTTCAAACCGGCATCCCGGGAGGACCCCGCCAGAATTAATTTTTGGCGGGTTTATTATTTTGTAGAAAAAATTCCCCAAATCGAGAAATAATGCACAAAAAAACAGAGTAGTAAATTTTACTACTCTGTTTTTTCATAAATATTAGGCTATTTGCTGATCACGAAGAGATTTCATCTGATCGTGGGCCTTTTGAAGCTCAGCATGTTGTTTTTGGATGATTATGCGGGAATCAGCTGATAAATCATTGCCTTCAACAACTGTTCTGTATGCCGATAAGGCGGCATCCTCACCAAATTCACATGAGCTAAGAATGGCCTTGCGATCTTTTCCGCTTAAGGCAGCTTTAACGTCCATCCAGGCCCGGTAAGCTTTCCCGGAAAGGGTGGTTCCTTCTGTAGGTTCACCTCCCAACAATCTTACTTTTTGTCCTAATTCGGAGTTAAATTGTTGACTTTGTCGGAGATTTGATCCGAAAATGGACTTTAAATCAGCATGTTCTGTCTCTTCCTCAGCGGTACGGTAACCCTGAATCCGGTCGTTGTTAATCTCAATCAAGCTGTTAATAGCTTGAATTTCATTTTTTGATGTGTCCATGGTATTTTGATTTTAGTATTAATTTTATTCGTATATTCACTAGCAAAACTATGCCATGATAAATTGCCCTGAGATTATATGAACAGATCGGTATTTGTGAAAATAAATGGATCAGTTGAGTATTAAATTCATCAATTTATGATTAAGGAACGAAATTTGCAGTTTTGCCGGACACACTTAGCGAAAATATTTAGATGTTTAATTAATAATGGGGAAAGAAATTGATGCGATTATCATAGACGACGAAATAGATATATGTATTTTATTAACCGGAATGTTAAAACAAATGGGATTTAAAAGCATGTATGCTACAACACTGCAAGAAGGTCTTACTAAATTAAGTAATTCGCCGGATGTGGTTTTATTTCTCGACAACAATCTACCCGACGGTTCGGGATTGGATGCGCTATCCGGGATAAAAAAAAAATTTCCGGACATTAAAATAATAATGATAAGCGCTTATGATGGAGAAGTTGAAAGAAAAAGAGCTGCTGCTGATGGTGCAATTGATTTTATAGGTAAACCACTTAAGCGGGTCTTAATTGTAGATTCATTGAATAAAATATTTCCCGACTTTCTTAATTAAATTTAAATTACCTCTGATATATGGAAAAGAGAATCTTAATTTTAGATGATGACACAGATATTTGCAATCTTCTGAGCAGGTTTCTCACGAAGAATGGATACACGACTGAAACAGCATTCAGTGGCTCCCGAGCTGTGGAAATGCTGAAAGTTGGCAAATTTGATTTGCTGATAAGTGATTTCAGGTTGGGAGATACCGACGGATTGAAATTGCTGGAAAGATTGCACCAGGAAGGTCTGGGATTACCTGTTATAATTATAACCGGTTATTCTGATATCAAGATGGCTGTAAATGTAATTAAAGCCGGTGCGCTTGATTACGTTTCGAAGCCCTTAATTCCTGATGAAATATTAATGATGGTTAAAAGAGCTCTGGGTGAGGGTGCTACAGAAGATAATGAGAATCTTAAATCCCGGCCGAAAAAGCTTCCTGCGGCATCTTCATTTCTGATTGGAAAAAGCAAAGTGGCTCTGGAATTATATCGCCAGATAGATCTGGTAGCTCCTACTAATTACTCTGTTATTATTTATGGAGAGAGTGGCTCTGGTAAGGAAGCTGTGGCCAGAAGTATTCACGATCGCAGTGACCGCAGAGCCAAGCCTTTTGTAGCCATGGATTGTGGTGCTATTTCAAAAGAATTGGCAGGAAGTGAGTTGTTCGGACATGAAAAAGGATCGTTCACCGGGGCAATTAATTCAAAAATCGGACACTTTGAACTCGCAAATGGCGGAACTTTATTTTTGGATGAAATAGGTAATCTTGGATATGATATTCAGGTTTCGATGTTACGCGTTATTCAGGAACGAAGACTGAAAAGAATTGGCGGCAATAAAGAAATTGATCTCGATGTAAGAATTGTTATTGCTTCAAATGAAAATTTGGCAGTTGCGTTCAGAAATGGAAAGTTCCGCGAAGATTTATATCATCGATTTAATGAATTTACTATTAACGTTCCACCACTTCGTGAAAGAGATAAAGATATTATTCCTTTCGCTGAACATTTTCTTCAGGAAACGAATTCCGAGTTGAATCGGAATATTACTTCTTTCTCTGATGAAGTAAAAGACATATTTATGAATTATTCCTGGCCGGGCAATATACGGGAATTGAAAAACATGATCAAACGAGCTGCTTTACTTACTAAAGGTGAAATAATTGAGGTTGATGCATTGCCCGAAGAAATGAAATCTCCTGAAAGAAATAGTTTTAGTTTACCACCAGGAATAATTTCAGGTAATAATGAGCAATCTCGAACATCTGGCTTACCTAAACAGGTGACTAATCTTAAAGAAGCTGCCTTGGAAGCGGAATATGAAACAATAATGAATGTTTTGC
>JADHED010002998.1_pt1 | contig 10744 bp, 6 predicted proteins | sample 8952041 | NCBI WGS metagenome assembly JADHED01 (sample SAMN16124423, study PRJNA663239) | bioreactor sludge metagenome | isolation source: sludge (control) | place: India:Bengaluru | collected 2018-09-08
GCACGGCCGACAACCTGCGGCACGTGCGGGCGCTGGCCGAATTCTTCCCCGGCCAGGCCGCCTGCGCGGAGCGGGCGATCGAGCTCCTCCTGCGCGACCCGGTGATGTAACGTATGAGAAATGAATGCCTAAAATGCCTAAAGTGAGCTAAAGTGCCTAAAATTATGGAATGCTGTCATCTTCAGTTTAAGCATTCAGGTGTTTGCAAATTTAGCATTTCGAATCGCCATCATCCTCAATTTTAGGCACTTTAGGCACTTTCCAATTTTAGGCACTCTGATTGCTCGGATCACGGCCTGCGGCGCCGTTTCCACTCAGCGGTCCAGGATCTCCCGCATCTTGACCGACAGCTGCTGCATGTTGAACGGCTTCTGGATGAACCCGTCGCAGCCGCGCTCCATGATGTGCGAGGCCTGCCCGTTGATGCTGTAGCCGCTGGAGAGCAGCACCCGGACCGCGGGGTTGATCGCTTTCAGCCGGTCGAACGTCTCGCCGCCGCCCATGCCCGGCATGATCATGTCCATCACGACCATGGCGATCTCGGACTGCCGGGCCTGGTAGACCTCCAGCGCCTCCTCCCCGCTTTGGGCGGTGACCACCGTGTACCCGAGCTCCTGCAGCAGGCCGGAGCCCACCTCGAGGATCATCTCCTCGTCGTCGATCAGCAGCACGGTCTCGCTGCCGCGCCGCAGCGCCGTGTCCGCGAGCTCGACCGAGTCCACGACCTCGCGCGCCGAGGCGGGCAGGTAAAAGTTGAATGTCGTGCCCTGCCCCGGCTCGCTGTACACGTTGATGTGTCCGCCGTGGCTCTTGACGATGCCGTAGACCGAGGCAAGCCCGAGACCCGTGCCGCGCCCCATCGCCTTGGTCGTGAAGAAGGGCTCGAAGATGCGCGACAGGTCCTCGCGCGCAATCCCCACGCCCGTGTCGGCGACGGTGACCTTCACGAACGGGCCGGGCTTGACGCTATAAGGCCGCACGTAGCTCTCGTCCAGCGTCAGGTTCTCGGTGGCGAGGTAGAGCTCGCCCCCTTCCGGCATCGCCTGCCATGCGTTGATGTAGAGGTTCAGGAGCGCCTGCTCGATCTGCCCCCGGTCCACCTCGACGGCCCACGGGCTGTCGGCCAGCTGCGTCCGAACGCGGATCTCCTTGCGCGTGCGCGCGAACATGGCCGAGGACTTTTCAATGATGTCGTTGATGTCGCTCGCCTTGACGTTGTATTTGCCGCGTCGCGCGAAACCCAGCAGCTGGCGCGAGAGCTCGGTGCCGCTCTCGACGTACTTCTCGATGTTCTTCACCTTGTCGCGGCCGGGGTGGCCCTTGTCGAGGCGCATCTCGAGCAGCGAGGCGTTGCCCTGGATGCCCATGAGGATGTTGTTGAAGTCGTGGGCGATCCCGCCCGCGAGCGTCCCGATGGCTTCCATCTTCTGGGCCATCTGGAGCTGGGCCTCGAGCTTCTTCCGCTCGCGGTCCGAGTTCAGTCGTTCGGTCACGTCCCGCGCCACGCACCGGAAGCCGGACGGCCGGCCGCCGGCGTCGGTCGTTCGCGCGACGGAGAGCTCCAGCTGCCGGCGCTGGCCGTCGCCCTGGACGACCGCGTAGTCGCGGATGTCGGCCGATCCCCCGTTGGTCTCGATGTGCTGCAGCACCGGCGCGGCGGCGGCTTCCGACTCCGGCGCCGTGAAGTCCGATAGGGTCATGCGCCGCAGGTCGTGGGCGGGGTAGCCCAGGATGCGGCAGAGCGCGGTGTTGAAAAAGGTCAGCTGGCCTGAGAGGTCGATCTCGAAGACGCCCTCCTCGATGTTCTCGAGGATGACGCGGTACTTCGCCTCGCTCTCGCGCAGCGCCTCGTCGGCCTCGCGCTCCTTGTTGATGGTGTACTGGATGTGGGAGCCGAAGATGGCGAAGAGGCAGAGCACCAGCACGCGCGTCCAGGTGTTGAACCGGTCGGGCCCGAGCAGGTGCTGGATGAAGTTCGCCTCCGGCGCCATGAAGAAGAACATGAACGACTCGCAGACCCAGTAGAAGCAGGAGACGGCGATGCCGGCGATCAGGATCGACTTGAGCATCCGGTCGTGGGAGTTCGGGCGGTCCATCGGCGGTCTCTATCCGTGCGGGTTCGGCCGGCACCGGTGCGCGCTCGGCCGTCGAGCCTTCCTCTCTCGATGCATATGCGATATCCCTTGGAGTGTCAAACGCCCGGATGCAGCATTTGCGGGCGTTTTCGGGGGATCGGTGGTAGAATGGATGAATAGGGTTCAGGGTGGTTGGGTGTTTAGTGTTTGGTGTTTGGGTATTGTTTCGGATTTCGGATTTCGTGCTTCGGATTTCCCCGACAGTTTTGGTGTTTGGGGGTTTCGTTTGGGGAGGGAGCCGGCGGTCTGCTGCGGCATCGCCGTCCGGTGAGATGGCGTTTTGTGGGAGAGGCGCTCGGCCTCGATCGTCGCGGCTGGAAAGCCGCTCCCACAGAGAAGCTGCCGGCTCAAGCGGAAGGAGTCCGGGGATGGGGGCGGTTGGGATGAGAGAACAACCCTCGTATGCCTTCCTGATCGTTGCCGCGGCCGCGGCCGTGACCGTTTTCGCCTACGCGGGGGCGCTCACCGGGCCCTTTGTCTTCGACGACGAGCACAACATCCAGCGCAACGCGCACATCCGCGTCGAGACCCTCTCGCCGCAGGCCATGTGGGCGGCGGCCTTCCAGAGCCCCATCCCGACCCGCCCGGTCGCCAACGCGAGCTTCGCCCTGAATTTCTACTTCAACGGCTACAACGTGGTCGGCTATCGGCTCGTCAACCTCCTGGCGCACATCCTGAACGGCTTCCTGGTCTACGCGCTGGCGGCGGTCACCCTGCGGCTCGCGGGAGGCGTGGGCGACGCCCGCCGCGTGCCGCTGGTCGCCGCCGCGGCGGCCGTGCTGTGGATGCTCCACCCACTGCACACGCAGTCGGTCGCGTACATCGTCCAGCGCATGACGAGCCTCGCGACCCTGTTCTTCCTCCTGTCGATCGTCTGCTATGCGCACGGGCGCCTCTCCCCCCAGCCGAAACGCCGGGCGGCCCTGCTCGCCGGGTGCGCCGTCGCCGGCCTGCTCGCACTCGGGTCGAAGGAGATCGCGGCGACCCTGCCGCTCTGCATCGTCCTCTACGAGTGGTTCTTCTTCCGGGGGGCCGACCCCGGCTGGCTGCGGCGCAACCCCCACTGGCTTGCGGCTGCCGCGGCCGTGACGGCCGCCTTCGGCCTCGTGTACATGCGCACGGGCGACCCCGTGGCCTACGTCATGCAAGGGTACGCGCCGGAGGGGGGCGTCACCGCGACGCAGCGCGTGCTCACCCAACTCCGCGTGGTGTGCCTCTACATCGGCCTGCTCCTCTGGCCCTCACCGTCGCGGCTCAACCTCGACCACAGCTTCCCGTTCTCGCGCTCGCTGCTCGACCCGCCCGCGACCCTGCTCGCGCTGCTCCTGATCGCGGGGTTCCTGGTGGCCGCGGTGGTCCTGGCCCGCCGCGAGCGCCTGGCGGCGTACGCGGTACTCTGGTTCTTCGGCAACCTCGTGATCGAGTCCTCGTTCATCCGCCTTGAGACCGTCTTCGAGCACCGCACCTACCTGCCCTCGGTGATGCCGACGATCGCCCTCGCCGGGTGGGTTCTCGGTCGGATTCGGCTGCGCTGGACGGCGGTCGCCGTCCCGGTCGCGCTTGCGGTGCTCTGGTCCGCCTGGACCTGGCAGCGCAGCCAGGTGTGGGGGGACGCGGTGGCGCTCTGGCAGGACTGCGTGGCGAAATCGCCGGGCAAGGCCCGGCCCTACAACAACCTGGGCGGCACCTTCATGCGGCTCGGCCGCCTGCCGGAAGCGATCCCGCCGCTCGAAACCGCGGTCACGATCGCGCCCGGCTATGCGGACGCCTGGTACAACCTCGGCTACGCGCTGATGCGAGCCGGCCGAATGGATGCGGGGATCGCGGCGACCCGGCGCCTGCTCGAGATCGAACCCGAAAACGTCATGGCCTGGAACAACCTGGGGATCGCGTTCCTCTTGCGCGGGGACTACGCCGAGTCGGTGCAGAGCCTGAAGAAAGCCGTGCACCTCAAGCCAGACTACGAGGCCGCGTGGAACAATCTGGGGGTTGCCCAGAAGAACGCGGGCGACCTGAAAGGCGCCAGAGAGAGCTTCACCCGCGCGGTCGAGCTCCAGCCGGATTACGTCGAGGCTCGCAACAATTTAGGGCTGACGCTGATGGCGATGGGCGACCCGAAGGGGGCGGCCGAGGAGTTCGAGCGGGCGCTGCGGATTGCACCCGATTACGAGGCCGCAGCCCGGAACCTGGAGGAGGTGCGGGCAGCGGGGGCCAGATAGATCAGCTGTTTGACCTCTTGTGGGAGAGACGCCTTCGCCTCAATGGCTGGTTTTTCTATCTTGTGGGAGAGGCGTCCTCGCCTCGACCTTCCTTTAGCCGCGTATCCTGGCCCAATCCATCGCGGCTGGAAAGCCGCTCCCACAACATCGTGCACCCGTTTGCCCGTTGACCCGTTGGCTCGAGCGGGCGCCTCGACATCGCGGCTGGAAGCTGCTCCCACAACCCTCATCAACCAATGAGAAAGGGGCTCGAAGCTGCGCTTCGAACCCCCTTCGAACAGATGGGCTTTCTGCCCGAAAAACTCGGCTCAGCTTAGGCGAGCTTCTTCCGGCCGAAGGCTGCAAGCCCGACCAGGCCGAAACCCAGCAGCAGCATGGTGCCGGCTCGGGGACGGCTAAGCCAAGCAGGGATTGTTTGTTCACGCCGCTCAAGCTCAGGTTGAGGACAACGACGCCGTTGTAATCCGTCCAGCTCGCGACTGCGGCGAAGGCCTCGTCGTAAAGAGTATTCTTGATCCCACCTTCACCTTCAGCATACCAGATTGCATTCTGATAGGCATCGTTCACGCCCGATTGCGTCTTGTCGGCCAGGCCCAGCCACTTAAGGTACAAATAAGCAGCAGCATAGGATAGTGCATTAGTATCATTAGGCGGAGGTATTTGCCCACCTGACCCACCACCAACGACGGAGTTAGAGATTGCGACCTCGTAGCTCCCACCTATATTGAGGTATTCATTGGATTCCAAGCAGAAGGTGTAAAAAGGTCCGAGATCGCCCATAACGTAAAAGGGCCCTCCGGCCGTAGTGTTGTTGTAATCGCTTTGTACTGTTATAATCGGATCTGCGAAACTGTTTCCCGCCACCAGCAGAACGCCCAATAAAATTCCCAGTAACATTTTCTTCTTCACTATAAATCTCCTTTCATGTTTAGCCCTGTTTGAGAGTAATCCTCCAACCGCTTCCTGATGCACTATCTGTTACGCTTCGTCCCCGGAGGCCCGCGATCCGGTTCAGGTGTCCAGAACATTGCCAGGCTCAAATCAGCAGCCACTTATCCGGGACCCGTTGACGAACGGCCTGCAAGATAGACAGACGCAAGCTCCGTGTCAAAGATAACTCTATGAATTTATTAAATTTTACACTATTTGACAGCGGTTGACAGAAAACCGGCACCCCAAAAAGCGGCATTCATGGTGTTACTTCTGCGGCATCCCAGGTGTCACTTCTGTTGAGGAGGGCCCCCAGAAGGGTGAAGCGGATGTTCCGGTGTGCGGGAGCGAGAATGGCCCGGGCGCCCCGCGGAAGCATTCCGCAGGGAGCCCGGCAGTGGGATGAGTAAATCGGCCGGCGCTATTTCCCTTTCTTCGACAGGTAGCCGAGGATGGCCCTGGCCTGGCTCTCGCCGTCGAGCCCCGCCTCCTCGAGGACCTTCTCGGCCGGACCGCTGCCCAGGAAGCGCCCCTCGCGGAAGGGGTGCAGGGTGGCGGCCCGCCCGCGGGCGGAACAGACCCAGCGCTCCATGGTGGGCAGGGTGAAGCCGGTGATCCCCATCGCCTCGCGCGCGGCCGAGGCCGGGAAGATCCGGTTCCGCCGGGCCGCGGGCAGCAGGTCGAAGAGCTCGGCGCTGGCGACGTAGTAGGCGTCCAGCTCCACCCCCTTCCGCCGCAGGATGGGCAGCGCCTGCTCGACGAAGGCGGTGCCGGCGTCGCTGCCCTGGAGCACCACGCTGCCCTCGCGCTTGCCCTGCGCGCGCACGAGGGCGTAGACACCGGTGGCTGCGGCCGTGACCGGCGCGAGGCCCAGCGCCTGCCGGTCGACCACCGTCTCGGAGGGCCGCGTCACGAAGGGGGCGATCACGGCCGGCCGCCGGACGAGCGCGGCCGAGACCAGGGTCCAGATCTCCTGCGGGTCCCAGGGGGTGAGCGTGATCACCGTCCCCAGCGGGAAGTTCCCCTGGAGCAGCTGCAGCGCCTGAGGGTCGGCGTGGGTCGGTCCGTCCTCGCCCGTCTTCACGCCCGCGTGGGCGCAGATCAGGAAAAAGGGCCTGTAGGGCTGGGGGGCGACGACCTGCCGCGCCTGGTTGCCGATCGCGTGCAGACGCGCGGCCACGTGGCCGAGGGCGGCGATGAAGGCCCCGTAGGAGGAGCCCACCCCGACGTGCCGGCCGTAGGCGGAGAGGCCGGCCAGCAGACCGCTCATCGCGTCCTCGCAGATGCCGCCGGTGGCGAGCAGGCGCGAGCCCGGGTTGGCGGCCGCGTTGTACCAGCCTTCGGCGAAGCCCTGGGCGACGAGGTTCACGCTGGTGGACCCGTACAGGTCGGCGGCGGCCGCCAGGAAGGCCCCGCCGCTGGCGCGGTTGTAGTGCTGCAGCGTCCGTCCTAGCTCGCCGCGCAGGGTGGCCGCCTGCCCCGCTTTCAAGCGCAGCTCGGCGGGGACGCGCTCGACGCCCTCGCGGGCCAGGTCGTAGACGGCCTCGACCCGCGGCGCCTGCGGCCGCGGCGTGCGGCCGAGCCGGTCGAGGCGCTGCCGGGCCGCCCGCAGCCGGCCGGCCAGCGCCTCCACCATCGGCCGGTTGTTTTCCACCGCGCCGCGGATCACGCTCAGCGCCTCCCAGAAGCACGCCTCGAGCACCTCCGGCGCCTTGCCGCCCCGGCAGCGCTGGTGGGCGGCGTCGCAGCAGGGCAGCGCCGCCGCGGCCTGCGCCGTGAACGGCTGGACGGCCCGGAAGAACCCCTCCGTGCACAGGCCGTGGCCGGCGCCGTGCGAGGCCCTGCCCTCCACCCCGTACTGCCAGCCCTTGCGCGTGCGGTAGACGATGGCGGTGGGCTGGTCGTTGCCGATCGCGAGCGCGCGGCGTTGGGCCGCGAACACCTGGCCGAAATCCATCCCGTCCGGGACCAGGACGGCGTTCCAGTCGTGCAGCATCGCGAGCTCGGCCGGGGCCCACTGGACGTACTCGCCCGGCGCCTCCCCGTCGCGGCAGACGCGGTTGGAATCGATCGAGGCCTGGTTCCAGTCCACGTGGAGCACCACGTTCTTCAGGCAGGCCGTGCCCGCGGTCGCCATGGTTTCGGCGACCCGGCCGGGTGTCATGCCGCCCTCGCCTTCGACGATGTGCACGCGGGGGGCCGCGCCGCCGTAATAGTCCAGGGCGCCGAGCGCGAGCCCCACCGACGCCGCGACCCCCACCCCGGAGGCGCCCGTGGAGAGGCGCAGGAACGGGGTGGCCGGCGTGGGGTGGCCGTCCAGCGGCTTGACGCGGAGCTCGCGGAAGAGCGGCGTGCCGCTCAGCGGGTTGCGGCGGAACCCGAGCAGGTCCTCGAGCCGCAGCTGCAGCTTCTCGTTCTCCGGCAGCAGCTCGGGGCAGCCGATGCGCACGATCTCGTTGCGCAGGGCCCACATGGCGTAGAGGCCGAGCGTCTTGTGCCCGGCTGCGAACGACACGAGGTCGGCGTCCTCGCGGTCCGGGTCGGAGACGTCGTAGTCCATGCTGTCGAAAAGGATGGCCGACAGGAGCCTCCCGGACGAGATCGAACCCCCGGGGTGCCCGGAGGTGGGCACGTAGTTGTAGAGCATCGCGCAGAGCGACCGGTAGATCAGGTCGAGCTGCTCGAAGTGCGCGACGTCGTCGACCTCCTTTAGCGCCTCGCGCGAGATGTCGAAGTAGATGCCCCGGCGGGGCCCGAGCTCATATCCCATGGTGTCCTCCTTTTACTGACCTTTTATCAGGAACCGATGCGCTCGCTCAGAAACTGCCTCAGCTTGCCGTAGGCGTCGCTGCGCGCAGCCGGGTTCGACCCGACCGTGACGCCCTGGCCGGGGGTGACGCCGTTGGGCACCTCGAGCCGCTGCCGCTGACCGGCTTTCCCGGGTGCGTCGAAGCCGTGGTAGGTGTCGGCGTAGACCGTGATCTCCACCGGCTCGCCCGCGTCCCGGAGCCGGCCTGCCAGATTCACGCAGGGGCCCGGCGGCGTCCAGTCGTCGCTGCCGGCGATGAAGAGCGTGAGCGGGGCGGCGAGCGAATAGCCGGGGCTCACCTTCAGCGAGTCGCTGCAGCCCGGGTAGAAGGCCACCCCGGCGCGGAAATAGTCGGCCGCGGTCTTGCGGTCCGCCACCTTGCCGTCCTTCGCGTTGAGGCCGGCCAGCACCGCGCTGCCGCCGTGCGACCAGCCGAGGACGGCGATGCGGTCCGGCTGGACCTCCTCGCGTCGCTGCAGCCAGGCGAGCGCGCCGAGCGTGTCGGAGAGGCGGTTGCGCTGGGTGATCGTGCGCTTCCGGCTCTCGACCGTGCAGATCTCCTCGACGCCGCGCGACCGGAACGAGTCCGGAAAGAGCACGACGTAGCCCTCGGCGACCAGCAGGTCGGCCATGCCCTGGTGGCGCATGGACAAGGCGTCGCGTTTCGACTTGAGCGTGCTGTACATGCCCCCGCAGCCGTGCAGCGCGAGGACCGCCGGCCGCCGGCCGGCCGCGGCCTGCGGCGGGGCGAAGAGCAGCCCCTGGATGCGCACCGGCCGTCCGGTGGCGGGGTCGATCTCGAGCGAGTCGAACTCGACCCGCTGCCCCGGGACCGCCGGGGGCTTCGGCTCGGGCGCCAGGACCGGCGCCGGCGTCACGGCAACGATGGGTCTATCGGCTTTCTGACAGGCGACCCCGCCCAGGACGAGCGCAACGAGCACGACGATCGACGGCCACCGGAGCAGCATCCGTTTTCTCCCTCCGTTCGAGAAAAGTGGCGCGACCCTGCGGGCCGCAGCGTGATTTCAGGATACCACAGCTTCGGGAACTGTGGTACCGTCGCGCCCGTGTCGGCCCCGCTTGAAAACCCGGCGCCGATGCGTACCGTTCGCCGGACAGGTCGCCGCAGCGACCACCGACCCGACACCGAGGTGAAGAGCGATGAAGAGACGAGACTTTCTGAAGACGACGCTGGCTGCGGCCGCCCTCTCCGCCGCAGGCCGCGCGCGAAGGGGCGCCGCCGCGACCGCCCCCACGACCCGGCCGGCCGCCGGGCCGGGGAAAATCGATTTCTACTGCCACTTCTCCGCGATGCGGGTCATCGACTACCTCGAGGCGGCCGGGGGCCCGAAGCCGCACATCTTCCGCAGCCTCTTCGCCAACACCCCCACCCTGATCGACGCCGGCCGGCGGCTGCAGCTGATGGACGACTTCGGCGTCGAGCGCTCGGTGCTGGTGCCGCTGCCCTGGCTGGAGACCGCGCCCGCCGTCTACGCCGACCCACGCAAGTGCCTGGAGGCCGCACGCCTGCTGAACGACGACCTGGCCGAAGTCGCCGCGCGGCGGCCGGACCGCTTCACGGCGGTGGCGCTGCTGCCGACGACCGCCCCGGAGGTCATGCTCCCTGAGCTGAACCGGTGCGTGAAAAAGTTGCGCATGGCCGGGGGCATGTTCGTCACGGGCCCCACGGTCAAGCGGCCGGACCACCCGCACTACGAAGTGCTCTACGCCGAGGCGGCCCGCCTGGACGTGCCGCTCTGGATCCACCCCTCGCGGCCGCCGCTCTACCCCGACTACACGGACGAAACGGACTCGAAGTTCCAGGTCTGGCAGGCGCTCTCCTGGCTGCAGGACAGCTCGACGGCCATGGTGCGCATCGTCTTCGCCGGGGTGTTCGAGCGCCACCCGGCGCTCAAGCTCGTCACCCACCACCACGGCGCGCTGGTCCCGCTCTTCGCCCAGCGGATGCAGTACGGCTGGGACTACTTCGAGCAGAACACCGGGGTCCGGCAGGCGACGTCGATCTCGCGGCCCTACATCGACCACTTCCGCAAGTTCTACTGCGACACCGCGACACAGGGCAACGAGCCGAAGCTGCTGGAGATGGCGGCGGCCTTCTTCGGCCCGGAGCGGCTCCTCTTCGGCTCCGACGCCCCGATGGACGCGAGCGCCGGCCGCAGCTTCACCGCCGACGCCATCGCGAGCGTCGAGGGCATGGGGGCGTCCGAGGCGGACAAGGCGAAAATCTTCCGCGGCAACGCGCTGCGACTGCTCAAGCTGGGATGAAATCGAGGGGCGCCGTTGGAACCTGTCTCAAAAATAGCAGATCACGGCCTCAGGCAAGGCGCCGGGCGCCGAGACCGCGCAGCATACTGGCCAGTATGTGAGCAGGTTGAGGCGACCGGCAACGCCGCATGGGGCCGTCAAATGCATTTTGGAGATAGGTTCTAGAAAAGCTTGGACACCCTGAAGGCAAGCTTGTACCCCTCCGGCCGGTTCTCTGCGCCGAACTCCCTATAGTAGTTCAGGTACATCATCCAGGAGTCGATCCGGTATTTGAGCCCCGGCCCGATGCCGAAGACCCGCTCGCGCGAGTGGGACTGGTCGTCGCCGTCCACCTTGTCGTCGGTGAGCTGCTGCAGCGCGTAGCC
>JADHED010002999.1_pt1 | contig 10741 bp, 9 predicted proteins | sample 8952041 | NCBI WGS metagenome assembly JADHED01 (sample SAMN16124423, study PRJNA663239) | bioreactor sludge metagenome | isolation source: sludge (control) | place: India:Bengaluru | collected 2018-09-08
GCACCGAAGACTATGCCCGCGAAGACCTGCCCCCGGTCAATTACGCCTATCATCTCGATGCCGGCCGCTATGCCCGTTTCCTTCGCGGCTATGCCGAAAAGCGCGGCGTCGTTCGCCTGGAAGGCAAAGTCAACGACGTCGCAATCGATGGCGAAAGCGGCTTTGTCTCCTCAATCACATTGGAGGACGGAACCCAAATTGCGGGTGATCTGTTCATCGACTGCTCGGGCTTCCGCGGGCTGCTCATCGAGCAGGCACTCAAGACCGGTTATGAGGATTGGTCCAACTACCTTCCCTGCGACCGTGCAGTTGCCCTCCCCTGTGAGCGCGAAGACGGGAGCGGGCCCCTGCCCTACACGCGCGCAACGGCGCACAAGGCCGGTTGGCAATGGCAAGTTCCGTTGCAACATCGCAACGGCAACGGCCATGTCTATTGCAGCCATTTCATGACGGACGACGAGGCGCTCGACATCTTGGTGAAGAACATCGCAGGAAAGCCGGGAGCCGACCCCAATTTCCTCCGCTTTACCACCGGTCGGCGTAAGAAATTCTGGAACAAAAATGTGGTTGCCCTGGGCCTGTCGGCAGGTTTCATGGAACCGCTCGAATCCACATCGATCCACTTGATCAACACCGGTATCAACAAACTGATAGCGGTGTTGTCACTCGATGGGATTACGCAGACGCAGGAAGATGCATTCAACCGCCTGACCGGCAAGGAATATGCCCGCATCCGCGATTTCCTGATCCTGCATTACAACACGACCGCGCGAGACGACAGCGAGTTCTGGAATCATTGCCGGACGATGGCGGTTCCGGAAAGCCTGACCGAAAAAGTCGATCTGTTCCGCATGAATGGACAGATTTTCCGCGAGGATGACGAACTGTTCACCGAGACAAGCTGGGCGGCTGTGATGATGGGGCAAGGCATAAGGATGAACGGCCACAACCCGATGGCCGATTGCATGGATGACCCCGCCACCAAGAAAGAACTGGACGCCATCGAACAATCGATCCGCTTTGTGGTCCAGCACATGCCGACGCATGGCGACTATCTACAAAAATACTGCCCGGCGCAGCGCCTCTGAAAGCACTGCTTGGCGGGGGCGAATCTATAATAATGGAATAGTGCAATCAAACAGCCCCATCGAGCCGGTGCAACCCCGCCTGCTTGCGCCGCAAATGGCATCGGCAGCCATATTATGAATCCAACAATCGCGCAGTAAATGCCTTTCGCGAAATTCGTGCGAACGGTTATTGACAACACGCATTGTCAAATACATTCTGACAACGATAGTTGTCATGTCTGGGATTCGTTCAAGGTCGGGCTTTGGCTGCAACAATCAGCTTTGCATCCCGGGCCATGGATGAGGCAGCCGGATTGAAAATCCCGGTCGCCAACAATTTAAGACATTAAACGGTGATATGGAGGAGACGGAGATAATGGCGGCAACACTTTCCCCGGTAAGAAGGTCCATCCTGCCTCATAATGGAGACAGCTGGCAGACAATCGCAAAAAGGGAACTGCCCGGCACAACAGAAAGCGATGCAGTGGCCATGCTGCAAAGCTGGAACTTGCATGTATTCATGCGGGCCGCAGGCGGCGTTGGTCGGTTGCGCAGCGACAATCCGATCCTGCCAAGCGATGTGATATTCGTCGAACCACCGCGCGCCTGAGCCGTGGCAGGAGCCACCATCAGCGAAGTACGCATTGCCGCCGCGCATGATGGCGAGGCGGAGTTGGTCGTCACGTTGACCTTCGCAAATGGCGGCCAATCCCTGGTTACTCTGGATGAGTTTGCCGCGCGAAGCCTTCTGGCATCGACGAACGCCAGCACATCCGATCAATTGATAGGCGTGGGATGGGATCGGGTGCGAGACGCGCTGATAGCCTCTTCCAACCGCTTCACAGAACACACAGCATAATGAGAATTTGAGGAGAGTTCGAAATGTACGATCTGGTCATACGCAATGGGCGCGTCGTCGACGGTTCAGGGATGCCTGCCTTTAATGCCGATATCGCCGTTCAGGACGGTCGCATCGCCAAGATCGGCAGGGTTGCAGAATCCGGTCGTCGTGAAATCGATGCCAAGGCCAAGGTTGTCGCGCCGGGCTTTATCGATCCGCACACCCATTTCGATGCGCAACTCCTATGGGATGGCTATGCAAAGCCCGCGCTGTCGCACGGCGTGACTACCGTTGTGGCTGGCAACTGCTCGCTCTCGCTGGCGCCGCTCAAGGCCGAGCACCGGATGAAGCTGGTCGGCATGTTCAACCAGATCGAGGAAATGCCGCTCAAAGCCTTCAAGGAAGGCGTCGTCTGGGATTGGGAGAGTTTCCCCGAATATCTGGCGCGCATTCAAAAAGGCCTTGCGATCAATGTCGGCCAGCTTGTCGGGCACAGCGTGCTGCGCCTTTGGGTGATGGGCGAAGCCGCAATGGAGCGCACCGCCAATCCGCAAGAAATCGCGGAGATGCAGAAACTGCTGCGCGAATGCCTTGATGCCGGAGCGATTGGTCTGTCGACCAGCTATGTCGACATGGACGAAACGCTGAAACCCGTGCCCAGCCGCTATGCCGATGCGGACGAGGTCGATGCGCTGGCGAGCGTGCTCAGCGAATATGGTCGTATCCTGCAAATCGTGCCGGAATTCTACGATCCCGATCTGACCATCGCCAGGCTCGATCAGTTGGCCGAACTGTCGATCAAATATGCCATCCCGACCACCTTTTCGCCGCTGTTTGTCAGCGCCGACAATGTCGACGCGGTCGAGCGCGTGATGGCAAGGGTCGATGAACAGTTCGCGCGCGGTGCCCGCGTCTGGCCGCAGGTGCAGACGCGCCCCATCGACATCAGCTTCAGCTTCGCCGTGCCCAGCCTGCTCTTCATCCGCCTGCCCGGCTGGTACAATGTGATGCGCTTTGGAACACAGGACGAAATCATCGAGGCCTTTTCCAATCCGGAAAGCCGGGCGAAGTTGGTTGCGGAGGCAAGCTCGCAGATGGCGTTGTGGTCATTCCTGCGCCTGCGCCATGTCGCGAGCGAAGCCAACCAGAAATATGTCGGCAAGACGCTGGCCGAAATAGGTGAAATGCGCGGTGTGAGCCCGCTTGACGCCATGATCGATCTGTCAGTCGAAGAGCGGCTGGATGCCCATTTCATCGCCGAAAATATGGGCCACAATCTGGACGACAAGGTTGGCGGCTTGCTCAAGCATCCGCGCGTTCATATCGGTGCCAGCGATGGCGGGGCGCATATCCTGTCCTTCTCGACCTATGGCGATACAGGCTATCTGTTCGGCCACTTCGTCCGCAACAAGGGCCTGTTAACGCTTGAGGAATCGGTGAAGAAGATCACCTCTGACACGGCGGCAATCTGGGGCATTCCCGATCGCGGCCTGCTGCAAAAGGGATTGGTCGCAGACATCGTCGTGTTCGATGCAGATGCGATTGATCGGGGCGTGGAAGTCTATGTTCAGGATGTCCCGGGCGACGGCAGCCGCTATATCCGCGATGCGCATGGCGTGGACACCGTCATCGTCGGCGGTGGCGTCGCATGGAGTGCGGCTGAAGGCTATACCAGCGACGCGCGCGGCGCCATCCTGCCGCCTGCGATCGATCCGGCTTTGGAGCGCATCGCTGCATGAGTTGGGAAGGCGTAACCGAGCGGCGCGTCGAAACCAACGGCATCGCCCTCAACATTGCTGAAGCCGGAGAGGGACCGCTGGTACTTCTCCTCCATGGCTTTCCTGAAAGCTGGTATAGCTGGCGGTACCAATTCGCCCCACTTGCAGCAGCGGGCTATCATGTCGTCGCCCCTGATATGCGCGGCTATGGGAAAAGCGATCGTCCCGAAGACATCACCGCCTATAATCAGGTCGAGGTCGTCAATGACATTATCGGCCTGATACCGGCTCTCGGTTATGAAAATGCGGTGGTGATTGGCCATGACTGGGGCGCACCCACCGCATGGGCAACCGCCCTGTTCCATCCGGATAAGGTTCGTGCGGTGGGCGGGCTTTCTGTTCCGTTCATTCCCCGCTCCCCCGTGCAACCTATGCCGATGATGCGGGAGATGTTCAAAGGCCAGTTTTTCTATCAGCTCTATTTTCAGGAACCCGGCGTTGCCGAAGCCGAGTTTGAAAAGGACTTGAAGACCGGCCTGCGCAAATTCCTGGTGATGGGTGGCGGAGAGACAGACCTCACCACACTCGCCCCGAAAACCGAGCATGACGATCTGCTGACCAGCCTGCCTGATCCGCAGCTTCTGCCGCCTTGGCTCAGCGAAGCCGATCTCGATTTCTACGTGGCCGAATTCAGCCGGTCAGGCATGCGTGGTCCGCTAAACTATTATCGCAACCATGATTTGACATGGGAACTGACCGAAGGTGCGCCCACCCAGATCCATCAGCCCGCAATGTTTGTGGCGGGAACGGCGGACGGCGTGGTGATGATGGCTGCAGAGGCAGTAAAGGCCCTACCCCAATTCGTCACCGATTTGCGGATCAACCGGATGATTCCGGGCATCGGCCACTGGACCCAGCAAGAGGCACCAGCCGCGGTCAACGAGAGCATAATCGAGTTCCTGAACATCATCGACGGCTGAGGAGAAGCGAGCCGATGCGTGAAAAGGTTTTGGTCATTGGCGCGGGCATTGGCGGACTGTGCACCGCGCTGATGCTGGCGCCATCGGGGCGCGAGATTGTCATGATCGAACGCGACGGCCCGCTCGACACGTCTGATCCCGACGAACTGTTCCGCAACTGGAAACGCAACGGCGTCGCCCATCTGCGCCAGAGCCATGCCTTTCTGGCACGGCTGCGCGTCATCATGAAGGAAGAACATCCTGCACTGATCGACCAGTTGCTGGCCAATGGCGTGCGCGAACTGCCCTTTGATATCTGGCTGACCGAGCAGCAGGAGGAAGGCTATCAGCCCGAACCTGAAGATGAAGATCTTACCATGATCACCAGTCGCCGGACGACGCTGGAAATGACCATGCGGCGCTATGTCGAAACGCTGCCCAATGTCCGGCTTCAATGCGGCTTTCGCGTCGAACGGCTTCTCACCCGCAAGGAAGAGGACGGCATATTGCAGGTCTATGGTGTCCAGGGAATGCGCGATGGCGCCGAGAGCGAATTGCACGCCGACATCGTTGTCGATGCCTCAGGCAAAGGTGGTCGCGGCATCAAGCAATTGATCGATGAAGGCGCCATCATCAACGAGGAAAGCGAAAGCGCGGGCATTCTCTATTTCACCCGACATTACCGCCTGCTGCCGGGTCAGGAGGAGCCCGACCGGAGGAGCAACCCGCCTGCATCGGGCGACCTTGGCTATCTCAAATTCGGGGTATTCCCGGGCGACAATGGCAATTTCTCGATCACCCTCGCCGTACCGGAGGTCGAACTGGAATTGCGGCAAGCCATAGTAGATCCCGAAATTTTCCATGCGATTACGCTGATGCTACCGGGGCTATTCCCCTGGGCCAATGCCAACCGGTCTGAGCCGACCGGCAAGGTCATCGGCATGGGGGATCTGGTCAGTCGCTGGCGCGACATGGTGGTCGACGGAAAACCCGCAGCGCACGGATATTTCGCACTAGGCGACACGCTCGTCCGCACCAATCCGCTATTCGGGCGCGGCTGCTCCTTCGCGGCGGTCAGCGCCCAGTCGCTTCGCAAAGTGCTCGACACCCATAGCGGCCCGACGGAACGCGCGATTGCATTCCATGAAGCCATCAAGACCGAATTGCGGCCCTTCTATCTCAACCAGCGGCAGCAGGATCGCGCCGCAATTAAGGAAGCGCGGCGGGCGCTGACGCCCGGTGCGCGCGCAAAATTGCGCACAAGGCTGACAAAAAGTTTCATCAAGGACGGAATCGAAATCGCAATCCGGTCAGACACCAAATTGCTGCGCGAAGCCTTGCGCGGGTTCCATATGCTGGAGCATCCCGATGCCTGGCTGCGTCGCCCGCGCAACCTGGGCGGCGTGCTTTACTATTGGGCACGCGGCAAGCACCGTAACGCCGCCGCCTATCGGCCAGATCCAGGCCCGGAACGGCAGGACATGCTGCGCCGCCTGCAGATCGATTTTCAGGCGGATATCGACCGCATAGCGAACGAACGGGCAAAGGCGGCCTGAACCTCGGTTCTATTAGCGTCATCCCAAGGCGGATAACTTGAATCAGCCCGCCTTCCCGATTTGGTCAAGAACCGCACCAAGGCGAACCGCTGCTTCTACCACCTCTTCAATCGGGGCGGCAAAATCATTCAATATCCAGTCGAGCGCAATGTGCACGACAGCACCGACAGCGCCGATTGAAACCATCCGGTCAACAGGGTTCAGCTTTACCATCGGCGTGTCGACTATCAGTTCGGCGAATGTCTCCACCACCGTTTCCAGATATTCGTCGACAATCGGACTGATGCCGCGGATCTCCACCAGAAACGCCCGGGCATGAGCAGGTTGCTCTTTCAGCATCCCGTAATAGTTTATCAAAATCGTCCGCAGACGGTGTTCTTTTGGAACCACGGCACATTTGGCACGCAATTCACCAACCATATGTTCGAGAGAAGCCGACGCAGCCGCGATCAATATATCTTCGCTGTTGGCGAAACTCTCATAGAAATAGCGCTCGGTCAGCCCGGCAGCTTCGCAGACGGCCTTTACCGAAGAATGGCGAAACCCGCGCTCACTATACACCTGGATTGCAGCGGACAGTAATTGCGCGCGCCTCTCCGCCTTGCGCTCCTCTGCCCCGCGACCGCGCCATTTCCTGCTGATAACCTGAACCATCGCCCTTCAATAGCCGACAAGCACGGCGCCGTCTCGCCTCTTTTGGCAGGCATTTGGTGCTTTCAGCGATCCGGCCGTGATTGCGCTATTTGATCCGTTGGTACCCTGTGATTGCCGAACCTAGGTTATAGCAGCGCCGGGTTCCAAACGCCTAGGCTATGCGCAGCGTTACCGCCCACGCCCGCACTGCCGCCGAGCAGCGGCAGCAGTTCTACCAGGTGGCGGGCGGAGCTTGTCTTGCAGGCATCCTGCTATGGTCTTTCCTACCCGGCACAATCGCCCGCGCCATGCCCGATAGCTGGTACTGGCCCGAACGAATGGCGACGCGGATGGTTGGAGAAGGTGCGCGCTGGGATGCTGGCGCGCAGCTGATGCAGAGTGACAGCACCGAGGCATGACGCGCAATGGCGCAGGCCGCTGACATCCAGCGCGGCAACCCGCGATGCCATTGAGCCTTGCCGGAAATCTGCCGCAACCTCGCAGCAGCCAGTTCGATGCATCGTCAGGATTCGTGCGGCGCAACAGCCAAAGGACAGATAAGGGGATCAGCCAAGTTGAGTTGGCGTCCCAGCAAGGGCCGACAGGCCTCATCCCAACCCACACAAAATGTGGGATCACATTTCCAGAAATGTCCGCCTTGTCTTGTAAAAACAACACGATAAATTGGTTCACTGGTGCCCAGAAGAGGACTCGTGATATAGCTTTATCTATTTGTTTTTATGATATATTATCAGTTCGATCTTTGATGAAGCCCAAGTCAAGGCCCCTAATCCTTTTCGGCATCTAGGGTTTGAGTCCTCAGGCCCAAAAACGCACTTCCACCACTGCATACGTTGTGATTTTAATACTACCACAAAGCGGTCCATGAAGCGTGGGTATAGTGTCGTTTGATGCCAGCGTTTCATTAGGTCCGAGTTCGAGACATTCACGACATCAGAGGGTACGCTCGCTTCACTCCAATCGAGACATTCGTTCGGGCTACTCTCGCCAACAGAGCGGTCGTTCACAAAGCCTTGCCCGGCCTTTGAAACCGGCCATTCACTCACACCGCGAATGATCGCGATAGGGCCAGATTTGGCGCATGGCGTCACTCTTGCAGTAATGGTTCGAATTTGGGCAACGCGCTCAAACTAAATTTGTCTTGTTCGCAAAAAAGATCAAATGAACACCGACGTTTTCAAGCAGCTTCGGCCCCTTCGAAATGCAATAACCCCAGCTCCAATGCAAGCGTCACCATATGGGTACGATTTCTCGCCCTGAGCTTCAATCTGACATTTTCGATGTGACGCTCGACCGTTCGGGGCGCTATTTCGATTTCCTGTGCAGTCTCTTTTGCAGACAAACCTTGCGATACGAGTTCCAAAACCTGTTGTTCCCGTGCGGTGAGGGCCGGGACTCCGCTTTGCGGATCAATGTGCAACACAGTATTATCCTCTTCGTCATTGATACTGACGCGACCAGTAAAACCGTTTGCAACCCAAATATCTTCAGTTCGCAGCTCAAATGCGGTTTCGGCAATTCCCGGATAGGGTGCTGCGTTGTTTTGCCCACCGTTATATGCGGTATTGACGTTATTATTTTTATTGCCTCGTCATCCCGCTTCAATCGTCTAGCATATATCCTAAGTTAAACCCAATTGTAAAATCCACTAAGTAAATTTACCCAGTTGTTTCCCTCAGCGGCAAATCACCCGCGAAATCCATGCAATAGCCAGCATTTGCTTCGCCATTTAGGCTGATCTCCATACCCACAAAAACATAATATGGGCCGCGTCAGCACAGGGAATGTAAAATGCTCAGGCTTTGCGGTCAATCAGCACATCCGGTTATATACCACAAACAAGCAACCCTGAAATTTCGCAAGGGCGAGATTATCTATGCGCAGGGTGATCCGGCAAATGACTGGTATCAGGTGGTTTCCGGCACGGTGAGAACCTGTTTTCTGTATCGGGACGGGCATCGCCAACTGACCGGCTTTTACTATCGCGGCGACGTATTCGGCATAGATGCTGAAATATATCGTTGCTCTGCCGAGGCGGTTACCGCGGTAACGCTGAATCGCTGCAGCAGGGTATCGGACTCGGCGATTGCATCGGAAGAAAGTCCCGAAGCAAGCAGCTTACTGCAAAGCGCATTGAACCACGCACAATCCTGCATTTCGCTCCTAGGTCGACGAACCGCAAACGAACGCGTCGCCGCATTTCTGCTCGCTACTGCGTGGCGTATTGGCGGCTGCGACTCACTGAATCTGCCTATGACACGAGCCGATATTGCTGATCATCTTGGGCTGACCATCCACACGGTCAGCCGCACATTGTCCGAACTGGCCCGCCGCGAGGTTATCTTATTGAATGGCCCCCAATCGATAACCATCCGAAACCCGCGCTTGCTACGCCAGCTGGCCGATGGAGAGGAGCGGGACGCATCGCACGAACGCGATGAATTGGGTTACCCCGCAATGGCACCTGCAACAGCATTTGGGAGCTAAGCGATGACAGGCAATTTTTCCGCAAGCAGCGTGCGGGCCGCACTTGATTGTGCCGTATGCCTCACGGCAATCGCATTGCCGACGTCGGCCTATGCACTTAGTCTCGATGGCGGCGTTGACGATCCCGCCGAAGACGCCGGTGAACAGACCGTTGAACAGCAATTGAAATTGCTGCGCGCGGAAATCAGCGCACAAAGCGAAATGATCAAAACGCAGAATGAAACGATGGCACGCCAACAGGCAGCAATCGATGCGCTGCAAAGGCGCAGCTATGGCGATTTCGATCTTGCGCAATTGCGAGGCACGGGAATGGGACAGGATGAACCGACTGCGCTGTCGGTATCGTCGGGCCCAATGCCTGACGCTCCCGTTGGGGAGGCTCCTCCACCCGAGCCGGCAGTCGAAGCTATGGTGGCAGCTGTTCCGGAAGGGCAAGGTGTCTTGACGCCTAAGGGCAGGCTGACCCTGGATACCTCTTTCGAATATACCAACTCTTCGGCAAACAGGCTCGTGTTCAGGGGGTTCGAGCTGATCCCCGGTCTTCAGGTTGGGTTGATCGAGGCGAGCGACGTTGATCGCGATTCGCTGGTGGGAACCGTGGCACTGCGCTATGGCATAACCGACAGGTTGGAAATCGAAGGCCGTATGCCCGTAATGTACCGCCACGACCGTATCAAGGTGACCCAGCTGCGCGATGAAGGTGTTGTCCGCACGCTCAAACTCGAAGAGTCGGACATTGGCGACGCCGAATTTGCGCTGCGCTATCAGGTCAACGCACCGACTGAACAGAACAGGATGATCGGGATAGCCAGTCTGCGTGTGAAGAGCACGACGGGGAAAAGCCCATTTGACGTGGGTTTCGATTCCTTTGGTGTTGCAACCGGCTTGCCGACAGGTTCAGGGTTCTGGGGAGTTCAGCCCGGTTTAAGCTTTCTGCTGCCCTCCGATCCGGTGGTGATCTATGGTGGGATGAGCTTTCTGTATCATCTGCCCAAAAATGTTGATCGCATGGTCGGTGATGTTCTGGTCGGCCGTGTCGACCCCGGCGATGCGGCGAGTGCCAACATAGGTTTTGGCTTCGCCCTCAATCCTCGTTTCTCCTTCTCCTTGGGATATAACCACACATATATTTTCCCTACTGAGCAGATGATCGGCGGAACAAAGCAGAGATCGACAAATTTACAGAGTGGCACTTTTGCTTTTGGAATGTCCTACCGGCTGGATGAACGCCAATCGATCAACTTTGGTTTGCAACTTGGCGCAACCGCCGATGCACCGGGCATGACGGTGGTATTGAGACTGCCAATCACTTTTTAGGAATTGGGACAAAATCCGGAACAATCACCAACGCATGGAAGTGCCACGATATTATTGCCCGAAAGCGGCCCCGATCGTCATAGCGCCAATGGCAGAGCTGATACTATCAGACAGGCGGTTGGACATGATGCTATCTTGAAAT
>JADHED010002966.1_pt1 | contig 10740 bp, 6 predicted proteins | sample 8952041 | NCBI WGS metagenome assembly JADHED01 (sample SAMN16124423, study PRJNA663239) | bioreactor sludge metagenome | isolation source: sludge (control) | place: India:Bengaluru | collected 2018-09-08
TGCTTCATGGCTGCCATGGTGGTTTGCTTTCCGATGTGGACGATTTCCACGCCGGCCATTTCAGCAAAGTCCTCAATATACCTTACATCCACCGCCATACTGAATGCGGTATGGTGTGCTCCGCCTGCCAGGATCCAGGCGCCGGCGCCGGTTTTCAAATCGGGTTGTGGCACCCACATAGCGCGGGCCACCGGCAGTTTGGGCATATCGGCATCGGGCTTCACCACATCCACGGAATTGACGATCATGCGGAAGCGGTTTCCCAGGTCAATCAGGCTCACATTGATGGCAGGCCCTTCCGGCACATTGAATACAAGGCGGGCAGGATCGTCCTTGCCGCCGATACCCAGGGGGTGCACTTCGAGCTTGGCCTTACCTGAGGCAGTACTGGGGCAGATTTCGAGCATGTGGGCACCCAGTACCTTCATGCCGTCCGGATTCAGGTGGTAGGTATAATCTTCCATAAAGGAAGCCCCGCCTTTCAGGCCTTTCCCCATTACCTTCACCGCACGCACCAGAGCAGAATGCTTCCAGTCGCCTTCCGCGCCGAATCCATAACCGGCATCCATCAGCCGTTGCACGGCCAATCCGGGAAGCTGGGCCAGACCATGCAGGTCTTCAAAGGTGGTGGTGAAGGCGCCAAAGCCTCCTGCGGTTAGGAAATGTTTCATGCCGAGTTCCAGCCGGGCCTGGTACCTGACGTTCTGGTGCAGGGCGCCGCCGGCCTTACCTTCAGCCGCCACCTGGTAGGTGTCGAGATATTCCTTCACCAGGTTGTCAATTTCCGCATCGCTCACTTCGCCGACTACCTTCACGAGGTCACCCACTCCGTATCCGTTCACCGAAATTCCGAACTGAATCTGGGCATCCACCTTATCCCCTTCCGTCACGGCTACTTCGCGCATGTTGTCGCCGAAGCGGGCGACTTTCAGGGTCTGGAAGTCGAACCAGGCTGCAGCTGCACGGGCCCACACAGAGATATCTTCCTGAACAGCGGGGTCGGACCAGTGGCCTACTACCACCTTCCGGTCCACATTCATGCGGCTCATAATGAAACCATGTTCCCGGTCACCATGGGCGGCCTGGTTCAGGTTCATGAAATCCATGTCGATCTCTCCCCAGGGAAGGTCTCGGTTGAATTGCGTATGCAGATGCAGCACGGGCTTATGCAGCAGTTTCAGTCCGTTGATCCACATTTTTGAAGGGGAGAAGGTATGGCACCAGGTGATGATGCCGATACAGGCGGCTGCGTTGTTGGCTTCCCTGATGGTTGCCGTAATTTCATCGGGTGTTTTGAGAATCGGCTTAAATACAAGGGTTACGGGTATAGAGGGGGCGGCATTGAGGGCCTGTACGATCTGTTGTGAATCGGCTGTTACCTGTCTGAGGGTTTCTTCACCGTATAAATGCTGCGTTCCGGTCAGGAACCATACTTCGAGATTGCTGAATGCTTTCATGGTTATCGTGTTTGTAATAAATATTGTTTCAACGCATTCCACCCTGGCCGTAATAGGACCCGGGACCGTGTTTGCGTTCGTAATGTTTCTGGATCAGGGTTTTTTTCATGCGATCGAGGCCCGGCCGGATTTGCTCGGACAGGTAGGCCATTTTGGCCAGTTCTTCGAGTACGGCGCTGTTATAGACTGCCTTTTCGGGTGACCGGCCCCAGGTAAAGGGACCATGGTTTCCGACGAGCATCATCTCCACTTCCTCATAGCGGAGGCCTTTCTGATTCAGGCAGTCAATGATCTGAAATCCGGTTTCCTGTTCGTAATTCCCACGGATCATGCTGTCTTCCATGGGCGGAGCACAGGGAATGTCGTATGCCAGGTGGTCGGCATGGGTGGTGCCATAAATAGGAATATCACGAAGGGTCTGTGCCCAGGCGGTGGCATAGGTGGAATGGGTGTGAACGATTCCCTCAATGCGGTCCCATTGCTTGTACAATACAGCATGGGTGAGGGTATCTGAGGAAGGCCTGAGTTTTCCTTCCACCGTGATTCCGTCAAAATCAACAATGACCATATCGTCCGGAGTCAGTTCCTCATAAGGCACCCCACTGGGTTTGATGGCGAAAACCCGGAGGTTGCGGTCCGCCGCGCTGACGTTACCGAAGGTAAACAGCACCAGTCCCTGCTCAGGAAGCTGCAGGTTGGCCTTGTGGGCGATGTTCCGGATGTGGTCGTATTTGCTCATGACGCGGGGTGTGCTGAAAATCCTTCCACAAATGTACCGGCGTCACAATAGGCTTTATACAGCTTCGCATACAGGACAGCATTCGCCGGAACCGGCTGGTACTCCTTTTCAAATCCGTTTCCCATAGCCTTCTGGGCATCGAGCACGGTCGGATACAGTCCTGCCACTGCTGCCGCAGCCATGGCAGATCCCAGGGCACAGGCCTGTTCGCTGCGGGCTACCAGGATGGGCATGTTGAGCACATCGGCCACCACCTGCATGACGAAGGGAGATTTTTTGGCCACGCCGCCCAGGGCTACGATGCCGTCAATGCGGACACCCTCCTGCACGAACCGGTCTACAATTTTTTTTGCGCCAAAGGCAGTGGCTTCCACCAGTGCCCTGAAAATGCGGGGTGCATCGGAGCCCAGGGTAAGGCCAAAGATGGCACCCCTCAGGTTCTGGTTGGCGTCCGGGGTTCTGCGGCCATTCATCCAGTCGAGTGCCACAATGCCTGAAGTTCCTATGGGTATGGCTTCGGCTTTTTTTGTAAGTTCTGGGATGATCCGATCCTCCACCTCGGCAATCAGTTTCTTTCGGGTCTCTGCGTCAATACTTCCGCTTTTTGACAGGACTTCCTCAAGGGGCCACATCAGCAAATCGCGGAACCAGGCATATACATCGCCGAAAGCCGATTGCCCGGCTTCCAGTCCCAGCATTCCCGGAACAATGGATCCGTCTACCTGGCCGCAAATACCGCGCACCAGTTTGTCACCTGCCTCTTCCATGGGAGCGATGAGCATGTCGCAGGTAGAAGTTCCCATGACCTTGCTCAGGTAATAGGGTTTGATCTCTCCTCCCAGCGCGCCGAGATGGGCATCGAATGAACCCGCGCCAATAGATACGGATTCGGGAAGACCCAGTTTTTGAGCCCATTCGCTGCACAGGTTTCCCGCCTTCACCTCGCAGGTATGGGTGTCGCGGAACAGGCGGCTGCGAAGACCTGCCAGCAGCGGATCAAGCTTTACAAGGAATTCTTCTGCAGGAAGTCCGCCAAAATCCTCATGCCACATGGCCTTGTGTACCAGAAATAGATATAGAATGCAACACAGAATGCTACCACACCAAGCGAAGCAATCACATCCCACTTATTCCAGCTCTGTCTGATGAGTGCCTTATAGTCGTCTGTGAATGTGATGAACTCAATCTGTTTTGCGGTTGGTTTTGAAGTAAAGAAGGATACTACAACCATAAATATCATGATGAAGACAAGCAACCAGATCTCAAAGATAAGCCAGTTGGTATGCCAGAACCATTGGGTGGATTCCCAGATCCAGCCTGTCATTACGTCTTTACCGCTGTTTGTTATGATATTGGTAAGCAGGCGCACCATACCGATAACAAAGCCTATGATCATACCGTATTCACCTGCCTTAGGGGTCGTTTTTTTGGAGAATATACCCATTACGAATACAGCCACCATAGCAGGTGCCAAGAGCGACTGAATGTCCTGCAGATATTCGTACAGACTACCGAGGCTTTTCATCACAGGTATCCATGCAATACCGAGTATCACAACAACAACGGTTGCAATACGTCCGACCAACACGTACCGGGCCTCGGTTTTCCCTTTAAAAATAGGTTTATAAAAGTCTTCCGTATACAGGGTGGCACAGGAGTTGAAGAAGGCTGCCAGTGATGCAACCAATGCGGATATAAAGCCGACGGTAACAATGCCTTTCACCCCTGCGGGCAACACAAATTTAACCATTGAACCAAAGGCCGTATCCGGATTTTCCAGCGTAAAACCACTGCCTGGACGGGCGGATAATGCTGCGGCTATCATACCGGGTATCAGAAACATAAATACAGGCAACAATTTGAAGTATCCTGCAGCGATGGTCCCTCTGCGCGCGCGTTTGATCACTTCATCGCTGGGTTCGCCTTTGCGTTGTCCGAGTACACGCTGAACAATGTGCTGGTCGGTAGCCCAATACCATAAACCAATGATAGATGCTCCGATAAATACCCAGAAACCCGGGAATTTGTCATACATCGGATCCCCTGTCTGGAAGTGGAATACGTGGTTTGTTCCATAAGCAAGACCGTCTTTCCCGATGCTCAGGGTTTTTGAAAAGTCAATCATGGTAGTCCAGCCATGCGCAATATTCCCATTACCGAGAGAGGCCAATCCTAAGAAAAGCACAAGGAATGAACCCAGGATAAGGATCGGCGTTTGAATGGCAGATAAGGTCATTACCCCCTTCATACCCCCTGCAATGGTAAATATCCCGGTTAACACGATTAGCCCAATGGCGCCGTACCAGAAAGGCAAGCCAAGAAGACTCTGCATGAAGATACCCCCGGTAAACGCGGTTACACTAACTTTTGTCAGCACGTAGGCAATAAGGGTAATGATTGACAACCAGGAACCCGTACGGGGTGTGTACCGGTTTTTTAAGAAGTCGGGCATCGTGATAATTTTCCCCAACTTGGTGTTCATCAATTGATAGAACGGCACAAAGAGCCAGCCCAAGATAAGGATCATCCAACCCTGCATTTCCCAGTGCGACATGCCAACACCTGCCTTTGCGCCTGTGCCGGCAAGTCCTACAAGGTGTTCAGAACCAATGTTTGCAGCAAAAATAGCCGCACCTATGATATACCACGGCTCGCCTTTTCCGAAGAGGTAGTCTTCGCTGTCCGCTCCCTGAAGCTGACGTTTATGTTTACGTATCGAATTCCATATGGCCCATATAATGGCAATAATCCCGATGGCCATAATTGTCCAGTCGAGCCAGATAAATTCCTGTGATTTCCAGTTCATGGTTGCTAATTTGCTAATGTGCTAATTTGCTAATTTGCTAATATGCTTCGCCGGCCGTAGCTTCAGCGGAGGCTGGCTAATATGCTAATACTTGTCCCTTGTCCCTTGTCCCTCGTCCCTCGTCCCTAGTCCCCAGTCCCTCGTCCCTCTCCCTTCGTCCACCCCGTCTTCGGCTTGACGACATAGAGGTAGGCGCCTTTTTTGGAACCCGACTTATCTTTTTTCCCGGTGTTTCTGAGCACTCCCAGGGTGTTGATCCGTTTTCTGAAATTCCCTGCGTCCATTTTCTGCTGAAAAATCGCCTCATAGAGCTTTTTCAGGCTGGTCAGTGTAAACGGTTCACCGAGCAATTCCGGTCCGATCAACTGGGTTTCCGCTTTCCGCTGGAGCCGGGTCAGCGCGATGTCGACCATTTCACGGTGGTCGAAAATGAGCCGCGGCAGCTTCTCGATGGGCCACCACTTGGCCTTATGCTCTTTGACCAGCTCATGGTTCTGCTGGTCAATGCGGATCAGTGCAAAATACGCCACACTGATCACGCGGCCGGCCGGGTCGCGATCGGGTTTCGAAAAAGTGTACACCTGCTCCTGGAACACGCCGACAAGGCCGGTAGTCTTCTGTAGCACACGCCTGGCCGCATCTCCAAGGGTTTCGTCCTTACGGATAAATCCTCCGAGAAGGGACCACCGGCCCAGGGCCGGCTCAATGGCACGGTGAAACAGCAGTACTTTCAATTCCCCCTCCTCGTAACCGAAAATCACACAATCGACTGCGATCAGGTGCTTGTCGAATTTACTGTATCGGATATGTTCCATAGTGGTCAACGTTGACCGAAATCAATATAAATATAAAAAGTATTTCTTACTTTTAATAAAAACTGCCGGTTTTTTTAAAAAATAAACCGGCAGTCTCGCTCCGATTCAGCGAATGGAAAACTTATAGACGGTCAACTGACGATAGGTTTCCCCGGGTTTCAGCACCACTGACGGAAAGGCCGGCTGGTTTGGGGAATCGGGAAAGTGTTGGGTTTCGAGACAGAAACCGAAGTGCTGTTTGTACACCACCCCGTTAAAACCGGTGAGGGTTCCGTCAAGGAAATTACCGGAATAGAACTGTACCCCCGGCTCGGTGGTAAAGGCTTCAAGTACCCTGCCTGATTTGGGTTCATATACTTCGGCGGCCTTAACAAAGGTGCCCGTGGTATTCCTCAGTTTGTAATTGATGTCATAGCCTCCCGGGACCTGGCTGATACGCTCCCCGATGGCATGCGGCGTGGTAAAATCAAAGGGGGTTCCGGAAACGGGGGCCAGGATGCCGGTGGGAATGAGGGTCGAATCGGTAGGGGTGATGGAATCTGCAAGCAGCACCAACTGATGGCCGAGGATATCCTCCTTGCCTGAAGTAAGGTTGAAGTAACTGTGGTTGGTGAGGTTCAGCACGGTCGGCTTGTCGGTTTCCGCCTTATAGCTGATTTTGATTTCGTTGTTTTCCGTGAGTACATATTGCACCTGCACCTTCAGGTTACCGGGATAGCCTTCTTCCCTGTCGGCGCTGAGGTACGACAAGGCCAATACCACCGAGTCGGCCGCAGCATAAGCGGTATCCACACTGAAAACATGTTTGTTGAAGCCTTTCAGTCCCCCGTGCAAATGGTTGACCCCGTTATTTACCGCAAGGGTGTAGACGGTATCATTCAGGGTGAACATTCCTTTGGCGATGCGGTTTCCATACCTGCCTACAAGGGCTCCGAAATAGGGATGTTCGCCCTGATAGCCGCTGAGGCTGTCAAACCCAAGTACCACATTTTCGAGCAGGCCTTTTTTATCGGGAACCCAAATCTGGGTGATGGTGGCGCCGAAATCGGAAATCTTCACCACCATTCCCTGTTTGTTTGCCAGGGTAAACTGGTGAACCGGCAGGCCGTCAGCCTGACCCCACTGGAGCGTGGCAAGTGAAGTTTCGGAGTTTTTCCCCGGCTTGCAACCGGCAAAAAGAACGAGTACCGCAAGTAATACAGTTGAAGTTTTCATATTGGGTTGTTTAATAGTTCCAGGATTCTTTCCAGTCGATCACCATAGTTTCCTTGTCAAAATGCAACGGCAGCCATACATAGCGTGAATCTTCCAGGTTCAGTTTGTTCCACCGGTCGAACAGGGCAATATACGAACCGTTAGGCAGGGCGGCAATGAAGGTGCTCTGGGCATAGTAGGTTTTGTCGGCATCGGTACCACGGCAGGGATTTTCCATGATTTTATATTCTCCCATAATGGTTTCTGATATGCCAAAGGCTGCGGGATTTGGGTCCCATCCGGTGCATCCGGAAGTCAGCAGGTAATACTTTCCATTGTGTTTTACCATGGCAGGTGCTTCGCGGCTCAGGCCCACAAATATCCGTTTGAACTTCCCGGTCGGTTTGAGATAATCATCGGTAAGTTCGTTGATGTACATGGTGGCGTTGTTTTCCGATGAGCAGATCTGGTAGGCCTTCCCGTCGGTATCCCTGAAAAGGGTCTGGTCACGGCTCATCTGCCCGTTGGGACGCATGCTCCCGAGGTAAGTATAGGGCCCTTCGGGCCTGTCACTCACAGCAACTCCGGCCCGGGCCGCACTGTAATCCTCTGAATCGATATGCAGCCACATCACATACTTCTTTGTTTTCTCGTTATAAATCACCTTAGGCCGCTCAATCACCTTGCTTGTATGGATGTCGCTGGCGCTGTCGCGCGGATCCGAAAGCAGGGCAACCCCCATGAATTTCCAGTGATACAGGTCTTTTGACATATAGCAGGATACCCCCCCTGCCTCTACACGGTAGCATTCCCAGCCCAGGTTTTCAACCAGCCGGGTCAGCCCGTGTTTGTATTCCCCGAACCAGTACCATGTGCCTTTATCATACAGGAGGCCGCCGCCGTGCGCGTTTATCGGCCTGCCGTCCGTATCGTTCCAAACAGCACCGGGAATAAAAGCGGCCCGCTGGGACGAGGCGGCCAGGGATAGCAACAATAAGGCCGTGAGGCAGGTAATCTTTATGGTTGTTTTCATGGTTGAAACGCTCATAGTTTGTTTTTTCAGGAATTACAGACCAAGGGGTTTGATATGCAGGGTGCCTTGATAACGGGCGGGGAACACGCGGTAGGGAAGAAACACGGAACGTGCGGTACATCCCACCCCGCTGGTGGCAATATCCAGATTGAGTGTAATGGCATCTGCCGGTCTCATTTGGTAGGTATACAGGGCCTTGGTGAGATTTTCGGTGCTGTAAGGCGATGCATTGAAGTTAAACAGCGCATCTCCTGAGAATTCCAGTCCTTTCCCGGCCGTGTCCATCATTTTCACCCACCGGATGTCGGTGCGCAATCCATTGTCCTGCGGAATCAGGTAAGGTTCCGCCATTTCTGTAACGGTGGAAGCATACTGGCCGACCGGGTAACCCGACTTCCTGTCGGGATAATTCTCCTGGGGTCCGCGTCCATACCACTGCACCTGATGGAGGGAAAGGTCCAGCAACCAGGTACTGCCGACTCTCGGCAGCCAGCCCGGCATATCGCCTGCAGGAACCACCGTTTGGGTGAGGGTGAGGTTTCCGCTTGCGTCAATGCAATAACGGAAGGTATTGTCAAATCCGCTGGAAGGCTTGTTTGTCGTCAGAAATTCACGGGTTTCCACCACTACCCCGTTATCCCATTTTTCGATGGTGAACTGCGTGCCTTTTGATTGCAGGCGGTCGATGCCGGTACTGTACCACTCGGTAGCGGCCATGCGTCCAAATCCCTGTCCCCAATGGGTTACGCCCGCCGAACGGCTTCCCCATTCATCGGTCTCATTGGCCAGGGGGGCTCGCCATACATTTAAGGAGGGACCGGCTTTGAGCATTTCCCTGCCGCCACAACGGATGGATTGCAGCCTGCCGGTTTCCCGGTTAAAGGCGTAGGAAAACCCATTTCCTGCAATGGTAACTACCTGTGCGGAATCCCTGACAGTCAGCCGGCCTGTTGTTACCGGTTCCGGTTCAGCAGGGCGTTTCCAGGGAAGGGGCAACTGCTCCCACGCTACTACATGTCCCGCCGGCGCCCACGCCTTGTTTTCCTTCAGCATGAACTGCAGGGTAATGAAGTACTCCGTTCCGGGTTTGGAAACGGGTTTTGCCACAGGCAGGGGAACCATCACGGTGTCGAGGGGTGCAGCATCGATAGACAGTGTCCCCTGCTGCACCGGGATCCCGTTTTCTTCAAGCTGCCATTTGGCATCGAAATCCTTCAACGGGGTGAACAGGTTATGGTTCACAATGCGGATGTGCGATCCATCCAACGTCAGGGATGCCGTTACCGGCTGTCCTGATTTTTTAATCTGCCACATTTCAGGCTGGGGCCGCCGGTCAGGCCAAATAGCGCCATAGGTGCGGGCGCCAATGCCGATGCTGAAGAATTCCCCTTCCTGCTTTTCCTCCTCAAAATCGAGCCAGAGGGCGGCTTTTTGAATCAGGCCGGCCTCCGGATGCTGCAGTGCTTCCGGCACTATCGCAACGGGGAAAACGGCCACCTGATCGATGATTGCATCACACAGGTATACCGAGGTTTCCTGTCCGTGCGCTTCGGCATTGCGGCCGATATTTACAGGGAAGGGAAAATTCCGGATGGGACCGGAAACCTCCTTCGATGCGCCGGTAACGCCATCAATCACAATCCGCATGGTTTTTCCGTTATAGATGCCTGCCACATGGTGCCAGTTATCCTGCCAGTGGTCGGGAAGCTTCATCCGTACCGTCTGTTTGGACGAAGTGGTGATGTAAAACTCGAGGGATTCATTACCGATTTGCTGCAAGCCATACTGATAGCTGCCCTTGTTGAGCAGGGTGCCTGCCGAACCGTTCAGGGCCCTCGGATATACCCATAGCGACAAGGTCAGCGCATCGCCTTCGATTTCCACTGCTTCGTCCCTGTATACTTCCACCCATTGGTCATGGCCGTTCAGGTCGATACCCTGCCCGGTTTTCCCGGGCACCAGCCTTGCCCTGCCCATGATCGTTGTCTGTACCTGGTTGGGAGAGCCATCCTGAAGGGAGCGGACCTTTTCGCGCAGGCCGGGACTGACGAAATCCCAAATGGCTCCTCCCATGCTGCGCGGCGTGCTGCGGATCATCTCCCAGTAATCATCGAGCCCGCCACCGCCATTGCCGGCCACCGACAGGTACTCGTCCATGAAGGACGGCCGGGGATCTTCGCTTTCAGGCACCTGACCTACAAGTGTCACCATCTCAAAGGGAGTATAGTAGCGGGGGCCGATAATTTCCTCACACGGATGGGCAAAGGCATTGCCTCCATACATCCAGTAGCGGGTGGAATCGTACTGCTTTCCTTCGTCGATCACTGCGCAGATATTCTTCCCTTCCCCGCTTTCATTTCCGGCGCTCCAAAACAGCACACAGGGATGGTTGCGGTCGCGCAGCACCATGCGGCGTACCCGCTCACGGTACATGGCCTCCCATTCGGATCTGTCTGAAATATACTCGGTGGCATGGGCTTCATCGCCTGTTTCATCCACAATGTAAATGCCATATTCATCCGCAAGGTCGAGGTACAAGCTGACCGGCGGATAGTGTGACGTGCGCACACAGTTGATGTTGAATTGCCTGAGCAGGCTGAAATCCTTGCGGATGGTTTCCTCGTTCATGACATGCCCCAGGTCGGGATGCTGCATGTGGCTGTTGATGGCGTTCAGCTTCACCGGCTTTCCGTTCA
>JADHED010003000.1_pt1 | contig 10736 bp, 8 predicted proteins | sample 8952041 | NCBI WGS metagenome assembly JADHED01 (sample SAMN16124423, study PRJNA663239) | bioreactor sludge metagenome | isolation source: sludge (control) | place: India:Bengaluru | collected 2018-09-08
CGCTGTTCGGCAGCGGCCAAAGGTCGAAGTCATAATAGGGCTGCATCGCCTCGTTTTGCTGATAATCCAAAACAATCTGTAGCAGGGCTTCGAGCGTCACGCCGTCTTTCAGCAGGTCTTGGCATTCTTGCCAAAGCAACTCGACCCAGGCTCCCCCGCCTTCTTTCTTCAGCGCAGCCAGCAACGGTAGGAGCGACAGTTCGAGCCCGGCGAATACATCGGAGGAATTGGTGCGGATTTCGGGGCAGTTGAACACCGTGGCCCTTACGCCTGTGCGCCATGCAGCTTCGGCAAAACCCTCAAGGCGCATCTTCGCATAGCCTTGAGTGTAGTTGGTGTAAGTCTGCCAGCGATAGCTGTCGCCAATCAGAACTTCGGTGCCGTGATAGCCGTAGGCGGTGTAACGAACCTGCCCGCCGGTCGCCTCGATCCGGGCACGGATGGCAGAGCTGGCTTCAAGCAGGTAGCCAAAGGTATTAGCCGAGACCTCGTCAAAGTTTTGCAAAACGAGCTTCCCGAGATCGCTTTCGATCAGCGACTGCGACGACATATGTCGCGCGCCACGACCCTTGTAGATGCGGTTTACGATAGCGAGAACGGCCTTGGCCTTCGGGATACCACCTGCCATTGTGTGTGCGAAGAAGACGTTCCTGCCGTCGGGGATCAGGGCATCGAGTTCCGCCATAACTGCGTCGAGCGCGGTCTTGAACCGTGTCAATCCAACCTCGTGGCAGCGCGCAATATAGTCCCAATCGAGGGTATCGGTCTGCCAGGTGTCGAGAGTCATCTTCCCGAGAAGATCGGTTGGGGTAGGACCGCCCTCGGGAGCATCGAGATCAAAGCCAGCCATCAGCGGAGTGTTGATAATCTTGCCGCCGAGATTGGCTTCAGCCGCAGCCAGTTCGTCATCAGCCAGGGCGCGCAATGCGTTATTCTCCTCGCGACGGCCGACCGTGACCCCCAGGATGGTCATGCCCGCCGCCTTGGCCTCGTCAAGCAGACCGGCTGCATAGCCACGGCCAAACAGCTCGCCAAAAAGCACGAAGAAATCTCCCTTACGGAAGAGAGTATTGGGGTTCATGGTCTTTTGCGGTGTGAGCTTCGTCATATCAGCCTTTGCAATTTGGGGATGCTTTCGGAGCGGAACGTCAAATATCGGGGATGGCCCATTGTCGCAAAAGTCCCGAAACCTGCATCCACCTCTACACTACCGCCCCGGCGCTGCCACCGTGATCGTGCATCGCTGATCCTCGCCGGCCGCGCGCGCGGCCTCGGCGCATTGGCCGATCGTCTCGGCATTGTCACGCACGAGCTGCGAGGAATCGACCACGCCGCGCCAGCCTTCGGGGTCGGCCACCCGCATCATGGTAACGCCGGCGTTCCATCGGTCCTGTCCCATGACGAAACCCGCAACGCGCGTGTCGAGCTGCCCCGGCAGCATGTTGGGGATGAACAACGTCAACACGATGCCGGCCAGGACGCCGGCGGCCCCGACGATCCACAAGAGCCGGTTCTGAGCATGGCGCTCCCGCGCGCCGGCGATGTGTTCGGCCAGCTCCCGCGCAACCCTCTGGAAATCCCGGCTCTCGTTCTCGAGCTGCTGCGCGGCGGTTCTCACCAGGCTCTCGCCGCTGCGCTCGAGCGCGCGGGCATAGTGCTCCGGGCCGTTGCGCAGGATGGGCGATTTCTCTACGGCCTCAAGCCGCTCATCGACAATGGCGAGGAACTGGATGATCTTACCGAGATCGGGGCCGTAATCGGGCAGCTGCCGGAACTTCTCGGACTGCTCCAACGCCAGCTCCACGCCCTTGCGGATGATGGTCATTTCCGCGTTGAGCTGTTTTCCCTGCGTCTCGACCGTGCGCCGCAACGCCTCGAACGCGGCCGCCGGGTCGCCGGCGTCGTCGGGCGAGGTCTCCGGCTCGAATCTCTCCCTGTCCTCGTCCGTCATGCCGTCTCCTACCGTTCAAGCCCGAGGCTGCGGCCGCGCGTGAGGCTCTGTTGCAGCTCGCGGGATATGCCTTCGCTCTGGCGCATGTGCTGGCCGATCCCGATTTCCTGCCGACGATTGCGCAGGATGGATTCAACCTGCGGGTCGCGCTCAAGACTCTTGGCGAGGCCCTGCATCTGGCCTTCCACCTTGCCGCGCGCCTCGTCGTGCTGCCAGCCGTGAAGCCGCTGGCGCTGCCGTGATAGCTCCTGCCAGCGTTCAACGAAGCGGTCGGCCCGCACATTCGGGTCGGCCTGCATGGCGCGCTCGTGGTCCAGCCGCTCGATGACCTGGCCGACGCGCTCCCGGCCGGAAAGCTCGGTCATGCTGCGGCTCATGTCCGGGTCGTAGCGCAGCGCCGAGCGCATCAGCTCGCGCGCGCCCGGCCGCGCCTGGTCGAGCTGCTGGCCGGCCTGTCGCAATTCCTGCTGCTGGCCGTCGAGGATGGGAAGCCCCTCGCTCCGCTGCCTGTGGGCCGATTCATAGGCCCGCGTGTAGCGGTCAACGGCCTGCTCGAACCCCGACTGCGGCCGCAAGCGTTCGACAAGCCGGTCTTTCGCCGGCGCCCGCCGCAAGCTCCCTTCCCTTTCCGGCCCGTCTGCGTGCTCTTGGGAAGCCTGTCGATCGGCCCCACGGCCAGCATTGAGCTGCAACCCGTCAAACATACCGCGCCGGCGCGTCTCGGCCTTCTGTGGGCGCTCCTGCGTCCGATCCTGGGCCGGCTCGTCGCGGTCCTGCGCGGCCGACGCGCCCCGCGACAGTTTCAGGCCCTCGAACCGGCTGCGGCGCTGCTGCCGATCGCTTCCCCGGTCCTGGGCGAGATCCTCGCGCGGATCTGCACGAAGATCCTGGGCGAGATCCGCGCCGACTTTTTGCGAGGATCTCCGATCAAGGGCATGATCCCCGGCCGTCGACTCCCGTTCTGCACGTAGCCCGGCGCGCTCGGCCGGAATCTCGATCTCGCTGCGGACGCCCATTTGCTCCGCGATCCCGCGCCGCTCGGCAAAGTCGCGGGTATAGTCGAGCGTCGTTTCCTTCACGCCCGACCGCGACAGGCGGCGTTCTAGCTGGTCATAGGCCAGCTCGCCGGCGTCCTGAACCTTCCATGCGTTGCGGTGCGTTTCCGTGCCATCGGGCAAGGTGACGGGGGTGGAACCTAGATGTTGAAGGCCGATCTTCTCCCCGATCTCCGGCGCGGCCTCCTTCATGGCCCGCTCAAGATCGACACCCCATAGGGTGCGACGCTCGCCCTTGTCGTTTTCCAGCGTCACGAAATAGCTATCGGACTTCTGCGGGTCATGCTCGAAGGGCGCGGCCCCATGCTCGACCAGGCGGCCGGCATTGGTGAACTCGTCCTGCGCTGCGTAGAGCTGCGCCCCGTCGCGGTGCCGGGTCATCGCGACATAGGTTAGATGCCGGTCCATCGTCCCCGACGCCAGCACATAGGCGCGATCAACGGTCGCGCCCTGGTTCTTGTGGATCGTCGTCGCATAGCCGTGGTCGATCGCCTGATAATCGCCCATCGGCACGGAAACGCTGTCGCCCCGGCCGTCGAGCGTGGCGATGATGCGGCCCGGCTCGACATGATCGACGGTCGCGAGCATCCCGTTTTTCACGCCAAGATCGCGGCTGTTCTCCAAGAACACGATGCGGTCACCCGTCGCAAAGTCGCGCTTGCCGTCATTGGTCTGGAAGGTCAGCGCCCGGCCCGGTCCTTCCCGCGCCTGGTCGATGTCGCGGGTGACGTCGCCCGACCCTGGCCCGTCCTCGGCCACGCGCGCCAGCTCGCCCCGGTCCTGTAGCTCGGAACGGATCGCCTCGTTGATGGCGCGAACATCGGCACGGCGATGCGCCATCGCAACGCGGGTGCCGTCCGGTCGCTCGTCGCGATCGGCAAGGTAATCGCGCACGATCTGGCCGCGCGCGTCCTCGCCGCTCTCGCTGAATCGAATGTCGCCATGATCCCGATAGGCGGCCAGGCCCTCGGCCGTCCGGTGCGTGGCGAAGCCAACCGACGCCTCCCGCTGCCAGTCCACGCGCTGCCGGCGAATCTCCGAAAGCTCGGCATGGCCGATCTGCTCGGCAATGGCGCGGAACGGTGCGCCGGCCCCGATCGCCTGTAGCTGCTCATGGTCGCCTACAAGGACGATCTTCGCCCCGCGCGCCTCGGCCTCGCCAACGAAGCGGGCGAGCTGGCGGCTCCCGACCATGCCCGCCTCGTCGATCACGAACACGTCGCCGCGGCCGATCGTGCCGCGGTCGTTCTCCCAACCGCGGGACCATGACGCGAGCGTTCGGCTCTGGATGCCGGAACTTTCCTCCAACCCCTCGGCCGCCTTGCCTGACAGGGCCGCGCCGTGGACCGTGTAGCCCTCGGCCTCCCATGCCTCGCGCGCGGCGGCGAGCATGGTGGATTTGCCAGCGCCGGCGAAACCGACAACGGCCGCGATACGCTCCCGGCCGGTGACATGCTCGATCGCCGCCCGCTGCTCGTCCGAAAGCCGGGCGGAAGCATCGCCGGCGCTGCGCTGAATGGCGGCGTCCTGGGCGGCTATGGCGCGATCGACATGCCGGCGATCGACGCCATGATTGCGCGCCTGGTGCATACGCTCGGCCGACGCGACCATGCCGGATTCGATCTCGACCATTTCCCGCGTCGAATATCGCGCAAGCTCGATCTCGCCCGTTCCCTGGTCGATGCGTTCCGGCTGAAGCTCGACCAACGCCGGCGATGCCATGACCTTCGCGAAGGCGCTCTGGAACTCCTGCGGGTCGTCGTTGATGTAGCGATGCAGCGCCCGCGCAACATCGTGACGGTCGAACACGCTCTTTTCGTTCGTGATGAGGGAAAGCACCTGCTCGGGCTTCTCCCGGATCAGCTCGGCGTTGCGCCGGGCCGCGTCCTCGTCCAGCCGCGCCCGCGACACGTCGAGGCCGCGCCGCTCCATCTGCGTGGCATGGACACCCATATGCTCGGTCGGCGTGATCTCAAGCCCGCGCTCAAGGTGCGAACGATGGTCGATCCGAATATCCAGCCCGGCCCGCGCCAGGTGCTCGTTCGCGATCACCTCCCACGACTGGCGAATGTCGCGGAGCTGCATGTCGGTGGTCGGAAGGTCGTTCGACAGCAGCCATTTGTTCTCCCGCTCGATATAGGTCTTCTCGCCTAGCCCGTCCTCGCCAACCCGCCGCGTCGTCATCATCACATGGGCATGGTGGTTGCGAACGTCGCTCTCGCCATGCGGCGCATGGATGGCGAAGTCCACGGCCGCGCCGTAGCGGTTGGCGAGGTCCTGGGCGAAGTCCCGCGCTGCCTCTAGCCGCTGCTCGGCCGACAGCTCGTGCGGCAAGCCAATCTCGAACTCCCGCGCAACCCGCGCGTCCTTGCGTTTCTCGGCTGCCTCGGCGGCGTTCCACAACTCCGACCGATCACGCGCCCAATCGGCGTTGCTGCCTTCCGGCAACACGATCTCGGAATGCTCGACGCCCTGCTTGCGGGTGTAGTCGTGCGTGATGCCGTCGCGCTTGTTGGTCAGCTTTTCCGCGCAGCGATAGGCCGCCGATCCGACCGCGCTTCGGCCGGTCGCCCGAGAAATCGGCTTCATGCTGCAATGATAGATCGCCAAGCGCCGATTTCCTTCCTCTCCCGGTTTGATCCGCCTTCGCTTCTGCGCCAGTGCCGCACTGAGTTGCGCAGCAACTCGTAAGTGCGCCCTTCGTAATTCGCTCGCTCCGCTCTCTCATGCCTCCGGTGGGGCGCTGTGGCAACGTCAATGCGATGCGAATAAGGCCGCGATTGTGACTCCGCACGCTCCACTTTTCAAGGCCGGAACCATCCGTGATCCCCTACCCTGCCGAAAACCTGCTACGCTCGCCCGCGACCGGAAGCAGGGAGGCGACACGATGGCGCGCAAGACGATCGAACAAAGGCTGGCCGAGTTGGATGTGCAGCGCGCCACCCTCAAGGCCAGGCTCAACAAGCAGGAGCGCGCCAGGGACACGCGCCGCAAGGTGCTGCTCGGCGCGCTCGTCCTCCATCGCCTCGAACACGGCCGGGATGAGCTGTCGCGCGCCCTGCCCGACTGGCTGCGCCGCGAGCTGCCCGGCTTCCTCACCCGCGACGGCGACAAGGAACTCTTTGACGATCTGCTCAAGCCGGCCGCCGGCGGCGGGACCGGAGCGCCTGACCCATGAGCGATGTCACGTCCGCCTGGCTGGCCGCCCTCAAGAGGATTTTCCAGTCTGCCGGCCAACTCGGCCGCGACCAGCCGAAGGGAGGCAACCCCATGAATGATTTCCGGCTGGCCTGGGCCGCCTTCAAGAACATGCTGCGGGCGGCCGCGCGTGATCCCCTATGGGCCTTCGTCGCGATCGTCACCGCCCCGTTCCGCGCCGCCGGCTACATCGCCAGGGCCGGGGTGCTGTTCCTCTTGGTCCTGTTCATCGTCGGCGGCGGCCTCATGGCCCTCATGCAATGGGCCGGCATCCAGCGCGGCGATGCGCTCTGGTATGTCGGCAACCTCGCCTTCACCGCCTTCCTCGTCCTGCTCGTCTTCCGCCTCCTGTCCAGGCCGATGATACAGCACTTCGGGGACATGGACGCCGACACCCACGGCTCGGCCCGCTTCGCAACCGATCGCGAAACCGCTCCCCTCACCCGCTCGCAAGCCGGCCTCCTGATCGGCCGCGATCCGAAGACAAAGCGCCTCCTGCGCTATGACGGGCCGGCGCACCTGCTCACGATGGCACCGACCAGGACCGGCAAAGGGGTGGGAACCATCATCCCGAATCTGCTCACCGCCGACCGCTCCGTGATCTGCATCGACCCCAAGGGCGAGAATGCCAGGATCGCCGGCCGCGCCCGCCAGAAGTTCGGGCCGGTCCACGTCCTCGACCCCTTCGGCGTCACCGGGCAAAGCTCGGCCGCCTTCAATCCCCTCGATGCCCTCGACCCTGACGGCCTCGACGTGGCCGAGGACGCAAGCACCCTGGCCGACGCCCTGGTCTATGACGAACCAGGCACGGCCGGCGAGGCGCATTGGAACGAGGAAGCCAAGGCGCTGATCGCCGGAATCATCCTCCATGTCGTCGCGAACGAGCCGCGCGATCGGCGCACCCTCGCCACCCTGCGCGACAACCTCACGCTCGCCCCTGACGCCTTCACGGCGCTGCTCAAGGCCATGCAGGCGTCCACGGCCGCCGGCGGCCTGGTCGCGCGCGCCGCCAATCGTCACCTGGGCAAGTCCGATCGCGAGGCGGCCGGCGTGCTGTCGGCCGCGCAGCGCCATACCCATTTCCTCGACTCGCCGCGCATGGTCGCGGTCCTCGGCCGATCCGATTTCCGCTTTGCCGATCTCAAGGCCAGGACCGCCACCGTGTTCCTCGTCCTGCCGCCCGATCGCCTCGCCACCTATTCCAGATGGCTGCGCCTGCTCGTCACCCAAAGCCTCACCGACATGGCGAGGGCGGGCAGCTCGTCCCCTGCCCCACTGGCTGCGCCAGTCCTCTACCTGCTGGATGAGTTCGCCGCCCTCGGCCACCTCGCCCCCGTCGAGCGCGCTATGGGCCTCATGGCCGGCTACGGCGTCCAGCTCTGGCCCATCCTGCAGGACGTTCACCAGCTCCGCGCCACATACGGCGCGCGCGCCGGCATGTTCCTGTCGAACGCCGGCGTCCTACAGGTGTTCGGCGTCAACGATCACGAAAGCGCCCGCCTCGTCTCCGATCTGCTCGGACAGGAAACCGCCGTGTTCAAGACGATGGGCCAGGCGCTCGATTCCGATAAGTCCGGCATATCCTACGGCGAACACCATTCCGGCCGCCCGCTGCTCACCCCTGATGAGGTCCGCACCCTGCCGCAACACGTCGAAATCCTGTTTCTGGCCGGGCAACGCCCGATCCTCGCCGGCAAGCTCGCCTACTATGCCGATCCCGAGTTTCGGGGCCTGTTCGATCCGATAGAACGATAACCGAAACCATAGTGCTCGGCGGTGTCAAAAGGTGGGTTCTCGCCATGCTCGCGGCCTGCGGCCCCTGCGCGTGGCTCCGATCCCGGCCTTGCGGCCGCTTTTGACGCAGCCTGCGCCCCTATGGAATCCTGAACCTGTCGGGACGAAGGGCGTCCCGCCCCTCGCCCCCGCTCGGGGTTCTCCACGCCTGCGGCGCGTCGAACAAAGGGCTGCACCAGGCGCAGGCGCCAGCCCCCGGCCGGCCCGCTCTCATCATCTAGGGCCGTAGGGACGGACGGGGGTGGATGATTACATGCTTACCTGCAAGCATGTCCGCCCTACCCTGCCGGCGGGGCCTTCCCTCCAAGGTGCTGCGCTATGATCTTCTCATAGGCCGCCTCGTCCATGATCCCGAGGCGGCGCTGTGCGCTCGCCATTTCCGTGATCTCGCGGGCAAGGCGGCTAGGATTCGTCGGCGTCATTGCCATGTTGCCAGCAATCAGGCAATCGCCTGAACGCCCTTCTTCTGGATAACTGTCAGCAGCCGCAGCGCCGGTCCGCCCGGCTTCTTCACGCCCCGCTCCCAATCCGACACGAGGCCCTTGCTCACATTGAGATACCGGGCAAAGACCGGCTGCGACAGGTGCTCGCGCTCCCGAATTGCGCGGATTTCATCCGGCATGAGCGGCCGAACTGCCGAAAGGCAGGCATCATCGAACTCGCGCATCGTCTGCTTGTCGATCGCGCCAGACTGATAAAAGCCCTCCATCATTTCATGGACGGCCGCCATTGCCTCACTCTTGTATGCCTTGCTCATCGCAATTCACCTCCAACATTCGGCCGGCCGCCACTTCGGCATCCATCTGTGCATCGGAGAACCCAAGCACCAACTTAGCCGCCTTCTTGAACGCCGCTTCCTCGTCGTCCTCCAGATTCGCCAAATCGCTTTTGGCAAACCCGAACGCGAAAACCGCCCGCGTTTCCGCCCGGAAGAAAATCAGCGTTCTATAACCGCCTGATCTTCCCGCACCTGGCCGCGCCACACGCTGCTTGATGAGGCCGGCTCCAAGATCGGCGTCGATCAACCCGCGTTCAGCGCGCTCGATCGCCTCACATAGCATCGCATCGGAGATTTTCTCCTTGCGGGCAAACCTGTGAAACCTGCTGCTCTTGAAGACTCTCACCGTCGCTCCGTCATATATAACACTTAGCGCCACACTTCAAGGCTTTCCGTCGCCTGCTGCTGCCTTGCTGGCAATCAGGCATTATGCTTTTGCAGCAAGTCGGCAAGCGCCTCCCGCATGAGGTCTTCAATTGAGCGGTCGGTGTCGGCTGACAGCCGTTTAACCCGGCGATGGTCTTCCGGCTCGACCACGACCGTCACTCGTTTCATTCCGGCCCGCGTGGCGGCATGGTAACGCTTGCCCTCGGCACGATCCGGGGCCGGCATAGGGGTGGCTTCCACGATCGGCGCGGCGGGCGGCGGCGTCTGCGCACCCACGGCTTTCATGCTCTCGGCTAAACTCGGTCTTTTCGACATGGCCTTATCCCGTCAACATTGCCAGTTTGCCAGCAATACCACTATGCCTCATTGCTGGCAATACAGATTGCCGTCAAATCAGCAATCTGCCTTTTAGCCAGGTCAACAGTTCGGACACTTCCTCGCTGGCTTTACCGCCCGGCTCATACTCTGGCGCGGTTTTGCCGGCCGTGAGCGCATGTCCGAAAGCGGCTCGCTGCTGGAAGGCAACGGGCGCAACCTCCAAGCCGTGAACCTGAACGGCCTCCCGCGCATCGGCTAGGAGCTGCGTAGCGCGCGGCGGCACGGCGTTCAAAACCACAAAGGCCGGCTTTTGGGCGAGCTTCACCAGCTCGGCGGTGCTGCCGATCGCGCGAAGATCGAGGATTCCGGCGCGGCATGGGATCAACACCAGGTCGGCCGATCGCGTTGCGGCCATTGCGGCCGCTTCGGAGTGCGGCGCTGTGTCGATCAGGACCAGCTCGGCCCCGCCATCGGTCGCAGCCTGCAAGCCTTGCGGCAGGCGAGTATGCGGAAGGGCGACGACAACCGGAGCCTCGCCCTGGCGGCTGTCGCCCCAACCGGCGGCGCTTGCCTGGGGGTCGAGGTCGATAATCACGGCCGGAAGCCCTGCCGTCTCGGCCGCCGTGGCGATGTGCAAGGCAAGGGTGGTTTTCCCGGCCCCGCCTTTTTGGCTGACAATGGCGATTGTTTTCATATTGCTGGCATAGCAGCAAAGCGCATTGACGGCAAGAAATTTTGCATAACTGCCTTATTGCCAGCAATACAGCAAATATTAAGCACCGTCGTCGCCTCTCACTCCCTCTCGAAAGCCCATGCGACGGTTGCCGCAGGCGTGAGCGTTGCGGTTTTTGCTGTGAGGTTTCCGCTTCCCGGTCCGCCCTATAAGCGGACCGGAACCGCCGCAGGGCTGCGGAAGCAGCCCGAACAGCGGCGTCCGCTTATGTTTGTCCTCTTAGATAAAGATCAGATGGGGATTCAGTCTGCTTATCGGACTCACGTTTGTTCATCAGGTTCCGCGCCATCGTGGCAAGAGACTGCCCGAGCCGGCTATCGCCCACATCGAGCAAGGTCCGCTCATCGAGGGGCAGGGCCTTCCTGTAGGCGTCGATTGCCTCGCTCCAAGCCTGCTGGTCCTGTCCATGATCGGCAGGCAGGGGAGGGGCCTTGCCGAACCGTCCAAGGAACTGCCGGGCCTTTTCCGGCAGGGACAGGCGATAGGCGTTGCTCGTCTGCTGGACCTGTGGGCCGCGCCCCT
>JADHED010003003.1_pt1 | contig 10734 bp, 7 predicted proteins | sample 8952041 | NCBI WGS metagenome assembly JADHED01 (sample SAMN16124423, study PRJNA663239) | bioreactor sludge metagenome | isolation source: sludge (control) | place: India:Bengaluru | collected 2018-09-08
CTGGTGGTCGAGGTCGGCGGCATTGGCGTCTACCCCACCATGGTGATGAGCACCACCAACCTGCCCTGGCTGGTGGACACGATTGCCCACGAATGGACGCATAATTACCTGACCCTGCGCCCGCTGGGTTTCAACTACAACACCACCCCGGAATTGCGCACGATGAATGAGACAACTGCCTCGATCGCCGGTAATGAACTGCGCCGGATCATCCTCGCCAGCAGCTTCCCTGAACTGCTCCCCCCGGAGCAGCCTCCCCCCCCCGCAGGCCAACCCGCCCCATCCCCTGCCGCGCCCCAGCCGCCGCCCTTTGACTTCCGCAAGGAGATGCACACCACCCGCGTCCAGGTCGACCGCCTGCTGGCGCAGGGGCGCATCGCCGAGGCCGAGTATTATATGGAAGCCCGCCGCCAGGTGCTGTGGATCAACGGCTATCAAATCCGCCGCCTGAATCAGGCCTACTTCGCCTTCCACGGCGCGTATGCCGAATCACCCGGCGGCGCTGCCGGTCAGGACCCGGTCGGCCCGGCCGTGCGTGAACTGCGCGCGCGCAGCGCCAGCCTGGCGGAATTTATCCAGACCATCTCGCGCATGAATTCATTTGAAGACCTGCAGGAATATTTAAAGTAATTCGCCATCACCGCCCAGGTCCGGCAGCTCTCGCTCGATTTGCTCGGGATCCTGGCCGCGTTCCAGCCGGTCAACCACCTCGTTGAATTCGGGCGGCATCTCCTCCCCCACCTGCTGGCTCATCTGCCGCATCATCCGTCCCAGCGCGCGCGGGTCCTCATCCACCGCGTTAAGGTCACTGCCTGCTGCCATATCTTCCAGGCGGCCGCGTTCCGAGCGCGCCACGCGCACCCGCCCAATGCGCCGCTCCACCTTGCTGCTGGCGCAGTGCGGGCAGGTAACCTTTTTTTGGCCGTATTCGCTATACGAAAGAATAACCTCGAAGCGTTTCTTGCACGTCAGGCAGCGGAACTCATACGCGGGCATACCCTAACCTCAGATTAAGCTAATATCCATTATAATCAATCCAGTTTTAACCCAAAAGACCTCAGGCCCACCGCGCATGAATCCTTCTCCCATCTTTGACCTCTGGCGTCCCAATCCGCTGCTGATTGTCATCTCCGGCCCTTCCGGCGTCGGCAAGGATACCGTTTTGCAGGGGTTGAAAGCGCGCGGTCTGCCTTTTCACTTCGTCGTCACCGCCACCAGCCGCGCCCCGCGCCCCGGCGAGGCTCACGGCCGGGATTACTTCTTTTACTCGCAGGAAGTCTTTGAAAGCATGATCGAACGCGGCGAACTGATTGAGCACGCCTGGGTTTATGGGCAGTACAAGGGCATCCCGCGTTCGCAGGTGGATGAAGCCCTGGCCTCAGGCCAGGATACCATCCTGCGCGTGGATGTGCAGGGCGCGGAGAAGGTGCGCTCGCTCTACCCCCAGGCCCTGCTGATCTTCCTTGTGCCTGCCAGCGAAGAAGAGTGGCTCGCCCGCCTGCGCGACCGTGCCACCGAAACCGAAGATACCCTGCGCATTCGCGTGGAAACCGTGCACAGCGAACTGGATAAGATCTCCCTCTTCGACTACATCGTTGTCAATGCCCAGGACTGCCTGGACGAAACATTGGATGCGGTTCAGGCAATCATCTGTGCCGAACACCACCGCATTCCCCACCGCAGGATAAACCCTTGAACACTCGCCCCGATTCCGGCCAACCGGCCGACCCCACCGGAATGTCCACCCCGTCCGGTCAGACGGGTATTCCCGTCAAATTCGTGCCCCCTGGCCGCCCAGCCTACGTCAGCTATGTCTTGCTCGGCCTGACCGCCCTGGTTTTCGCCGCCCAACTGCTGATCGAAAACCTGACCGGCGCTGACTGGCTGGCCTATTATGGCATGAAGGTCAACCCGCTACTCCAGGCCGGCGAATACTGGCGCTTGGTCACCCCGGTGCTGTTGCACGGCTCGCTGATGCACGCCGCCTTCAACCTGTATGCCCTGTACGCTTTCGGCCCCACCCTGGAAGCGCATTACGGCCACGGTCGTTTCCTGGCCCGCTACCGGCTGGCGGCCTTTGCCGGGAATGTGACCAGTTATTTCATGACCACCTCGCCTTCCCTCGGCGCTTCCACCGCCCTGTTTGGTTTGATAGCCGCGGAAGCCGTGTTCATCTACCGCAACCGCGCCATGTTCGGCATCCGCGCCGCGCCCATGCTGGCCCAGATCGGTTTTGTCATCGTCTTCAACCTCTTCCTCGGCTTCACCCCCGGCGCGCGCATTGACAACTGGGGCCACCTGGGTGGGCTGCTGGGCGGGCTGGTGGTCGCCTGGACCGCCGGGCCGCTGTGGACCCTGGTGCGCCGCGATACCTACCTGGAATTAAAAGATACCAACGGCTGGCGCCAGATGATCATCTCTGCCGTGGTGGTGGTTGTGCTGTTTAGCGCGGCTGTGCTGGTACGGCGCGGGCTGCCTTAACCTGGCTTTTTCAGAAGCGGACTTTCATTCCGGGGGCGCCCCACGGAGATACCCATGCAGATATTAACCAATGATCAACAGGCTCTTTTCAACCGCGAACGCGCCCTGTTGGGCGAGTTGCAAATCGCCCTGACCCGCTTCGGCATGGAACGCGATGACGAGGCCGCCCTGCGCCAGGCTGTCCAGCAGATGTATGACCTGTTCCTGCTGGTGGTAGCCGGTGAGTTCAACTCGGGTAAAAGCACCTTTATCAACGCCCTGCTTGGGCAGCGCCTGCTCAAGGAAGGCGTCACCCCCACCACCACCCAAATCAACATCCTGCGCCACGGAGAAAGCGAAAGCGCTGCCGTGCTGGAAGGCAATATCCTCGCCCTGACCGCCCCCTCCGAGCTGCTGCGCGAGATTAGCATCGTGGATACCCCTGGCACCAACGCGATTCTGCGCGAACATGAGGCCATCACCGCCCACTTCATCCCCCGCTCTGACCTGGTGCTCTTTGTCACCTCCGCCGAACGTCCTTTCACCGAGAGCGAGCGCGGCTTCCTGGAACAGATCCGCGACTGGGGCAAGAAGATTGTTGTGGTGCTGAACAAGATTGACATCCTGCAATCCGACGCGGACATCCAGGAGGTTGAGCGGTTCATCACTGAGAACGCCGCCCGCCTGTTGGGCATCCAGCCGCAAATCTTCCCGGTATCCGCCCGTTTAGCAATGCTGGCGAAGGCTGGCGACCCACGCGCCTGGGGACCCAGCCGCTTTGAGCCGTTGGAAAACTACATCCGCACTGCCCTGGATGAAGACGAGCGTCTGCGCCTCAAGCTTTCCTCACCCCTCGGCGTTGGACAGCGCCTCACCGGGCGCTATACTTCTCTGATCCACAGCCGCCTGGACCTATTAAAAGAGGATACCGTCATGCTGGACGAGGTGGAAGCCCAGCTTGGCCTGTACCAGGAAGATATGCGCCGTGATTTCAAGTTCCGCATGGCCGACATTGAAAACGTGCTGTTGGATATGGAAAAGCGCGGGGATGATTATTTCGAATCCACCCTGCGACTCGGACGGGTCAGCGACCTGATCAACAAGAAGCGCATTCAGCAGGAGTTTGAGCAGCAAGTGGTTGCTGATGTACCCGGTCAGATCGAGCGCAAGGTGAACGACCTGATTGACTGGCTGGTGGAAGCTGATTTGCGCCAGTGGCAGTCGATTACCGGCCACCTGGCCGAGCGCCGCCGCAAACTTAAAGACCGTCTGATCGGCGATGACGGCGTGGGCTCCTTCCAGTACGACCGCGAACGACTGATGGACGCGCTCGGGCGCGAATCCGGCCGGGTGGTCGAGACCTACGACCGCGCCCGCGAGGCGGAGGAAATGGCCCTGGCCGCCCAGACCGCCGTGGCCGCCACCGCCGCCATCGAGGTCAGTGCGGTCGGCTTGGGCGCGCTGGTCGCCGCCCTGGCCACCACCCTCACCACCGATATCACCGGCATCCTGCTGGCCAGCCTGGTGGCGGTCCTTGGCCTGTTCGTCATTCCCATCCGCAAGCGCAACGCCAAGCGCGACCTGAGCGAGAAAATCGCCGCCCTGCGCAAGTCGCTGGTGGGCGCGCTGGAACACCAGTTCAGCAACGAAATGGAACGCAGCATTGAGCGCATCCGCGCCGCGATTGCCCCTTACTCGCGCTTTGTGCGCATGGAAAATGAGAAGTTGAGCGCGGCCGGAGCAGAACTGGCTGCCCTGGAGCAGCAGCTGGCTGACCTGAAGCACAAAGTGGAAAACCTATAGAAATCAAACACCCGCTGGCGCTGCCGGCGGGTGTTTTCGCTTAATCAAGGTTTATTGCCTAAAAATCAATCACGAACTTACCGTTCTCATACATCAGCTCGCCATCCACGGTGATCTTACCGCCGTTGCGCAGGTCGCAGATCATGTCCCAGTGCAGGCCGCTCTGGTTCTTGCTGCCTGTCTCCGGGTAGCCCGCGCCCAGCGCCATATGGAAGGAGCCGCCAATTTTCTCATCAAACAGGATTTGACCGGTGAAACGGTTGATGCCTTCATTGGTGCCGATGGCGAATTCGCCCAGGAAGCGCGATCCAGCGTCGGTATCCAGCGCCTTTAACAGCACCTGCTCATTCTTGCTGGCTGTGGCCTTGACCACCTTGCCCTTCTCAAACCACAGGCGGATATCAGTCACTTCCGCGCCGTTGAAAATCGCCGGGTAGGAGAAGTACACATGCCCTTCGGCGCTGTCTTCCACCGGCCCGGTAAAGACTTCTCCATCCGGTACGTTTTCATGGCAGTCACAGTTGACGAACTTGCGCCCCTCAATGCTCAAGCGCAGGTCGGTTTCCGGCGCGGTCACATGCACCTGTTTGCGCCCGTCCAGCCACTTGACGATCTTTTCCTGATAGGCCGAGACCCGCTTCCAGTAGCTCACCGGATCATCCGCGTCAGGCATGCAGGCGTTTAAAACAAACTCGGTGTATTCGTCCAGGCTCATTTCTGCATCCTGGGCGTAGGCCTGAGTCGGGTAATTGGTTAAAGTCCATTTCAATTCGCCCTTGGCGGCGCGTTCAAGGAACACTTGGGAAATCGGGGCAGTCGCCCGCCGCGCAATGGCCATGCGGGCCGGGTCAACGCTGGTCAGACCCTTGGTGTTGCGGTCAGCCAGTAGATTAATCACCACATCATACTTCTCGTAAATTATCTTCATCGGTTCGGGGACAAAGGCAAGTTGATCATCTGAAGCAATGCGGTAAAAGGTTTCCGGCAGGTCAGGGAAATTTAACAAAAGAAACGGATAACCGCCAGCCTCCAGCACTTTCTGGTATACCGCTTTCACCAACGGCTCGGCCTCCACGCTGCCGCGAATGGCCACCGTTTGCTTGGGCTGCACCGCCACCGAGTAATTAACCAGCAAATCCGCCAATTTTTCAATACGCGGGTCTTTCATTGAATTGGAATCCCTCCTGAAAGGTGAAGTTTGGGCATTAGCAGCCCTTGCAAAAATTGTAGCACTTGCGCAACATGAATCCACTCACCAGATGGATAGGTTTCTGTAAGTGCTTTGCAGGGTTGATTTTTGGTTGTTTGTATCATAATTAAGTCATCTTCTTGTTCAGGGAGCGTAAGCAAGATGGACGCCGCAAAACCCGCCGTGAAACTGCTCTTGATTGATGACGAGCCCAACCTGCTGATCGGTCTGCGCGCAGTGATGCAAAAGGCGGGTTACCAGGTAATCGCTGCCAGCAGCGGCGCGGAGGGGCTGCGCGCAGCCCGCGAGGAAAAGCCAGACCTGATCGTCTGCGACGTAATGATGCCTCCGCCGGACGGCTTCCGCCTAAAAGAACTGCTGGCCGAAGACCCCCGAACCGCCGTGATTCCCTTTATCTTTCTCACCGCCCGCTCCGGCAACACGGACCGGCTGAACGGTTTCCGCGGCGGCGCGGATGACTACGTCACCAAACCCTTCAACGTGGATGAACTGCTCGCGCGAGTGGCGGCCGTGCTGCGCCGCGCAGAGATCGCCCGCCAGCGCGGCGCCCAGGAAGCCGAGGAAAAGCTGGAAGCGCTGCGCCGCACCTTATCCACCAACCTCAGCCACGAGATGCGCACCCCACTGTCCATGGTCATCAGCACCCTGGAACTGGCCATGAAAGACAAATTTTCCAACAACCCCAGCGACCAGAGCTGGTACCTGACCACCGCCCTGTCCTCCGCCCAGCGCCTGCAAAGCCTGACCGAGGATATGCTATTCCTCAATAGCCTTGACCAGGGCAGCCTCTCCACCTTCCGCGAATCCATTGACCTTAAATTCCAGTTCGAAGAGGTTGTCCGGCGGGCCGCCAGCCGCTACACCGTCAACGGCTTGCGCCTGGAGGTGCAAATCGAGCCAGGCGTAGTCATCCACGCTCCGCGCGCCGGGTTTAGCCTGGCGGTCAGCCACCTGGTGGATAACGCCTGCAAATTCAGCCCGGCCAACGGGTTGGTTAGCGCGCACCTGTTCCCCAACGGCGAAGGCGGCTGCCGCGTGCACATCGAGGATCAAGGTCCCGGCATCCCGACTGAATTGCGCGAACGAGTTTTTGAGCGCTACTTCCAGGTCGATTCTGGCGATGCGCGCAGCCACGATGGGCTGGGCATCGGCTTGACCCTGGCGCGCGCCTTTGCCCGCAGCCTGGGCGGCGAGGTCACCGTCCTGGATAGCCCGCGCGGCTGCCTGGTGGAGCTGCTGCTGCCCGCCGCCCCGCTGGATTGGAAACCCCAGCCATGAGCCTGCCCTCTGGCGCTTTTGATGCCTTTGTGCGCGGCCTGGGGGATGCCGTGCTGGTCTATGACGAAGGATTGGTAATCCAGTATGCCAATGCCGCTCTCGGCCAGCTCGCCGGGAAAGACGCGGCGGAATGGATTGGCCAGCCTGCCGCCAGCATCCTGCCGGAATATCTGTTGGAACTGACCGCCAGCCGCCAAACCACCGGCACGCTCTCCCTCAGCCGGCGTATGGAATTCACCCTGCTGAAACCAGGCGGCAGCGAGATTGCTGTGGAAGTCAGCTTTGTACGCATCAAGGCAGAGGGAACGGCCTATTATGCCGCGGTGCTGCGCGATATCACCAAACGCAAGAAATACGAAACCGCGCTGGAAGCCTCGGAAGCCGAATTGAAAGCCCTTTTTTCGGCCATCACCGATACCGTTGCCGTCCTGGACCGCGAAGGGCGTTACATCAAGATCGCCCCCACCCGCCCGCTCAACCCACTGCGCCTTTCGAGCCAGATCCTTGGCATGACCGTGCGCGACCTCTACCCGCAGGAAGTAGCCCAGGCCTTCCTGGATACCATTCGCCGCACGTTGGAACGCAAACAGCCCGGCAGCCTGGAATACGAGCTGGAAGTTGCCCGGGAAATGCGCACCTTCAGCGCCACGGTCTCGCCGCTCACCGCGGATACGGTCTACTGGGTGGCGCGTGACATCACCGAGCGCCGCCGCGCGGAAGACGCGCTGCTGCTGCGCCAGTCGCAAATGGAAACCCTGATCAATTCACTGCCCGCCCTGGTCTACTTGAAAGACCTGCACGGGCGCTACATCGTGGTCAATGAGCTGTACTGCCGCGCCCTGGGGAAAAAGTCTTCGCAGTTGGCCGGTAAAACCGACTTTGAGATCCTTTCTTCCGCCCAGGCGGAACGTCTGGCCGCCGAAGATCAGTTGGTGATCCAAACCGGCAAGCCGCTTTACATCGGTGAGCAGGAAGCGCAGCTCAACGGCCAGCCCGCCGCGTTGGCCACCCGCAAGGTGCCCATTAAGAACACCCAGGGCGAGGTGATCGGCATCATCGGGTTGTCGCAGGACGTATCCGAGTTAAAACAAGCTCAAACCCGCCTGCAGGGCATCCTGGAGCTGCAAAACCTGATCATGAACCTCTCCACCCGTTTTATCAACCTGCCGGTGGAGAATATTGACATCGAAGTGCAGCACTCCCTGGCCTTCCTGGGTGAATACCAGCAGGTTGACCGGGCCAGCCTTGTGCTGTTTGACCCTCTGGAAGGCAGCTTGAGCTGCACGCATGAATGGTGCGCGACAGGCATTGAATCACAGAAGGAGCGCTATCACCGCCTGCCCCTGGAACGTCTGGACTGGTGGGTCAAAACCCTGCAAGAAGGTCGCATCATCCAACTTGCTGACATCGCCGGCATCCCCGAACCCGAAGGAAACAGCACCCGCCGCATGCTGCAAGAACAGGGGGTACGTTCGGCCGCTGCTGTTCCGTTGCTCTTTGGCGGACAGGTCAGCGGCTGTTTGAGTTTGGAGAACCAGGGTGAAGCCGTGGAATGGTCAGGCGAAAAGATTGCCCTGTTAAAAATCAGCGCCGATATCATCGCCAACGCCCTGGAGCGCATGCGCACCGATGAACAGCTGCGCCGTAGTGAAACCCGCAACCGCGCCCTGCTGCAAACCATTCCGGACAGCATGCTGCGCCTGAACCGGGCGAGCGACATTCTCGATTTCGCCGCCGGAGAATTGCCCGGCCCTGAATGGTTGGAACAGGGCCTCAAGCCAGGCGGCAGCCTGGCAAGCCTACTGCCGGTGGAAGTGGCCCGCAGCCTGCTGGAGCGCATCCAGACGGCGCTTTCCACGCGGCAAATGCAGACTCTGGAATTCCAGCTCGACAGCGGCAGCGCACCCGCCTATTACGAAGCCCGCCTGGTGATTTCCGGCGAGGAAGAGGTGACAGCCATCATCCGTAACGTCAGCGAACGCGCGCGCCTGGAACAGATGAAATCGGACTTCATCAACCGCGCCGCCCACGAACTGCGCACCCCGGTGACCACCTCCCTGTTGATGATCAACTTGCTGGAAAGCTCAGCCAGCCCGGGGGAAATTGCCCAGTACACCGCCATCCTCAAGAACGAGATTGAGCGCCAGCGCCTGCTGGTGGAGGACTTGCTGACCGTGGCAAAGTTGGATAACAACGCCTATGACATGTCTCTCAAGCCTGTCCAACCCGAGTTGATCCTGGCCGGGGTGGCTGCCAGAGAGAAAGTTGTTGCCGAAGCCCGTCAGGTGCGCCTGGAAGCACAGATCAGCGCCCCGCTGCCGCTGATTATGGGCGATGAACGCGCCGTGCAGCAGGTTTTCTCCAACCTGGTGGATAATGCGGTCAAGTTCACCCCGCCAGGCGGCAAGGTTTTCCTTACCGCGCATGTGGATGGTCCTCAGCTGGTGATTGCAGTGCGCGACACCGGCATCGGCATCCCGGCGGAGGATATCCCCCACCTGTTCACGCGCTTTTTCCGCGCCAGCAACGCGCGCAGCCGCGAAGTGCCCGGCACCGGCATTGGCCTGTACATTGTCAAATCCATCGTGGAAAAAATGGGCGGACAGATCAACGTGGAGAGCCAGCCCGACCTGGGCACGACCTTCACCGTGCGCCTGCCACACCTCAACGCCATTGATCCGGGCAACCTGCCGGACTTCTAAGATTTACTTATTCGCCAGCCAGCCAACCCAGGAAACCGCCCAGCGGTTTCTGGGCGCGCACCCGCCCGTTTAGCCCGTTGATGGCGATTTCATATGTCCGGCCTTCCAGGCTGTAGGCAGTCAGCCAGAGCGGCGCCAGGATCAACTGGTACGCTTCCACCAGCATATTGGCACTGCTGTACTGAACATCATTCATCGCCCGCGAAAGCCGCGCGCCGCTGCCGCCTTTTTCGTTCTCCAGTACCCGCTGGCGCGCGATCAGTGAGGCATCCCCCACCGGAATGTCATACGTCTCAGCCGGCCAGGAAGCCAGGTAAGAGCGGTTGAACGCCCGCCGCGAATCCATCTCCATGCTTTCCAGTTCTTCCCGCGCGGGCGTGGAAAGTCGCTTGACCGCTGCGACCTTTACACTGGTGTACAGGATCGGATCCTCATTTTCAACCTTGATCGGTCGCTTATTTTCCTGCATCACCTCGTAACGCCAGGTGATGGTGCCGCCGATAGAAAATTCCCACACCGGCAGGTACAGCCCGAGCGCCGGGCGCACTGGTGGCAAGGCCTCAAACCCGCTGGTCTTAAACCAGTCAACCAGCGCCCGCTTGGCCTGGGCTTCGCTAATCGTAAACGGCGCCACCGCGGTTGGCGCAATTATCTCGCGCGACTCGCTGCTGCGCACCACATAGGACGAGTCGCAGTGTGGACAGGAAATGGATAGATCGCCCGCGGGAAGGATAAATTCCGCTCCGCAGCCCTGGCAGACCGCCGGCAGTTCGTTCAACGGCGCCAGGTGGCCTTTGGGTGCTGCCATCGCCAGCATAAAGTCCTGTTCGCCGGTTTGAACCCCACTCTGCACCGCCTTGCGCCCCTCGCAGTACTCACAGCTCAGCGATTGGCCGTCCGGCGCAAAGGACATGCGCCCGCCGCACTGCGGACAGGTGAACCGCTCCAGTCCATCCCCGGCGGCCGTCGCCCGGTTCGCCAGCCGGTCGGGGTCAATGATTTCCTCGTCTTTAAGTTTTCCGTCCAGCACCGCCAGGCGCCGCCGGCCGCGCGCATCGGTTGGCTTGTTGGCCAGCAGTTGTTCCGCCCAGTCGCGCTGCTCTTTGGGCGTTGGGCTGACCACGCTCAGCCAGTACCAGGCCTCCAGCAGCGCCTCCTCCGGCGGGGTGAAATTCATCAAGCGCGTCAGGTAACGGTAAGCTGCCGGGTAATCATTGCTTTTGGCTGCCGCCACGCCGTGGACCAGCAGCTCCCGACCCGTGTCATTGGAATATTCTTCCA
>JADHED010003004.1_pt1 | contig 10732 bp, 10 predicted proteins | sample 8952041 | NCBI WGS metagenome assembly JADHED01 (sample SAMN16124423, study PRJNA663239) | bioreactor sludge metagenome | isolation source: sludge (control) | place: India:Bengaluru | collected 2018-09-08
TAATTTCATTTTATACTTTTTACATTGAACGCAGAAGATTTTTTAAACGGACAAATACTTTTGGTAGACAAACCTTTGGATTGGACTAGTTTTCAGGCTGTTAATAAATTAAAATACAAACTGAAAAGAGAATTTAATTTACCTAAAAAATTTAAAATTGGTCATGCTGGTACTTTAGACCCTAGAGCTACAGGTTTGCTGATTGTTTGTACTGGTAAATTCACGAAAAAAATTCCCGAAATTCAAGATGCTCCAAAAGAATATTGGGCAGAAATAAAAATTGGTGTTCAAACAGAATCTTACGACACTGAAAAACCAGAAATTCTGCAAACGGATTTTTCTCACATTACGGAAGAATTTATAAAGGAAGCTTTAACAAAATTTGTAGGAGAAATAGAGCAAAAACCGCCTGTGTTTTCGGCAATAAAAATTGACGGAGACAGAGCTTATGATTTAGCCAGAAAAGGAATAGATGTAGAAATGAAATCTAGAAAAACTACAATTCATTACCTCAATAATGTGGAAATTAATTTGCCTTTTGTTAGTTTTACAGTAGGTTCTAGCAAAGGAACTTATATTAGAAGTTTGGCTCACGATATTGGACAGAGTTTAGAAGTTGGCGCTTATCTTACGCAACTCAGAAGAACAAAAATAGGAGAGTACACTGTAGAAAATGCTCAATCTAATATTTTGGAAAATGAGTTTAGATTTGAAAATATTCAATTATGAAAAAGTTTTATTTTTTATTAATCTTAGTTTCAACATTTGGGTTTTCTCAGCAAAATAGAAATCAAAACCAAGGAATTTATTGGAGTACAGATGCTCAACTTGCTTATGGTTTAGGAAAAGCTGTTGCAGATATTATCAACGAAGATAATAATGTAGATTTCAATGCGAATGTAGGTTTAACTTCGGTTGTTGGTTTTCAGCCAATAAGCAGAATTGGATTGGGAGCCGGTTTTAGATATAATTATATTTACGATAATATCAATAATTTTTACTTTATATTTCAGCCCAAAATTTATTTTGGAGATGTTTCAGATTCTGGATTTTTGTATTTTAATGCAGGTTTTGCCCTTACAAAAAGTGATGTGAGAAATGCAAGATTATATACTTTAGGAATTGGTGATCAAAATTCTATTAACGTAAGAATGAAGTATTATTATTCACTTTTTTTAGAAAATCACAGCATGAGTTTCGGAAACGGACTTAAAAATAATTTGTACATTGGTTTAAACTTTGGGATAACATTTCATTCTAATAAAGTAAGAGAAAAATAATTATTTATAGCTCATTACTAATGACTTAAAAAATGCAAGAAACACGTATCAATAAATATTTATCAGAAGTAGGTTTTTGTTCTAGAAGAGAAGCAGACAGACTTTTGGAGCAAGGCAGAATTACCATTAATGGCAAAAAACCAGAATTAGGAACCAAAGTTTCTGATGCTGATGAAATCTTTGTGGATGGTAAAAACATCAAAAAAACTGAAGAAAAACACGTTTACATTGCATTTAATAAACCTGTTGGCATTGTATGTACTACAGATACTAAACGCGAAAAAAACAATATTGTAGATTACATTAATCATCCGAAAAGAATTTTCCCTATTGGAAGATTAGATAAACCGAGCGAAGGACTTATTTTATTGACTTCGGATGGTGATATTGTGAATAAAATTTTGCGCGCCAGAAACAATCACGAAAAAGAATATATTGTAAGAGTTGACAAACCTATTTCTCCAAAATTTTTAGAAAAAATGCGCAACGGAGTACCAATTTTAGATACAGTTACCCGAAAATGCGAAGTAGAACAAATTGATACGCTACAGTTCAGAATTGTTCTTACACAAGGTCTCAACAGACAAATCCGAAGAATTTGCGAGTATCTTGGCTATGAAGTAAAGAAACTGAAACGAATAAGAATTATGAACATAAAACTAGATTTGCCCATCGGAAAATGGAGAGATTTAACAGATGAAGAATTGCAAAAACTAGATTTACTCCTCGAAAACTCTAGCAAAACGATTGATTAAGCTAATATTTTTCGATGAGATATTGATACGCTTTCAAATATTTATTGAGGCGTTTTAAGTCTTTTTCGGTTAAAGGTCTGTTAATTCTTCTCAAATCCATATTATCTCGCAAATCATTTAATTTAACGGCAATAGCAAGAGGAGATTTTTCTGTTCTTTTGATAAATTCGTCGTAATCTTCATTTGGCGGATTTTTGGTAAGACACTCTATAGCAAAAATTTGAGTTTCGGAGAAGCCTTGTTTTCTTAGAAATTCATAAGAATAATCTGGGCAATCTTCAATCAAATCGTGCAAAACGCCTACAATTTTTTCGTCTAGCGTTTTTCCGTATTCCATCACTCTCATTACGTGTTTTATATAAGGAGCGCCATATTTGTCAACTTGTTTTCTGTGTCCTTTTTCGGCAATTTTTATGGCTTTGTTTAGTAAAAGTTCTTTACTCATTTTTCGGTTTTGCAATTAGAATTTTTTCTAAATTTTCTATAGGTTTTGCTACTAAAATTTTATACAAATCGGCGTTTGTGCTTTTTGCAATCGGCATATTATAAGGAGCAGGAGATTTAGTAGCATTAAATTTTTTATAATCTAAAACATTTGTTTTTATTGACAAATCTATTGTAGGAAGTTCTATTTTTGGCATCTGCAGTTTTGGTATTTCTACATTTGGAAGAGTGAAATTTTTAATTTGAGAAAATCCTAGAAACGGTAATACAAAAATTGTAAGAGTAAATAATTTTTTCATGATATTAACTTTTTTTTAATCTTAGAATTTTCATCAAAAATTTTCTAAGATTTCATGGTTCGTAATTTTATTATGTAAAAATAGTAAATTTTTGTACACAAAATACAGAAACAAAAAAAAGACTGATGGCAAAACTTCTTTTCTTTTTCAAGTTAAGATGTTATTGTCATCAGCCCAGATTAGCCGATTCTCTGTTTTGGATAAAAGCATTTTTTTTTTGAAACTATTTCAGTTGCATTTTCCAAAAAATTTACCTTTCGGTATTATTTAGAATTTTGCTAAGTTTCGCTTATTTTCCTCACAATTAATGAGTTTCAGCTTATGTTTGTCTTTAATTTTTAGTTTCTATGAAATTACTTTGCGTTTTTCAATTTTTTGAAACTAAATTTTTCAGACTGTTTTTTTGTCATCACCTAAGTTTAAAGTTTAATTGCTTAAACTAATAAACTTAAGTGTTTGACAGTTTTTGTCTTTGCTTATTGCTTTTTCTTAAATTTTCATTCTAAAAAAAAAAATATAGCTGCAATAAGCATTTAGACGGTTTTTGTCATTGCTTTCAGTTTTGATTCTTAGATATTTCATCCTTGAAATTGTCAACTTTCCACTTCTGACGGTTTTTTAGTCTTTCACTAAGTGTAAAATGTAAAATAAGACCATTATAATTCATTTTTTATCTTAATTAAGACTGCTTCTTGTGTCTTCCTCTTATTAGCTTAGAAAAGCCTTTCGATTTTCAAAACATTTGAATATAAGTATCAGACGGTTTTTGTCTTAACCTCTCATTCAAATTTCAGAAAAAACTTTAAATTCTTTCAAAATTTTGAAGTTGATTGTTTTTAGACAATTTTTAAGTCGCTTTTAGAAATATAAAAGATTTTTTGATTAATAATTTTAGTTTCGGCTTAGCAATTACGCATCCACTTCAAAACAAATTTCAAGTAAAAATTTTATTTTTATATCCTTGTTAAGACCTTAATCTTTGGCTCTTTCAACTTTAGACTTCGGGTTTCAACTCAAAAGCTTGACTTGATTGTTGATGTAAAGATAATATTATAAAATCCTGATTTGCAAATAATTCTATTTGTTTTTCTTCACTTGTTTTCAAATAGTTATTCACTTTTTTAAATGAGAAAAACCCTTTTGTTTTAAAGGAAAATTAAAATTACTAACAATTTATTAAATTAAGGTTAATGGGTTATTTCAGCGAAAATTCAATTATTTTTATTCTCCCATTTTTGATGATAAATACAATAAAAGTGAAAAATATTTCAATTATTCGAAGTATTTTAAAATATTTATTCCATTCTTTTTATAGGTTCTAGGTTTTTTAATTCGTCTTCCGAAAATAATTTGTAGTCTATTTTGAAAGTTTTTCCTGATGGTGTTTCTAGAGAAAAGCCACCAGGTCCGAAACCATCTACTACATCTAATGTGAAGTGAGAAAATTTCCAATATTCGAATAAATCACGGTCTAGCCAAAATTCAAAACCATCTACCAAACCAATCATTACATCGTTTGTTCTTACGTAGAAACCTCCTTTTTCAAAACATTGAGGCTGGGTTCCTTCGCAACAACCACCAGCTTGGTAAAACATTAAATCACCGTGTTTTTCTTTTAGCGTTTTAATGACTTCCAACGCTTTTTCTGTTACGTCTAACCTTTTTACCATTTCTAAAAATTTTTAATAAAATTAAAAAAAGGAATGCTGATGAACAACATTCCTTAAAGTTTAAATCACAAGTGAACTAGAAAAATCCTAGTTTATTTTTGTTGTAAGAAATCAACATGTTTTTTGATTGTCTGTAATGATCAAGCATCATTTTGTGGTTTTCTCTACCAATACCAGATTGTTTGTAACCACCAAAAGGTGCACCAGCTGGATATGCATGATATTGGTTTACCCAAACTCTACCTGCTTTTATCGCTCTAGGAACTCTGTATAATTCATGTGCATCTCTTGTCCAGACTCCCGCTCCTAAACCATACATGGTATCGTTCGCAATTTCTATCGCTTCTTCTGTAGATTTAAAAGTAGTTACCGCTAAAACTGGCCCGAAAATCTCTTCTTGGAAGATTCTCATCTTGTTATGCCCTTTGAAAATAGTTGGCTGAATGTAATATCCACCTTCTAAATCTCCACCTAGATGATTCACTTCTCCACCACAAAGCAATTCTGCACCTTCTTCTTTGCCTAATTTGATGTAAGAAAGGATTTTATCTTTTTGAATTTGTGAAGCTTGAGCACCCATCATTACGGTTGGGTCAAGAGGATTTCCTGTTTTGATGGCTTTAGTTCTTTCTACCACTCTTTCTAAGAATTTATCAGCAATAGATTCATGAACCAATAATCTAGAAGGACAAGTGCAGATTTCCCCTTGATTTAGAGCAAACAATACCGCTCCTTCAATGGCTTTGTCAAAAAATTCATCATCTGCATCCATCACAGAAGGGAAGAAGATGTTTGGAGATTTTCCTCCCAATTCTAAAGTCACTGGAATAATATTTTCTGTAGCATATTGCATTACCATTCTACCTGTAGCTGTAGAACCAGTAAACGCTGCTTTTGCCACTTTTGGATTGGTTACTAAAGTTCTTCCTAACTCCGCTCCGAAACCATTGACAATATTCACCACACCTGCAGGAAGTAAATCTTCGATTAATTCCATTAAAACCATTATAGAAACAGGCGTACTTTCTGCTGGTTTCAGAACTACACAGTTTCCTGCAGCTAGAGCAGGAGCTAGTTTCCAAACTGCCATTAGAATAGGGAAGTTCCAAGGAATAATTTGTGCAATTACACCGATAGGTTCGTGTACAATGATAGAAACAGTGTCTTTGTCTAATTCAGAAATAGAACCTTCTTCAGCTCTTATTACACTAGCAAAATATCTGAAATGGTCTACTGCTAAAGGTAAATCTGCCGCCATAGTTTCTCTAATGGCTTTACCATTATCTACGGTTTCTACTGCAGCGATATAGGGTAGATTTTCCTCAATTCTATCTGCAATTTTATTTAAAATAATGCTGCGTTCTGTAGCAGAAGTTTCGCTCCATGTTTTGAAAGCTTCAGATGCAGCATCTACAGCCATTTCTATGTCTTGTTTCGCAGAATGTGCAGCTTTTGCCATAACTTTTCCATCAAGTGGAGAAAGCACTTCGAAATACTGTCCTGTAGAAGGAGCAGTCCATTTTCCGTTAATGTAATTGTCGTATTTTTCTTTTAAAACCGGACGATTGATGTGTGTTGACATAATGTGTTGAATTTTTAATTTTCAGCCAAATTATCTTAAACATGACAATTGTCATGGTAAAATCGTCTCAAATGATAGTATAATAGTGTTTTGAAAATATTAATTACAATACTTTAATATAAACCTTGTTTGATTGAAAAATTATTATATATTTAGCCAGATTGATTAGTTTATCAAAAATATCATTCATGGTTTATGATACGAGAAGACAAACATTTGCTCTATACCCCTGAATTAACGGGACATGAGCAATTACAAAATATAATAGAAAACAAGACTACATTTACTTTAAATAATTGTGAATTTTCTTTGTATGAAACGCATAAGAAGACAGAAGATGTTAAACTAAAGTTTAATGATTTGACTTTTACAGCGATGTTACGAGGGAAAAAGCACATGAAATTGGAAAATAAATCTGAGTATTTTGATTATTTTCCTGGAGAAACGGTTTTAGTTTCTCCCGGCGAAACAATGGTCATCGATTTTCCAGAGGCAGACGAAACGCCTTCACAATGTATTGCACTAAGTTTCAGTCCAGATTTTGTAGAAGAATCTTTGCATTATCTCAATACCAAATTAATGAAAGTAGACGAAAGCACTTGTTGGCGAATTTCTAGCAATGAATTTTATCTATTCAACAGCTTACCACTGGCTTCTGCAACCAATAATCTCATGAGAATTGCCATGGAAGATAATATGAATAAGGATATTATGGCAGATTTGGCACTGAAAGAATTATTGGTAAGACTGATGCAAACTCAAGCAGGAAAACTCATTGAAAACGATTACAAAACACTGAAAACTTCAAACCGATTGGCTTTTATCATAGATTATATTAAAAACAATCTGCATCAAAAATTAAGTATTGAACATTTGGCGAAATTGGCTTTCGTAAGTAAATCTAATTTCTTTAAACTCTTTAAATACGAACTTGGAACATCGCCTAATGAATATATTCTTCAACAAAGAATAAAACGTGCAAAAGAACTCCTCAAAGAAAACCAAAGCATCAAAGAAGTAGCTTTTGCCACTGGTTTCTCTGACACCAATCACCTCATCAAAACCTTTAAAACTTTTGAAGGTATTACTCCAAAAAATTATCAACGAAATTTATTTTCAGAATATAAAATCGTTTCTTAAATAAACAAAAAACCGCTTCAAAAATTTGAAGCGGTTTTTAAGTATAGTTGAATTAACAAATTTTAATAAGAATTTTTTTCTACAAAATGCTTAGCAATTTTCTCAGTTAACGCGATTACGTTTGGCTGATTGGTGTACTTTGTAAATCTTCTAAGACCAGAAAGCATCATTCTTTGCTCATCACCTTCAGCGAAAGAAATAATTCCTTCTTTAGCAGCTGCAATTACAGCTTCTACTGCTTTGTAAAGGTTTAATTGAGCCATTGCTGCTTCTATAGAATCTGGACCGAAGTTTTTCTCCACTCTTAGAATTGCAGATTCTGCCATGTAAATTTGGTTTAAAATTTCTGAAGCATTGATTAACAAGTGTTGTTGCTTTTCAATCTCCATCATGTATTTCTGAAGAGCAGCACCAGAAACCATTAAGAATACTTTCTTAAGATTTGCGATGATTGCTTTTTCTTCCGACATAAATTCTGAATAATCAGGCGTTTCAAAAGAAGGAATGCCCATTAATTCTTTACCAACTGCCATTGCAGGAGACATTAAATCGATTTCACCTTTAAAAGCTCTCTTCACCAACATTCCTACAGAAAGAAGTCGGTTGATTTCATTTGTTCCTTCATAAATTCTAGAAATTCTAGCATCTCTCCAAGCTGCTTCCATTGGTGTATCTTCAGAGAATCCCATACCTCCAAAAATCTGAATTCCTTCATCTGCTGCTTTTTGAGCGATGTCTGAAACATATACTTTAAGGATAGAACATTCTACCGCGAATTCTTCTACTCCTTTTAACTCAGCTTCTTGATGAGACATTCCACCTGCAACTAAAGCATCAATTTTATCTTGAATATCTTGAGCCGCTCTATAAGAACCAGCTTCTGAAACGAAAGTAGCAGTAGCCATTTCCGCTAATTTTTTTCTAATGGCTCCGAAAGTAGAAATAGGAGTATTGAACTGTTTTCTTTCGTTCGCATAGTTTACAGAAAGGTTGAAAATTCTTCTCTGTGCATCTAAACAAGCAGCAGCTAATTTAATTCTACCTACATTTAATGCATTTAAAGCGATTTTGAAACCATTGTTTCTTTCTCCCAAAAGACATTCTACAGGAACTTTCATATCATTGAAGAAAACCTGACGAGTAGAAGAAGCTCTAATCCCTAATTTGTGCTCTTCTTCACCGAAAGTAAGGCTTTCAGGATTTTCTAATTCGCTTCTGTTTACTACGAAACCAGTGATGTTTTTATCATCATCGATTTTAGCAAAGAATGTGAATGTATCTGCGAAACCTGCGTTAGAAATCCACATTTTTTGTCCATTGATGATATAATGTTTACCATCTTCAGACAATTTAGCTCTTGTTTTTCCAGAGTTTGCATCAGAACCAGCATCTGGCTCAGTTAAACAATATGCTCCAAACTTCGTTCCAGCAGCTAAATCTGGTAAATATTTTTGTTTTTGTTCTTCAGTTCCGTACAATAGGATAGGAAGTGTACCGATACCAGTGTGTGCTCCATAAGCAGTTGCCAATGAACCAGTTGCGCCAGAAATGTAATCACAGGCAATCATTGTTGAAACGAAACCAAGCCCAAGACCTCCGTAATTTTCAGGAACTGCAATTCCTAAAAATCCCATTTCACCGATTTGTTTCATACACTCTTCAGTGAATGCGTAGTCTTTTTTCTCAAATCTTTCTTTGTTAGGAACTACAACTTTGTCAATAAATTCTTTTGCAGAGTCGCGAAGCATTTTTTGTTCCTCAGAAAAATCTTCCATCGTGAAGATGTTCTTAGCTTCTATTTCTTTTATTAGGAATTCTCCTCCTTTTAATGTGCTCATATTATATATTAATTTTTTTTATTTTACAATAGTTCAATTACAGAAGCTGCGCCTTGTCCTGTACCTACACACATAGAAACCATTCCGTATTTTACGCCTCTTAATTTCATTTCGTCTAGAAGTTGAACGGTTAATTTAGTTCCTGTACAACCAAGTGGATGACCAAGAGCGATTGCTCCACCATTTACATTTAAAATTTCAGGGTTTAAATCCAATTCTTTTTTAATGGCTACTGACTGAGAAGCAAAGGCTTCGTTCAATTCAATTAAACCAATATCTTGAAGAGAAAGCCCAGCTTGTTTTAACGCTTTTGGAATGGCGTAAATAGGACCAACTCCCATAATTCTTGGCTCTAAACCAACAGCTGCATAAGAAACTAGTCTTGCAATTGGCTCAAGATTTAATTCTTTTACCATTTCTTCTGACATTACTACTACGAAAGCAGCACCATCAGACATTTGAGAAGAGTTTCCTGCGGTAACAGAACCTCCAGCTGCGAAAACTGGTCTTAATTTTGCCAAACCTTCAATAGAAGTATCTGCTCTAGGACCTTCGTCTACTGAGAAATCAAATTTTTTGGTTTGAACTTTTTGGTTTTCGTCTAAGAAATTATATTCTACAGGAATTGGAACGATTTGTTTTGCAAATTTTCCTTCAGCAATAGCTTTCAAAGCTTTTTGATGAGATTCAAAAGCAAATTGGTCTTGTTCTTCTCTTGTAATTTTATATTGCTTAGCAACTTCTTCTGCAGTATAACCCATTCCCCAATAATAATCTGGGTTAGATTTTGCGTAATGACTTTCTGGAACTGGTTTATAACCGCCCATTGGAATGAAAGACATACTTTCTGCACCTCCTGCAATAATACAATCTGCCATTCCTGCCTGAATTTTAGCAGAAGCAATCGCAATCGCTTCAGAACCAGATGCACAATATCTGTTTACGGTAACTCCTGGAACTTTATCGGTATTTAATCCCATTAAAGAAATGAGACGAGCCACGTTTAAGCCTTGTTCTGCTTCTGGCATTGCGTTACCAACGATTAAATCGTCGATTCTATCTTTATCTAACTGAGGCAAATCTGCCATCAATTTTTCTATCACTTTTGCAGCCATTACATCTGGTCTGGTAAATCTTAAACTTCCTTTCGGAGCTTTACCTACCGCTGTTCTGTAACCTGCTACTATATATGCTGTTTTTGACATTTTTCTTAAAATTTTTAAAAATTAATTTCTTAGCGGTTTCCCTTTTTGTAACATAAACTGAATTCTTTCTAGTGTTTTTCTTTCGCCACACAATTGTAAGAAAGCTTCTCTTTCAAGATTCAATAAATATTGTTCTGTAACTACAGTTGGTTCAGAAAGATTACCACCAACCATTACATAAGCCAATTTATCTGCTATTTTCTTATCGTGTTCAGAAATGAAATTTCCTGTTACCATTTGATCTGTTCCTACATAGAACATTCCTAATGCACCTTGACCAAGAACTTTTACTTTTTGAGGAATTGGTTGTGTATAACCTTGTTCTGCCATTAATTTAGCTACTTTTTTAGCTTCAGCAATTTGTCGGTTTTTGTTGACTACCACAATATCTTTGTGATTTTCTAAAATTCCCATATCGAAGGCTTCGTAAGCAGAAGTTGCCACTTTTCCCATTGCAATGTTCATAAAAGCATCACGCATTCTGTTGGTTTTCACATCATCAGCAGCAAATTCTTTAGA
>JADHED010003005.1_pt1 | contig 10729 bp, 10 predicted proteins | sample 8952041 | NCBI WGS metagenome assembly JADHED01 (sample SAMN16124423, study PRJNA663239) | bioreactor sludge metagenome | isolation source: sludge (control) | place: India:Bengaluru | collected 2018-09-08
TGAAGATGGCCGGAGAGCTCGGCCGCGCGGTGGCGACGCCGGACGAGGCCCGGCGCATCATGCACCTGAAACCGCGTTAGGCCGGGATACGCGACTCCAGCCACCCCGCTGCGGCCGCCTGGTCGGAACGACCCCTGTTCTCTCGGTTCAAGCAGATAATTTCCGGTTGACACCCGGATTTTCTTTTGTGTATATTGTCGACAATCGGCAAAAAGAACCAGACGACCAATAGCTACGGATGGCGATATGCGATTGATGGAATTCGAGGCCAAGACCCTGCTCCGGAAGCGTAACATCCCGCTCCCGGCCGGATGCCTGCACACCGACGGTGGAACAGCGGATCTGAAGTTTCCCGTCATGCTCAAGGTTCAGATTCCGCTGGGCGGCCGGGGAAAGGCCGGCGGCATCGTCGAGGCCCGGGACCGGGCGGAGGTCGATGCGCTGATTCCAAAGCTCCTGGGCGCTTCGTTTCGGGGATACACCCCGCGACACATTTTGCTCGAGGAAAAGGCGGGGATCCGAAAAGAATTTTTCCTGGCATGCACGTACGACACGATCGCGAAGCTTCCCCTATTGATTTTCTCGACCGTTGGCGGGGTGGATGTCGAGGAACTCGCCGCCACCCACCCGCAGCACGTGTTCAAACGGCATTTCTCGGCGCGGCACGGATTGCTGCCGCACCAGGCGCGCGAGGTCGTCTCCGAGGCCGGGATCGGCGGCGAGCTGATGATGAAGCTGGCGTCGGTGGTCTGCGCCGCGGCCGAAGTATTTCTGGCCTATGATTGCACCCTGCTGGAGATCAACCCGCTGGTGCTGACGGATAGCAACTCGCTGTTGGCGCTGGACTGCCACGCGGACATCGAGGACGAGGCCCTCTTCCGGCATCCGGATCTGGCGAAGCTCGAAAAGGACGCGAATCGCTTCCACGCGGAAGCGGCGTCCTCCGACTTCGAGCGTCGGGCGGTCGAGATCGACCGGATGGATCATCGCGGCGTGGCCGGCCGCATGATCGAATTCAGCGGCAACATCGGTCTGATCATCGGGGGGGGCGGGGCGTCGCTCACGGCGTTCGACGCGGTTCAGCATCACGGCGGATCCCCGGCCAACTACTGCGAAATCGGCGGCAACCCGTCGGTCCGCAAAGTTCAGGCCCTGACGCGGCACATCCTTTCCAAACCGGGCGTTCACAGCATCTCGGTGATCATGAACGTGGTCAGCAACACCCGCGTGGACCTCGTCGCGCGTGGCATCATCAAGGGGGTGCTGGAGGCCGGCAAGACGCCGAAGGAGGTCATTGCGGTCTTTCGCGTGCCCGGCGCCTGGGAGGAAGAGGGCTACAAGGTGTTGCGGAAATACGGTGTGCCCTATTGCGACCGGACGGTCTCGATCGATGCGGCCGCAAAGAAAGCAGTGGAACAGAAAAGGGGTTAGACAGGAGCTCGCATGGCGATATTGGCGGACCAGGACATCCAGGTCATCATCCAGGGGATCACGGGGCGCGAAGCGGCCTCCTTCACCAAAGACATGATCGATTACGGCACCTCCGTCGTCGCGGGGGTCACGCCGGGCAAGGGCGGGCAGGTCGTCCACGGCGTTCCGGTCTACGACACGGTGAAGGCGGCGACTCGGGAGCACCCGGCCCGGGCGTCGGTGATTTCCGTACCGCCGGCACTGGTCAAGGGGGCGGCGCTGGAGGCCATGGAACACGGGATTCGGCTCCTCGTCATCATTTCCGAACGGGTGCCGCGCCGGGATGTGGTGGAGATCCTGGAGGTGGCACGAGCGTCGGGCGTCCAGGTGATCGGCCCGAATACGCTGGGGCTGATCTGCCCCCACCGGGTGAAGCTCGGCATGGCCGGAGGTCCGGTGGCGGACGTGAAGCGGGCGTACATGCCCGGACGCGTGGGGATCGTCTCGCGCAGCGGGGGCATGACCACGGAAGTGGCCAACCTGCTCACCCATCACGGCATCGGGCAGAGCACCTGCGTCGGGATCGGCGGGGACCCGATCGTCGGGTCCAACTTCCTGGACCTGATACCGATGTTCGAAGCGGACCCGGGAACCGATGCGGTCGTGCTGTTTTGCGAGCCCGGCGGGGCGGTCGAAGAAGCTCTGGCCGCTCTGGTTCAGGAGCGCCGGATCCAAACGCCGATCGTGGCGTTTATCGCGGGGCGATTCGTCGATCGAATGCCCGGGGTGCGCTTCGGCCACGCCGCCACGATCGTGGAGGGGGATCGCGGCAGCGCCCGCAGCAAACGAGAGGCCTTCCTGAAGGCGGGCATCCGGGTGGCGGATAATTTCTCCGACATCATCACCCATCTCAAACAGGTCATCTGAAAGGCAGGGGAAGATTAAGATGCAGCACTTGGGGCCGATACGATCGGCGCTGTTCGTTCCAGGCAACCGTCCAGAGCGGATCGCCAAGGCCATGGCGACCAAGGCCGACGCCGTGATCATCGACCTGGAAGACGCGGTGCCGATGCACGAAAAAGCCGCGGCGCGCGCAGCCGCAGCGGCCGCACTGAGATCGACCGGCGGCCGAGCGGTCCTGGTGAGGATCAACGGGACCGACACGTCGTTTTGGCAAGAGGACGTGGCCGCCGTCCTGGAGCCCGGGTTGAGCGGGATCGTGCTCCCCAAGGTCGAAGACGAGGAAGCGGTCCTGCGCCTGCACGAACGCATGCGGGCCCTGGAGGATCAAAGGAGTTGTGCAATGGCGCCCCTCGTGGCGCTGATCGAATCGGCCCGGGGGGTTGCCGACATCCACAGGATCGTGGCGCTCCGCACCGATCCGCTCCGCCTGCACACGGTGGCGTTCGGCGCGGCGGACTACACGTCCGACCTGGGAGTGGAGCTCACGCAGGATGGACAGGAGCTGAGCTATCCGCGTGCGCGCCTGGCCGTAGCCTGTCGCGCCGCCGGCCTCTTTCCTCCCCTGGACACGCCGTTCATGCGAGACCTCAAGGACCTGCAGGCGCTCGAGGCCGATGCCCTGCGCGCAAAGCAGCTGGGGTTCGGCGGCAAGCTCTGCATCCACCCGAATCAGGTCGACGTCGTCAATCGCATCTTCAGCCCGCGCCCGGAGGAAATCCGCCAGGCCGAGGCGGTGGTCAACGCCTTCGAAGCCGCCCACGCGAAGGGGTTGGGCGCCATCCAGCTGGACGGCAAATTTGTGGACAAACCGGTGGTGGACCGCGCCCGGCAGATCCTGATGATGGCCCGGACGCTGGACGGCGGCGCGGGAAGCCCCCGGGCATCCGAACCCGACAAGCCCTGAGGGAGCCCATGGGAATTTTTATCAGACTTGAGATCGATGAACAGACCTGCCTGGGCGTCAAGGCCTGCGGCCTCTGCATCAAGACCTGCCCGGTCAAGATTTTCGAGAAGCAAGACGACCGCCCCGTGAGCGTCGAAGAGAACGAGGATGAATGCACCTTGTGCACCCTTTGCCTGACGGAGTGCACGCCCAAGGCCATTCGCTTGCTGAAACTCTACGAAGACGGGGAGGGCACACCCGGCCGCCCTTAACCCGGTGAGGACGCAGCTATCATGCAAATTCAACGTCAAGACGCTCCACGGGGAGGGTCTGTCGGCGGGATGGGCACACGCTTCATCGCGCGCGGCTTCAGCCCCCAGGTGCTGACCGAGCAGATCTCGAGGGTGTTGACGGAGGCCATCCTGGACGGGGCTCTCGAACCGGGAACACAGTTGCTGGAGATGGAGCTGCAACAGCAGCTGGGGGTCAGCCGGTCCCCCCTGCGGGAAGCCTTCCGCGACCTCGAAAAAAAAGGGCTGGTGGTCATTCTCCCCCGCCGGGGCTCGTTTGTGAAGGAGATCACCCGGCGGGACATCCAGGAGAACTTCCCCGTGCGAGGCAACCTGGAGGGGCTGGCGGCCCGCTTGGCCTATGGGAAGCTCAGCCCGGAAGACCTGGCGAAGATGCGCCAGGCGCTGGAGGAGATGAAGCGCGCCGGGCGTTGCAAGGATCGCGAAGTCTACCGCCAGAATCACAAGATCTTCCACGACGTCTTCATCGAGGCCTGCGACAACCGGCTGCTGATCGACCTCCTTCAGAACCTGCGCATGCATCGGCTCTGGTATTTCGTATCGTATCGCTACCAGAAGCTCGATTTCCAGATGGCGCTGGACGTGCACGAGAGAATATTGACGTTGTTCGAGCAGGCGGGAACCGACCCCCAGGAGCTGGAGCTCCTGGTGCGACGGCACATCGACGAGGCGCTGGTGAAGCTTTTCGGTTCGACCGACGATTCCGATCCCGACCGGCCGGGGTCGAATGAAAGGCAGAAGGCGAAAGCGAAAAAGGGCCGGAGATCGAGATGACGGCAGAGGGATGGAGGTACTGGGATAAGGCCACGGAGAAGCCCTGCGGCTTCTCGGGTCATCATCGGCAACCCATCGTGCAGGGAGGGATCATCATGCGAAACAAGGCAGTGGCTTCATGGGTGGCGGCATTGTGCCTGGGTCTGGTGGTGCTGGCGGCATCGCCGGCCAGGGCGGCGGACATCACCTTGAACCTCGGGCACCCGTTCACGGACAAACTGACCACGCTTACGTCCTGGGAGATGTGGTTCGCCGACGAGATCGAAAAGCGCACCCAGGGCAAGGTCAAGATCAAGATCTTCTGGTCGGAGAGCCTGGGCAAGACGCCCGACCTGCCGGATCTCGTCAGCTCGGGCGGCATCGACATGTCCATCCTGGTGCCCGGCTATTACCCGGCGCGCTTCCCGCTGGCGCAGTGCGGCAATCAGCTGTGGTTCGTCAACTGGACGAACGAGGAGGCGTTTGAAGTCGGGAAGACGATTTACTGGCAGGGGCCCATCCCGAAGGAGCTCGAGAAGCAGAACATGAAGCTGATGTACGTGCAGGTGCTGCCGAAGTATCAGCTCTGGTCCTGGCAGCCCATCAAGACCTTCGAGGAGCTCAAGGGCAAGAAGATCCGGTCGTGGGGCCCCTACATGCCGCGGCTGTACGAGGCGGCCGGCGCGGTGGGCATGACGCTAACGCAGGCCGACTGGTTCGAGGCCATGCAGAAGCACATGACCGACGGCGCCTTCTTCTCGGTGCAGATGGGCCTGGCCACCAAGGTGGACGAGGTCGCCAAGTACATCAGCATGGTGGACCTGGGGGTCAACACCGGCCCCATGTGCGTCATGAACCTCGAGCGCTGGAAGAAGCTGCCGGACGACGTCAAGAAGGTCTTCGAGCAGGTCATGCAGGAGATGCCCGCGAAGGGCAAACAGCTGACGATCGACTACGAGGAGGCCTCCATCAAGGAAGCGGCCGCCAAAGGCATCACCCTGGTCCCCTTCCCCGACCGGCAGAAATGGATCAGCAGCCTGCCCGACATCCGCGCCCAGTGGAAGGATGACATGACCAAGAAGGGCTTGGGCCAGGAGGCCGGTGAGATCATCAAACTTTGGGACGAAGCCATTGCCCGCGTTCGCAAGAAATAAGCGGGTTGAACCCCATCCAAAGGTCGGCGCTTTCACGCTGTCCGGTGAGCGCCGACCCATTTCTCTTCGGTGCGGGGTGTCGCGCGGTTCATCGCGGCGTCGGTCGCAGCCCCGCGATGTCGCCGGGTACCTGAAGCCGGAAAAAGGACTGCTGCCATGATCGACAAGATAATGGAGCGAATCGCATGGTGTTTGAGCATCATCGGGGTCTTCGTTCTCCTGTTGATGCTGGTGATGACCATAGCGGACGTGGTCGCCGACAAGGTGTTGAAGCTGCCGTTTCCCGGCGCCACCGAGCTGATTATGTCGATCATGCCCATTTCGGTCTGTGCATTCCTGTTGAGCGTTCAGATCAAAAAGCGTCACATCGTCATCGATCTCATGGTCAGTCGGTTGAGCCCAAAGGCGCGTGTCGTTTTGCAGTTACTGACCCAGCCCTGTGGGCTCTTCCTGTTCGGGCTCCTGACGTGGCTCACCATTCCGATGGCGATCCACAGCGTCAGAATCGGAGAACACACCGGCGGCAACGTCGGGGTGCCCATGTATCCCGCCAAGGTCATGATCCCCATCGCCACCGGTTTGGTTGCCATCCAAATGGCCATTGAGCTGGTCCGAACGATAGGGCACCTGAAGCATCCTCCGCCGGTGGAAGAGAAGACGTGTGAGATCATAGACGACCAGCAAGCGCGAGGTTGAAATGTTCTGGTTTTTGCCCATGATGGCGATGGTGCTCCTGTCGATCCCGGTGGCGTTCAGCCTGGGGTTGGCGGGCTTTTTCGGAATTGTGTTCAACCTCAACTGGACCGCGGCCTGCGCCTTCGTCAAGACCATCCTGTACGGCGCGATGGAAAGTTACGCGCTCTCCTGCGTACCCATGTTCATTCTGATGGGTGAGCTGGCGTTTCAGGCCGGGATCAGCGGCGATCTTTTCAATGCGGCGAGCAAGTGGATGGGGCGCATGCGGGGCGGCATGCTGCTCGCCACCAACTACGGCTGCGCCCTCTTTGGGGCCTGTTCGGGATCCACGATTGCCAGCGCCTCCATCTTCACCAAGATCGCGCTGCCGCAGATGCTCGCCAAGGGCTACAACAAACAGCTGGCGTCCGGTTGCATCGTGGCCGCCGGTGCCTTGGCCTGTATGATCCCTCCCAGCATCCTGATGATTCTATACGGGCTGATCACCTCGCAGCCGATCAACAAATTGCTGGTCGGGGGAGTGGTGCCCGGGGCCTTGACCGCAGTGGCCTACGGCTTGGGGATTACAACCGCCGCCAGGTTCAAACCTCATCTGGTTCCTCCTCCGGATTCAGATATCCTGCCGTTGAGGGAAAAGCTGATCGCCCTGAAGGGAATCCTCCCGCTTTCTTTTTTGATCCTGCTGGTGATCGGCGGGCTCTTCATGGGGTGGTTCACATCCACTGCCGCCGGGGCCATCGGATCGGCCGGCGCTATCGTCGTTTTGATATTGCGCCGCCGGTTTTCCCTGCCGGGTTTCTATCAGGCGGTACTGCAGGCCGGGATGCTCTCCTGCTCGCTGTTGATCATCATCACCTTCGGCAATCTCTTCTCCTTCGTTCTCAGCTCGTCAGGGGCCATCGACGCTTTCGTGAAATTCGTCGTAGGTCTGAACATGCCGCCGATCGTCGTGCTGCTGTTCATTATTTTGCTATATGTGGTCATCGGCTGCATGATCGATCCGGTCTCCATGCTCATCATCACGCTCCCGGCGGTCATGCCGATCGTCGCGGCGTACCAATGGGACCCGGTGTGGTTCGGACTGATCGTGATCACGCTCTGCGAGGTCAGCGTCATTACCCCGCCGGTCGGCATGAACGTTTACACCGTCAAGGCGGTGGCCGGCCCCTGCGTGACCACCGGGGAGGTGTTCATGGGCGCCTGCTATTTCCTGATCTGGCAGGCGATCGTCATGGCGCTGATCATCGCATTCCCCGAGATCGTCACGTTCGTGCCCAACATGATGGAGGCCCGGTAGACAAGCCGGTCCGCGCTTTCAGGAAGGGAACACCATGAACGGATACACGGGACAGACCCTCTGGGTGGATTTGACACGGCAGACCGTCGAGGTGAAAGCCACGGACGACGATGCGGCCAGACGGATGCTGGGGGGCCGCGGCCTGGGGATCGCGCTCCTGACCGACCTGGCCCCGGCCGGGGTCGACCCCCTGGCGCCGGAGAACCCCCTCATCCTGGCGACCGGGCCTTACACCGGCGCCGGCGTGTTCTCGGCTTTTTTCAACGTCACCACCAAGTCGCCCCTGACCGGGCTGGCGGCGGCCAGCCACTGCGGCGGCAAGTGGGGGCCGGGGTTCAAACGGGCGGGCTTCGACGCTCTGGTGGTGACCGGCGCCGCCGAGCGACCGTGCTACCTGTCGTTGGAAGACGGCCGGGCCGCCCTGAAAGATGCCGACCATCTCCGGGGGCTCGGGGTTTTCGCCACGGAGGCCAAGCTCCAGGAGGACCACCCGGGCGCCGAGGTCGCATGCATCGGGCCGGCCGGCGAGAAGCGGGTCAGGTTCGCGACCCTCATGAACGGCCATCGCGCCGCAGGGCGCGGCGGCGTGGGCGCCGTGATGGGCAGCAAACAGCTCAAGGCGATCGTGGTCAAAGGCAAGATCGGCACGGAGCTGTTCGACCGGGAAAAGGTGAAGGCCATCTCGGGTCAGGGCGGCAAGAAGGCGCTGGAGGTCGCGCAGGCCTTCGCCAAGTTCGGCTCGTCCATCGCATTTGATTTTTTCAACGCCAAGCACGCGCTGCCGACCCGCAATTTCCGTGGCGGCCATTTCCCGGACGCCGCCCGGATCAACGCCCAGGCGCTCAAGGACAAGTATTTCGTCAAAGACCGGGGCTGCCTCACCTGCCCGCTCAAGTGCGGCAACGTCCACCAGGTGAAGGAGGGGCCTTATCAATTGGACGAAGTGGAGGGCCCCGAGTACGAAACCCTGATGGCCTTCGGTTCCAACTGCGGCAACTCCAATCTCGAATCGATCCTCATGGCCAACCTGCTGTGCAACGACCTGGGGATGGACACCATCACCTGCGGCAACACCTGCGCCTGGCTCATGGATCTGTACGAGTCGGGGATCATCGCGGACTCGGACGTGGACGGCATCCCCATGCCGTGGGGCCGGCACGAGTCCATCATGGCGCTGATCCCCAGGATCGGCGCCCGCCAGGGGATCGGGGACGTGCTGGCGGAGGGCTCCTATCGCGCGGCCGGCAAATGGGGTGAGCGGGCCCTGGCGCGGGTGATCCACGCCAAGAAGCAGGAGTACCCCGGGTATGAGTCGCGGCGCTCCTTCGGGACCGGGTTTTCGCTGGCCACCAGCAGCCGCGGCGCCTGCCACCTGCGGGCCCAGCTTTACGTGAACGAGCTTTTCGTCGGCGAATTCCAGGAGAAGGGCTTCGAGGCGCACATCGGCACGATCATCGACAAGGAGCATTTCCTGGCCGTCGCCGACTCGATGCTGACCTGCAAGTTCGGGATGCGCAACGCCGGCTACACCTGGCCGGTGCTGACCGAGCTCTATAACGCCCTGACCGGGGAGACGCTCGCGGTCGACGATCTCAAGCGCATCGGCGAGAGGATCTGGACCCTGGAACGGCTTTACAACCTCCGCGAGGGCGTGGAAGAGGACACGTTACCGCCCCGGTTGTTTACCGAAGACCTCGACGACGGCCGGCCGGGCGGGGAGCGGGTGGATGAAAAGCGGTTTCTGGCGGCGCGGGGGCTGTACTACCGGGCCCGGGGGTGGGACGCGCAGGGGCGGCCGTCGGACCCAAAACGATTGGAGCTGGGCCTGGTTTAGCCGCCCGTCGACCTCAACGAGGGCATCGATTCATGGCGATCCGCGACATCGACACCAGCCTCATCACCCGCACGGTCAAGCAGCTCTGCCTGGAGGCCACGACGGTTTTGAACCCCGACGTGATTGCGGCCTTCGAGAAAGGCTTGGCGCAGGAGGTCTCCCCCCAGGGGAAAGAGATCTTCAGGCAGCTGGCGGACAATGCGCGCATTGCGCGGGAGGAGTCCATCTCGCTCTGCCAGGATGCCGGCATGGCCGTCGTGTTCATCGAGATCGGGCAGGATGTCCACCTGTCGGGTGCGGGCCTGACCGACGCCGTCAACGAGGGCGTGCGCCAGGGATATGCGGAAGGCTATCTGCGCCCCTCCACCCTGGACCCCATCAGCCGCGAAAACTACGGGGACAACACCCCGGCCGTTCTTCACCTGGACATGGTGCCCGGCGATCGGGTCGGCATCCATGTCCTCCCGAAGGGCTTCGGCGGGGAGAACATGAGCCGGGTGATGCTGTTCCACCCCGGCGCCGGCCTGAAAGGCGCGCGCGACTTCGTGGTCAACCGGGTGCGCGAAGCCGGTGCCAACTCCTGCCCGCCCAACATCGTCGGCGTCGGGATCGGCGGCAACTTCGAAAAATGCGCCCTCATCGCCAAGCGGGCGCTCCTCAGGCCCGTCGGGCAGAGCCACCCCGACCCGGCCGTCGCGCGGCTGGAGCAGGAGCTCCTGCGCGACGTCAACCGGACCGGCGTCGGCCCTCAGGGGCTGGGCGGTCGCGTCACCGCCCTGGCCGTGCACATCGAAACCTACCCGACCCATATCGGCAGCCTGCCGGTCGCCGTCAACCTGCAGTGCCATAGCCACCGCTGCAAGTCGGCGGTGCTGTGACGAGGTGCTCAACGGTCATGACCTCCCCCCTGCGCATCCACACGCCGCTGTCCGAAGAGGTCGTCCTGCGGCTGAAAACCGGCGACCGGGTCCTCTTCAACGGCCCGATCTACGCGGCGCGCGACGCCGCACATCAACGGCTGGTCGCGCTGATCGGGGAGGGGGGCGAGCCCCCCTTCGACCTCCGCGGCAACGTCATCTACTACGTCGGACCCGCGCCGCCGCGGCCGGGCCGGGCGGAGGGGTCGGCCGGGCCCACCAGCAGCTACCGGATGGACCCCTACACGCCCCCGCTGCTGGACCGGGGCCTCAAGGGGATGATCGGCAAGGGCCAAAGGGGGCCCGAGGTCGTCCGGTCCATGATCGAAAACAAGGCGGTCTATTTTGCCGCCACCGGCGGGGCGGGGGCGTTGCTGTCGATGACCATGACGGCGTCGGCCGTCATCGCGTATGCCGACCTGGGCCCCGAGGCGATTCGACGGATCACGGTGGTCGATTTCCCCGCGATGGTCGTCAACGACTGCTACGGCAACGATCTCTACCGTCAGGG
>JADHED010003006.1_pt1 | contig 10728 bp, 6 predicted proteins | sample 8952041 | NCBI WGS metagenome assembly JADHED01 (sample SAMN16124423, study PRJNA663239) | bioreactor sludge metagenome | isolation source: sludge (control) | place: India:Bengaluru | collected 2018-09-08
CGGCCGGATGTTCCACCTGCCGGCCTTCGCACGGGCCACGCCCCCCGTGATGGCCGCGCTCGCCCAGCTCGGGCGGCGGGGCGGCCTGCTCGACGCCGGCGACGATCTCGCCGCCGGCCCCGTGGCGCTCATCGTCAATCCGGCGCTGAGCGCCCGCAACCCGAACAACGACGGCAGCACGGCGGGCGTCACCTTCGTGGGGCAGTTCCTCGATCACGACATGACGTTCGACACGACGTCGCGCCTGGGCCGCCCGACCAGCCCGCGCCGCTCGCCGAACGCGCGGCGGCCGTTCCTCGACCTCGACTCCGTGTACGGCGCGGGCCCGGTGGGCGCGCCACAGCTCTACGACCCGGCCGACCGCGCGAAGTTCCGGGTCGAGAGCGGGGGCCTCCACGAGGACCTGCCCCGTGACGCCGCGGGACGGGCCATCGTCGCCGACCCCCGCAACGACGAGAACCTGGTGATCAGCGGGTTGCACGCCGCCGTCCTGCTGTTCCACAACCACGTCGTGGACCTCGTGCGTCGGGAGCGGCCGGAGCTCGAGCCCGAGGACGCCTTCGCGGAGGCCCGGCGCCTGGTGACGTGGCACTACCAGTGGATGGTGCTGCACGAGTTCCTGCCGCACCTCGTCGGCCAGCCGATCGTGGACGAACTGCTCGCGGGCGGGCGCCGCGTCTACCGCCCGCGGATGGGCGACGCCTTCATGCCGGTGGAGTTCCAGATCGCCTACCGGATGGGCCACAGCATGGTGCGCCCGTCCTACCGCGCGAACTTCACGGGCAACGCCGGCGAGCCGTTCTTCGCCCTGGTCTTCGACCCGTTCCTCGACGCGGAGGCCGATCCGGCCGACCTGCGCGGCGGGTGCCGGGCCGAGCGCCGGTTCATCGGGTGGACCACGTTCTTCCGCTTCCAGGGCTTCGAGGACGACGTGCGGCCGAACAAGCTGATCGACAGCCGCCTGTCGTCGCCGCTGTTCGACCTGCCCCTCGGGGCGATTCCCACCGGGACGCCGCCCACCTCGCTCGCCGTGCGCAACCTGCTCCGGCACCTCACGTGGTCGGTGCCCTCGGGCCAGGCGATCGCCGCGGCGCTCGGCGTGCCCGCCCTGCCACCCGCGCGGCTCGCCGAACTGCGCGCCGTGTACCCGCCGTTCGCGGTGTCCACGCCGCTCTGGTACTACGTGCTGAAGGAGGCCGAGGTGTTCGAGCGCGGGGTCCGGCTGGGCCCGGTGGGCAGCCGGATCGTCGCGGAGGTGTTCGTGGGGCTGCTCCGCAGCGACCCCGACTCGTACCTCAACGAGCAGCCCGGGTTCACGCCGACGCTCGGCGTGGTGCCCGGGGAGTTCGGCATGGTCGACCTGCTGACGGCGGCGGGCGTGGGCGGGCGGCGCTGACGACGCTTCGCCGCTCTCGCCCCGGCGGCGGCGGTGGTAGCATGGCCGCCACCGTCGTGAGCACCCTCGACCCCCTCGCGGACCTCGTGGCCCGGGCGGACGCGGGCGACGCGCCCGCCCGCGATGCGCTGTTCGCCGCCTTGTACGACGAGCTGCACCGCCTGGCGCAGTCGCACATCCGCCGCGGCGGCGGCAACCTCACGCTCGGCGCCACGACGCTGCTCCACGAGGCCTACCTCGACATCTCGCGGCGCGCCGCGCTGGCGTTCCCCGACCGCAACCGCTTCCTCGGCTACGCCTCGCGCGCGATGCGCGGGCTGGTGATCGAGTACGTGCGCCAGCGCCACGCCCTCAAGCGCGGCGGCGACCTCACGTTCACCACCCTCGAGGAGGACCGCGCCGCGGCGGGGGCGGCCGCGCGCGAGCTGGTGGCCCTCGGCGCCGCGCTGGAGGAGCTGGCCGCGCTCGAGCCCGCCCTGGCCGAGCTCGTGGACCTGAAGTTCTTCTGCGGGTTCACGTTCGCCGAGATCGCCGCGCTGCGCGGCGTGGGCGAGCGCACCGTGCAGCGCGACTGGGCCAAGGCGCGCGTGCTGCTGCACCGCTTCCTCGGCGACCCGGACGCCTGACGCCCGGCCGCGCCGCCCGCGATCACGCCGCGAGCCGCCGCGCGTCCGCGAGATCGGCGTCGTCCGCCTCCACCTGCATGGCCTCGAGGTGCCGGACGGCCTCGGCCGCGGCGGTGCGCGCCTCCTCGTGCCGTCCCAGCGCGGCGCGGGCCCGCGCCGCGAGCACCAGCGCCTGGCCGGTGCGCAACGCGAACTGGCGGCCCGACTGCAGCCGCCGGCCGATGGCGACCGCGCCCTCGGCGTCACGCAGCGCCGCGGCCGCGTCGCCGGACGCGAGCGCGATCTCCGCGCGCCGCCGGAGGGCGAGCGCCAGCGTCGCGTCGCCCCGCGCGAGGGTCGCCGGGTCGGCGGGGTCGGGATACGCGTCGAACACGGGCCGCAGGGCCGCGAGCGCGCCCGGTCCGTCGCCGCGCAGCTGGGCGAGCCGCGACATCGCCAGCGGGAGCGCGTGCGGATCGACGCCGGCCTGCACCTGCGCCGCCGTCCGGCGCACCTCGTCGGCCAGGGGCGCGACCTCCTCGAAGCGCCGCTGCTCGATGACGGCGTTCAGCCGCGTCTGCAGCAGCCGGACGCGCCAGATCGGCGGCGCCGCGATGCGTGCGGCGAGGGCCTCGGCCTGCAGCGCGCCCTGCTCCGCGGCCTGGAACCGGCCGAGCGCCAGCAGCGCCCGCACGCGGTTGGCCAGCACGTAGAGCGGCGGGTCGCCGCCCGGGCCGCGGTGGCCGTTGATGGCGATCACCTCCTCGAGGGCGCGCAGGGCCCGCGCGACGTCGCCGGCGCGCCAGCTGGCGACGCTCCAGTTGTTGAGGATCGCCATCACCGAGGGGCTCTCGCCCGACCCGTGCTCGCGGTAGAGCCGCACCGCCGTCGCGTAGTGGTCGTCGGCCTCGGCGATGCGATCGTTCATCGCCATCCCGTAGCCGAGTTCACCGTGCAGCGACGCGAGGAGGAGCGGCGGCACGCGGCGCGCCCCGGCGAGCCGGCGCTGGGCCTGCTCGGCGTGGCGGAGGGCCGCCGCGGCGTCACCGCGCGTCTGCGCCAGTTGCGCCAGGTACATCTCGCACTGCACGGCGGTGGCGGGCTCGAGGTCGCGGTCGGCGGTCCAGCGTTCGAGCGCCGCGCGCGCCTCGTCGGCCCGGCCGAGCTGGCCCACGCTGGACGCGAGGTTGCACTCCACCTGCGCGCGCCACGAGCGGTCGGCATCGGCCGGCAGCGCGGCGACGGCCCGTTGCAGCAGACGCTCGGCCGCCGCGTTGTCGCCGAGCGAGGCCCGGTAGTTCCCGAGCGCGTTCAGCACCACCGAGGTGGATTCCGTGTTGGCGGCCTGCAGGCGCAGCGCCAGGGCCTCGCTGCGGGAGAGGAACTCCTCGCGCGAGATGCGCTCCTCGGCGCCCCAGGTCCCGTAGATCATCTGGTCGACGAACTCGGTCGACGCGCTGGCCCGCTCGGCGAGGGCGAGCGCCCGATCGCGTTCGCGGGCGGCGGTGACGGCCTGCCAGGCCGTCCCCGCGGCGCCAGCCACGATCGCCAGCACGAGGAGGGCGGCCGCCGCGACGCCGGCACGGTGACGCCGGACGAACCGCCCGGCGCGATAGGCCAGGCTGTCGGGCCGGGCCTGCACCGGCTCGTGCCGCAGGCAGCGCCGCAGGTCGTCGGCGATCGCGCGGGCGTCGGGGTAGCGCTCGGCCGGCGCCTTCTTCAGCGCCTTGGCGACGATGGTGTCGAGGTCGCCCCGCAGGGCCGCGCGAAGGCGCGCGGGCGTCGTGGACCGCAGCGCGGCGCGCTCGGCCGGGGTGGGGCCGCCGTCGGGGTCTGGCTGCGCGGCCGCCTCGGAGAGGCGCGGGGGATCGGCGTCGAGCGTGGCCCGAATCAACTCCGGGCTCGAGGCCCGGGCGCGGCCCAGGGGATGGCGGCCCGCGATCAGCACGTACAGCAGCACGCCCAGCGCGTAGACGTCGGTGGCCGGCGTGATGGCCTCGCCCGCCACCTGTTCGGGCGCCGCGTACTCCGGCGTCAACGGGCCCACGCCCCCCCTGGTCACCGCCGCGCCGTCCCGCTCGTCGAGCAGCGTGGCGATGCCGAAGTCGAGCAGCTTCACCTGGCCCGCGCCGTCCACCAGGATGTTCGAGGGCTTCAGGTCGCGGTGCACCACGAGGTTGGCGTGCGCGTGGGCGACGGCGTCGGCGACCTGGAGCACCAGCCGCAGCCGGTCCTCGACGCCCAGTCGCCGCTCGTCGGCATGGCGGTCGATGCGCTGCCCGTCCACGTGCTCGAGCACGAGGAACGGCTGGCCCGCGCCGGTGACGCCGGCGTCGAGCAGCCGGGCCACGTGGGGGTGCGACAGGCGCGCCAGCAGCGTGCCCTCGCGCTGGAACCGCGCCTGCCCGATCGGGTCGAGGACGGCGAGGTTCAGCAGCTTCACGGCCACGGCGCCCTCGAAGCGTCCGTCGCTGCGGCGGGCGAGCCACACGGCGCCCATCCCGCCGGCGCCGATCGGCCGCTCCAGCGTGTAGGCCCCCACGGGCTGCCCGGCGAGCGCCGGCGGCGCGCCGGCCGGCAGCGCCACGGCGTCCTCGAGGAACGGGGCGCCGAGGAGGCGATCGTGCTCGGCGAGCAGGGCCTCGAGCGCCGCGCCCACCTCTGGCGCCCGGGATCGGACGTCGCGGACGAACGCCGCGCGCGCGTCCGGTGGCAGGTCGAGCGCCTCGTCGAGCAGCGGGCTCAGCGTGCGCCAGAGGGCCTGGTCCATCTGTCGCCCCCCCGGGGGAAGCGGGTTGACGTCGCGGACGTGAAAGTCGGGAGGGCCACAGGGTAGATCGATTCGAGCGGCCGCGCACCGGCGAATCGCGCCGTGGGTCCGGCCGCCCCCACGGCGCCTCGCCGCGCCTTCCTCCCCTACGGCACGTCCACCAGGTGGCCCGACACGGCCGCCGAGAAGATCGGGAACGTGGCGGCGGGAGTCCCGAAGAAGTCGACCACCACGTCGGTGCCGGGATCGGCGGAGGCGCGCACCACCCGCGCGCCCGCGTAGGTCATCGCGGTCCCCGGCCGGCCCGTGTTCACCCGCACGTCGAACGGGCACAGGTGCACCGCCTCCACGCCACCGACCCGCGTCCTCACCCCGAGGGCGATGATGAAGTCGTCGGCGTCGACGGCGCTGCAGGACACGTCCTCGATCACCAGCCGCTTGCCGGCGGGAACGCGGAAACGGTTGTTGTCCGGGAAGGTCGTCGTGGGCTGGAAGAACGTGATCTGGATCGGCTGTGGGGTGCCGGTCGCCACCACCGACACGGGCAGTGGCGTGGTGGTGTCGATGGCCACCGTCCCTCCCACGGTGACCGGCAACGGGGCCGTCGTCAGGATCTCGACCGGGGCGCCCATGACGACGGGCACCGGTTGATCCGGAGTGTTGACGACGCGGACGTTGGGGCCGGCGGGCTGGCCCGGCTGCGCGAGTGCCGTGCCGGGCGAGGCGAGCGTGAACGTGCCGGCGAGTACCACGCAGGCGCCAAGGGTGGTGACGTTGGAAACGGTGCGCATGTGTCGCTCCTGTTCGTCGCGGCAGACGTGTTCACGGTCGGACCACTGCCGCCGCGGCACGCAGAGGCCTCCCGGCCAGGCGCGCCGGCGAGGCGCGCCGACTCACTTCTGGATGGCCGGCACCAGCAGGCCGATGAGGATCGCGATGATGGCGATCACCACGAGCCCTGCGCCCATGAACACCTGGTCGCCCACCCCGATCACGATGGCCGTCGTGTCCCCCTCGGTCTGCGCGGCGATGCGCACGGGCAGGCCGACGTAGGACGGGTTCACGGCCTCGGTGACGCGCCCGGCCAGCACGAAGCGGTCTTCGCCGCCGACGCGCTCGCGACGCGTCTCCGTGATGGCGAAGTGGAAGTTCTCGCCCGGGTGGACCGCGTCGCTCGCGCTGCCGCCGCCCGTGCCCGTCTCGAGGTTCACGCGCAGGTCGAACGAGAGGTTGAGGCGGCCGGCGAGGCCGGGCAGGTCGCGGTTCCACACCGTGCCGTGGCCATAGAGCGTGTCGGCCCCCTGCCGATCGCCCTTCGCCGAGAGCGAGGCAGTGGCCGCCGTGGCGAGCGCGGCGCCGGTGGCGGTGAGCAGCCGGCGTCGGCCGGCGACGGGGGCGTGTGTCGTGCGCATGGGTCCACTCCCTGGTTGCGTGATGGCGACACGCCCAGGACACCGCGGGGGGGCCGGGCAGGGCCGCCCACGGGGCGATGACGCGGATGTCTGGGGTGCCTCACCCACTGAATCGGATTCCGTGAGCAGAACCCGCCAGCTGATCCGCCACCGCGGAGGTGCACTGCCCCCTCCGGCCGGAAGCCGCTACAATCGCGGGCCTCCGGGGTGCGCGCCCCCGGGGACCACGTGCGACGCCGACCGCTGCCGCCGGCGCCCGTCGACGCGACCGCCGCCGGAGCCGCAGCACGAGAGGAGTGCCGTGAGCGACGCCACCTTCCTCGACGCCCTGATCCGAGGCCTCGACCTCGCGGCCTTCGAACGCCGGCCGGACGGTGCGTTCGTGCTGGTCGCGGAGCCGCCGTCCTGGTGGCCCGCCTTCTTCACGGCGCGGCCGGCGCGCGGCGAGATCGTCGCGCTCGCGGAGCGCTTCCCCTTCCTGGGCAACTTCCTGGTCGACGCCGCCTCCGTGTGGGACGGCTCCACGGCGCACGCCTCGCAGCGGTCCGGCCTGTGGATCGAGGCCGACGCCCACGACCGCGCGTGCCACTTCGAGGCCGTCGCCGTGCGTGCCGGCACCCGGGACGTCCTGCTGGTGGAGCGCGCGACCGCCACCCATGCGACCCTGCAGCAGGTGATCCAGCGTGGCCGGGAGCAGAGCCTCGAGTTGCACGACGAGCGCCGCGCCGCGGACGCGCTGCGCCGCGAGCGCGCCTCGCTCGAGGCGCAGGTGGCCGACGGCCACGCCGCGCTCGCCGAGACGGCGACCCAGCTGCACGAGGAACTGATCCAGCGGCGGCGGGCGGAATCGCGCGCCCGGTTCCTCGCCCTCGGCGTCGAGCACGCCACGGAGCTGGTGTGCACGACCGACGATCGCTTCGTGATCACCTACGGCAACCGCGCCTTCGTCGCAAGGTTCGGGTTCAGCCCGGGCGCGCCGCCCGAGCGACGCATCGCCGACCTCCTGGTGCAGCCGGCCGCGGGCGCCGCGCTCGAGGCCCGTGCGCGCCAGGGACACTGGGCGGGCGACCTGCGCTGCGTCACCAGTGCCGGCGAGGCATTTCCAGCCTCGGTCAGCGCGTCGCCCGTGGCCGACGACTCGGGGGCCGTGGCAGGCTACATCTTCGTCATGCAGGACGTGTCCGAGCAGGTGCGGGCGCGGCGGGCGCTCGCCCAGGTGGAGGAGCAGCTGCGGCACGCGGTGAAGATGGAGGCGGTCGGGCAGCTCGCCGGCGGCATCGCCCACGACTTCAACAACCTGCTCACCGCGATGCTCGGCTACTGCGAGCTGGCGCTCGACGACCTGCCGCCGGGGCTGCCGGCCAGGGCCGACGTGGAGCGCGTGCGGCGCGAGGCCGACCGCGCGGCCGCCCTCACGCGCCAGCTCCTGATGTTCAGCCGGCGCCAGGTGCACGAGCCCACGGTGCTCGACCTCGGCGACGTCACCCGGCGCGCGGCCGACCTGCTGCGCCACATCATCGGCGAGTCGATCCGGCTCGAGATGCGGGCCGCGACCGACCTGTGGCCCGTGCTCGCCGACGCCGGCCACCTCGAGCAGCTGATCGTGAACCTGGCCGTGAACGCGCGCGACGCCATGCCGCTGGGCGGCACGCTCACCGTGACCGTGGAGAACCGACGCGTCGAGGCCCCCCTGCCGTCGGTGAACGGCCCCATCCCGCCGGGCGACCACGTGGTCCTCGAAGTGGCCGACACCGGCACGGGCATCGACCCCCTGTGGCTCCACCGGATCTTCGAGCCGTTCTTCACCACGAAGCCGGGCGCCAAGGGCACCGGCCTCGGGCTCTCGGTGGTGCACGGCATCGTCCAGCAGAGCGGCGGGCACATCCAGGTGCGCAGCGCCCCGGGCGCCGGCACGGTGTTCAGCGTCCACCTGCCACGCACCACCGTGCCGTGGACCGCGGTCGCCGACGAGGCGCGCGCCGCCGAACCGGACGGCGGCCACGAGACCATCCTCCTGGTGGAGGACGAAGCCACGGTGCGCGAGCTGCTGGTGTCGCTGCTCGACGGACGGGGCTACACCGTGCTGACGGCCGCCCGCGGCGCCGAGGCCCTGGCGCTCGCCGCGCAGCACGCGGGGCCCATTCACCTGCTGGTCACCGACGTCGTGCTGCCCGAGGGCAACGGCCGGCAGCTGGCCGAGGCCATCACCGCGACGCGCCCGGACTCCCGCGTGCTCTACATCTCCGGCTACACCGACGACGTCGTGCTGCCGCACGGGATCGAGGCGGGCGGCGGCGAGTTCCTGCAGAAGCCCTTCCTGCCCGGCACCTTCCTCGAGCGCGTGCGCCAATTGCTGGACCTGCCGGCCCGGCGGGCGTGACGCGCCGCTGACGGTCGCCACCTCGGCGCCCGCCCGTCTCCGTCGTCCGGCACGGCCGTCGTCGCGCGCGTGGGTTACCCGGCCCCCCGCCCGATCGTGTACGTTCGAGGCGACCGGTGGCGACCGCGAGTCGCCCGGGGCGCTGGGGCGGGACGGGCCGCCCCGCGCCGGAGGAGTGCGCCATGGAGTACCGCACGCTCGGCCGCGACGGCCTGCGCGTGTCCGCCCTCGGCCTCGGCTGCATGGGCATGTCCGAGTTCTACGGGCCGTCGGACGAGACCGCCTCGATCGCGACGCTGCAGCGGGCGATCGACCTCGGCGTCACGCTGCTCGACACCGCCGACATGTACGGGCCGTTCACCAACGAGCGGCTGGTGGGCCGCGCGCTTCGCGGCCGCCGCGACGCCGTGGTGATCGCCACCAAGTTCGGCAACCGCCGCGGCGAGGCCGGGGAGTTCCTGGGCGTGTGCGGCACCCCCGACTACGTGCGGCAGTGCTGCGACGCGTCGCTGCAGCGGCTCGGCGTGGACGTCATCGACCTCTACTACCAGCACCGCGTGGACGCGAGCGTGCCCATCGAGGACACGGTCGGGGCGATGAAGCGCCTCGTGGAGGCGGGCAAGGTGCGCCACCTGGGCCTGTCGGAGGCGGGCGTCGCGACGATCCGCCGGGCCAACGCGGTGCACCCGATCGCCGCGCTGCAGACCGAGTACTCCCTGTGGACCCGCGACCCGGAGGACGGCATCCTCGACGCGTGCCGCGAGCTCGGCATCGGGTTCGTGCCCTACAGCCCGCTCGGCCGCGGCTTCCTCACGGGCCGCATCAGGAGCCTGGACGACCTGCCGGCCGGCGACTGGCGCCGCAACAACCCGCGGTTCCAGGGCGAGCACTTCGAGAAGAACCTCGCGCTCGTCGCGCGCATCGAGCAGATGGCCGCCGCCCGCGGCTGCACGCCGGCGCAGCTGGCGCTCGCGTGGCTGCTGGCCCAGGGCCCCGACCTCGTCCCCATCGTGGGGGTGCGGTCGGTGGCGCGCCTGGAGGAGAACCTCGGCGCGATCGGCCTGCCGCTGTCGGCGGCGGATCTCGCGGCGATCGACGCGATCGCCCCGAAGGGCGCCGCGAGCGGACCACGCTACCCCGCGCCGTCGATGGCCCTGCTCAACCGCTGACGGCTGCGCCGCGCGCGTCAGCGCGCCGGCCTCACCCGCACGCCGTCGGCGAGCGTCTCTCCCGGGTGCAGGATCACCTGGTCGCCGGCGGCGAGGCCGTCGAGCACCTCGGCCTCGCGGGCCGTCCGCTGGCCCATCGTCACGGCCCGCTCGCGCGCGCGCCCGCCGTCGACCACGTACGCCGCCCACCGCTCGCCGCGACGGAAGAGGGCGCCGGTCGGCACCTTGAGCACGTCGCCCCGCTCCCAGACGACGATGGCCACCTCCACGCGGAAGGCGTCGCCGAGCGCGGCGACGGCCGCAGGCGGGGCGTCGAAGTCGAGCACCACGTTCACCCGCTGCTCCTCGACGCCGAGCGCCGACACCTTCGTGAAGCCCGACGGCTCGACGCGGCGGACGCGGGCGTCGAGCGGGCGCTCGCCGCCCCACTGGTCGACGATCGCCCTCGCGCCCGCCTTCACCTTGACGGCGTCGGTGGAGAGCAGGTCCGACACGATCTCGATGCCGGCCGGATCGCCGAGCTCCAGCAGGGGCTCCCCGGCCGGCACGACCGCCTCGCTCTCGCGGACGCGCCGGAGCACGACGCCCTCCACGGGGGCCTGGACGTCGACGACACGGCCGGAGGGGGCGGGCCGTGACGGCGCGAGGCGCGCCTCCGCGCGCCGCAGGTCGGCCTCGGCCGCCCGCGCGGCGAAGCCGGCGGCCTCCGCGGCCTCCCGCGCGGTGCGCGCGTCGGTGTCACGGGCATCCAGCTGCTGTCGCGTGGCGAGGCCGCTGCCGTGCAGCTCGCGGGTGCGCGCCAGCTCCTGCTGGGCGAGCGCCAGGGCCGCGCGGAGCCGCTGCTCGTCGGCCCTGGCCCGGCCGAGCGCCGCCCGCGCGGCGTCGGTCGCCGCCTGCGCCTCGGCCCGCGCGCGCGCGTCGACCAGGGGCGGGACTGCCGGGCCCATGCGCGCGACGACCGGCCCGCGCGGCACCCGGTCTCCGGGCGCGAGCTCG
>JADHED010003007.1_pt1 | contig 10728 bp, 12 predicted proteins | sample 8952041 | NCBI WGS metagenome assembly JADHED01 (sample SAMN16124423, study PRJNA663239) | bioreactor sludge metagenome | isolation source: sludge (control) | place: India:Bengaluru | collected 2018-09-08
GCTCGCGGGCACGTCCAGGTGGCGGCTGATCCTCAGCATCGCCTCGCGCGGCAGGTAGCCGCAGTGCTCCTGCACGTCCTGCAGGACCGGGATCAGCGCGTCGCGTCCCGCCAGCGGCCAGCGCGCCAGCACGGCCTCGACGGTCGCGGTTTCCGCATCGCTCATGGTCAGCTGCTGCAGCATCATGGCTTCTCCGTGGCCGCGGCACCCGGCAGGTTCCGCGCGAAGTAGGCGACCTTCTCCATCGACGTGGTGATGTCCATCTCCTCGACGTACGCGTCGGCCGGCAGGTGCAGCGGCGTGGGCGCGAAGTTGAGGAACCCGCGCACGCCTGCCGCGAGCATCATCTCGGCCACTCGCTGCGCCGAGGACGCCGGCACCGTGATCACGCCCACGCTGATGCCCTGCGCGCGCACGACGGCCTCGAGATCGGCCAGCGGGTGCACGCGGCAGCGGTGGATCACGCGCCCGCTCTTGGCCGGGTCGGTGTCGAAGGCGGCGACGATGCGCAGCTGCGGCCGCCAGATGGTGAAGTAGTCCAGGAGCGCGCGGCCGAGGTTGCCCACGCCGCACAGCGCGGCTCCCTGGCCGCTGGGCGCATCGAGCGTGCGACCGATGGCCTCGACCAGCTGGTCCACCCGTTAACCGCGCGCCGGGCTGCCCGTGAAGCCGATGGTCATGAGGTCGCGGCGCACCTGCGCCGCGGTGCTGCGCGCCATCGCGGCCAGGTCGTGCGAGTAGATCTCGGTCGGCGAGCCCGCGGGCCGGTCCTGCAGCAGGCGGCGATAAACGCTCAGGCGGGCGACGTGCTTCTCGGACAGGGCGCCGGGACCGGCGGCGCCGGTGCCGCGCCCGGAGGCGCTGCCGCTGGACGCCGGGCTGGCCGGCGGGGCCATCAGGTCGGTCGGCTGCTTCGGTTTCATCGATCCTCCCCGGGGAGCGGTCGTCATCCTCACGGCGGCCGGAAACGTTATCGGCAGCTCCTGTGACTTACTTCACATTGTGATTTATTTCACAACGAAAGTCAAGCGCCAATCAAGGCGGCGCTCCGGCGTGGTCACCGAGGTCGAATTGCTTAACTATTTACGGAAAAATCACTTAGACGAGAATGACCGACGGCGTCATTCCACCCACGGCCGAAAATCGTTGAAGAAGACGGCGTACTCGGGATCCTCGAACAGCCCGCCTTCGGCCTTCCAGGCCACCAGGAAGTACATGTCCCGGCCGCGCATGAGGCCGCGGATCCAGACGTCGCCGGTGCCGCCGGCGGCCTCGGCCAGCACGTCCAGCCCCTCGACCTTGCCGTGCGGGCCGAAGTCGCGGCTGAGCGGGACCTGCCGGGTCGGCGTCACGCCGTAGCTGGCGAGCAGCTCGCCGACGACCTTCAGCACGCGGTCGACCGCGGCCTGGCCGCTCTCGTCACCCAGCGCGCCGAGGCGCGCATTGACCAGGCAGCCCTCGTCCTTGCGGCCGTGGCGGTCGCAGGTCGCGAACACCAGGCGCACCTCGACATCCTGCGGGTCGTCAGGCGACGTGTTGCGCTTCGTGAGCAGGCGCGCGCAGCCGGTCGGGAACGTCGTGCGGAACTGGCCCTCGGGCGACGCGAACTCGACGGGGTTGAGGCTGTCGGGCAGCTCCTCCAGCTTGGCCTGCCGGCTGCCGGCCCCGGGGGCCGGGGGCACGGCCGGTTTCGGCAACGCCGCCGTCGCCGGGACGGCGGGCACCGCCACGGACAGCGCCAACGCGCCGGCCACGGCCAGGACGGACAGGCGAACGGGGCTCGGCAGGCGCTTCATGGTCACGTCTCCAGCAGGGATTCGACCTGGTCCACGAGCTCGCCGAACAGGGCGATGACATCGCGCATCGGGCCGGGCGAGGCCAGGTCGACGCCGCCCAGGCGCACCGTCTCGACGGGATAACGACTGCACCCCGAACGCAGGATGTCCAGGTATTGTTCCCGCTCGGCGGGCCCGCCCTGGAGCACCTTGCGCGACAGCGCCACGGCGGCGGAGTAGGCCGTGGCGTACTGGTAGACGTAGAAGTTGTAGAAGAAGTGCGGGATGCGGCTCCAGGTGAGCGGGCTGCGCGCGGGATCGAATTCGACGTCCGGCCCCCAGTACTTGCGCAGCAGCTCCAGGTACAGCGCGTTCAGCCACGGGGCCGTCAGCGTCTCGCCGAGCTCGCCGGCCTGGTGGATGCGCAGCTCGAACTCCGCGAACATCGTCTGCCGGAAGACCGTGTTGTTGATCTGCGAGAGGTGGTAGTCCAGCAGGTAGAGGCGGCGGCGCGGGTCGGCCGTCGTGCGCAGCAGGTGGTCCATCGTCAGCAGCTCGTTGAAGGTGGAGGCCACCTCGGCGGTGAAGATGGGATAGTCGCCGTAGACGTACGGCTGGTGGCGCGCGGCCAGCCAGGTATGCAGCGAGTGCCCCAGCTCGTGGGCCAGCGTGAAGGTGTCGCCCAGCTGCCCGCTCCAGTTCAGCAGGATGAACGGCGGCGTGTCGTAGGAACCGCTGGAGTAGCCGCCGCTGCGCTTGCCCGCGTTCTCGTGGACGTCGATCCAGCCGCCCTCGATGCCGCCCCGCACCGTCTCCACATAGCCCGGCCCCAGCGGCGCGAACGCCCGCAGCAGCATGGCGCAGGCCTCGTCGTAGTCGAAGCTGAACTCGCCGTCGGCGAACAGCGGCGCAGCCAGGTCGTGCTCGCGCAGGGGATCGAGGGCCAGGACGCGCTTCTTCAGCGCCGTGTAGCGATGGATGACGTCCGTGTGCGCGCCGACCGACTCGACCAGCGAATGGAACACCGAGGGAGGCACCCCGTCCGGGTGCAGCGCCGCCTCCAGCGCGCTCCCGTGCCGGCGAGCCTGGGCGAAGAAGACGTGGTTCTTGACGTTCGCATCGAGGTTGGCCGCCAGCGTGTTCTGCATTGCGCCGTAGGCGTCCAGGAACATCTCGTAGGAGTCGCGGCGCAGGCGGCGGTCGGCGGACTTCATGAACTTCTGGTGGCGGGCCTTGGTGAGCGTGACGCGGCGCCCCTGTTCGTCCGTGACCTCGCCCAGTTTCAGGTCGGCGTTGTCGAAGGCGTTGAAGACCTGGCCGGCGCCGCGCGCCATGAGGCCGGCTCCGGCCAGCAGCGCCTCCTGTTCGGCCGGCAGCGTGTGGGCGCGCCCGCGGTGGATGTTGTCGAAGAAGTGCGCGTAAGCAGCCAGCCCGGGCTCGGCGGCGACCAGGTCCGCCAGCCGCGACGGCTCGATCTCCAGCACCTCCGACTCGAACCAGCTGACGGCCTCCGCGTAGCGCACCGACAGGCTGGCGGCGCGGCCCTTGCGCGCCGTGTGGTCGCCATCCCGGGTATCCTCGTCGCTGCGCAGGTTGGCGTAGATGAGCAGGCGCTCGAGCCGCCGCCGCGCGTCGTGGGTGGCTTCGATCGCCCCCAGGAGCGCGGCGCCCGAGGCGGCCAGCGTGCCCTGCCGGGCGGCCAGGCCCGGCAGGACGCCCTCCAGCGCGGCGAAGTCGGCGTCCCAGGCCGCCCAGTCGGCGTAGATCAGGTCGGGGCGCCACTTGTAGCGGGCCTCGATCCGGTCGCGCTCGAGCGGCGAGCCGCCCCCCTCGTCGGGGTCGGCGAACAGGGCGGGACGATCGATCCACATGGCGGGCGGTCCTCTCCGGATGGGGCGGCGGCGCCGCCCGGGCCAGGTGCGCACGATAGGACGGAATCGGGCCCTTGCCAACCGCCCGCGCGGGGCGGCGCCTAGCGGACGCCCGCCGAACGCAGGTCCAGGCAGTGGGTCACGTCCTCGCGCAGGACCGCCATGTTCAGGGGCTTGGCCAGGAACTTCGTGGCGCCCATCTCGAGCAGGTCGGCGATGTCGCGCACGCCGACGACACCCGACATGATCAGCACGGGCATGCCGCCCAGCGACGGGTCGCGCGCCAGGGTGCCCACCAGCTGCCGGCCGTCCAGGAGCGGCATGGAGATGTCGGAGATGACCAGGTCGAAGCCCGGGTTGCAGCGGAGCACGTCGACGGCGTGGATGCCATCGCTGACGAACAGCAGGTCGTGGCGAAGCGTCGCCAATCCCTTGGCGATGGTGCGGCGCACCATCGGGTCGTCCTCGGCGATCAGGATCCTGGCCATGGTTGCCTCCTCAGCCCAGAGGGCGCTTGCGGTACAATGCGGGCATCACGTACTCGTACGGCGTCTCGTCGCGGCCCAGCGTCTCGGAATGTCCGATGAACAGGTGGCCGCCCGGCGCCGTGTGCTGGTGGAACTTGCGCACCAGTTCCAGCCGCGTCGGCTGGTCGAAGTAGATCATGACGTTGCGGCAGAAGACGGCATCGAACTGGTGGCGGAACGGGAATGCGGCCGACATCAGGTTGTGTCGGCGGAAGATCACGGCGTTGCGGATCTCGTCGTGCACGCGCACGTGTCCGTCGCCCTGCGGCACGAACCAGCGGCGGCGCAGGTTCACCGGCAGCTGGCTGACGCGCTCGGCATCGTACACGCCCATGATGGCCTTGCGCAGCACGGTGGCCGACAGGTCCGTGGCCAGCAGGATGGTCTTCCAGCCGGCGGCCTCGGCGCCCAGGTGCTCGCGCATCAGCATCATCAGGGTGTAGGGCTCCTCGCCCGAGGAGCAGCCGGCGCACCAGAACCGCAGCTCGCGCCGGTTCTCGGCGCGGCGGCGCGCCACGAGCTGCGGCAGCAGAGTGCCCGCGAAGTACTCGAAGTGCGCCGGCTCGCGGTTGAAGAACGTGTGGTTGGTCGTGATGCGGTTGGCCAGCTCCTCCAGGCCTTCGCCCGAGGGGTCGCCCCGCAGCCAGTCGTAGTACTCCTGGAACGTGCGGAACCCGCGCTGCATGAGCACCTTCTGGAGGCGCCCGACCACCAGGCTCTTCTTGTGGTCGCCCAGGTTGATCCCGAAGCGCGCGTAGACCAACTCGCGGATCGCGTTGAACTCGCGATCGCTGATGCGCTGCTCCGGCGCCTCGGCGCGCGGCGGTGCCAGGGTGGGCGCCATGGCCTCAGCCGGCCACCGCGACGGGGAGCCCCAGTTCGGCCAGCAGCTTGAAGAGCTTCAGCTTCTCGATGGGCTTGACCACGTAGCCGTCGGCCGAGGCCTTGAACGCCTGGCGAACGTTGACATGGTCCTCCAGCGCCGTGGTCATGATGACCCGCGCGCCCTGCCCGACCTGGATGCCGTGCTCAAGTTCCAGGGTGCGGATCGCCGCCAGCGCCTCCTGCCCTCCCATGCCGGGCATCATGATGTCGAGACAGATCAGGTCGTAGTAATCGCCGTCGTGCAGCGCATCGTGCACGGCGGCCACCGCCTCGGCGCCGTTGATGGCCACGTCGCAGTTGCCCACCTTCTCCAGGTAGCGGCACAGCAGCCGCCGGCTGACGAAATCGTCTTCCACGACCAGGATGTTCATGGCTCGTTCCCCGCTCTCGGCGCGCCCCGGGGCTCGCGCATGGTGACCGGACGCCGCATCGGGCACGGCGCCCCTCGAGTACGCGAACATATCGACCGTCATAAGGTTATCTTGAACGGTATGTTGCGGCGCCCGCGAGGCTGCCGCCCGCGGGGCCGGCGCCGGCGGGCCGGTTGCCCGGGGACGGCCGGGGCCGTATCATGCGGGGCCGACCGCGAATCGACCGAAAGGCGCACCGATCATGGGATTGCTGGGCACGTTGCTGGGCGGAAGCCTCGGCTTCATGATGTTCGGGCCGCTGGGCGCCATCGTGGGCGGGGCGATCGGCGCCAACATCGGCGAGGGACCCGTCCGCGCCCCGGGCCGGGGTCCGGGCTACCCGCCACGTCCCGGCGGCGATCCCTACGGCGAGCCCGTGCGCGACGCGCGCCAGGCCCAGCAGGCCTTCCTCGTGGCGATGATCAGCCTGGCGGCCAAGGTGGCCAAGGCCGACGGTCGGGTCACCGAGCCCGAGGTCCGCTCGTTCGACGCCTTCCTGCGCGACCGCCTGGGCATGAGCGCCGACGACCGGCGCGTGGCCGCCCGCCTGTTCAATGAGGCGCGCGACTCCAGCGTGCCGGCCGAGGACTTCGCCCGCCAGGTGCGCGCGCTGATCGGCCACCAGCCCGACCGGCTGGTCGACCTGATGTCGCTGCTGATGAGCGTGGCCTCGGCCGACGCCGGCCTGCACCCGGCGGAGGAGAGGTTGTTGCGCTCGATCGCCCGCGAGCTGGGCATGTCCGCGCGCGACTACGAGACCGCCGCCGCCATGTTCGCCCCGCGCGAGGACCCCGATGCCAGCTACAAGGTCCTGGGCCTGACGCGCGCCGCCAGCGACGACGAGGTGAAGAAGGCCTACCGTCGGCTGGCCCGCGAATACCACCCCGACGTGGTCGTGAACAAGGGCATGGGCGAGGACTTCCGGAAATTCGCCGACGAGAAGATGCGCGCCATCAACGCGGCCTACGAGCGGGTCAAGAGCGAGCGGGGGTTGTAGTGCCGGAACTGCCGGAGGTCGAATCGGTCGGCCGAGAGCTGGCCGCCGGGCTGGCGGGCCGCCGGCTGACCGCCCTGAGCGTGCGCTGGGGCGGGGTCTTCGAGCCCTCGGCGCGGGCGGCGCGCGCTGCGCTGGTCGGCCGCCGGCTGGAGGACCTGCATCGCCACGGCAAGTACCTGATCGCGCGCTTCGCGGCGCCGGGCGCCGCCGACACGCACCTGATGATCCACCTGCGCATGACGGGCCAGTTCCTCGCGCAGCCCGACTACGTCCCCGACCGCCATGTGCACGCGACCTTCGACTTCGAAGGCCGCATCGTGCACTTCCGCGACGTGCGCAAGTTCGGCCGCCTGACGCTGGTCGAGCACGCGACGGCGCCGCAGGCGCTGGCCCACGTCGGCCCCGACATGCTGACCGTGAGGACGGCCGACTGGCTGGCGCGCGTCCGCGGGCGCGGCGCGCCGATCAAGAGCGTGCTGCTGGACCAGGGTGTGGCCGCCGGCCTGGGCAACATCTACGCCGACGAGTCGCTGTTCCTGGCCGGCGTGCACCCGCTGGCCCGTCCGCGCGACCTGGAAGAGGCGACATTGCGCGAGGTGCTCAGGCGCGCGAAGCAGGTGCTGCGACTGGCGATCGACCACGGCGGCACCACGTTCCTGGATTTCCGCAACTTCCATGGCCAGCCGGGCAACTTCCGCCGCAAGCTGCGCGTGTACGGCCGCGCCGGCGAACCCTGCCGCGACTGCGGGGCCGCCATCGAGCGGCTCGTCATCGGCGGCCGCTCCAGCTGCTGGTGCCCGTGCTGCCAGCCGGCGCCTGTCGCCACCGGGCCGCGCCGCGTCCGCAGCAGCGCCGGCTAGACGCAGCCATCCGGCTTCGGCAGCCCCGCCACGCGGCAGGCGTCCTGCCCGGGTCCCTTGGGGAACAGCTCGTAGATGCGCTTGAGGGTCAGGTCCGTCGCGCGGCACAGCTCGCGGACCGGCGGCAGCACGCCGCGCGCGGCATGGTGGGCGCGCAGCGCCTCGATGATTCGCCAGTGGTCGGGCGACAGCGACCGCAGGCCGTCGCGCGCCGCCAGGACCGCCGCGAGCTCGGGCGTCCAGGCGCTGCCGTCGCGGAGGTAGCCCCGGTCGTCCAGCTCGACCGGGCCGTGGGGGCCTTCGATGGTCACCGCCCGCCTCCTCAGCCGCCGCAACCCTGGTCGCGCGCGCCGATCACTCCGCAGTCATGGATGTCGACCCGGTTGGCGGGCAGGCACGGCGAGGCGGCCGAGGGGCTGTACCCGTCGCTGCACAGCAGCGGGTCGGCGACGAAGTTCCCGCCCAGGTCCACCGCGCCGAACGGCAGCGCGTTGCCGCCGCCATTGCCGTACTGCAGCGTGCAGCGGGCCTCGAGCACGGCGCCGGAGCCGGTGCCCGAGACGACCGCGTCGATCCCGGCGCCCCCCGCGTTGTGGGCGACCAGGTTGCGGGCGAAGGCCAGGGTCATCGGGTAGGCCAGGCGCACGCCGCCGGCGACGGGTGCCGAATTGGCGAGGATCGAGCAGCGCTCGATCCAGCTGCCGTCGTGGAGCTGCGCCACGTACATGCCGCCGCCGCGGTCGAAGGCCGCGTTGCCAAGGACCAGCGTGGCCTCCATCTCCAGCCCGACGTTGTACAGGTAGATCCCGCCGCCGGCGATCGAGGCCGAGTTGTCGCGGATGACGCAGCCGCTGATGCCCATCACGGGTTCGCTGTTGACCAGGTAGACGCCGCCGCCGTACTGCGCCGTGTTGCCCTCGACCAGGCAGTTCTCGAGGCGCGAGCCGCCCTGCCCGCCCATCCAGACGGCGCCGCCCTCGACGGCGGTGTTGCCGCGGAAGACGCAGTCGCGCACAAGGGTGTCGGTCAGGTGCAGCGCGATGCCGGCGCCGGCCCAGGGCGGTCCCAGCTCGCCCGGCACTCCCGGCGCCACGCCGCCGGTGAAGGTGAAGCCCTCGATGGTCACGCCGGCCCAGGTGCGCTCCTCGCCCGAGCCGAAGGTGCCGCCCTGCACGTACAGCACGCGGCCCTCGCCCTCGGCGTCCAGGATCGTGACGTCGGCGCCGCCCTCGCCGCGGATCGTGAAGTCGGTCTGGTCGCGCAGCACGATGAACAGGCCCTGCACGGGATCGCCGTCGCCCTGGTTGGTCCAGGTGTAGCGGCCGGGCGCCACCAGCACGATGTCGCCCGCCACCGCGGCCTGGATCGCGTCGTTGAGCTTCGCGTAGTCGCCGGTGCCGTCCTCGCGCACGTAGAGCGTGCGCATGGTCCCCGGCTGCACGACGATCGTGTTGGAGATGCCCGAGGCCAGGCCGGCATCGTCGATGGCCTTCAGGCCCACATGGTAGGCCTGTCCTGACGCCAGCCCGTCGATGGCGACGACCAGCTTGGCCGGGTTGGGATGCGCCGTCGGCACGGCGGTCACGGCGGTGGCTGCCGCCCAGGTCCCGGCGGTCAGCGGCTCGGTGGCGTAGCGCACGTCGTACGAGGCGGCGCGGCCGTGGACCGTGTCGTCGCCGGCAAGGGACCAGGCCACGGTCACGCCGGTGGCGTTGCCGGAGAACCGGACCAGGTCCAGCACGCGCGCCGGTGGCGTGATGTCGGGCTGCGCGGCGGCGGTGCCCACCGCCGGCGCCGAGGGCTGCGACCAGGCGCCGGTGCCGTAGCGCGCCGACAGGCTGAAGGCGTAGGTGACGCCGGCGGCCAGTCCGGTGACGGTGTGCTGCTGGCGCTGGCCCGCGGGCAGCATGGCCACGGGTGCCGCCGCCACCGACCAGGCATCGCGGGCCAGGCCCTCGTTGCCGAGCGTGACGTAGCGCAGGTCGTAGGCCAACCCGCCCGCCTTGTCCACGTCCGCGGGCACGGTCCAGGCCAGGGTCACGCTCGTGGCCGAGCCGGCGACCGCCTCGAGGTCCGTGACGCGGGCCGCCACGCCCGCCTCGGGCCCCGTCGTGCCGCCGCTGCCGCCGCCGCAACCCGGGAGCGCCAGCGCGACCGCCAGCGCGACCACCAGCGCGATCGTTGTCCAGATCGCCGGCCAGATCGTCGTCCACGTCGTCGTCCTGGTCGTCGTCCACGTCGTCGTCGCGAGTCCCTGCATCGCCTTCTTCATCTTCACCCGACCTCCGACACCATGCCACACGTGGACCGCAGCGGCACCTCCGCCGCGGACCGGGACCCGACCGGGGTCAATGTCCGGAATCGGGCCGGACCCGTCAACCGCGCGCCGCGCACTGCCTAGGGCCACAGCCAGCCGAAGACGCCGCCGGTGAGCAGGCCGTAGACCAGCGCGTCGAACAGGCTCTTGAGCGTCGCCTTCCAGTCGCGGTGGAACCAGATCGACTGCGGGACCATGCCCAGCCCGTAGGACATGAAGGCGGCCGTGCCGGCGATGCGGTGCACCGCCAGGTATTCAGCGCCGGCCGCCAGCGACAGCCGCGTCACGTACGCCGTGAACACGCCGACGACCAGCAGGAAGACGAACCACTGCGACAGCGCCAGGCCCATGCCCCCCGTGCCGGGCTTCATCACCGTCAGCAGCGCGACCGGGCCCTCGTTGCGCCTGGCGCAGTACTCGGGGCTCGACATCTCCTTGGCATTGGCGCAGTGCGGCATCGCGTAGTTGCCGGGCATCAGGCCCAGCGAGCCCACGGCGCGCCGGGCGGCCTCCTCGTCGGGCAGGCGGCGGAAATCGCTGTTGTGGTACTGCAGGACCATGTGGATCACCGAGCTGGCGATGAACACGGCGACGGCTGACAGCAGGATCGGCAGCCAGAGGGCGGGCAGGGTGACCATGGGTGCCTCCGGGTTGGGAGCTTTCGGTTGAAAACGGATCCAGAATCCTCCGTGTATCGTACCCGATCACGACACCATGGCCAATGACCCTGCGTCCCCGGCGGACGGCCCCCCGCGCTGCCGGCTGCGGCCTCCGCCGATATAATTGGCGTCAGGTAACCTTTTGTGATATATTCAAATCTGAGCGGCACGGTCGGGATGGGGAACCCGCCTGCCTTGCGCCAACTCCCATCGCAGCAAGAGGTTATGATGCAGACCGCTATCGGGCGCCGGATCCCGGCGTGTGCCTTGGTCCCGCGGTTGGCAATCGTCATCGCCGCGTTCGTGTGCCTGTTCGCCTGCGCGGCCGCTGTCGCCGCACCCGTCGTCAACGAGTACATGAGCTCGAACACGGCCACCATCGCCGATGTCGACGGCGCCTTCTCCGACTGGATCGAGCTCTACAACC
>JADHED010003008.1_pt1 | contig 10727 bp, 10 predicted proteins | sample 8952041 | NCBI WGS metagenome assembly JADHED01 (sample SAMN16124423, study PRJNA663239) | bioreactor sludge metagenome | isolation source: sludge (control) | place: India:Bengaluru | collected 2018-09-08
GACCCCATCCAGTGTGGCGCCGAGCAGGTCGGCCTTGCTCAAATTGACCGGGGTTGGGTTGAAGACAATCATGTCCTTGATCTTGTTGTGAAAAACTGTCAGTCCGGCATTGGCATGGCCGGTGCGATAGCGCAATGCGACTTCCCGGTTGCGCGACCTTTCCGGTTGCAAGTCGTCGTTGCCGAACCCGGGGTAGTATAGCTGGTTGAACGTGGGTGCCTTGAATGCCGTGCCTACGCTGGCGGAGGCGCGCCATTCCGGCGTGATGCGGTAGCCGTACGCCAGCCCGCCAGTCGTGTTCAGCCCGAACTGGGAATTGTCGTCCCTGCGTACACTGGCCTGAATCCCATGCGCTCCGGCTTCGGCCACGTAACTCGCCAGCCAGCCGTTGTTGTCACGCGATTTCAGGGTGTATTGGTTGTTGCTGTCGATCCGCTGTTCCAGACGGTCGTAGGCCAGGGTCAGCGTACCGAGCGGCAGACTCAGGTCGTTCTGCCAAGTCGCCTGGAACTGGTCGGTCTCGAACCGGCTGGTGGCCCTAACGCCTGCGACGGTCTGGGTCAGGTTATCGGCCTTGTCCTTGCCGGATCCGATGCGCAAGGTGCTGTTCCACCAGGGCAATAATCGATTGCGGCTGGTCACGCCCACGCTCAGCAGACGGTTGTCCGCATGGGCAATCCGGTACTGGTTGGGCAGAACAGTCGAGGACGAGTCGTAATGGTTGCGGCTGTCAGCGGCAAAGAGCTGCAGGGTGAGGTCATGATTGATGTTGAACCGGTGTGAGACCGTGGTCGACAGCGAGGTGTTGCGATACGGGTCGTGATCGGCATCGGCGCCTGTGGTCGCATTCTTCGCCGACAGGCCGTTATCCTCCTGGTGTCCGAGTTGTACGGACAGGCTGGTGCCATTGAGCGATGTCGAGAACCCGGCTTCCGCGCGCCGGGTTTGCGCTGTCCCGGCACCGACAAAGGCGTTGAAAGCCGTGCTGCCGTCACCGCGTTTGGTGAAAATCTGGATGACCCCGCCGATTGCGTCGGCGCCATACAGGCTGGAGGCCGGGCCGCGCAGGATTTCGATGCGCTCGATCTGTGAAAGCGGGATTTGTTCGAATGCGGTCGTTCCTGTCGTGGCGGAGTTGAGACGCAGCCCGTCAATCAGTACCACGACATGGTCGGCGTTGGTGCCGCGCAGGTAAACGTTGGAAGCTTTGCCAGCCCCGCCATTGCTGCTGACCTCGACCCCGGGCTGCATTTGCAGCAGTTCCGTCAGCGTGGTCTGGCCGGCGCGCTCGATCTCGTCCTGCGTGATGACGGTCACGTCACGCAACACGGCATCCCGTGATTGAGGAAAACGACTGGCTGTCACGACAACATTGTCGGAATGGACGCTTTCCTGCGCGTGTGCGAGGGGGGGCGACATTGCGGCTAACAGGCTGATCAGCCCCGCCGAATAAGTGTTTCTCATGATGATGAACTCCCTGATACGCATGCGACCCCGCATGCGAAGTAGCGAAGGAAATCCGTCAGGGACTGAAGTTGCAAGGCAGAAAAGCAGTTTTCCCCACCCGAACACCGTCACCCCGCGGTATTTCCACATGGTCGACAGGCCGGTCTCCGGGCTCGCAAGACTTGGTTCATCGCCTTCCCGGGCCGCTAATCGATGGCCCAGTGGCTGTGGTGGATGAACCCACACTTGCTTACCGTTGCGGGGGCAGCACAGGCTTGGTTTTGTTGAAAAACGCACCTGTTTCCCAGTTTCACCTCGGTCACGGAATCGCAACCTTGGCACCTGACAACTTGGGGGCATTTTAACTTTGTTGCTACGGAACAGCCAGTAACATGTTGTAATACATTCAGAAATTCACGTTAACAGTTGACCATGCAAGGAAAATCCAATTATAGTGGCGCCATGGAAGCGGATTTGAAAGCCTTGGAAGACAAAGTGACGCAGTTGCTTGCCCTGTGCAAGCAGATGCGCACGGATAACCTCGAATTGCGCCAGGAATTAGCGCAAGCGCAGGACGAGGTGCGTCAGCTCAAGGAAAACATGGCACAGGCTGGCGAACGCCTTGAGGCATTGATCGACAGCCTGCCGGAAGGTGTGGCATGAGCGAAGTCAGAGGGGTCGATGTCAGCATCATGGGGCGCGAGTTTCGCGTCTCCTGTACTGATGACGAATACGAAGCACTCATGTCGGCCGTTTCCTACCTCGACCGCAAGATGCGCGAGATCCGCGACAGCGGCAAGGTGATCGGTGTAGAACGCATCGCGATCATGGCTGCCCTCAATATTGCCCACGAGCTATTGACCACACGCTCCGGAGGGTTTGACATCGGGGACTTCAAGCGTAGAATCAACTCCATGCAGGAACAGATCGAGCGAGAAGTCGATCAGCAGGACGACCTGTTCTAACCCAAGTTTTTCGGTTTGTTCCTTGCGGTGTTGGTCAGACCATAGATTCCTTGAACCAATATTCAAGCATCTCGGTAGTGGCTCAAACGAGTACTGTTGTGCGTGCCCCGTTCGCGGGTGTGCCTGATGTGCTCCCGCCATCGCCACCTGTTCTGCAGGTTCAGGATGCCGGTCTGGCTGCATTCGCAGGGAACTTCTCCATCTCTCCACTGGCATTCGCTCCAAGGCTACGTTGTGCGGGCCTTGCCGTACGACTTGTACTGTCTGCGGCCCGCCGCCTTGCCTTGGAGCGAATGCCAGCGGGGCCCATTTGAGGGGTTGCAATGCGCTACTGGCTGATGAAGTCTGAACCTTCGGACGTATCGATTGATGATCTGGCCTCTTTCCCCAATCAGACGGTCGACTGGTACGGCGTGCGCAATTATCAGGCGCGCAATTTCATGCGTGACCAGATGCAGGTGGATGACGGGGTGCTGTTTTATCACTCCAACTGCGACGAGCCCGGAATTGCCGGGATTGCCCTCGTCAGCAAGCTCGCCTATCCGGACCGCCTGCAGTTTGACCCCAAGCACAAATATTATGACCCCAAGGCCACACCTGAGAACCCGCGCTGGTTCAACGTGGACGTGCAACTGGTGCGCAAGACGCGCTTGCTGAGTCTGAAGGAGTTGCGCGAAACCCCTGCCTTGGCCAACCTGCGCATTCTGCAACGCGGCAACCGCCTCTCGATCACGCCGGTCGATCCGCGCGATTGGGAATACATCCTGGAGATGTTGAAATGAAACGCTATATGACCTTGTTGGCCTTGGCGTGGGCCTTGCTGTTAACGGCCTGCAATGGCGGTACCCCTGAAGGCATTGCCCCGGTCAAATCCTTTGATCTGAAGCCCTATCTCGGTGTCTGGCACGAAATCGCCAGGCTGGATCACAGTTTCGAGCGCGGCCTGACTGAGGTCAGCGCCACCTACAGCATGAATGAGGACGGCAGCGTACGTGTCTTGAACCGTGGATGGGACACGGCGCGAGGGAAGTGGAAAGAAGCTGTAGGTCGCGCGGTGTTTGTCGGGTCGAGCGATGAAGGGCGACTCAAGGTGTCGTTTTTCGGGCCGTTCTACGGCGGGTACAACATCATTGAGTACGATCCTGCCCGCTACACCATGATCTGCGGACCGGACCGATCCTACTTCTGGATTCTGGCGCGTGAGCCCAAGCTCGACCAAGCGACGCTGGATCGATTGCTCCAGCGTGCCAAAGCCTTGGGCTTCGATACCGACAAACTGATCTACCCGGCTGAATCAGCCAAGAAATAGTTTGTAAGCCGGGTTGGCCGTTTCATCCCACCAGGCATAGCCCAGTTTGTCGAGGAAAGCGCGGAAAGCAGCCTGCTCTTCCGGTGCCACCTGAATGCCGACCAGCACGCGCCCGTAATCCGCCCCGTGGTTGCGGTAATGGAACAGCGAGATGTTCCAGCCTGCGCTCATGTGTTCGAGGAAGTTCATCAGCGCGCCCGGACGCTCCGGGAATTCGAAGCGATAGACCTGCTCGTTTTCCACCTGTGGCGCGTGGCCACCTACCAGATGGCGCAGGTGCAGCTTGCCCATCTCATTGTCGGTCAGGTCCAGTGCTGGTAGTTCATGGCGCTCCAGCATATCGACGATGCGCTGAGACTCTCCGTGAATGTGAGTGGTCACTCCGACAAAGATGTGTGCTTGCTTGGCATCGGCATACCGGTAGTTGAACTCGGTAATGTTGCGGTTGCCCAGCAGCTTGCAGAAATTCCTGAACGCGCCCGGTTTCTCGGGGATGGTCACGGCCAGCAACGCCTCGCGCTGCTCGCCGATCTCGGCGCGCTCGGCGACGAAGCGCAGGCGGTCAAAATTCATGTTGGCGCCGCTGCCGATCGCTATCAGGGTCTTGCCATGCAGCTTGTGCTGCTTGGCGTAGGTCTTGGCCCCCGCCACGGCCAGTGCGCCGGCGGGTTCCAGGATGGAGCGGGTGTCTTCGAACACGTCCTTGATCGCAGCGCAGATGGCGTCGTTGTCGACCAGAATCATTTCGTCCACGTATTCCTGACACAGGCGGAACGTTTCTTCGCCGACCTGCTTCACGGCGGCACCGTCGGCGAACAGGCCTACCTGCTCCAGCATGACGCGCTTGCCCTGCGCCAGCGACTGGGTCATGGCGTTGGCATCCACAGCTTCTACACCAATGATTTTGATCTCCGGGCGCAGGCGCTTGATGTAGGCCGCGATGCCGGCGATGAGGCCGCCGCCGCCCACGCAGCAGAAAATGGCGTGGATCGGGTCGGGGTGCTGTCGCAGGATTTCCATGGCGATGGTGCCCTGCCCGGCGATGACGTAGGGATCGTCGTAGGGATGGACGAAGGTCAGACCTTCTTTCTTTTCGAGTTCCAGCGCGTGGGTGTAGGCATCGGAATAGGAGTCGCCGGCCAGTACGACTTCACCGCCCCGGTTCTTGACCGCATCGACCTTGATCTGCGGGGTGGTGGTCGGCATCACGATCACGGCACGGCAGCCCAGTTTCTGGGCAGACAGGGCAACACCCTGGGCATGGTTGCCGGCAGAAGCACAGATCACGCCACGTGCGCGTGCTGCGGGTGTCAGATGCGCCATCTTGTTGTAGGCGCCACGCAACTTGAACGAGAACACCGGCTGCATGTCTTCGCGCTTGAGCAGTACCGTATTGCCGATGCGGCGTGACAGGTTGGGCTGCGCTTCCAGCGGGGTTTCGACGGCCACGTCATAGACGCGGGCGGTCAGGATTTTTTCCAGGTAATCGTTTTTCATCGGTGGGCGGCGCGTGTATCATTGAATTTTTGCTAATTATAAAGAAAAGCGCTTCTCTGAAGGGATAAACCATGGCAACACAAGACGAACTCAAACAACAAGTCGCCAAGGCTGCGGCAGAATATGTGAAAGGCGGCATCATCGGCGTCGGTACCGGCTCCACTGCCAACTTCTTCATCGATGAGCTGGCCAAGGTCAAGCACAAGATCGATGGTGCGGTGGCGAGTTCGGAAGCGACCGCACAGCGCTTGCGCAACCACGGCATCGAAGTCCTGGATCTGAATCAGGTGGGTTCTGGCGACATGGAAATCTACGTGGACGGTGCCGATGAAATCACCGAGCACTTTCACATGCTCAAGGGCGGCGGCGGTGCGCTGACCCGTGAAAAGGTCGTTGCAGCCGTGGCGCAGAAGTTCATCTGTATCTGTGATGCCTCCAAGCTGGTGCCGGTGCTGGGCAAGTTCCCGCTGCCGGTGGAAGTGCTGCCGATGGCCCGTAGCCAGGTGGCGCGCGCCCTGACCCAGATGGGCGGTCAGCCGAAGCTGCGTGATTTCACGACCGACAACGGCAACGTAATTCTGGACGTGCATGGCTTGACCATCGTCGACCCGGTGGCGCTGGAAGCCCAGATCAACCAGATCGTCGGTGTCGTGACCAACGGACTGTTCGCTGCACGTCCGGCCGATGTGCTGTTGCTCGGCACGCCCGAAGGCGTCAAGACCTATACGCGCTAAGACATACACAAAAGTGTCATATTGGAACGTTACACTGTCGCGTTGCCAATATCATTTTCGCAAAGGACTGTAGTCATGTCGGAACATACCTCCAAGCAATACGATGCTGAGCTGGAGTCGGTGCGCGCCAAGGTGTTGCAGATGGGCGGGCTGGTGGAACAGCAGATCGTCCAGGCCCTGGAGGCGCTGGTGAATGCCGATGTCAAAATGGCGGATGAGGTGATCGCGAACGATCACCGCGTCAACGCGCTAGAAGTGTCGATTGACGAGGATTGCAGCCACATCATCGCGCGTCGCCAGCCGGCTGCTGGCGACCTGCGCATGATCATGATGGTGGTCAAGACCATCACGGATCTGGAACGCATCGGCGACGAAGCGACCAAGGTGGCGCGCGTGGCGCAGAAGCTGGAGTCCGACCGCATGTTCACGCCGCGTTTCGGCGAGATCAAGACCATGGTCGCGCTGGTGCGCGACATGCTCCGGACTTCCCTGGATGCATTCGCCCGCCTCGACATGTCCAAAACTGCCGAAGTGGCGCGTCAGGACGAGCAGGTGGACGAGCGTTTTCGTGCTGCGATGCGTCAGCTCATCACCTACATGCTTGAAGACCCGCGTACCATTTCCATGTCGCTGGAAGTCCTGTTCGTCGCCAAGGCGATCGAGCGCATCGGCGACCATGCCAAGAACATCGCCGAATACGTGGTGTACATGGTCAAGGGCAAGGATGTGCGCCACACCTCGGTCGAAGAGATCGAGAAAGAAACCCTCCAGTAAACCCCCGAGGTATTTTTGAGCCAGGCTGCCCCCGTTTTTTCCGAAATCGCTGCGGTAGACCTCGGCTCCAACAGTTTCAGGTTGCAGATGGCGCGCGTCGTGGATGACCAGTTGGTCTTTCACGACTCCTTGCGCGACATGGTGCGTCTCGGCGCAGGCCTGGGCAAGGACAAGCAACTGGATGCCGCATCCATCGAGCGGGCACTGGCTTGCCTGAAGCGGTTCGGCGAACGGTTGCGCGGGCTCGATCCCCATGCGGTCCGGGCCGTGGCGACCAATACCTTCCGTGTGGCCAAAAACGCTCCTGAACTGCTTGCTGCTGCTGAAGAGGCCTTGGGATTCCCTATTGAGATCATTGCCGGCCGCGAGGAGGCCCGCATGATTTTCGTCGGCGTCAGCCACGGTTTGCCGTTTACCGAGCAGAAACGATTGGTCATCGATATCGGGGGAGGTTCCACGGAATTCATCGTCGGTGAGGGGGTTGAGCCGCTGGAGATGGAAAGCCTCTACATGGGCTGCGTCAGCTACAGCATGCGGTTTTTCGGTGATGGACGTGTGACGCAGGAAAGCCTCAAGCGTGCTGAAATTGCTGCTAAAACAGAAATCCAGGCCCTGAGCAGCCGGTTTTCCGCTGGCAACTGGGGCGAGGCTGTCGGCTCTTCCGGCACAGCACGCGCGCTGGGAGAGATTTTGCGATCCAACGGATGGAGTGACGGCAGCATCACGCGTGATGGCCTGCAAAAACTGCGCGCCGATCTGCTCAAGTGTCGCGATATCAGGAAATTACAGCTACCGGGCTTGTCCATCGAGCGGTCCCCTTCGTTTCCCGGCGGTTTTGCCATCATGTCCGCAGCCTTCGAGCAGTTGAATATCGAGCGCATGACGGTCGCCAATGGCGCATTGCGTGAAGGGGTGCTTTACGAACTGCTGGGGCGGATGCAGCACCATGATACCCGCGAGGCTACGGTTCAGCGCTTCAAGCGTCGCTACCACGTCGACAGGCAGCAAGGACGGCGTGTGCGGACCTTGGCGCTCAAGTTGCTGGGGCAGGTGAGCCATAAGCTCGAGATGGAGCCGGCCTTGGCCGAACAGTATCTGACCTGGGCCGCACGCTTGCACGAGATCGGGATTTCGATCGCCCACAGCGGCTACCACAAGCATTCCGCCTATATTCTCGAAAATGCCGACATGCCGGGTTTCTCGCGCATGGAGCAGCAGGTGTTGGCACTGCTGGTGCGCTGCCAGCGTCGTGGCATGACCAAGGTCGCATTACCGCCGCTCAGCGATGATCGCATTCCGATGATCATGGCTTTGCGCCTGGCTGTGCTGATGCATCGTAACCGTCAGGATGGCGCGCTCCCCGAGATGCAACTGGCGTGGAGCCGCAGCAACGGGTTGAGGCTGTCGATGGCGGCGGGATGGCTGGCACAAAATGCGCTGACCGAGGCTGCTTTGCAGGCCGAAGTTGGTTACTGGAAGGATGTCGGTATTACGATGACGCTGGCGGGCTAGGTTTCCGCCCCCGGTTCCTGACCCAGCGCCACCAGCAGCTGGCTTTGCGCACTGATACTCATGCCGCGCCGTGCCGGACGTCGGTGGAAGGTGCCATCCGGCGCCATGTCCCAAGCCTGTGCCGTGTCTTTCAGGTAGATTTCCAACCCCTCCTTGAACACGCGCTTCTTCAGCTTTGCGTCGAGCACCGGGAAGCAGGCCTCGATGCGACGGAAGAAATTCCGGTACATCCAGTCTGCGCTGGCCAGGTAGAGATCTTCCGCCTTGTTGTTGTAGAAGTAGAAAATCCGGCTGTGTTCCAGGAATCTCCCGACGATGGATACCACGCGGATGTTCTCCGACAAGCCAGGAATACCCGGCCTTAGGGCGCAGACGCCGCGCACGATCAGTTCGATCCTGACGCCCGCGTTCGAAGCTTCGTACAGGGCCTTGATGATGTCCGGGTCCAGCAGCGCATTCATCTTGGCGACGATGCGCGCCTTGTGGCCGGCACGCGCGTGATCCGCTTCGCGCTGGATCGCCTTGACCAGTTGCTGGTGCAGGGTGAAAGGCGATTGCCAGAGATGCTTGAGCTTGCTGGCCTTGCCGAGGCCGGTGAGCTGGGCAAACAGGTCATTGACGTCCGAGCAGATGTCCTCGTTGCAGGTTAGCAGGCCGAAGTCAGTGTAGAGGCTGGCGGTACGCTGGTGGTAGTTGCCGGTCGAGAGATGGACATAGCGGCGCAGGCGCTCGTCTTCGCGCCGTACGACCATGGCCATCTTGGCGTGGGTCTTGTGGCCGACGACGCCGTAAACGACGTGCGCGCCTGCATCCTCGAGCTTGGCGGCCCAGTTGATGTTGGCCTCCTCGTCGAAGCGCGCCATTAGTTCCACCACGACGGTCACTTCCTTGCCGCGTCGTGCGGCTTCAATCAGCGAATGCATCAGGGTGGAGTCGGCGCTGGTGCGGTAGATGGTCTGCTTGATTGCCAGCACGTTCGGGTCCTCGGAGGCCTGCTTGAGGAACTCGACGACCGGATTGAACGACTGGTAAGGGTGGTGCAGCAGGACATCGCCCTTGCGAACGACCTTGAAAATATCCGGTTCCTTGGCGATCTCTTTCGGGATGCTCGGGGTGTAGGGAATGAACTTGAGATCCGGGCGATCGACCCAGTCCGGCACCTGCATCAGGCGCACCAGGTTGACCGGGCCGTTGACCTGATACAGGTCTTCCTGCGTCAAACCGAACTGGCTGAGCAGAAAGCTGGTCATCTCCGGCGGACAGCTGTCCGCGACTTCCAGCCGCACTTCGTCACCGTATTGCCGGTGCGTCAGTTCACCCTGCAGCGCCTTGCGCAAATCGGTAGCCTCTTCATCGTCCACCAGCAACTCGCTGTTGCGCGTAACACGGAACTGGTAGCAGCCTTTGACCGTCATGCCGGAAAACAGCTCATGGACATGCGCGTGCAGAATGGAAGACAAAAACACGAAGCCATGTTCGCAGCCGGCGATTTCCTTTGGCAGCTTGATGACCCGCGGCAAGGCGCGCGGTGCCTGCACGATGGCGATGCCGGAGTTGCGGCCGAAGGCGTCCTTGCCTTCCAGCTCCACCGCAAAGTTGAGGCTCTTGTTGAGCATGCGCGGGAATGGATGCGCCGGGTCCAGACCGATCGGCGTCAGGATGGGCATCAGCTCGCGGAAGAAGTAATTGCGGATCCACTCCTGCTGGGCATGGTTCCAGTGGGTGCGGCGCAGGAAGCGGATATTCTGTTCAGCCAGTTGCGGCAGCACCTGTTCGTTCAGGATCTGATATTGCCGCTCGATCAGCTGGTGGGCTTCGACGCTGACCAGGGCCTTGACCTGGCGTGGACTCATGCCATCTGCACCCGTGGCGGGCGCGTTGTGTTCGATCTGATCGATCAGGCCAGCAACACGAACTTCGAAAAACTCGTCCAGGTTGCTGCTGACGATACAGAGGAACTTCAGGCGCTCCAGCAGCGGATTGCGCTCATCCTCGGCCTGCGCCAGAACTCGGCGGTTAAAGGCGAGCAGGCCGAGTTCCCGGTTGAGAAAGAATTCCGGTGTCATTTTTAGGGTGGCCAAAGTCAAACGCCCTAGCTTATCCGCAGTTCATGACAGATTTGTGACAGCGCTCAAGGCTTGGGCGGTACGTAACCTTCAACCGCTGCGGCACCTGCACCGAAGAAGTAGGCCTCGGTCTGTTCGGCCAGATATTTGCGCGCGCTGGGGTCGGCCAGGCTGAGCCGGTTTTCGTTGACCAGCATGGTCTGGTGCTTGAGCCAGCCCGCCCAGGCTTCCTTGGAGACATTCTCGAAAATACGCTTGCCCAGCGCACCTGGATAGGGAGGGAAGTCCATGCCTTCGGCTTCGCGGCCGAGTTTCACGCAGTTGACCATTCTTGCCATGATGTTTCCTAGGGGTAAAGTGATGAAAGACTTTAGGGCGTGTTCACACTAAATTCGCGTCTGCGACGGGGGCGATTTGGGATGCC
>JADHED010003009.1_pt1 | contig 10722 bp, 9 predicted proteins | sample 8952041 | NCBI WGS metagenome assembly JADHED01 (sample SAMN16124423, study PRJNA663239) | bioreactor sludge metagenome | isolation source: sludge (control) | place: India:Bengaluru | collected 2018-09-08
CGAGGTTATGCCGCTATGCCTTTGCCTTCAATCCACAACTTTCTGCAATATCTCAGGGGTAATAGACGCCGACCTGTGCAGTTTTCCGAGTATTGGACCTTTATTAAAGGGATCAATAACAACCAAAAGACAGCTAAAACCCAAGATTTTCATTTGTGCCCATCGTGCGGAGCCCAACTTAAAATCGAAATGAGCGGGGTTTGTGAATTTTGTGGAACAAAAGTTACCTTGGGTCAATTCGACTGGGTACTGAGCCAAATCGAACAGGACGAAGAATTCAGTTTATAAGCGCGTTTAATTAGATTTAAAGAGCATTGTCGTTTTTACCTGTCAAAAACCGATACAGGTGAAAATTTACAATTTTACATTATCTTAACCTTCATAGAGAGGTAGGAAATGGTTCGATTATCTAGTGTTGCGATTATATCTGTATTTGCGTTCCAAACAGCCTTAGCTGGTAAATTAGAGTGCCTTCACTTTTATGGAAACGGCAATCTAAGTGTCACAACAAAAATATTAACTCAGCCAGCAGGAACGGTTAGCGATTCTACTTTAAAGAAAATTCAGGAATCGTTAGGCCTTGATGAAATTAACTTCAAATACCTTCAAGTATTGATGAGCGCTTACGGAGAGTCGAAAAGTTCTAAAAAAAATAGCTCTGTGATCGTAATCGCGGATCATGAAAATTTAGCCCAAGCGCTTGGTAAAACAACAATGGTTGTTCCTACGGCCATTGCTAGCAAGTCACTGATGAAATCGGTTCCTGTAACTGAATATGCAGCGATCGTGGCTAAGAAAGCAGAGTACGAAGCGGTGACTCCAGAAGTAAAATTCTGGGTGAAAAAACTAATGGCAGGAACAGGTTCTGGCATCGTTCGGGTTGAGTTCTTAAAAGATGTTTATGAAAAATTAGGCAAAACAGGTTCTATTAAAATCGGTTCAAAAGGAACAGATTTACACGCTGAAGTTACGATTGATGGAAAAATGTACCTTTTGAACATCGCTGAACTTCAAATCCTGCAATTATTGGCTCAGTCAGATAAATACAAACAGGTGATTTTCCACGACGTAGTAAGTAATGAAACTCAACAAAGCATCGAATCGACATGGAGCAAGCCAAGCGCGTTACTGCATGGACAAACCCTTTCAGAGGTAGCCGTTCAAAAGGGCGAGGTTCGTTCTGGTCCTACGGTTCAATTCCACATTCCAACGATCGGTGAGTCAGGTGCTTTGACAAAAGAAAGATCGGCGCCGGCAGGTCATGGACTATTTGCGATCGAAGCTGTCTATGCGACGTTAAATAATAAATTACCTAAAACAAAAAAAGGTGAATCGTTGATTGGTGTTATCGGAAATGGTGAAGACTTAATGAGCACGCCAAGTTCTGATATCGTTGGCTGGATGGCAAAAGAACGATTGCCTCTAGTTATGGTCACTACAGAAAAAACAGCCTTAGATAAACAAGGTGGCCAGATCGCCATCGGTTTTAATTCTAAAGGACAAGAGTACGTAACTATAGTTGAAAAAGCACAAGCAGAAACAGCAGCGAAGAATGGTCACCCGGAACAAACGGATCTTTTTGGTGCGCTTGGTTTACGCCCAAAAGATAATAAAGCGATGTTTAATACAAACATGGTTATCGTAAACTACAATGCACTTCAGCCAAAGCTGGCTCAGCTGGCTCAAAAAGTAGGTGGCAACGAAAAACTATTAGCATTGATTGCACCGGATCTAATCACAAATACTAAAAAACAAAAGTCGGCTGATGGTATCGAGAAAAGTTTTGTTCAGTTAGAAGGCGCGATGGGTTCAGTTGTGTTGAAACTAGATCGCTTGTACCGTGAAACATTTAACGGCGAACCATTAGTTCATTTCTTAAACATTGGTAAGGACTACCGAACGCAATATTTTGCTCCTATCAAGTCGGCATTTGATTTCTTTATGCAATTCTACTCTGACCGTTTCGTGGTGGACGGCAATGCATTTAAGATCGTGGATCAGCGTCCAGGAGCGATTCCAAAAGTAACATTGGCTGATGACTTCTATAAAGAGGCAGCCAATGTACTAAGCGCATTTAAAGGTGCGAAAATTTTGGAACTAGATGAATTGTCAATTGAAGGCGCAAGTGTTCTAGTGCCAGGAATGAAATTATCTGGTGTTGTGAAAATTAAAAACCTTTCGGGCCAGTCAGTGCACTTACCAAGTCTATTGCAGCAAAATAAATTCGCGGGCAATGAACTTAAGAACGTCAATATCACGATTGATGCTGAAGGCATGTTAATGATTACGGCTGCGAGATAGATTCAGCGATTTCGGCTTCGGTTGGTTTGATTACGAATTCATGATTGAATTTGGCAGAGTCAAGCCAGCCGGTGCGTCTGACCCAAAAGCCGACACGATAGCGGCCCGGCTTTAGTTTTTTTTCAGGTGACCATATACCTTGCGTAAATGGTTTATATTCCAAAACGGGTGTCCAGTCTTCCGCCATATGGTGCGCATATTCAAGTTCACCATAAATCTCTATACCTGATTTTTTAGGCATTTTAATTTGTAAACTATTACCAGGCCCACGTACGATGTCGAATCGTTCGTCCGGTAATTGCGCAGAACCGATTTCAATTTTCTTAGGAGACATGATTTCTTTTCCTAAAATAAAGTCGTTACCGATGGGAGTGACCGAGTATTGGTAGGTTCCAATGTCTAAATCAAAATTCACAAATAGGGTCGACACCGTTTTTTCCAAAACTACCTTATTGTCTTTATCGTATACTTTGACAGCGTATTGTTTGGCTTGAATACCTTCGGGCCACTCCAGCTTTACTTTTCCCTTTAGTGTTGAGTTACTAGCTTTAGCTTCAATAGGTTTGCTGTCAGTTTCTGGAAACTTAATATCGTCAGGAGGAACTGTTGTTTCTATTATTTCGCTCCATAGACCCTTCTTGCCGTAGGCATCTAGGACCCGTCCTCGTATTTTAATTTTTCCCGAGGTAGATTTAAATTTGAACAGGCTAGTTTTAGAAACGAATTTTTTAAGTCGCTTGTTTTTAGAATTGAAAACTTCCACTTCGTACATAAAAGCACCGGGTGAATCTTCCCATTGCAGTTCGACGGATGAAAGGCGCTTTAAATCAGCGCCTTTGGGCTGAGCCTGAACGAGTGTCAGAGTCAGCGTAAATAATACTAAAAAGAACTTACTTAAGTTTTTTATCATCTTTTTTGTCCGGTTTTGAATCCACGTTGAGTGCGGTTTCTTCCGGTTTCTTTTTAGTTGGGTCGAATGAGTAGTCAGAAATAATCAATGCTAGTTGAAATGCTTGAAGTTCTGGTAGGTTCAGCTTCTCACTTTTATTTAGAGCGAAATCAATTGTCTGCCGGAAATTTCTAGAAGCTTTGGGGCCTTTCGATAGAACGCGAACAGATAAATTCAACGCTTCCCTTAAATTGAAACCCAAGTGTTTGTTCGTTTGAATATAGACCATGAATTTTCTAAACTCATCGTACAGGCCATTAGGATATAACTCTGTGTACTTAGTTAGTCGTAACGCTAAATCCATGCACAACGGTTTGCCTAAGCTAAATTCTTTTTCATCAGTACAATATTTAACTATTTTTACAAAATCATCGCGTAGCTTTGCAGGATCGCCTTTGTAATCTTTCGACAGCTCATGAGAAATGCGATAGGCCGTGCTGAAATCGATATCTAAATAGTTTTCTAAAAATAGTTTTTGGAACAGGACATAGAAGTTCTTTGCGCGTTCGTTATCAAAACCAGAGTATTCCAGTGCAACTTGAAACGTTTTCTTCATGTCTACGCCGGATTTTTGTAAAACACGGAATACTTGGGAAAAACGCTCGTAAGCCCCTGTGCAGTTTTTGGCGACTTTGAGTGCGCCTTTAATGGCTTGAGGTTCAGTAAATCCAAGATCGTTTTGCTTAATTAGAAATTGGTACGTATTTTTAAACTCATCGGCGGTATCACAAAAGCGAGGATCATTTAGCTTATCGTAGAGTAGGCCATCATCCGGGGCTGCATGCGATAAACCGAATGAAAAAAGAATGGCGATTAAGGCACCAGTCGTTTTACTCATACTAGTAATTCCATTGTAATACTAAACGAGGAGACCATTCTGCGTAAGAGTTAGCTTTGTACATGTCCGTGTAAACAACCGGAGCATAGATTTTTCGTTTATACTCTAGTTGTTTTTCATAGTTTTCGACATATTTATTTTTAAAAATAAGGGGAAGGAAGGCTGTTAGGATCGCAACGCTTGCGTACATATTGTAGTCGGTGCTTACAACATCCATTAATCCTGCTGCTGCTACAATATTAGTAAGTGTCGAAGCATAGGCTAACATTTTTACTAGCTCAGCGGGTTTTTGCATGGCTTCTTCAGCTAAACGTTCACGCAGTAAAAGTGATTTTTTGTCACGGCCTTTTATTGAGTTGATTTTCTGTAATGCCGAGTTGTAAGGTTCAGATGCCGACACAAAATAGGTTAAACCAAACCACGCTGCAGATAGACCAGCCGCCGCATTGACTTTGAAATCAGCGTCGCGGCGGAACGACTCGTCCTCTTCTTTGCCTGCTTTAAACTTATTCTTACTCATTAAGGCGACAATCATTGTGGTACCTGATGAAGCCAGAAACGGCCAAAACATCATATATCCATTGTTCGATTCCGTACCCCCATCCATCTGGATACGTTCACTCGCACGCGGTACGACTTGTAATTCGGGATAATCTAAAGAATTTAGAAACTGAGTCTCCACATTCTCGGGATCAAGATCTAAGGTTTCTGCTTTTTTGCTTTCAGTTTTTTGAACTTCCTTTTTTACGACGTCCGCCGCCGGAGTTCCTGCTTTTTTATCTTGAGCAAAAGCGAATTGAGTAAACATGAAAATAAAAAGAACGATAAAACGAGTGGTTCGTTGTTTCATAGAATTCCTTATAAAATTATATAGTTATATTTTATAAGGAATTGTCTTTGATATCTAAGTGAATTTTGTTTTACCGAGCCGTCTTCAAGACTAAAGAGCGGCCGTGCTTTTTGTAGCGATATAGATATAAGCGATTCCAAAACTGACAGGAACGCATTCTACGTGTGAAAATTGAGCGGCTTGGTTCATCAATTTCACGAAATCTTGACGACATGGAAACTGTGCCGATGAGTTTTGTAGATACTCATACGCATCCGTTTCACCCGTGATTGTGCCACCGATTTTAGGAAGAATTTTTGTCGAATAGAACTGGTAAGCCTTGTTGAGTGCTGGATTTTCGATTTGACCGAATTCTAAAACGCACACTTTACCACCTGGTTTTGTCACGCGCGCTAGTTCTGAAATACCCTTTACCGGGTCGGCGACATTGCGGATACCAAAAGAAATGCTAGTGATATCAAATGAGTTATTGGCATAGGACAGAGCCGTCACATCTGCTAATTCAAATGTGATTGGCAAATTTAACTTAGCCGCTTTAGCCGGAGCAAAGTCTAGCATTTCTTTGCAGAAGTCAGTGCCTATGACTTGGCCAGGTGTGCCCACTGTTTTTTTGAATTCGATAGCTAAATCGCCAGTACCAGTTGCGCAGTCTAAAACCGCATCACCTGTCTTAGCGCCACTCATTTTTACTAGTTTCTTTCTCCATAAGTGGTGGATGCCGGCTGATAAAATATCATTAGCCTTATCATAGACAGAGGCTACTTTAGAAAACATAGATTTAATTTTTTGTGGGTCAACATTAGTCGTAGTAGTCATTACAGTCTCTGAAGTGAGCGATCTAAAGCCGAAAGAACTTTAGTCGTTTTAGTCATTAAGTGTTCAAAATTTTCGAATGTCAGAGCCTGCATGCCGTCTGATAATGCTTCTTTTGGATTAGGATGAACTTCCATAATCAAACCATCAATACCGAGCGCAGTTGCTGCTAGAGCTAAATCAGGCACTAAATTACTGATACCTACACCGTGTGACGGATCGATAATAACTGGATAGGGAGTGTTTTTCTTCGCATAGATGGCAGAGTTTAAATCTAGAGTATTTCGCGTCGATGTTTCGAACGTGCGAATGCCACGTTCACACAAGATGACTTTTGGTTTGCCTTCTTGGTTAACGTATTCAGCGGCATTTATCCATTCGCTAACAAGAGCCGCAAAACCACGTTTTAAAAGCACAGGCTTGTCTTGTTTCGCTAGCTCTTTCAACAATGCATAGTTGTGCATATTGCGTGAACCGACTTGGAACATAGACACCATGGAATACAACTCTTCGATTTGACGTGGATCAGTCACTTCGATCGTGATGCCTGTGTCCAGTTCTTTAGTTACTTTTTGAACAATATCTAAAGCTTCGTTGCCTAAACCTTGAAATGATTTTGATGATGTGCGCAGTTTCCAAACACCACCGCGAAGTAGGGTCGCGCCATTTGCAATTACAGTCTTAGCTGTCGACAGAAACTGTTGGTAGCTTTCGATTGAGCAAGGACCTGCCATAACCGTGAAAGAGCCGTCGCCGACTTTTATTTTCTTTGAACCCGTCTGAATTTCAATAACATGTTTTTCTGGTGACATAATTCTTTGAGTTTAGCATCATCCCATTTGGAACGACTGTATTTAGTTATAGTCTTGTGAAAAGGCAATCTAGCATAGAAATAAATCGATTTACAAACTTTTTAAAACAGGGCGCTTTTGTCCGTAAGCATGGGAAGTGGACGCTTCTTTCTGAACCCGTATTAGATGTAGATACAGGTGCGATTGCTACGATTAGGACGGACTACCTTTCCTCGAGAATCTTTCGTAAAACCTATAAAAATCAATGGGATATGAGTCAAGATGAGTTTAAATCTGTTTTAGAGAGCGCTTTACTGAGCGCTCACACTCATCGAGAAAAAATTATCATTAATTGGCAACCCGTTGATAAGGCCTTGTTCTCTAGATCCTTTGAACTTGCACAGGACGCGTTTAAGGCGGGCGAGGTGAAGAAAGTAGTTCCGATTGCTCTACAAGAAGGGACTCTGCAATCGGCTCTTTCCGACGACCAAAAACTACACCTACTTGAAAAACTAATGAAAACGCCCGAGCATTTATTCGCCTATGGAGAATGGACTCAGAGCCAAGGCTTCATGGGGGCGACCCCTGAAATTTTGTTTGAAAAAGTAGGCTCCGAGCTGCAGACAATGGCGCTTGCGGGGACATCGGGCAAGGATGTGCCCTCGACCCAGTTTTTGAATGATCCGAAAGAGCGAAAAGAACATCAATTTGTTATCGATGATATCGTTCATGTCTTAACGTCACTTGGTTCCGTGCACGTTGCAGAAACTAAAGTTGTAGAGTTCCCCGCACTAAATCATTTGCAGACCAACATCCATGTGAAGCTTAATCAGGCACTTTCAAACGATGACTTGATTAGAAAACTGCATCCAACGCCGGCTTTAGGTATCTATCCGCGCAATGCTTACTTTAGAAAATTCAGTCAGTATCCTTTGCAAGCTGAACGCGATTTTTTTGGCGCACCTTGGGGCATAGAAACAAAGGATTTTGCATTATTGCTTGTCGCAATTCGTAAGTGGGACTGGAATGACCAGAAAGTGAAAGTATTTGCTGGTTGCGGAGTTGTTCAGGAAAGTGTACTTGAAAAAGAATTTGCAGAAATCTTGAAAAAGATTGATTCTGTGAAGAGAATATTTTTTCAGGATTAATAAATGACCAACATGAAATTATCAGCTGAAGTCATTCACCTCTTGTTGAAGACTGGGGTCAGAGAGTTTTGCATTTGTGCCGGAGCTCGTAATTCGCCATTAATTGAAACATTTTATAAAAATCCATTCATAAAGATTTATCATTTCTTTGAAGAACGTAGTGCGGCCTTTTTTGCTTTGGGCAGAATCGCATCTACGCGCAGACCGGTGGCCGTAGTTACGACCAGTGGAACTGCCGTCGCTGAAATTTTGCCAGCCGCCGTTGAAGCTACGTATTCGAGTTTACCTTTAGTTATTATTTCTGCAGATAGACCCAAATCCTATCGTGGGACAGGGTCTCCGCAAACGATTGAACAAGTCGGCTTATTTTCTTATTACATTGAAGCCTGTTTTGATTTAGATGAAGAAAACACGCACTTTTCTTTGAAGGGTTTAAGCTGGCGCAAGCCGATTCATGTAAATATTTGTTTTACCGAGCCACTAATTGATCAAGAAGCGATTGAACTGCATGCGCCGTTAACAGAGGAGCGAATTAAATTCCCAGAGACCTTCCCCCTGAATATGGTGGACGAGATTCAAAAATTTTGTGAAGCGCAGAGACCGATCGTAATTTTAAGTACGTTACCTGAGAAATCAAAGCAATCGGTGCTGACGTTTCTTAAGCTTTTAAAGGCCCCGATTTATGCCGAAGGCATTTCGGGAATTAAGAACCATCCCGAAATCAAAGACTTGATGATTCAATCAGGCGAAATGATGGTGAATTATCTTTTGGATAATAAAATCTGTAACGCCGTTTTGCGTATCGGTGGCGTTCCAACATGTCGCACATGGCGCGATTTAGAAGACAAGCGTAAAGATTTGCCAGTATTGTCTATTGGCTTTAATCACTTTACAGGTGTGAGTCGTGAAATTACTCACTATACAGATATCGATGATTTAAGTCGCGTGTATATTGATCCCGTAAAAATTGATCCCAACGAATATCAGAACAAAGACAAAAAAAATCGTGGTGAGTTGCTAAGACTTTTTCAAAAATATCCAAAATCCGAACCGGCTATGATTCACGCGCTCTCGCGTTTGATGAAAGATAAACGCGTGTATTTAGGAAATAGTTTGCCTGTACGCATGTGGGACTTGGCTGCTGACGAAGATTTAATTCCAAAAAATGTAGTTGGTAATCGTGGTGCCAATGGTATCGATGGACAGTTATCAACTTTCTTGGGTTGGTCCCAAAAAGGCGAAGGTAATTGGGCGATCGTAGGTGATTTGACTGCGATGTACGATTTGCCATCATTGTGGATTACGAATCAGTTGGATGCGGAAGACATCAATATCGTTGTGATAAACAACAAAGGTGGGATGATCTTTAAACGTATATTTAATAAAAATATTTTCCTTAACCGTCACCAAATTCAATTTAAATCTTGGGCTGATATGTGGGGATGGAAATATGAAAATTGGACAGAAATTCCACAAACAGTAACTTCGGGCGTTCAAAGAATCATCGAAGTAAATCCGGAAGAAGAGCAAACAGATCTCTTCTGGAACGAGTGGGATAAATATGTCAAAAGTTGATCTAATTTTTTTGCACGGATTCTTGGGATTGCCGGCAGATTGGGACCAAGTCATCGCGCGCATAAAAGTAGATTTGTCTGGAACAGACATTGTTCCTATGTTCCATCCTATTGATTATTTCAATCGTCCTAATCTATCACCTAAAAATACGTTTGATAAAGTCGCTACTGAATTTGTAAATACAATTGAAAGTACAACATCAAATCCAAGAAAAATTTTAGTCGGATATTCTTTGGGCGGGCGTCTGGCATTGCATATCTTTGAAAAGAAACCTGAGTTGTTTGAGCGTATGATTTGCGTATCAACGAACCCTGGTTTTCGATCGTCCCAGCTTGAAGAACTTATGGAACGTGATTCGCGTGATCAATTCTGGTCAGAATTATTTTTGAATCATGATTGGAATGAAGTCGTTGTGAAGTGGAATGAACAAGAAGTTTTCAATGGCAGTGTAAATGAGCCACAACGTGAAAGCGGCCTCTATCGTCGTGATTTGCTTGCGAAAGCTTTGGTGAATTGGTCACTAGCTAAACAAACCGATAAGCGATTGTTGATTCGCAAATATCCAAAAAAAATAACTATGGTGGTTGGCGACAAGGATAAGAAATTTATTGAATTAAATCGCGCTCTGCTGAAAGAAAATCCAGATATTGGAATCAAAATGATCCCTTCGGCTGGTCATCGGGTGTTGTTTGATAATCCGCCGGAACTAGCTCGTGTGATTAGTTCCAGCATTTTAGTAACTAAGAAAAAGTAAAATTGAATTGATTCTTTAGCATGAGCGCGCGCGCCGTTTCTTGAAGCCACTTCATGTAGTACAGGATGTTTGTGTAGAGGCTAAATGATCTACACTCGTTCTTGGCGTCTGCGTACCCTCGGGACGTGATACCCCACAAATAATAGACCCCGTTCGAATACAAAAAGGCGGGGCCGCCTGAATCCCCGTGACAAGCGCCTCGACCAGTGCGCTGTTCGACCATAATTTCTGAACTCGAAAATTTGTTATTGGCGATCGTGGTGGCGGCTTGCCGTAATGCTCCTGAGCCGGTTCGTTTTGTTGCATCGGTCATTCCATAGCCAGCAATGATTATTGTTGAGTAGTCTCGTAAGGCGGCGGCACTGGGTAGAATCGTTGCTGCCTTATAGCCTGCTGGGGTTGTTCCTTGGTATTTTACCAAAGCAATATCGCCAGTGTCTTTTGCGAGCGCGCGCTTAGACAGCCATGAGTTATGGATCATGGCCCCAACGACAGATCGAGCCATTTCCATATTTGCGGTTTGAAGATTGGTAGAGAATATTACCAGGATTTTAGTGGGGTCTCGTTGCAAGCAATGAGCTGCGGTTAAGACTAAATTGTTACCAATCAAAGACCCTGTGCACGCCACATTTTTTGCCGCAGTATCATATAGTACGACGGTAGTTTGTGCAGGCGATTCATTGGGGGCAACTTCTTTGCCCCC